>Ga0137382_10001254_pt1 | contig 11093 bp, 9 predicted proteins | sample SagtaG_15_FD_104816 | JGI IMG/M metagenome (GOLD analysis project Ga0137382, IMG submission 104816) | Vadose zone soil microbial communities from Sagehorn Ranch, Mendocino, California, USA - Sage2_R_20_16 metaG | ecosystem: Environmental > Terrestrial > Soil > Vadose zone | place: USA... | reverse complement strand
TGCTGCGCCGCCGTATAGGTCCCGGCTCCCGGACTGAAGGTCGGCGCCGCTACTTGCGACTCGATCGTGTAGGTGGCGCTGGCCATGGCACTGGTCGCGTAGCCCGAGGCCACCGCAATGGCCGTGATCGTCTCGGTAGCGCTTACCGTGATCGCCGAACTGTACTGCTGCGTCGATCCACCCGCACTGGTTGCCGGCGTTGAGCCATCCAACGTGTAGAAGATCGTGGCACCCGCGGTGGTATCTGAGATCGTCACCGTCTGCGTCCCCAGATAGGTCCCGCCTGGCAGACTGAACGCCGGCGTCGCGGCTGAGGGATTTCCGCCGCTCACGAAAGTCCACGATTCGATCTTTTGACTGGCTGTCTGCCCTCCGGTGCCTCCCGTAAATCCGAGGTAGGCCGTGTTTCCGCCCACAATGCTCGGAATGTCGACTGTCCAACTTGTTGTGAACGTCTTATTGACGACATTGTCCGCGATCGTCATCGTAAGGGTCGTGCCTTGGTAAGTCATGTGCACGCCCATGGTATCGCCGCTGTGCAAGTCAATCCCAGAAGGGGTCAGATCGATCGCAGGCAATGTGGGGGAAGCGGCATTCGTGTATATCCCCGTCGAGTTGGTGCCCTCGCCCGCATTGTTAGCCAGGTCGAACTTCACGGCCACACTGCGGTTTATGCCAGAGCCGTTCCAGCCGTACCCGAGGCCACCGCCCGGTGGTCCGAGCGCCCTGGTGCCGGCACTCTGAATCGTAAATGTGATGCCGTCTCCGGAAGGAGGGGTAGGGTTCGTCAATTGAAAAGTGAAGTCGGTTGTGAACGACTGGATGTTGACCAGAGTGTTCACAAAGGCGCTCCCCGCTTGGCTCGCTCCGCCGTTAGTCAGTTGCAGCCGGGTATCGTCGAGCGTGGTGCTGCCATTGAAGGTCATTAAAGAACTAGCGGTGCTAAAGCCACTGCTGAAGTCGACTCCGGATCCACCAACCGTTATCGCGTAGGTCCCGCTAGCCGTCGGACTATTGCTGAGACCGCTGGAGGTGGCGATCGCCTTAATCGTGGTGGTCCCGTTTATTGCAATTGCGCTGCTATAGAGTTGCGTCGTCCCCGAACCTGGCACTGGTGTACTGCCGTCTGTGGTGAAATAAATCGTCGCGTTTGGGGTGGCATCGGAGAGAGTGACGATCCGCGAGGAAGCATATGACCCTGGGGGAGGCGAAAACGTGGGAATCTGGGTTTGGCTCTGCAGAGTGTAAGTCTCGCTGACCGGGAGACTCTGGAGGAAGCCAGTGGCGCTTGCAATCGCAGTAATCGTCTCGGTGCTACTCACGGATATCGGCCCAGTGTAAAGCGTTGAAGCAGCCGTAGGTGTGCTGCCATCCAGAGTGTAGTAGATCGAAGCTCCCGCTGTGCTATCGGTGATTGTCACCGTGAGCGTTCCGGTAAAACTCTGCCCCCCTGGGCTGATGGACGGCGGTGAGGCCTGTTGCTGGACGCCCAGCAAACCATACACATCCAGTTCGGTGGCTGTTCCCACATACACTTTACCGTTGGTCACGGTGGGTATCGCGAACTTGGCGGCGACACCCGCGGCGTCGCGCGCCGAATTCTGGCCGCTTTGATAGAGCTGCGTAGCTACATTCGCCGCGTCAAAGGCCCGCAAGACCGCGTTTCCCCCTGCAAAAAACGCGTCCGTCTCCGCTGCCCAGACAATTCCATTAGTTGTCCCGTTGGCGGAGATCGAAGGCGTTGCCCCAGGGAAACTCGAACTCGGTATCGAAATAGAGGTCGGCGTCGCTGAAATTCTGCCGTTTGAGAAGGAAAAAGCCTTTAAGTTGTCGCCGCTGCCCCAAATATAAATACTATTGTTCCAACATGCGGGGGTGCTCCACAAGCCCGCTGTCTGCCCAGAAATTTCTTGGACGATGTTGTCCGCGGTGCTGTTGAACCCACCCATGTTATCGCGGTCGACTAGATAAATTTTTCCTTCCTTGCCAATCTGAACCAGCAAATGGGTGTGCCCGCCTGCGCTCTGGTCGGGCAGCAGTAGGACGCCGCCCGAGCCCACATCTACGTCGGAAAGATTCAGCGTGTCCCAGTTTTGCGGAGTAAACGAATCCTGTACAGTCATTACACCATTCGAAAGGTCAAGCCGAATGTGATCATTCCCATAATTCATGCTGTTGGTGTACGGCGTTGTTGCGTTGAACGATCCATTCCCGGTGGCGATGAACATCCGCCCAAACGGCTGCCCCACGGAGTCAATTACGTCTCCGGCAAGGCCTGAGCCAGACATCCACACTCCGGAACCACTTCCGTTCGGCGTGGTACAAAATACACTGGTCTGTTGGAGGTTCGCGGCGTTGTAAGCCATGACCCAGCCATGCCAGGGACCATTGTCTCCGTGAGCTCCAAACCCAAAGTACACGATCCCGTTCAACAGAAGGAGGCCAGTGCGTTGCAGCTCCCATTTCGGGTCGAAATTCAGCACGCCCCCAGAACTTCCAGTGCCATTCCCAGGTACCGAAGCCGACAGTATTACCGGCCCGCCAAATTTTTCTGCGCCAGTCGTGATGTCCAGAGCGTGCAGCCGTTGTAGATAGGTCCCACTTTCCTTCGTCTTGCCGACTAGATAGATGGTGTTGGTCGCTGGGTCAATTACCGGCGTACCGGTAATTCCAATTTCGGGGACGACATCGCCCGAGCTAATGTCACCGCTTGGCACCGTCGTCGCACCCGAAGCGGCTCCGTGCGCAGCATCGAGGAGTGTAACCTTCCAGAGCGGAAACCCATTGGCACCGCCGTTGGTGTCGGCATCGAAGGCATAGACGCTGTCATGTTCTGTTACGATAAAGACAACATTGTGCGCCGTGCCCGCTTGTGATGTTCCCGCACCCATCGTAACACCCGCCAAATACAGCGGCTGAGCGTAGATATAACCGTCAACGAGTTGTGAAAATAGCTTTCCGAAACCGGCAGTATTCACGTTCGACGGCGTGAGGATCGTCTCGTTCGTGTTTGCGCCCGTTCGTGCATTGTCATAATGCTGAGTGACGACATTTGTCTGTGCCGCCACGCTGCGCACGAAGAGCAACAAGACGCCCGAGAACAACATTATCTTGAAGAAGCGACCGTCGCTACGCACTCGTTCGGGAGCAAGAGTTTTGCGCGGGCAATTTCCTGCACGTTCAGACCGGAACATGAATGTTAGGCCTCTTCCACTGGTGATTTGAAGTACAGCCGTCGTACTTGGATTTCAACCACCCCTGCAAGCTGCTCGGTCAAACGGTTCCTGTTCACAAGTGGGCTGGCCAGCGGCCAGAGAAAAAACTGCCCATAGGCCGCAAAGATGAAATCTTCACGAGTATTAGCTTGCACTCTAAGGGCCATTGAAGATGTTGAAAACAAGGAAGTTAGGAGTCTAGGGGAGACAATTGTACGTAAAATTGTTCATCTTTTTGTTGAAGTTTTTCTTCACGAAAACATGACAAAACGGTCTCGCAAATCTGTGCGGTCGGCGGTGCGAACCAGGTCAACTTACACGCTGCCACGTGGCCTCCTTTTTCGTGGTGAGATAACGTACCAGGCCCACCAGAAACGCCAGGTTCATGGCGAGAAGAAAATATCCGACCAGCGCAAAACGAATGCGCTTCATGCTTTTCTGGAAAAGGAACCCTGCCCCCGCCCACAGATAAAACGCGCCTTGTACAGCGAAAAAGACCCACTAAAAGCGCCTATTCAGGAGGAACGCGTTGCTGATCACCATCAGCAGAAGAAGCTGCGGCACAATCCAACGCATCAGCTTGTGCGATAGGAATGCAAATCGAGTAAAGCCCGGCAGATCTGCCTTCAAAAAGGTGCCCAGCGAATGGAAGCTGCCCATGGCAATGCGAACTCGCCGCGCAAATTCACCTTTGACCGACGACGGAGCAAAGTCGTGCGCGACCGCTTCGGGGTCGTACAAGACCCTGTACCCCTTGGTCCGCGCATTGACAGGGGTAACAAAGTCATCGAGCACGGTATCAGCAGACAGCGGCATCCAAGCCTCACGGCGTAGAGCGTAAATCGCGCCACTGGCCGTCAGGGTCGCCCCCAGCCGCGACTCCATCAGCCGCAGCATGCTCTCATATTTCCAGTAGACCCCTTCGGTCTGCTTCGATTCGACGTTGGCCACGAACTGCAGCGAGCCACAAACTACGCCGACTTCCGGATTCACAAAATGGCGCACTAGCATGCGAACCGCGTCAGCCTTGAACAGCGTGCTGCCATCGGAAAAAATTAGGATGAGGTTGTTCGCTCGCGCAACCCCGGCATTCAATGCGCTGGGTTTACCGCCGCGCTCTTTGAAGATTACCTCCACCCCGGACTCGTCCAAACGCCCGAGGATTGCTGTACTCCGGTCCGTCGAACCGTCTGATACAAAAATGACCTGCAGCTTCTCTCTGGGATAGCTCATCTGCCGGACGTTTTCGATTTTCTCTTCGAGATGTTCCTCTTCATTGTAGACGGGGACAATCATGGTGACCGCGGGAAGATCTTCGTCTCTCCTTCGGCCTGCGCGCCGGTTCCGGCGCCGCGTCATATAGTCGATGTCGCGGCGAAGCTGCACAAGCGCATAGGCAAAGAACAGGATGCCGGGATAGATTACATACGTGTAGAGAATGAGAAAAAAGCTGATCCAGAAAATGAGCACGGTGGATGTCATGGCTTTGCTCTCAGCGGCTCCCGCGTGTAAGCAAAAGGATCTTTAGGGTCTCGAAAAGAATCAGGAGATCCAGGCTGACCGACATGTTCTTAATGTAGTAAAGGTCGTAGGAGAGCTTTTCTTCGTTATCCGCAAGAGTGGCGCAGTAGGCGCGACGAATTTGTGCCCAGCCCGTTACTCCCGGGCTGACCGACCAGCGTTGCTCATAGAAAGGGATCTGTTTAGCAAGCTCGAATTCTTCCTCCACCATGAACGGCCGTGGTCCTACGAAAGACATATCTCCACGAAGAACGTTGCCGAGCTGAGGGAGTTCATCCATGCGTGATTTCCGCAGCCAGCCGCCTGTCCGGGTGAAGCGTTCGTCGCCTTCCTCCGCTGGTCGGGCCCTCTCGATTGCTCCTTCTTCAAGGCGCATGGAGCGAAACTTGTAAAGAGTGAACAGCTTACCGTTTTTCCCCACACGCTTTTGACGAAACAGGATCGGACGTCCCGTATCCAGCAAGATTGCCAGTGCTATAACGAGGAGCATTGGCAAAGTGAGAATCAAGAGTACAAAAGCGCCGACCGTGGAGATTACTCTCTTTGAAATCAGCAGGACGCGAGATGGGCAAAATCCACGGGAGAACAGGAGCCAACTCAATCGCAAGGACCCTAGAGGCACCCGGCCAGTCACGCTCTCATAGAAGTCTGCGGCATCCTCGATGATCAAACCGCGCTTCTTCAGCTCAAGTAACGACTCGACGGGAAGCTTGCCTCGGCGGTCCCGCATGGTTACGACAATTCGGCGAATCCCATGTTCCTCGATAATGCGGCCCAGATCCTCCACGCCGCCCAGCCTAGACAACCCGTTGTTCCCGGCAGGATCACTGTCGGGGCTGACATAGCCGACGAGTTTCAGTCCGAGCGCGGACCGGCTCTTCACTTCGTCCCAGAACGAATTCGAGTAATCTCCATCACCGAGAAACAGGGTCCGCTGCATGAAGCGCTCGGAACCGTTCATCGCGAAGAATACATTTCGCCAAGCAATGAGCAGGAAGGTCAGAATCGGCAGTCCCGTCAGGAACACATAATTCCCTACCATGAACCGCGGGAATATTGCCCCGAGTAGACCTAGCAGGAGCGACAGCGTACCGACGACAACCAGCACCCGGAATTGCAGCTCTCCGCGGCCGGGGATCCGTTGCGTGTCATAAAAATCGAGGTAATACAGACAGAGAAGGCCCATGGCCACAACGGCCGCGATTTTGTAAAGCCCGTACTCATAGCTTAGGACCGCATAGGTTTGCTCGCGAAACTGCAGCACCGTTGCCAGGAGGAAGGAGGCAACGAGGATCCCTACTTCCCCGAAAATCAGAATCAGGGTGCGAGCTGGAAAATAGAATCTAAGTTGTCGGGTCGCCACTGAAGTTATCCTCGCGTTCCCTTCCCGTCGCAATTGAACTCTGAATAAAACTCGAAGCGCGGCCTTCCTCGACGCACCCGTGATCAATCGTCAAAAGTTCCTCATCCCGGGGATCCGAGACGACCATGGCGGCTTTTCACTCGAACCGACCGAGTGTGGGATATATGGCCAACCCTGCTGGAACTGTCGGCATGCAGCTCTTCCAAAAGTGCTTACACACACCACCAGTTCCTTCATGGGCATTTAGGCCGACTTCCGTAATACCCCAAGCCGATTTCCGATCAACCCGGCAGTTCGAAAAAGCAATTCAGGTGCCAGCCTCGGTTAGACATCAAGTCCTTTGTAATCAGCTTGTTACATTTAAATCTTCACTGGAGCTAGGCTCGGATTTAGGCAAATACCGCCCGAAGTCCCGAGTTGCTTCCACAATGTGGCAAACTAATCTCCCTCCGTTTTCAACAGACTTTCCTCCAGATTATGGTGGGCAGAGATTGCTGGCCCAAGTCCTAGGTCTATCTCTTTATGAATGCTGACCTTAATCTTAGTTTTCATGGAATGGCCACCTCGACCTCGTGTCCTCTACATAGCGACGGCAGCAGCAGCCCCTTTTGCCTATGACCCGGTTTCGGTGCTACGACATGCCAGAACTCCATGAGGGAAAATCGATGTCAGTCGAGAGGGAGGAAGGATACGATGGTCGTTGGTTCGGCTTTGTGCTAACCCGGGGAGTGGAAAACGAATATCTCCATTTGGGCCTGGCCCCGGAACAAAGCGCCGCATTTGCGGCTATACCTTCGCAAAATCTTCTCTAAGTTTGTGAAACAGCGGACCTTATGGAGATACAGCAGGCTTAACGAAGGTCCTATGGATTGGCATGCAGCGTGCGCTTAAGACACCGGGTCTCCTTCCGATGCCCAATGGAGTCTGTTCTGATCCGACGACCTGCCGGGTGATGGACTATACTTTGGCTCGCGCCGGAGAGTCTCAAGCCTCTGAAGTCACGGTCTCTGATGTTTAGAAAGAATAGACGAAAGCTCTCGGTCAAAAATGACAATGGACACAACGGATCTCGCCGAGAATGCCCAAGCGGGCAGTCGTACTGATTTGCGAACCCCACGCGACTGGCCTCTCTATTTTCAAGGAGCCCTCCTTCTGATTTTGGTTGGCGCTCTATACTTCCAAGTGCTACTGAATCTTTTTCGACAATGGTTCGCAGACCCCAACTACTCACACGGCATATTCGTCCCCCTGTTTTCTGCCCTATGGTGTTGGAATCGTCGTCAGACCTGGACACAGAATCCTGTCCGCCCGTCGTATTACGGACTCGTTCTCATTGTAGGAGCGCTGGGCATGCTCATTGTGGGAACGCTTGGTGCCGAGCTATTTCTGACGAGGATTTCCTTCGTTGTGTTGTTGGGGGGACTAGCGGCCTACTTTGCAGGCTGGCAACTCCTAGGCGCTCTTTTAGCGCCGTGGCTCGTTCTCTTTTTGATGGTCCCGATTCCTGTGATCGTTTTCAATGAGATCGCCTTTCCCCTGCAATTGTTCGCCTCTCGCATCGCCAGCTCGCTCCTTGAACTGTTGCAGGTTCCGGTCCTCAGGGAAGGGAATGTGATCGTATTACCCTCCATGTCCTTGGATGTGGTAGAGGCTTGCAGCGGCATTCGTTCGCTCATGTCACTCATCACCCTTGCCGTCTTCTATGGTTTGCTGGCGGAGCGACGACACTGGATGAGATGGCTGCTGGTGGTTCTTTCCATCCCTGTTGCCCTGGCTGCCAACGCAACGAGAATCGTCGGAGCCGCACTGCTTGGGCAATACATGGGTCCACAGTTTGCGGAGGGATTTTTTCATGCCTTCTCGGGGTGGTTGATCTTCGCACTCGCCCTAGGCTTACTGATCGTTTTTCACAAAGTGGGATCCCGACTCATGAGGCGGAGGGCAACCACATGACTCGGAATATTAGCTCCTGGGCGCGTTTTTCATTGGTTGCTTTGCTGCTAGGGGGAACACTCGCGCTCGTAAACGCACGAACAACGGGGGAACTCGTTCCACCCCACAAGAGTCTGCATGCTTTTCCGACCGCGCTAGCTGTCTGGCAGGGTCAAGAGCTACCGCTCGCGCCAGCCATTCAGGAGTCACTTGGCCCGGGTGAGTTCCTGTTTCGTAACTACTTGGGCCCGCTGGAGCACGATCCGATCAATCTTTTCATAGGGTTTTTTCCTACTCAGCGTGCCGGTGACACCATTCATTCTCCCAAGAACTGTCTTCCGGGTGCCGGCTGGAAGCCGGTCGAATCAGCGCATCTCTTTATTGAGAGCCCTGGCAAGCGTCCCACCGCGGTGAATAGGTATATCGTCGAAAAGGGCCTCGACCGTGCTCTCGTGCTTTACTGGTACCAAGCGCATGGGCGGGCGACACCGAGTGAATACTGGGCGAAGTTCTACCTGGTATCCGATGCCATCCGGATGAATCGCTCTGACGGTGCGCTGGTGCGCATTGTCACGGTTTTGCATAATGGGGAAAGCCTCGATGCCGCGGAAGGAAGAGCCGTCGGTTTCGCGCAGCACATCATTCCGATCTTGGATGAGTACATCCCTCGCTAGTATTAGCCGCTCCCCACTGCTGTGGCATTTTTTTGCGTCCAACTCTTGGTTCGGAGCGAATAGTGTCAAAAGGGCATTCGCGTGGATCGATGCGGATGGAGGTGCCCGGCAATCCGCATGCCCCTGGCATCAGCGTGCTTGGGCGTTGCTTGCCGCTAGTTTGCGAAGCTCATCCTTCACGATTTTACCCGTCGGAGTTAGCGGCATTGTGGGGACGAGAATGATCTGTGACGGTTGTTTATAGTGAGCGAGATGTTGTGCTGCGTGTTGCGCCAATTCCGTGGAGGTCAGCGATGAGCCCGATGCTGGTTGAACGAAAGCAACGACCTCCTCATCACCTTCAGCTCCTTCAACCGATCTGCCGATCACAGCGGATCGAACAACGGCCGGATGAGCATTCAGCACGGCTTCGACTTCGGCCGGGTAGACATTGAACCCGAAACGGACGATCAGCTCTTTGGTGCGTCCCACGATGAAGAGATTCCCATCTTCCAGCCGAGCCAGGTCGCGCGTGTTGAACCATCCTTCCGGATCGATTGCAGCAGCGGTTTCCTCTGGGGCCCGATAGTAACCTTTCATAACGTTCGGCCCGCGTACGTGTAATTCACCGACCTCTCCCGCCGCAGTCGGTTGGCCATCGAGTTTTACTAGTCTGACTTCAACTCCTGGAAACACACGGCCCACAGACGTGTCAGTTCGAGGCACTTCGACCTTGGTCTGAGCAATCGTGGGAGAGCATTCCGTCACACCGTAACCGTTGTGGAGGACCAGACCGAATAGACTCTCGACCGCTGACTTGATCGCTTGCTGAAGGGGAGCACCGGAGGAAGAAATGATCCGAAGGGCAGGAAACTTCAATGATTTGAAACCCTTTAGCTTTGCGTATTCGACGAATAGGGAAAACATGGCCGGCGCGCCTAGCACCACCGTTAGCCGGTCCCTCTCGAGTGATGCAAGTGCTGCCACGGGGTCGAAACGCGGCGACAAATAAAGCGTCACACCGCTCTGCAACGAACCCAAAAGCACCACGGAAAGGCCGACGGCGTGAGACATTGGCAAAACGCCATACATCCGGTCAGCTGGGCTCAGGGAGCGTATCTTTGCTGACCCAGCCGCTAGGAATAACAGGTTTCGGTGGGTCAGCATCACGCCCTTCGGAAGACCAGTGGTGCCGGATGTATAGATCAAAGCGCCCACCTGGTTCCGACCGTCTCTATCAACGGGCTCCGGCTCCACTTTTTCGTCGAGCGGACCGATACCGATCGGACCCCAATCCCCTACCTCACGGATGACCGCGCCGTGGCGTTTGGCGTGCTCCCTTGCATGCGGCGACACACTTGTGGTGTAGATCACCCGGCGAGCACCTGAATGATCTCGGATCTGATCGATTTCGCGCGCCGACAAGCGTGCGTTCACTAGCACCGGCCAGGCGTCGAGGCCGGCCAAGGCCAAGAGAACGGCAACGAAGGCCCGGCAATTTTCACACAGAATCATGACCCGATCGCCGGGGCGCACGCCGCACTCAAGCAGCCACTCCTGGGTCATGGCGATCACGGCGGCCAGTTGCCCATAAGTCCAGGTTCCAGAGGTTTCGACGAGAGCCGGGTGATCCGGCGAACGCTCCGCCCATGGTTTTACAACGTCACTGATGCGCGCGGGAAGGGTCGCGAGGATCTCGGATGCCTGATCTTCAATCATGGGTGTTTGCTATGCCATCTTGCATAGAGAGGTGCTTCAATGGCTGTTGCCGTAGAGACTGCTTTCGCCGGATGTGCCCTTAGAATCCTGCCCATCGGCGATCCATCCTAACGCGTGTTGGTGGAGCGAAAGCGCAACGATTGCTCTGTCGCATGCCTTGACGAAGCCGCTTTCTGTCCGATACGAGCCATGCGGACGAGGGTTGAACTGTCAGCCTTTCCCGCCACTAGATACTCCAGCCAATTGCGATATACCCTCGTTGCCGAGGAGTGCCAAGCACTTTCTTGTGCTTCGGCAACGACTGATTCAGGAAAGACCTCCATGAGGTCCTCACTCCGTTGAGAGAGTGCATGCTCTCGAAATTCGGTCATGAGTTTCGTTGCTGAGTCATCGAAGTATCCCTGCGGCAGCGATGGATAGGTCTCTCTCTCTCCCTTCAGAAATCTCCGTACATCTCTGCGGTATTCCTTGAGCAACGTCCGCGCCCCATATTCTGGATGACCTTGGAAGTGAACAAACAAGCTCTTCCTCTTCTCCTTCACAAACAGGTTGACGCCTGCTTCCGCTGATTTGGTGACGACCGTATACCCACACGCGGTCAGTTCCTCCTCGCGCACTTCGTTCCACCGTGAATGCGGGAAGGGCATGCGCTCCGCGGTGCCGCTGGCGAGCGGGTGGTCTAGGACTTTT
>Ga0137382_10001251_pt1 | contig 11121 bp, 11 predicted proteins | sample SagtaG_15_FD_104816 | JGI IMG/M metagenome (GOLD analysis project Ga0137382, IMG submission 104816) | Vadose zone soil microbial communities from Sagehorn Ranch, Mendocino, California, USA - Sage2_R_20_16 metaG | ecosystem: Environmental > Terrestrial > Soil > Vadose zone | place: USA... | reverse complement strand
GGTGCAACAAGTCCCATCGCTAGCTTCTTTATGCGTGAATACCTCATCGAACCCTCAGCGGAAATTTGGTGCCGGAGGAGGGAGTCGAACCCACACGGCCTTGCGACCAACGGATTTTGAGTCTGCATAGAATCTCCACCGATGTCTCATATTTTCAACTGACTGCATAGTACGTTAGTTCCATTGTGGTATCAACTGTGGCAGAACAGAATGTAAGTCAGTCAGGAGAATACAGATGAACCCTCAAAGCATTCTGGCCGTGATGCCCAAGCCGAAGAAAAAGCCGCGCAAGCAGTCTGTGCGTGTTCGTGGGCAAGGCTCGCTGGTCCGGCGAGGGGAAATCTTTTGGATGGAGCTAAACTGGCGCGGCACACGATATCGGCGCTCACTTGAAACAACAGACCGCGAAACAGCGCTCATCAAACTAGATGACGAAGTCTCCGCGATTCGCGCCGGGGAGTTGCCCAAGAGGTTCGACCCCATCACCGTACAATCAATGTTCGACACCTTCATTGTCCGCGCTGAGGTAGACTGCAAGCCGCGAACGGTCAGGGATTACAGATCGCGGTGGAATGTCCATCTCAAATCGTGCTTCGGCACAATAACTGCGACGCAGATCACGAAAGACAAGATCACGACATACCTACACACCCGCATGAAGAAAGGCGCGACACTCTGCACACGGAATCGAGAACAACGGGTGTTGATGATGGTATTCGGGCACAACAAGTCGAAAATTCCCGCTGATCGCTTCCCCGAGTTTCCGAAAATGCAGTCCGAAAAATCGCACGTTCGCAAGGGACGCTTGAGCAAGGAAGATTATGACAGGTTACGCAAGCGGCTCGATGATCCGAAATTATTTTGGCTCAAAGTCTTCGTGACTCTCACATTCACGTATGGTTTTCGGCGGTCAGAATTGATTGGCGCGAAGGTTGGTTACTTCGATCCGAAAGCAGCGGCACTCACACTGCCCGCATTTACGACGAAGAACAAGATGGAGCGCGTCGTTGACATTGATCCGGATGGCGAAATCTATCGGATGCTCGTGCGGCTCGCAGAAGGCCGGGACGCTGGCGCTCCGTTGTTCACGCGGAATGGAAGACCCGTCAAAGACTATCGCGGGGAATGGGCGAAGCAGACGGCAGACATCAAGGGCGGCAGTGGTAAGGGCGGTGCGGTCACTCTCCATGATCTACGGCGGTCGGCTATCACGAACATGAGTGAGAAAGGCGTGACTGCGGCCCAGGCCGGAACCCACCTCACTCCCGATGTATTTGCGCGGTACATCTCGCGGGACTTGCAGGAGCGTCGCAACACCGCTAAGATCATCGAGTCCTAAGCCGGAGTGGCGGAATTGGCAGACGCGCACGACTCAAAATCGTGTGGCCGTAAGGCCGTGTCGGTTCGACCCCGACCTTCGGCACCAAAGCACGATAACACTTGACAAGTACTAGTACTAGGTGATATCCTGATTTCGTTGCGTCAAGGATTTCAGAGATGCGGCAGGTAATCACGCTGTCGTGATCGCCAGCAGAACCCAGAACCACTGGGCAGGGGCACGGAGAAACATTCCGCCGTGCAGCCATGGGCAAGACCCCGCGATGCGTTGGTATGCGCTATAGGCGGTGAGCCCACATGGATGGACATCTGATGAGCACAGGTGTTTATCCATGTCGAGTCGAAAGAAAACTACAGTAGTTGTTCCCTCAGTTCCCTCCCCTGAACTATTACTCGTCACAACAGCGCACGCCGCCGAGTTACTGTCAATTTCCACTTGGGAGATTCGTCGGCTTGTCCGCAAAGGTCTGCTTGCCCACAAAAAACTGAGCAAGACGCATTGGCTTATCCCGATGAAATCTGTGCGTGCATTCGCCGACGTGTCCGCAAATGGTCGTGCAGCATGAGGCCCTGGCAAGAGTACTGCGACTCCGCAAATTGGCACGAAGCCGCCAATATCTTTCCTCTGATGCCCTATGACGAGTTGCAGAAACTCGCCGACGACATCAAAGCGAATGGATTGAAAAATCCAATCGTCCTGCTCGACGACAAAGTTCTCGACGGCAGGAATCGTATGCTCGCTTGCAAATTGGCGGGTGTGTCTTCCGACTTCCAATCACGCAACGCTGAGAAACTCGGCTCACCTGTGTCATGGGTGCTTTCGCAGAATCTTCATCGGCGACAACTCACCGCAACTCAACGGGCCTTCGTAGCAGTCGAAGCCGAGAAGTTGTTCGCTGTCGAAGCGAAGGAGCGGCAGAAGACACTCAACAACGCTGGTGGCAAAGTTGCCACGAGCGAGACAGGCAAGGCTCGGGACAAAGCCGCCAAGGCATGCGCCGTGAGCCCTCGATATGTGCAGGATGCCAAGTCGGTCGCCGAGAAGTCTCCAGAGGTAGCGGCGCAAGCTAAGGCGGGCAACGTATCGATGGCAGAAGCGAAGGCTGCGACACAACCAGCCAAACCCCATGCGGAAAAGCGAAAGAACCGCAATGAACCCGTGGACGATTTTGAAGAAGTTCGTGCGGTCGCCCTGAGAATGCTGAACATCGGTCTGCGTGAAATGCGAAAGACCGAACCCAATCACAGTCTCCTGGATTCGGCAAAGACGTGGGCGCTGTGCAGGTTGGCTGAGCGCTCTGGGTCGGTAGCATGAGAGATGCGGAGGTAGTTCAATTGGTAGAACGGGAGATTAACCACTCTCCAGATGGGGGTTCGATTCCTACCCCTCCGCTCCATTTTCTTACACTAGAAAAGCGTAAAGCAACGGCACTAATCATCGAGCATCACTATTTACATCGCAAATGTCCGATTTCGTGGTCGTGGGGCATTGAAGTAGGTGGGAAGATTTCAGGTGTGATGACAGTGGGTAAACCGTGCAGTTGGTCAGCGACTTGCGGAGTCATTGGCGAAAAGTACGCGGATATGAAGAGTCCCGCAGCGCGATCAAAAGACGTGTACGAACTGAATCGTCTGTGGGTCTCTGACTTATTACCGAAAAACACTGAGAGTCAGTTTGTTGGATGGTGTCTGAGACAACTACGCAAGATTCAGCCGAAACTCATTCTAATCAGCTACGCGGACGGATCACGCAAGAATGCAAATGGTCTATCGCACGTTGGATACGTCTATCAGGCAACGAACTGGATTTACGCGGGAACGTCAGCAGCATTCACAGATATCACTTTTGCGGGGTACTCGGACTATCGAAGCGTACCGATGGAGAAGCGGGGAAAGAAAAAAGGCAACAGGCGCGCATGGGCTTCAGATCCCGACGCTATCCGAACCAAGAGAAGTCCCAAGCACCGATATGTTTGGTTCAGCAACCCCACGGATAGGGCGTTGTTGGCGTGGCCGAAACTATCGTACCCGAAACGTGCGGCGTGATCCGCGCCCTGGAGTTCCCGTCACCAGGGGCCAGGAAATGGACTTTCCATCACTGTTGATCGGAGATTCCCTTGTCGACGCGACATTTCAAGTTTCGAATAATGGGCAGGGCATATCGAACCAATCGAGGATGGTCATGCTCTACAGCAAGAGTCAGTACCTCGAAATTTGCGACTCGACTGGTAAGGAAGAAAAACCTTGTGTAGCCATGACGAATTTGCTTGACACTCTTTGAGAATTAAGGGATACTGTCCCATACAGTCCCATACAGTCCTACATGGGCAGGGAGGCTGCATGCGAAGATATTTAACATCCATTCGCCTGAATCCCGAGCAAATGGAAGCGCTGGTCAAAATATCGCAACGCGACCGACGAACTACGGCTTGGCTAATTAGGGAAGCTGTTAGCCAGTTTTTGGAGCGGGATCAGAAACGATCTAAGCAGCAGAAGTACAAATCGTAACCGCCGAAAGGCAGAGGAGAAATGAAATGAGCAACGCAAGGTCGGCTGAGATTCAAGATGCAATACACGAAAGCGTACAGGAGGTTCGTGAAACACTAAGCGCAGAGTTTGAAACTATCCAAACCATTCTTTCAGACCAATCCGAGCAAATTGGACGGCTTCATGAATCAGTTACAGGCGTGCAAGGCGGTCCTGGAGGAAGCGAGGCTCCGTTTTCTCTTGCAGACATCGGATGCATGCTGGCTGGTCTGCATATTATCTTCGAGCCCCAACTCAAAGCGAAGGCATTTGAGTTGTTCGACGAAGAAGCCAATCGCCTCAAGATGGAGGGGCAAGACAAAGGTGAATTCGCAGAAATACCTATAAAGATGGCCGCGAGTATTCAGTTAGGCGTGCTCCCCAGAACGCTAACCCGATTTTATCAGGAGTGGAAAACGTTACGGCCCGAATCGCGGTAACGACGCAGAGCCGTGACCGTAACGGGCATGGTAACGACCCGTCGAAAGACGACAATGGAGAAATGTAATGAACTTGGGAGCGATTCAAGAGGTTCAAAAGATGGTCGAAAGCGGTAGGCATCTTGTGTGGAATGAAGCAGTGAAACTACTCCAAAACGACAAGACACCCAGCCCCCTCATGAAATTAATGGTGGAAGAAGCATTTCTTGTTGTGGCTTTTACTCACGGCGATGGTAACTGGGGGCTTCTGACCTCATCAATCACAAAAGAAAATCCACTGTCGGACATCGCCGCGATGTATCAAGCGGAAACAATCTTCGGCGGCGTGAATCAAGATGGGACATGCTTCTTTTTGAAAACTGCAGATACTCCTGTGAGAGAGCCTGCCGTATGGAATGGGATTTTCAAGTCGGGCGGCCCTGTAGGTACGCCTGATTTATCGGCGTTTCCTATCGGATTGGTTGTGATTGGGCGAACTTGTGATGGGTCGTGGGCCAACGAATTCATCGCTGTTCATGGGAAGGAACTGGCAGAGGAACTTGGGCGTCCCTTAGAGGAGGAAAAGAAATTGATGAATGACTTTATTTTTGAGGCTGCAGATATGCGAATCGCCGAACGGCAGAGGAGAAATGCAATGAGCGAAACAAAATCAGTGCGGTCCCGAGAAGCAATACGCCGTGATGGAGATGACGTGTATTTTCCGATACCTGTGTTTCTCGGTGACGGAACTGGATGGATTATCGACCTTTCCACAAACAAGTTTCTTTGGATTCATGACCTGAGGGACCCGATGACATATGACGGCTCGACCGATTTGAAAATCCAGTTGAATCGGTCCAAACCTTGGCTCCGCATTCCCGTTTTGGGAGGATATGCGCAGCCTGGAGTCAACCACATCCGCATCAAAACCGTTAAAGGCGGGAAGTTCGCACTGGTGGTTAGCGAGCGCAGTCTCACCTTCCATGGGAACGGCGGGTTTTTGCCCCTTGAAGAGAGCATGTCGACGTATTCAGAATTCGAGGCTGTCCGCATCGTCGAGTCGACCGAGAATCTTCATTTTGTTCGCTCGGGGAAAACGCAGCCAAGGTTTTACGATCTGATCTCGCAAAAAGTTGTGGAATAAGCATAGTGGCAACGAAGCGGCTCCGACAGAGGATGTCGGTTGTGCGAGCCCGTTGGACGGGGCGAATAATGCCAAGGCGTCCAACGTGTCCGTGGAAGTGGCGTCGGTAAAGCGGCGTACATCAGACCACCACGGACACGCAGTAGCTGAGTCGGGCGTATCCCGATAGTGCCCACCTAACGTGAGCACCTCTGAAATCTAAAAGAGGTGCGTCATGTCCAAATCAGTCAAACGGAAGTGTCCTGCCTGTGGTGAAGTGAAATCATTTCGCAGTGATCAATTAACTTGCGGCTGCGCTCGGCGCAAGGTTCAAGAAAATCTTGAGGGACTAGGCGTTGATGACGTATTGTCCCGCTTGGCAAAGTCGGAGACCAAACTCCAAAAGGTTCGACTGGAACTACAGGCAGAGCGGAAACAGAGTACGTTTCTCAAAAAGAATGTTCTGTGGACTCCCGACGATGTCGTGCAAATTCGAGAAGCAGGGGGTCGCTTCCAGTTTCCAATCACGCCCGTTAAGTTAATCAAATCGAATCACATCTCGCTCACGCACAATCACAGCGAAGACGCGGTCGCTGTCATATCCGACACGCATTTCGGGGACAAATCCCGTCGCGAGGATACTGCGGGAATCTCGCAATACAACCTGGTCGTCGGCGGAAATCGACTCGGCTATAACACGGAGTCAATCAAGCAAATCATTGGCATCCATCGCTCAGCCTACAAGATTGACACTCTGCACCTCGCAATCCTGGGCGACATCTGCCACGGAACACTCCACGGGTCAGAAATATCCAATGACATTTTCCTGCCTGGGCAAGTGCTCTTCTCGTTCCACGTTCTTCGAATGATGATTGAGGATCTATATCAGAGCCTCGTCAAGCCCAAGATCGTGAACGAAATCAATCTCATCTTTTCAGTCGGTAATCATGGCCGTATCGACCCCGATAGTCCGATGCCAACGAAATTCCAATCGTTGCAGACTTGGGACCGACTCGTGTACGACTTGCTGATCGATGAATTCAAGGGCAAGAAAGGGATTCGCATCAACGATGCATTCTCTCCGTTCGTCTTCGAAAACATCAAAGGTCACCGTTACCTGTTCTCTCACGGACTCGGTGTCGGATTCAAAAACAAGCAAGAGACGCAATCCAAAAGCATTTCGAGCTATATCGCGGCAGCCCGAGCTATTTTCGATTCCCAGGAGTACCGCGCTCAGACAGGTTTGTGTGGCACGGCATTCGAGCGAGCGGTCATCGGCGATGTACACGCGCACTTCGACTACCCAGACCTGATAAGCAATGGGTCTCTGACTGGAAATAATGAATTGGGTCTCGCGTGGTTGCTGCGACCAATCGAGCCTGGGCAAGTTATTTTCGGCGTCTCTAAGCGCCATCGGCAGACATGGAAATATTTTATGCAGTCAGGTGACATCGGCGAGACAAACCTCAACCCGTATGGTCAGTTTGCAAAAACGTTTTTGAAGACGTGGGGGAAGTGATGGGAAGGAGTAAAGGGGCAATGCAGGGCATCGTTCGATGGTATTCGCATCAAGGGTATGGATTCATTGACCCTTCGGGCAGCACCGATGGTAACGCAATCTACTTTCACATTTGTGATGTGAAGGGTCGCACCATTTTAAGGCCGAGTGACGCAGTGACGTTTGACATAGTTGAGGCTCCGAAAGGACCGAAGTGCGTCAACGTGCGGGCAGTAGTCGTAGACACAAAAGAGGCAACCCAATGTCCACAAACAGCATAAGCACCCAAAGCATCACCGCATCCGAAGATTTTCTTGGGCTGCGCGAGCCGCCCACACAAGAACAGCCGACCGCTTTCAGTGCTCCCGAAGTCCTGAGGGCTCTGGACAACTGGGTTTGCTTCCGTCACGAGACCGACTCGAAGGGCAAGACGAACAATGTGCCGTATCGCATCGATGGCGCAGGACACGCAAAATCAAATGATTCTTCGACGTGGAGCCCGTTTGCTGATGCCATACAGGCGTCAATCAATCCTGTCGGCAACTTCGATGGCGTCTCGTTCATGATGCTGGGAACATTTTATCTCGGCTTCGATTTTGACGCGGTAGTGCAGAATGAAATCCTCGACCCGTTTGTTGCTTCCATCCTTCGTGTGATGGGAGACCCGTACGCCGAACTTTCGTACAGCGGGACTGGCTTGCGTGTTTTCAACAACTGCCCCAACCTGCCGCGACCCAGACTGACGCAATTCAAAATGTCGGGCTCGGAATGCGCCGTCGAAATCTATCATGGCGAGTGGGCTGGCAAGCCACTGGTAGTCACAGGAAATCGTTACTCAGGTCAGGGCGTTCCAACAATCACGCCTGCGCAGTTTGAACTCGTGCATCTGCTGTGCTCGCAGATTCACGACGCAAAGTTCAAGGCTCTGTGGCTGGGTGATACCTCAGACTACAAGAGCCCGTCCGAAGCAGACGTAGCCCTATGTGGCAGGCTTGCCCGTCCCCTTGAGTACAACTCCGAGAAAATCGACGCGGCTTTCCGCTGGTCGAAACTCATGCGCCTGAAATGGACGGACAACGCGGGTTACTACGGAAAACGCACGATTGAAAAAGCGATTCAATTTGAAAAGGCGCGGGATGTTCGGTCCGCAAACAATCAGGCATCAGGCAACGAACTCCAATTTCGCCTGCCCGCCGTGGAAACAGGCACTCACCGTGATTATGTGATTTCTCCTGCGCCTGGACAAAAGGATGGGTGGTTTCCGCTAGGGGCTGTCTCCCTTGTTGGTGGACCATCGGGCGGAAGCAAGACAACGTGGATGCTCCAATTGCTCCTCGCTCAAGCACTGAAGGTTTCGTTTCACGGTCACGACACATATGGACGTTCGTATCTGATGGTGGGTGCGGATCGCGGAGAAGATGCGCACCGACGCACTATGGACCGAATGAACCTCAGTATTGCCTCGATACCGTTTAAGCCGCTGCCATTGGCATGGGATCTTACTGCCGCTCAAGCCATTGTTGACCAAATTGAGGCAACGGACCAGTTGCCAGAGGTCGTGTTCGTCGAAGGCGTCGATATGCTGGTCACTGATGTGAACAACATCAAAGCGGTGGCGTATTTTGTGCATGCGTTGCAAAAAATTGCACACCACTATCGCATCGCAATCATCGGAAGCCTCGGCTCGCCAAAAGTAAAGGAAGGCCATGGTTACACTGCTACCCGCGATAATCTCCTCGGTTCTGGTGGTTGGGGACGGACAGTCGAAACCGTTGCACTCCTTCAGTTTCCCAAAAACGATGACACGTCTGGTCGCCGCCTACTCACCGTTGTGCTGCGAAATGCACCCGCCGAGAAATTTCCTCTCAAGTTTGTGGACGGTCTGCTTGAAATCGACCCAGACAGCCAAGAGGAAAATGATGGAGCGGGACAGGCGTCCAAAGATGCCGAATGGTACCAAACGCAAGCGCGGCTAGCAAAGAAGGACCCCGCGAAGAAATGGTGGACAATTCTGGACATGGAGCAGGCTCTGAAGATGTCTCACGCTACCGCTGAACGGCACGCACGAAACGACTACACCAAAAAACTCCTCGTGCGAAAGCCAGGAAGCAAGAGCGGACGAGGGTCAGCGGCGGAATACCAATGGAACGAATCCAAGACAAACCCGATATGGCTCGCGCAACAGAAACAGGACCAGGCAGACCAGGCCGAGTCGTTTTGAGTGAGATGAGAAGGGTTAATTAAACCATGAATCGACCACATCGCATTGTTGCCTCAATTGAGGCTTCTCGTCTCATCTCACTAGGTGGGAAATTGGTCTTAACTCCTTTGTTTTAGCTTGATTTTTGGTGTTTGCTGAGTGTACCCCCCATGAGATGAGAAGTGATATGAGAGGGAGCATTTTCTATGGTTTCATATCACATTTCATCTCACGTTTGGCCCACTCACAGCAGTTGTGGTTGGGTCGGGGTCGTGACTTCAGCAACTGCTTTGAACGCCTGCGCAAAAAAGATTCGAGAGGCAGCGTGAATATCCATGGGCCAGTTGCGAAATTTGGTTGGGATGCAGTTTGGTTTCCTGACCGTCACATCCCGGGCGGCTTCGACTGAGCACAAGCATAGATTGGCCCGCTGGAATTGCATTTGCACATGCGGACAAAGACTCGCGGTACGGTCGGATGCCTTGACCTCGGGGCAAAAGAGGTCTTGTGGAAGCTGCGTCATCGAGTACAAACTTCGTGCGATCTTCACGAATGTGACGCGCGGCGAACGGGACCAAAGTCATTTCGGAAAGTGATCTGACCGAAGCTTGGGACGGAGCAAAAAGCCACATTCCGAGAAGAGGACTTATCCGGACTTAACCTAAAGTTGGAAATTGGCGCCGTGGGTTCCAGATGTTCGCGTAATAGTGGGGTGGTCCCGCGGGGCGCAAGATGGTCAGGCTCTCTTCCCGACGCGTTCTGACAACCATTCGTTTTGAAGCACGACGTCGATCACTGCGCGGAGAACGAATTATCAAGCGAATAGACTTGGCCGTCCGGATTTTGGACTCTAAACTGGACAGCTCCTGAGATGATTTTGGGCGTCACTACCATCAAGGTTTGACTATCAACAAATGTTGTTGCTGCGGGAGCGTCGTTGAAATATGCCTGACAGCCCGTCTCAAACCCACTCCCCCGAATCGTAACCGTTGTCCCGCCAGCAGCGGTGCCTTGATTCGGTTTCAGGTACGCTACGCTCAGTGGAACAGAAGTGAAATGAACCGCCGTGAAACCCGACTGCGTAAGAACATACAGATTCCTGCCCGAATCGTCCAACGTGAGGCGATGTTGGGTGTTATTCGGAATTGCCTCCGGCAGCTCGACCCACTCTTTCAGGTCGCCGTGATTTACGTCGAAAATTTGTACTCCCGTCCCATTGATCGCGTCCGCGCCAAGGTCGGCCTTATAGACAAGGCTGCCGCTGGAATTTAACATGTCGGACCCCCCGCTTAGAGTAAGAGGACCTGGAAGGAAATCCCACTGTGCCAACTGGCCGGTTATGAGAAGTTGAGGATCCAGAATGTAATCTCCCTGCGCAAGAATATTTCCGTCGCCCGAGATTGCTCCGTTGAAAGTTCCCCCACCCTGGAGGGCCGAGAAAGCCCACGTGCTCGTCTGTGAATCCCATAAGCCGAGGGTTCCGCAATCGCACAGAACGGCGGAGCCATCTTTGGTTCCCATGAGGAGGTATGGAATGTATATGTGGCGGTCAGATATGTACGTAACGACGTGCGTGGTTAAATCGATTTCGGCGAGGTCAGGGGAATAAGTCACAATTGCTTTTCCAGTGTTGGTTGTCGCTACTTCATTCGGCTGCCCACCGCCGATGGTCCCGACTGGAATTGTCATCGCGCCTCCGGGATTATCCGGATTCACGATGGTCACCGTTCCGTCTCCAGAATTGGCTGCAATGAGCAAAGAGCCATCCGGCGTTAGCGAAAGTCCATGAGGGGTTTTGCCAGCCGGAATAGGGCTGAGTAGTCGTTGGGCCGTCAGGGAGTAGATCTCAATTCGGTTGGCCGAGGCATTCGAGATATAGAGCTGCTGACGACGCTGGTCGTAGATCAACTGCCAGAGGGTTCCGCTCACCGGGACCACTTGTTCTCCAACATAGTTGAAGGCGTGATCCATCGTCAGGGTACCGGCTGGCGTCCCGATTGCCACGTTTGTTAGGCCT
>Ga0137382_10001249_pt1 | contig 11123 bp, 13 predicted proteins | sample SagtaG_15_FD_104816 | JGI IMG/M metagenome (GOLD analysis project Ga0137382, IMG submission 104816) | Vadose zone soil microbial communities from Sagehorn Ranch, Mendocino, California, USA - Sage2_R_20_16 metaG | ecosystem: Environmental > Terrestrial > Soil > Vadose zone | place: USA... | reverse complement strand
TTCTTGCGAGGCCGCCAAGGCCGACCGGGAGACCCACGCGAAGCTGGAAGCCGGTCTGGTCGATAGTTTCCCGGCCTCCGATCCCGTGAGCGCGGCGCAGCCCGCGCCATCGAAGCATGACAGCGAGCGCGCCTCGCTCTGGGACAAGATGCTCGCGTTTTCAAATAAGTCGGCGGGCTGATGAAGAGCGAATTCAACCACGCTGCCAACGATTCGCCGCGAAGCGGAAGTTCGAAGCAAGTCACGCCGCTGGTGTGGTGCGCAATTATCGTTGCCATCGTTGCAATCGCGATCTGGTTTGCATGGAAGCCATGACGCTGCTGCGATGTTCACGTCGCAACTTTCAATAATGCGGTGGCGGTTCGTCCCTTGAACCCGGCGCAGGACGCTCAGCCTCCTGCAAGCGCTCGCTCAACTCCGCGACCCGGCGCGTCAGCGCGTCGATCTTGAGCCACTGCTCGATGATGGTCTTGTTCAGCGTCTCGATGGTCTCGTCCTGAAACATCAGGCGGGATTCGAGCGCGTCGATACGCTCGCTGAGCGTCTTGGCGTCACTCATCGGAACTGCTTTGCCTTGGACGTTCGCGCAAGCCCAGGCCGAGCGCGACGCGGTCGTCGAAGACAAAACATTCCCCGCGCCAGCGGCTCTCCGCTTCCGGCACGCGTTCCAGATATTTCAGAATGCCGCCCTTGAGGTGATAGACTTGCGCAAAACCGCGCGCCAGCAGATAGGCGCTGGCCTTTTCGCAGCGGATGCCGCCGGTGCAGAACATCGCCACCTTGCGGTGCTTTGCGGGATCGAGACGGCGCGCGGCAAATTCCCTGAATTGCCCAAAGCTCCTGATGCCCGGGTCGAGCGCGCCCTCGAATGTGCCCATCGCGACCTCGAATGCATTGCGGGTGTCGATCAGGAGCGTATCCGGCGCCGCGATCAGCTCGTTCCAGTCGGCGGGCTCGACATAGACGCCGACCTGCCGTGTCGGATCGATTCCAGTTTCGCCGAGCGTGACGATTTCCTTCTTCAGCCGGATTTTCAGCCGTTGAAACGGCATCGCGGAAGCCTGCGAGAATTTCCGCTCGAGATTATCAAGCCGGCCGCCGAACAGGCCGCCAGATTGCAATTCTTCGACCAGCGCGGCAATCGCCTCCGCGCCGCCTGCGAGCGTGCCGTTGATGCCTTCATGAGCCAACAGCACGCTGCCCTTCAGCTTCAGACCGGCGCAGATCGCGCGCAACGGCTCGCGCAGCTCCCGGAAATCCGGCAGCGCGGTGAATTGATAGAAAGCGGCGACCTGGCAGGGCATCGGCGGTGGTTTATCAGGAGGGGTGGGATGGGGAAAGACTGCGCGCCGCCAGGCCATACAAAGTCGTCCCCGCGAACGCGGGGACACACGCCGGGTCCTCAGTAATGGAAGACGGGGCCGGTTGCCATTGCCACAACAAGCATCGGTGGTTATGGGTCCCCGCGTTCGCGGGGACGACTTTGTGAGGGCGTTGCATTGCCCCCATCCATCCCCGAGCATTGCCCCCCGCTACATGAATGTGCCATGTAGGCCCGCGCCTGATACCGCCTACCGAAAACGCGGAAAAACAAAGATAAAACGACAAAAGCGAGCAACCTGGAATGAGGAATTTCCATCTCCCCGGCCGATCGACGGTCCACGCCCTGAATGCGATGGTGGCGACCTCGCATCCGCTTGCCGCGCTGACCGCGATCGAGGTGCTGCGTGCCGGCGGCACCGCCGCGGACGCCGCGGTGGCGGCGTGCGCGCTGCTCGGGGTGATCGAGCCGCAATCGACCGGTATCGGCGGCGATTGTTTCGCGCTGATTCAGCCGAGAGGCGAGGGCAAGATATCAGCCTATAACGGCTCCGGCCGCGCGCCGATGGCCGCGACGCCCGAATGGTATCTCGAGCACAGCATCAAGGCGATCCCGCTGACCTCGCCTCATGCGGTGACCATTCCCGGCGCGGTCGATGCCTGGACGGTCATCCTGCGCGATCACGGCAAGTTCGGGCTCGACAGGCTGCTGCAGCCCGCGATCAAGGCCGCGGAAGAGGGCTATGTGGTCGCGCCGCGCATCGCGTTCGACTGGCACAATCAGTTCGAAAAACTGAAAAAAGGCACCAATACCGGACGCTATCTGCTGCCGCATGGCAGGCCGGCGGTGGCTGGCGATCTGATCCGTCAGCCCGAGCTTGGCCAGACGCTGCGGGCGATCGCAAAGGACGGCCGCGACGCGTTTTACAACGGCCCGATCGCCGAGGACATGGTCGAAACCTTGCGCGCCATCGGCGGCCTTCACACGCTCGACGACTTCGCCGCGCACACCACCGAGACCACTGCGCCGATCGGCACCATGTATAAAGGCCTCGACGTCTGGCAGTGCCCGCCGAACGGCCCCGGCATCACCATGCTGGTGATGCTGAACATCCTCTCGCGCTTCGACTTGACGAAATTCCCGGCGATGAGCGTCGAGCGGTTTCATCTCGAAGCGGAAGCCGCCCGGGTCGCCTACATGATGCGCGAGCAACACATCGGCGATCCCGCCTTCGTCAAGGTCGACGTGGCCGGGATCTTGAGCGAATTCGCCGAGCAGTACGCCGGCAAGATCAGGATGGACCGGATGCTCGATCTGCCGAAAGTGTCGCCGCCGATGCATCCCACGACGGTCTATATCAGCGTGGTGGACAAGGACCGCAACGTCTGTTCATTCATCAATTCGATCGCGCATGCCTTCGGCGCGGCGATCGTCTCCAACAAGACCGGCGTTCTCCTGCAAAATCGCGGCGCCGGCTTCCGCGTGCAGCCCGGCCATCCCAATTGCATCGCGCCCGGCAAGCGGCCGCTGCACACCATCATTCCAAGCCTCGTCACCAGGGCCGGCCGGGCGCTGATGCCGTTCGGCGTGATGGGTGGGCAGTATCAGCCGGTCGGGCAGGTGCACGTGCTGACCAACATGCTCGATTATGGTTGCGACGTGCAGGAGGCGATCGATATGCCGCGCGGCCTGCATTATGAAAATATCTATCAGCTCGAGGACGGCGTCCCCGCCGATATCGTCGAGGGCCTGAGGAAGCTTGGGCATCAGACCACTCGTTTGGTCTCCCCGCTCGGCGGCGGTCAGGCGATCTGGATCGACTGGGAAAAGGGCACGCTCACCGGCGGCTCCGATCCGCGCAAGGACGGTTGCGCGCTCGGCTATTGAGCAAGGGTCGCCCGGCGCATGCGGCTTCTCGCTCGCTACAAAGGAAACTGAATAAGATGCGACGTTTCAACTTTCAAAATTTTTCGATCGCCATTGCCATGGCCGTGGCTGGCGTCCTTCTCCTCGCGCCGCCAGGCGCCTCGGCCCAGACCGCAGGAAAAACCATGACCACAGCTTCCGGCTTGCAGATTATCGACACCACGGTTGGATCAGGCGCGACGCCAAAGCCCGGCCAGATCTGCGTCATGCATTATACCGGCTGGCTCTACGAGGACGGCAAGAAGGGGAAAAAGTTCGACTCCTCCGTCGATCGCAAGGAGCCGTTCGAGTTTCCGATCGGGCAGCGCAAGGTGATCGCCGGCTGGGACGAGGGCGTCGCCACCATGAAAGTCGGTGGCAAGCGCACCCTGATCATTCCGCCCGCGCTCGGCTACGGCGCCCGCGGCGCAGGCGGCGTGATTCCGCCCAACGCCACGCTGATGTTCGATGTCGAATTGCTTGATGTGAAGGGTTAGGCCGCGCTAGCCTCGGCGAAAGATTTTCTCGGGAGCAGCGATCATGAAAAGTTCCCACGATCATAGTCACGAGGACGCCGAGCGCTGGAAGCATGACGGCGTCCGCGTCATCCCGGGCAACCAGCTCGATCCCAACGTGCCCTCGACCCCCGGCATGGACCGCAAGGCCGCGATCAATTTCGCCCGCGCCGGCGCGCAGAAATTGTGGGCCGGCACTGTTACCATCAAGCCCGACGCTAAGACCGGCGCCCATCACCACGGTCACCTCGAGAGCATCATCTATGTGGTCAAGGGCAGGGCGCGGATGCGCTGGGGCGAGCACTTGCAATTTGTGGCGGAGGCCAATCCCGGCGACTTCATCTTCGTCCCGCCCTACGTGCCGCATCAGGAGATCAACGCCAGCCGCGATGAGGTGCTGGAATGCGTGCTGGTGCGCAGCGACGGCGAGGCGGTCGCGATCAACCTCGACATCGAGCCGGTGGAGAAGCCCGAAACCGTGCTGTGGGTCGATCCCGTGCATCGCGATCCGGCGGAGACGAAGTGACGACGTCATTCCGGGGCGACGCATGAGCGTCGAACCCGGAATCCAGGGATTCCCCGATGTGCAATTGCACATCTGAGGTCCAGTCCTTCGGACCATCCCGAAATGACGTCGGACCAACCGATCACGTCCATAAAAAAATTCAAAATCGGCTGTCGGATCGGCACCCGCCCGTTCGTCCTTCGGCCGAAACCGCCAAAAAGGAGCTGCCATGGCCAAACTGATCTTCGTCAATCTGCCGGTCGCCGACCTCGCCCGCGCCACCGCCTTCTATCAGGCCGTCGGCGCCGAGAAGAACGAGCAATTCTCTGACGCAACCGCATCCTGCATGGTGTTTTCCGAGACTATCCACGCCATGCTGCTGACCCACGACAAGTTCCGCCAGTTCACGCCGAAGAAGATCGCCGATGCGAAGAGTTCAAGCGAGGTGCTGATCTGTATCTCCGCCGACAGCCGGGACGCCGTGGACGACATGGTCCGCAAGGCAGAGACCGCCGGCGGCGGCGTCGATCCGTGCCCGAAGCAGGACTATGGCTTTATGTACGGCCGCAGTTTCGAGGATCCCGACGGCCACATCTGGGAAGTGATGTGGATGGATGTCGCTGCGGCGAGCGCAGCGCAGCCCGCAACGGCCGACGCCTGATCTCAAACCCATCACGCAAGGAGCTAGCTCATGTCAAAAGTCTCACCCTGCCTGTGGTTCGACGGCGAGGCCGAGGAGGCCGCAAAGTTCTATGTTTCATTGCTGCCCGACTCCAGGATCGGAAACATCCAGAAGAACGCCGTCGATAGCCCCGCCGGCAAGGCAGGTTCGGTGCTGGTGGTGGATTTCACGCTGGCAGGCCAGCGCTTCATGGCGTTGAACGGCGGCAAACCTTTCGACTTCACCCACGCGGTCTCGTTCAAGATCGACTGCGCCGATCAGGCCGAGGTCGACCGGTTGTGGGATGCCATGTCTGACGGCGGGTCGGTGGAACGATGCGGCTGGCTCAAGGACCGCTACGGCGTATCTTGGCAAATCGTGCCGACCGCGCTCGTGCAATATCTCGGCGGCCCCGACCGCGCGGGCGCGCAGCGGGCGATGCAGGCGATGTTGGGTATGGTGAAACTCGACATCGCAGGCCTCAAACGGGCCTACGAAGGCAAGTCGGCCGCGTGAAGGCGTGGGTTGCCGCTGACCCATTTTGCAACACGGTGGCCTCATCCTTCGAGACGCCGCGCGAACTTGAGCGGCTCCTCGGAATGGGGTTCTTCCCAGACCCTCGTGGTGAGGAGTGCGGCAACGCCGCGCGTCTCGAGCCACAAGGCCGCGATGTGCGATCGTGGTTCGACCCGCCGGTAATCTAGCCGCCGGTGACGGCGAGAACGGCTTCCTTGATCTTGGCCACGGCGTAGTGGCCGACCTGCTCGAGATCGATATGCGGCATGTTCGGCATCTCGTCGGCGACGACCATGGCGTCGACGATGGCCGGGCCGTCGACGGCAAGCGCTTCGCTCAGCGCCGTCTTCAATTCACCCGGCTGTCGCGCCGTAAATCCGTGACCGCCGCAGGCGCGGGCCAACGCCGCGAAGTCGGGATTCGGAAATTCGATGGCTTCGCGGAACGGCACGAGCCCAATGCTCTCGGCTTCCAGCGTGATCAGTCCGAGCGCCGAATTGTTGTAGACGATGGCCTTGACCGGCAACCGGTGATGTACCGCGGTCATGAATTCGCCCATCAGCATGTTGAACCCGCCGTCGCCGGTCAGGGCAATCACCTGGCGCGAGCGATCCAGCACCTGCACGCCATTGGCCTGGCCAAGCGCGGTGCCAACGGCGGCGTTGTTGAACGAGCCGATGATCCGCTGCGATCCGGTTTGCCGAATCCAGTTCCCCGACCACAGCGTGTTCAAGCCGGTGTCGAGAACAAAGATCGCATCGCGGCGCGCCGCGTCACTGACCGCGCGGGCTACGGCTTGCGGGTGAATGCGGTCCTTGCTCCGTTTCAGATCGGATTGCTTGTCCAGCATCTCATCCCATTTCCGCCGCTCGTTAGTGACCTTGTCCCAGAACCGGGTGTCGGTCTTGGCCGAGACGCGTTCGAGCAATAGCTTCAGGGTTGGACGCGCCGATCCGGTGACGCCGAGCGCCGTCGGCGCCCTTCGCCCCAGCACCTGCGGCCGTTCGTCGATCTGAATCACGCTGCCCCTGGTCGGCAGGAAATTGGAGTAGGGGTAGTCGGTGCCGATCATCACCAGCAGGTCGCAATTCTGCACGGCGTGATAGACGGCCTTGGTGCCGATCATGCCCAGCCCGCCCATCCAGCGCGGATCGTCGTAAGCCATCAGCTCCTTGCCTCGCAGCGTGTGGACCAGCGGCGCTTTCAGCCGGTCTGACAGGGCGCGCAGCGAATCGGCAGCGCCGCGACATCCGGCGCCACACATGATCACCACGCTGCCGGCGCGGTCGATCTGTTGGACGATCCTGGCGACGTCGCCTTCCGCGGCGGGGAACTCGGAGTGCGGTCTCAGGGTGGCCAGACTCGACACGGCGCCTTCAGCCTTCGTCGACAGCACGTCCTGAGGAAGCGTGAGGTGCGCGACGCCGGGGCCGGCATAGGCGGCCGCGATGGCCTGGTGAATGACGCCGGGCGCTTGTGCCGCGGTCGCGATGGTTTCGGTGTAGAGCGAGACGTCGCGAAACAACAGGTCCGGTTCGGTGGTCTGGATGTAGTCGGTGCCCTGCAATGGGCGCGGCATCTCGCCGGACAGCGCCAGCACCGGGGCATGGTCACGGCTCGCCTCATAGAGTCCCGCGACCAGATGATTGCTGCCGGGGCCGGTGGTGCCGGCGCAAACCGCAAGCTGCCCGGTGAGCTTGGCCTGGCCGGCGGCGGCCAGCGCCGCGCCCTCTTCGTGCCGGACCCCGATCCATTCGATCTGGCTCTGCCTCACCGCATCGGCGAGCGGATTGAGGGAATCGCCGATCAATCCGAAGATCTGTTTGACGCCGATCTGTTCGAGCACGGCGACCAGTTGGCCCGCAACCGTCTGTGACATGGTCCGCTCCTGAAGTGGTACGCCCAATCGCGGCGAGCAGGCCCGCCGCATTCGATATCGCCATAATCTGGAAATCGAATGCAGCGGTACGGTGACGTCCGGGTGGCAACATGTTGTGATGCCGGCTGCTCGCGATTGGCAGGGAACGGAGTCGCGGTTGCCATATCCGAAAATGAACGCAAGACTGACGTGCCGGGAGAGCGTGCGCAAATCCGCCCGCCGCGGGGCGGCGAGCGGATTTGCATTTTGCAAGTGTCACTTCGACGCGGTCTTGGTGTCCATGTTGACGACCTGGACGCGGCGGTTGACCGGGTCCATCGGCGCGTTCGGATCCTTCGGCTTGGTCTTGCCATAGCCGACGGTGACCAGATCGGTGCCATTGATGCCGTATTTCTCGGTGAGGTACCGTTTGATGGTGTCGGCGCGGCGCTCCGAGAGGTCTTGGTTGTAGGCTTCGCCGCCGATCGCATCGGTGTGGCCGGCGACCACAAATGTCGAACCCTTGAGGTTGGCATCCGAGAGCGCCTTGCCGAGCGCCTGTACGGAAGGCATCGAGGTCGTGGTGATCTTGTCCGAATTGTAGTCGAACTGAATATCGAGATCGATTTTCGGCTTGTCCGAGGTGATCGCCAGGATTTCTTCGCGCTCGCCGAGCGACAGCGACCGGGTCTTCCTGTTGCGCAGCGTCTTGATGAAGCTGATTTCCTTGGCCTTGACAGCGGGATCGGCCTGCGGCCCCGCCGACATGCCACGCGTCAGCTGCTTGGGCTGCAGGGCACTCAGGATTTGATCGCTTGAGACATTCTTGCTGTCGGCAATGGCAAGACCGGCCGTCATCGACAGCGCGGCACTCAGCGCAATCGCCTTTAGGCTGGAAAATTTGCGAAGCCTGGTCATCGTCTTGATCCTCGCTGTTGACGCCTGATAGCACTTGGATGCTGCGAGGATAGAGGAGGTTCAATGCGGCGATGTGATCTGGGTCACGTTGGGCGAAAGGGGCGGCGGCTTGCGTCGTTACAAAGCGGGGCGGGAGCCGTCATGATCACTGGGGTCGGGCGAACCCCGCCGGACTGTTTTGCTGGCTCAAAGCGTGGAACTGGTCCAGCAGCCTCGCGGCAACGTTCCGCGGTCGCAAAGCCGTCGCCGGAGCGCCGATGTGCTGACAATAATTCGGCCAGATGCGCGCTTACCAATACCGCTCGCCAAGAAAAAGCAAAGACAGCGAAAGCGACCGGGGCCTTGTTTCAGTCTTCGAAAAGACAAAGCGAATATCAGGGGTATCGTGGGGCCACGCCGGAACGCATCCAAAACCCGATGCCCCTCCTGATCGGCGCAGCCATGATCGCCGCGGCGATCTTGCTGTCGACGCTAATTACGGCTGTCGGAACCAGATTCACCGGCATGGAGAGTCCCAACGAGGAGAATCTGTGGCTGATCGACCGGCTGACCGGCAGCGTTTACAAATGCCAGGCTCCCGAGCGCGGCAAAGCCGCCTGCGAGGCCGAGGTTGCAACGGGTAGCATTGGCGAGCGGTCCAAGCGCTGACCAGGTTGGAGCGGAGCGCGTGTCGGCCGCGAACGCCCCGGTATCCCGGCGCGGCGGAATTTAGTCTTTCGCGCTGCATCGCAGCACACAAGAAATGTCGTCTGCTGGAAACGGATCGGTGCCCTGCGCGTATTCCGACAGCCAGCACTGAGCTGGTTTCATTCTTTAGGGAGGTCCAATGAGGATTTGATCATTGCAGCCGCCTCTTTAGCTCTCGCCCTTACGCCCGCCGCCGCGAAGACAAAAGCGAAGGCAACGGTAACGGCATGCTCGGGAGAAAACATGGCCAAGACCAGTGCCGGGATGGCGACGATGCCGTACGGGCCGGGCCGGATGGCCATGGACAAGGAAATGGGAATGGTCAACACCGAAATAAGCAAGGGCAACATGCGCGCAGCTTGCGCGCACTACATCAAGGTCCAGAAGATGAGCTCGGCGAAATAAGACCGGGAATGTAATGGCTCAGCCGCGCTGTCCTGGGGCGGCGCGGCTTTTTCCTGCCAACTGAAATCTGCGTCTGCTCCGGCCCGCGAATCCGGCTACATTCGCGCACGATGTCCTCCGTACGTAAATCGCATCCCCTGTCCAGGGCCGAGGCCAGGCGGATCTGGCTCCACGCGCAGCGGCTCGAGACGGCGGCGCCGTTCGGCGAGGGCGCGCAGGCGACCGCCGCCGCCGTCGGACATCTGGGTTACGTGCAGATCGACACCATCAACGTCATCGAGCGCAGCCACCACCATATTCTCTGGACCCGGATCCCCGAATACAGGCGCGCCGATCTGCGTCAGGCCCAGGGCGTCGACAGAAGCGTGTTCGAATACTGGACCCATGCGCTGTCCTATGTGCCGACCGGGGATATGCGCTTCTTCATTCCCGCCATGCGGCGTCACCAGCGCGAGGGCCATAAATGGCTCTCTTCGGTAAAACCTGCGGATCTGCGCAAGGTGCTGAGGCTGATCCGGCGCGACGGCGCGCTGACGATCCGCGACATCGAGGACGACGTGCTGGTCGACAAGGAACACCTTTGGGCGAGCCGCAAGCCCTCGAAGCGGGCGCTGCAGCTTCTGTTCTATACCGGCGTGCTCACGATCTCGGAGCGCAATGGCATGCTCAAGACCTACGAGCTGATGGCGCGGCATTTCGGCTGGGACAAGCCGCCGAAGGGCGCTTCGGCCGGGGAAGCCACCGCCTACCTGCTCGACCGCGCCCTTCGCGCGCAAGGCGTCGTCAGCCTGGATTCGATCTGTCATCTCGATGCGCCGAGCAAGCCTTCGGTCCGGCGCCTGATCGAGGCAAGAATGCGCCGCAAGGAGTTGGTACAGGTCGCGCTGGAAGGCGCCGGCAAGCAGGAGCATTGGGCGCGGCCCGAGACGCTGGAGAACTCCGGCGGCGTGCCATCGGAGCTGGTGCACATCCTCTCGCCGTTCGATCCGCTGATCATCCAGCGCAAGCGCACCCATCTTTTCTTCGGCTACGAGCATCGCTTCGAGGCCTACGTGCCGAAGGAGAAACGGGTGTTCGGCTATTTCGCGCTGCCGGTGCTGGTCGGCGACGACATCGTCGCCGCGCTCGATCTCAAGACCGATCGCAAAAGCCGAAAACTGCTGCTGCAGAAATGGAATTGGGTCGGCAACGGTGTGCAGCGCGGCGCGCGCAAGGACTTGAAACGCCGCATCGAGGAAGCACTGCACCGCTTCGAGCGGTTTCAACTCGCGAAGTGAGGCGCCGCTTAAGTGGCCTGCCCAGCTGCGCCGGAGGGGAGCCGTTCAGCGGGCATCATTCTTTGCCACCCGAAACTTCAACTCATCCAGTTTCGACAAAAGAAATTTCAGCAGCGGGGATGTGTTGGCCTCATTGTATCCGATGACGAGATCGACGGTAGGAGGTGCGCCCTGTATCGGTCGGCTGACAACCGTTTTTGGCAGCAGATTTTGAGCATATAACGGAAGCAGGCCCACGCCGCCGGTGGATGCGATCAGCGAAATCCCCATCGCTATATTCTCGGCCTGATGGTCCGGTTTTACGGCGATGCCGGCACGCTTGATGTAATCATTGATGGCAACCCACAGGGTCGGCGCCCGGATCGGGGATACCCCGACAAATGTCTCGCCGTCGAGATCGTTCGGGCGAATTGAGTTTCGCGCAGCCAAAGCGTGATCGCGCGGCATCAGGACGATGAGCGGATCTTTTCTTAACAGCTTGAATTTCAGACCGGGTGCCTGCTTTTCCGGCCGCAGAAAAGCCAAATCGATTTTGCCTCGAATAAGACCTGCGGC
>Ga0137382_10001248_pt1 | contig 11124 bp, 13 predicted proteins | sample SagtaG_15_FD_104816 | JGI IMG/M metagenome (GOLD analysis project Ga0137382, IMG submission 104816) | Vadose zone soil microbial communities from Sagehorn Ranch, Mendocino, California, USA - Sage2_R_20_16 metaG | ecosystem: Environmental > Terrestrial > Soil > Vadose zone | place: USA... | reverse complement strand
GCTTTGCGTCCGGCACCAGCATGAATCTTTTCCGGTTTTCTTGATCGTACATGCTTAACTGATTGCTAGGGATTCGCGTGTTCAAGCGCCACGGCAAAGGGATGCAACTCTGCGGTCATTAATCCGGCCGAGACGGCGGGATCGGCTTCCATGAACGCTCGCGCGGCCGTTTCATCAGACGCCCTGAAAATCGCAATACCAAATGTCTTGTCACCCGGCTCTTTTGTGCGTCCAGCCAGAATCAATTGACCGGATTTTGATGCTTCCTGCAGTCGAGCAAAATGCCGCTCCAGCACTGCAGTGTCCTCTTTCGTCCAGTTCTTATCATCGTACAAACGTGGCACGAGCCTTAGCACGTAGATAAACTCTTTCGGCTTGCCAGGTTGCTGAGCCTGCGCGTCGACCGGATGGCTCATCGCGCAAATGCAAACGAGCAACACGAATAGTTGGTAGAATCGGTGCTTCATATCGTGGTGAGTTACGTTGCGTCCTTGGCAGACTTTATGCGAGATTTGTTCACTTGAATTCTAAATTTGTTTTGGTCGGCAGCGGACTGGCGGGCGGGTTGCTCGCAGCGTACCTGGGCCGGCGAGGATATGATGTTGACCTTTACGAGCGACGCGCTGATCCACGCGAAGGCAACATAGTCGGCGGGCGTTCGATCAATCTGGCGATTTCGACCCGGGGAATTCGTGCGCTCGAACGCATCGGCATCGCTGATGAAGCGTTGCAATACGCCATCCCGATGCGCGGCCGGATGATTCACGATAAATCCGGCGTGCTGCATTTCTCACCCTACGATGTCGATCCCCAAAAGTGCATCAACTCGATCGGACGCGCCGCACTTAACACCACGGTCATCGAAGTGGCGCAGCGTTACCCGAACGTGCGCGTGCATTTCAATCACAAATGTGTCGATGTCGATCTCGACTCTGCGACCGCCCATTTGGAAACTTCTGCTGTAGCGGCAGGCGTATCGCCTGCGAATTCCGACAGTCAAATCATCTCCGCGCACGGTGACGCGGTGATAGGCGTCGATGGCGCGTTTTCCGCTGTCAGACAATCGATGCAGATGCAGATCAATCGCTTCGAGTACGACGAGAGTTATCTCGCACACGGCTACAAAGAATTGACCATTCCGCCCGGCCCTGATGGTTCATGGCGCATGGAGAAGAACGCACTCCACATCTGGCCGCGGAAAAGTTTCATGATGATCGCGCTGCCGAATCCCGATGGCTCATTTACCTGCACACTCTTTTGGGAATTTGAAGGAGCGCGCAGTTTCGCCACAACGAAAACTGATGAAGATGTCCGCCGATTTTTCGAAGAAGAATTTCCCGACGCGGTGCCGCTGATGCCCACATTGCTGGAAGATTTCCGTCACAACCCTACCGGATCACTGGTGACGATTCGATGCGCGCCCTGGTTTTATGGTGACAAGGTTTGCCTTCTCGGCGACGCGGCACATGCCGTTGTTCCGTTTTACGGCCAGGGCATGAACGCCGCATTCGAGGATTGCGTCGTAATGGACGAATGCTTGGAAAGATTTCCGAATAACCGCAAGCGTGCGTTCGCTGAATATTTCTCGCGGCGCAAAGAAAACGCCGATGCACTTGCCGCTCTCGCAATTGGCAATTTTATCGAGATGCGCGACAAAACCGCGTCGAAAACGTTTCGTGCGAAGAAGAAGCTCGATCACCTGCTCGAAGCGGCGCTCCCGGGAATTTATCTTCCGCTTTATACGATGGTTACCTTTACACGATTGCCTTATGCCGTCGCAGCGAGACGCGCCCGGGTGCAGGATTTATTGGTTTACGTGAGCTTGATTGTTATTGTCGCGGTGCTGGTTGGCACAACAGTTTGGTTTGTCGCCCGCTAACTCTTTAGCCTGATATTTGAGAGCGAATAGCTTGGCTTCGCGAGCCGTAGCAACTTGCAATTCGCCTGAGCCGGATTAACAAAATCAATAATATGAGCGACACATACGTTCCAATGATCAGTTCCGGGGTTGCCGGACCACTTGGCGTTGTCCATCTCCCGCGCCTTTGGCAGAAGGTCTCTCTGGAGGAAAAGGGTAAACTTGCTTCCGGCTATCCCGCCGTCGGCAAAGGTTTCGATGCAATGACCCTCGCTGCGCTCGGACTCGAAGAACAAGCAGTGCGGGATTACATCAAGCAGAACAAGCCGACTTATCCCGAATTCGAAACCTGGGTGAAAAAGAATGGCAAGTCAGTAAATCGAGCCGCGATCGAAAAGCATAACGCTGCTTTGCGCGGCTATAATCACGACGACGAAACGCGCTATGGCATTCTGAGCGCGTGCGGCATCACCGACGACGCTTCCGCTCCAAAAGACGGGGTGAGCCTAAACAATCTCGACGATTGGTACGAGTTTCACCGAGCGGTCCTGGTATAAGTTCGTTTCGGCGGTCGTAGACCGCCACTACAAGGATTTGCGATTAGCCTGCCGACGAGGCGAACGCCTGTCAACCGCTTCGCAGATTGACGCAGGCATAACGGCCATGGAGTTTTCAAGATGCCTCTGATGCAAACGAAAGACGCACCCACATTTCGAAAAGCGGCTGAAACTTTTCAGGCCAGGGCAAAGGCGCTGCCGCAGCGGTATTTTGTTTCACCGGAAATTTTTGCGCAGGAGCAGTCCGAGATTTTTTCACGGAATTGGCTGCTCGTCGGACATAAGGGCCAATTGAAAAAGTCAGGAGATTTTTTTGTGATCGAGGTGCCGGCTCCGCCTTCGCAAGGCTACGGCGCGACAAAGGAGAGCCTAATCGTGGTCAGAGACCAGAAGTCAGAGATCAGAGCGTTTTACAATGTTTGTCGGCATCGCGGCACGCGACTGAAAGAAGACACATGCGGACACACGTCCGCGATTCAGTGTCCATATCATGCGTGGACCTACGGGCTCGACGGCCGACTGATTGGCGCGCCACATATGGATGACGTGCCTGGATTCGATAAGGCGGATTATCCGTTGCATAGAGTGAATCTCGGGCTTTGGGAAGGATTCATTTTTGTGAATCTGACAGATTCGAGTTCCCTCACCTCAGTCCTCTCCCAGAGCGAGAGGCGAAAGCAGGACGGATTCGTTTCGTTAGAAGATTGGTTCGCGCCGTTGAACGGAAAATTTTCGCATTGGAACATGTCGATCTTGCAACCGGCGAAACGGATCGAGTACGACGTGCGCGCGAACTGGAAGTTGATGTTCGAAAATTATTCGGAGTGCTATCACTGCCCCGGCGTCCATCCGCAGTTGCAGAAAATTTCACCCTACGATTCGGCGGAGAACGATCTGCGCGAAGGGCCGTTCCTCGGCGGATTCATGAAGATCAATCCCGGCAAGAGCCTGACCATGAGCGGAAACGCGTGCGCTGCGTTCGTCGGCAAGATCGAGAATCTTCAGCAGGTTTTTTATTATTCGATCTTCCCGAACATGCTGCTCAGCCTGCATCCCGAATACGTGATGGTGCATCAACTCTGGCCGCAGTCGCCAGAGCGGACGCTGATTGTGTGCGATTGGCTTTTTCATCCAGACGCGTTCAGCCGAAAAGATTTCCGGCCGGAGGACGCGATTGAGTTTTGGGACATGACCAACAAACAGGATTGGCACGTGTGCGAGCTGAGTCAGCAAGGTATTTCCTCGCGCGCGTATCAACCGGGACCGTACTCTTCGCGGGAAAGTATTCCGGCGATCTGGGACGAATATTATCTTCGCCAGGTGCGCTGACATAGCGCACGTACACGCCTTCTACAACTTCGGGAGAATTTTCTTCGCGAGTAATTTCTCCTGCTCGAGCACGGTCTTGGCCGGCACGCCGTGCATTCCGATGGTGATCAAGACGTTACCCTTCAGGATGTTCAGCATCTCGAGGCCACTCTTGTCGTAGTAGAAGATGGCCTTGTCGCCGAACCCATCGACGGGGGTTGGCTTGCCGCGCTCCGGGCCGAGCACGGAAAACATTGTCTGAGTGAGATGCGGCGGGGCTTCTCGCCCCGCGTAGAGCACATCGAACACAAGCGCCTTGTCGCCTTTCACGGCATAGTAACTCCACTCGGAATCATAGAATCCATCGCTGCCTTCCTTGTTTCTTCCCTTCGGATCTTTGACCGGAACGCCCAGAATTGCCTCGGCGTCGGCCTTGGTGACAACCGCTGATACATCGATCTTATCTCCGGCTGCAACGGAATAAACAACAACGCAAAGAAGCGCGGCGATAATAAGGTTGTTTTTCATAGGACCAAATCGTCGAGACAGCGAAGAGCGTAGGCGTTTCGACGGTCGCGATCAATCCCTCAGTCGTGAACGACTCCGCCGCGTTGAAGCGTTAAATCGTTGAAACCTCGGAGGCTTGAAGCGAGCATGAACTCTATGCCGCCGCTTACGTACGCCAGTTACTTGGACCTGGAGAAACTCCTTTCGCTTCAGAAACCGCGCTCCAGTCCGCCGGAACACGATGAGACACTATTCATCATCATTCATCAAACCTACGAGCTTTGGTTCAAGCAGCTCCTGCACGAGTTTGAAAAAATAAAGCGAGACTTTTCCGGGGGCGATCTTTTCGGTGCGATCCACACCTTTAAGCGCGTGCGCACAATCATGAAGGTGCTGGTGGCGCAGGTGGACATTCTCGAAACAATGACGCCGTCGTCGTTCTCAAGTTTTCGCGACCGGCTCGAGACCGCGTCTGGATTTCAATCTGTGCAGTTTCGGGAAATTGAATTCTCGCTCGGATATAAACGGCCATCGACTGTTGGGTATCTAAAGCCGGACTTTCCCGGCTACGATCGCCTGCAACAGTTGCTGCACGAACGCAGTGTCGTCGACCATTTCTATGATTTTCTTGCCACTCGCGGGGCACAAATTCCCACAGAGCTCAAGAACCGCGACATCACGCAATCGAATGGCCCAGACGAGCGTCTACAGAAGGAAATCCTTCGCCTCTACAAGGATTCGCCCGAGTGCTCGATCCTGTTCGAATTGATGACCGATTTCGATGAGGGATTGCAGGAATGGCGTTATCGACACATCAAACTGGTCGAGCGAACGATCGGCGCAAAAAAAGGCACCGGCGGGTCACCCGGCGTCCCGTTCCTGAAGGAATCGCTGTTCAGGCCTGTCTTCCATGATTTGTGGGCAATCCGGCACGAATTGTAACAAGCATCAGAAAAACGCCGAACGCACAACGCCCCAGATCCAACGCCGAACTCAGAGCCGAAGAAATTCGCGGGCAGTGCCGGAGAGCAGTTGCGCTTTTTGTTTAGCGGAAACTTTCATCGACTCGATCAATTGGCCCGGTTTCGTTTCGCCTAAGGGAAAAGGATAATCGGAGCCTAGCGCGACGCGTTGCGCGCCAAAGAGCTTGAGCAACAGCGCCAGCGCGTAGGCATCGTGCACGAGTGAATCCACGTAGAAGCGCGCCGGTTTGTTCTCATGAGCGAGATAGCTACGGGGATTCGTGTTGTTCTCCGCCGCGACCAGGTCCGGTCGCACATGAAACGCGCGTTCGACGCGGCCAATGGTAATCGGGAATGCACCGCCGCCATGAGCGAATCCAACACGGAGGTTAGGGAATCTTTCAAAGACACCGCCGAAAATCATGGAACAGATCGCAAGAGATGTTTCAGCCGGCATACCGACCAGCCACGGCAACCAATATTTCCGCATGCGCTCCTTGCCCAGCATGTCCCAGGGATGAACAAAGACCGCGGCGTCCAATTCCTCAGCGGCGCTCCACACAGGCTGCAGAGACGCGTTGTCGAGATTCAAAATATCGATGCGACCTGAATGGGGATTCGCATCCACATGTGTGCCGATCTGCGCGCCACGCATTCCCAAGTCCCGCACGCATCGTTCCAGTTCGACTGCGGCCAGATCGGGATCTTGCATGGGAATGGTCGCAAGTCCCGCGAACCGCTTTGGATGATCGCGAATGATCTCGGCGATGTGGTCGTTTAGTCGGCGTGAGAGATCCAGGGCGTCAGCTGCTTTGGCCCAATAGCTGAACATCACGGGCACGGTGGAAAGCACCTGTATCGAAACGCCGTCGCGATCACACTCCTCGATACGTCGCTCCGGGTTCCACACGTTGTCAGTGATTTCGCGAAATACGCGATCACCGATCATCATCCGCGCACAACATGGCTTGTAATGCTCCAGTCTCACAAAGCCGCTGTAGCCGTATTTCGCATCGAGGTCAGGCCACTCGCGCGGCAAAATGTGAGTGTGAATGTCGATTTTCACTCGCGGAATTGTAGGGCGCTTCGGTAAAACGCCAATCCGGCGGCGTCTGACAGACGCCCTACAACGATTTCATCGGCTGCGGTTTCTCGACTTTCTTGCCGCATTTCTTGCAAGTGCGGCGCGCGTTGTCATTCCAGAAATCGAGCATCGCCTGGCTGAAATGCTCGACGATATCCGCGCAATCGAAGTGAATGTCTTCCACCAGTGCGCCGCAATTTTCACAGTAGAAAATGACGTGTTCCTTTTCTCCAGGTGGGCGGCGCCGCTCGACTACCACACCGATTGTGTCCGGCGGCCGCTGCGGCGAATGCGGAACATTTGGTGGAATGAAGAATGTCTCGCCTTCTCTGATGATGTGATCCACGATGCGATCGCCTTCGCGAGTGCGCACCTTAATGTTGCCCTTGAGCTGGTAGAAGTACTCCTCCGAATCCACAAGATGAAAATCGTTCCGTGCGTTCGGTCCCTTAATGACCATCACAAAAAAATCGCGTCCGTCGTACAAATAGCGATTGCTCACCGGCGGTTGAAATTTGTCGGAGTTTTGGTCGATCCATTTTTTCAGGTCAATCGGCGGTTGCACAGTCGTCATGCCCAAGAGGGTATTTGGCATGCGCGCACCGTCAAACCGAGGCGCTAGTTCGCCAGCGCGCTGTCCGAGAGATGACGATTACTTATTACCTGTTCGCGCCGGTCGACTTCAGCGTCGCGATACCCTGGGCGGCCATAAATTTTCCGATCTCGTCCGCGATCGAGCTGAGTATCAGCGGATACGATCATAACTAAATAAACCGACCGTCAGCCGGCTCAGAATCGAAGATTAACAGTTGAATCATTGGCAGACGATAGATACTATCCGCCGCTCTGTGAAAAGTGGCCGACTTTTTCAAATTGCAGGAATCGTCTTCATCGCGTTGATCCTTTTCAGTTGCGAGGAGTATCCACCTTATGCGCCCGGCATGTATCCCCGGGCCGCTCCGGCAGGTTGGTGGGATGATGAGGGCGCCTCCGGCTCGTCGAAAATCGTCGTGCATGTCGGCGAACAGAAAGCTTACTTTTACAAGGGCAAACGTCTGGTTGGCGAACCCACTGTCTCCACAGGCAAGCCCGGCTTTTCGACCCCCCCAGGGCACTATACGGTTGTCTCGAAGGACGCTGGTCATGTCTCGACCGTCTTTGGCGATTACGTGGACGATTACGGAAACGTGGTTAAATCGAACGTCGATTCACGAAAGGATTCCCGCCCGAAAGGGACCCATTTTGATGGCGCCCGGATGCCATATGCCATGTTCTTCAGAGGCGGTTATGCAATGCATCAGGGGTACGTTCCACCCTTTGCCGCGTCGCACGGTTGCATCCGCTTGCCGGGTCAAATGGCGATAAGGTTTTTTGAAAAGGCTTCCGTCGGCACGCCCGTGACGGTCACAGAGTAATGCTGTAGGGGACGCTGTCAGCTTCCACCTGCAGAGATAGCTCCAAGAGTTTGTGCTAGAATGATCCAACGGCATGAACCGAAGCATTATCGATGATCAACGTACCAGCGCGGTGCAATTGGGCGCTGAGGAACTGCAGCGTTACTCGCGCCATCTTATCATGCCTGAAGTCACAGCTGATGGGCAGCGCCGCCTAAAGGCAGCGCGCGTTTTGTGCATCGGCGCCGGCGGACTCGGATCTCCTGCTGCGCTTTATCTCACGGCCGCCGGCGTCGGAACAATCGGCATTGTCGATTTCGACGACGTCGATCTTTCGAATCTTCAGCGGCAGATACTTCATGGAACAAAGGACGTTGGCCGCGGCAAACTGGAATCGGCCCACGACCGGCTCCGCGACATCAATCCGAAGATCGAGATCGAATTGTATCAATGCCGGTTGTCCAGCGAAAACGCCTCGGAGATTGTCTCTAAATACGACATCGTGGTGGATGGGTCAGATAATTTCGCCACTCGTTACCTGTCCAACGACGTCTGCGTTTTCGAGCAAAAGCCAAATGTGTATGGCTCGGTGTTCCGATTCGAGGGGCAAACTACCGTGTTTGCGCCTCATCTGGGTGGGCCATGTTACCGCTGCCTTTTTCCGGAGCCACCTCCCCCGGAATCGGTTCCGAACTGCGCGCAAGCGGGTGTGCTCGGCGTTTTGCCCGGCATAATCGGAATGTTGCAAGCGATTGAGACGATCAAACTGGTCGTCGGCATCGGGGAACCACTCATTGGGCGCCTGCTTCACTTCGACGCGCTGAAAGTAAAATTTCGGGAGCTCAATCTGCGGCGCGACTCTGAATGTCCGGTTTGCGGTGAGAATCGAACAATCTTTGCACCGATTGATTACGATCAATTTTGCGGAGCACCCGCCGATGACACCGTGCCGGCGATATCCGTCCACGAACTAAAACGAAAGACCGATACGCGCGAAGCATTTGAGTTAATTGATGTGCGGGAACCATTCGAATACGAAATCGCAAGGATCGATGGCGCGAAGTTAATCCCGTTAGGAGAAATCGCCGATCGGACGGACGAGTTGCAACGCGAGCAGCCGATCGTCGTGCATTGCCACAGTGGCAAGCGCAGCGCCCAAGCCGTCCGTTTGCTGCAGCAGCGCGGTTTTAGCAACGTTTACAATCTCGAGGGCGGGATCGATGCGTGGTCGGACCAGATCGATCCGACCGTACCAAAATATTGATCACAAATATGACTGCGCGAAAGCCGCGGCGCTAACGCGATTCCTTCAGTACATCAGCGAGTTGTTTGGCGCTGGGAACGTCAGTCCACTGAGCTAACAGCTTCCCGTCTCGCGCGAACACGAGGACGCGAAAGGGCGCCGCCTGTGCCGAGTCGTCGAGCTGTGATGACGCGCTTCCATCGAAATCAAGTACCGTGAAGATATCTTTCCGCGCGTCACGCGAAATCTTGTTCGCATCGTATCGACCTTGAAGCCGCCTCGCTGCTTCATTAACCCGGTGCTTCACCAAGCCGGTCGCAATCCTGCGGCCGATTGCGGTGTGCCTGCTGGTGAAACGGACAATTGTAATCATTCTGTAATTCGGATTGCCCAGACAAAAATCGGGCACACGCTCACCTATGACGTGGACCTTTTCTCTCTCAGCGGTCGTGGTGAGCACCAGGACGGTGACGTGTCCATCGGCCGTGGACAGCTTGTTGCCATCGATATCGACGAAATCGAGCGAATAGATCGCTCCGCTTGAAAGTGCGCCCGACAAAAGCGCAGCGTTAATAAAAGGCGCTATCGCTATAACCAAAAAGAATTGAAGTGCGCGCAGGTTCACAAGTAAGCAAATTGCCGACGATGTCGTGCGCTAACAATCTCTGGCCTGTCTCATCTTGTTCACTTTCTCCCTTGCGCGGATCGGCGATGGTGGCCGGTGCGTGCTTATGGATCGTTCTTTGTGGTTTGACTGCGTGTGATCGCGTGGGGGGTTCGCGTTATTCCCAGTTGACGCAGGATGCAGATAGCAAATCAGCTCAGGGAGATTTTGAGCGCGCCATCAACTTGTACGAAGCCGCACTCGACGACAGTCCACGGTGCGCTGAGATCCACTACAAACTTGCCGTCCTCTATGACGACAAGCTGAACGACCCGGTCAGTGCACTGCACCATTTCAAACGCTATCTCGCGTTAAGTCCAAACGGTCCTCACGCAAACGAGGTCAAAAACTCGGTGAAACATGACGAAATTGCAGCGCTTACAGCATTGTCTGGAGATTCGGTCATTACCAGGTCGGAAGTGGCGCGGCTGCGAAACGAGAACTTGAATCTACGTAAAGAGCCCGAAGCGCGCACAGCCTCTTCACGGATCGTGTCGGAGAAATCGGCGGTAACTGGCGGAAGCTCAAAAAAAATTGCGTCGAAGAATGGTGATCGAACCTATGTTGTGCAATCGGGGGACACTCTCTTCTCTATTTCGCGAAAATTTTATAAGTCAACCAAGCATTGGAAACAGATTCTCGACGCGAACGAAAAAAATATCCGCAACCCGAAAAAGCTGACGGTTGGTCAAACCCTGGTTATTCCGTAGGGCAAGGCAGGTAGAGAGGCCACGGCGCACCGTCCGGAGGCCGGGGCGTGGCGTCCCTATCACCAACTTCATGTCGTTATTCCCAGCAATTCGCGTTGCCATGGTACCAGCAACGGCGCTGCTCGCGTGTGATCTGTCGCGATGGCCTCGAGCGTGCCACGCGGCGCGATGAATGATGGCTCCAAGCCAAGCTCTTCGGCCGCGTCGTCGCGTCGCTGCCGCAGCTCTTCCATGCACCGGACCATCTCAGCAGTTGGTCGAGTTCCAAATCGCCGAGGCAACACCGGCCAGTCCGATTCAGGCGCCGTCAACGCAATTCGCGCTGCTTCACGAAATGCCTGACGTCGCCGAGACGAAAAATGTTTGTAATCAGGCACGCTCCCTGAGGCGAAACCTACTGCCGCGCTTAGAAGCTTTTCGTTCTGCAAAATGTGAAATGGCGGCCGATCCGCCATTTCCGCTTCTCTTTCCCGCCATTGCCAAAGTGCGCGAAGCACTGCTGCGGCACGCCCGCGAAGCAAGCCAGATCCGCGGATACGCCAAAATTCATCCTGCTTTCGAACACGCGTGACCGCCGCCTGCTCAACCACGCGTTGACATGATTGGCGCAGCCAATCCCGGCGCTGATAACGATCCAGCTCGGCTTCCAACTTTTCGGCAAGTGGCAACAGATAACGCACATCGTTAATTGCATATTCTGCCATTCGAGCCGGCAAAGGCCGTTTCGCCCAATTCGCTTTCTGCGAACCCTTCGGGAGTTCCAAACCAAAATGGCGTTTCACCAGCGCGGCTAGACTAAACTCGCGAATACCGAGCAGACGTGCTGCAATCATTGTG
>Ga0137382_10001239_pt1 | contig 11155 bp, 12 predicted proteins | sample SagtaG_15_FD_104816 | JGI IMG/M metagenome (GOLD analysis project Ga0137382, IMG submission 104816) | Vadose zone soil microbial communities from Sagehorn Ranch, Mendocino, California, USA - Sage2_R_20_16 metaG | ecosystem: Environmental > Terrestrial > Soil > Vadose zone | place: USA... | reverse complement strand
TGATCTACAGCGCCGCGATTGACACTCCGGTGAACCAGCGCTTTGTCAAAGAGTTCCGGAAAAAATACGGAAAGGTTCCTGGCTACTACGCGGAGGCGAGCTACACGGCCGCGCGCTGGATCGCTGAGTCGGCCAAGGCGGTCGGCGGAAACGTTGAGGACAAGGAAAAGTTTCTGGCTGCGCTCAAGAAAGTGGAGATTTCTGATGCACCGCGAGGACCGATCAGGTTAGATCCTTACGGCAACCCGATTCAGAACATCTATGTCCGGAAGGTCGAGAAGAGGGATGGTGAGCTTTGGAACACGGTGATCCAAACTTTCACAGGGGTCTCTCAGTTTTGGAAGTACAAGCCGGAGGAATTTCTCAAACAACCCGTTTACGATCGAAACTATCCGGCGTGCAAGCATTGTTAGTTGAGGCGTAAGGCAAGGGACTCCCAACGCTTGACCATCCACCGCTCGCGGCCACCCTCCTGGCGTGGCATGAGTGAGAGAACTTAAAGTATGCCTGAATCGTCCACCCTTGCATTGAACCTTGCCAACATCTCGAAAGCCTTCGACGGCCTTCACGCGGTGGACGGTGTGAGCCTCGCCGTCGCACCCGGCGAGCGCCGAGCCATCATTGGACCGAACGGTGCCGGAAAGACGACGCTCTTCAGCCTGATCAGCGGAGAAACCAAGCCGACGGGTGGGCGCATTCATCTCTTCGGTCGAGACGTGACGCGCTTGCCGCCTCATCGGCGCGCTGCGCTGGGGCTCGCCCGGACGTATCAGATCACCAACCTCTTCCCGCGCTTGACAGTGTTGGAGAACTCTCTGCTCGCCGTTCAAGCTCTAACCGCTGCCAAGCTCCATCTTCACCGCGCGCTCTCCCGCTATACTGATCATATTGATCAGGCTCGCTCTGCTCTGGAAGCCGTGGGGCTTGGGGCAACGGAGAACGAAGTTGTCCGCAATCTTTCTCACGGCGAGCAGCGCCAGCTTGAGATCGCGCTGGCGCTGGCCGGAGCGCCGAAAGTCCTTTTGCTCGATGAGCCCACCGCTGGACTATCGCCGGCCGAGTCCCACATGATGGTCGCCCTTCTCAAAAAACTCGATCCCGCCATTACCCTGCTCGTAATCGAGCACGACATGGATGTCGCTTTCGAGCTGACCAATCGAGTCACTGTGCTGCACTACGGTAAAGTCATCGCTGACGGCGTCGGTCATGAGGTGAAGTCCAATGCGGTCGTGCAAGAGATTTATCTCGGAGCCGCCATGGAGACTACGTGATGTTAAAGGTGCACGACATTCACACTTATTACGGTGACAGTCACATCCTTCAGGGCATTTCTTTCGAAGTGGAGAAGGGAAAAGTGGTAGGGCTTCTCGGGCGGAACGGCATGGGCAAAACAACGCTGATCCGTTCCATTGTCGGCTTTACTCCGCCACGCCGCGGTCAGGTACTTTTTAAGGATCACGATATCACCGCGTGGTCCTCGAACCGTGCGATCAATTTTGGTCTCGGCTTGGTGCCTCAGGGCCGCCGGGTCTTTCCCTCCCTCAGCGTTTTAGAGAATCTCACGGTCGCTGATAAACGAAGCGGCGGCCAATGGAATCTCGAGCGTGTGATGGAGCTCTTCCCACGCCTTCGTGAGCGGCGTGCGATTCGAGCAGGCAAGCTTTCAGGCGGCGAGCAACAGATGCTGGCGATCGCACGCGCGCTCATGACGAATCCTGAGCTCCTATTAATGGATGAGCCAACCGAGGGTCTGGCGCCGCTCTTGGTTCGCGAGGTCGGCCGCGTCATTGAGAATCTGAAATCTCAAGGGTTATCGATCTTGCTCGTAGAGCAGAACCTGCCGCTCGCGCTGCGAGTGTCAGACCAGGTTCACGTACTCTCGCGGGGCCGGATCGTGCACTCCGGCTCGTCGCAGGCGCTCTGGGAAAACGAGGAGATTAAGAGCAAGTACCTCGGCCTCTAGGAGGAGAGCCTGGATGAAACGAATCGGCATCATCGGCGTCGGCCTTCTCGGCAGCTCGGTAGCTGCGCGTCTGCTCAAATGGGATTTCGAAGTTAAAGGCTACGATACGCGCCCGGAGCAAATTAGAGCGCTTTGCGCTCAGGGGCTCATTGCAGCTGGGAGTATCGCCGAAGTCGCGGCGGATACCGACGCGGTCTTCACGATCCTGCCGTCGATTGAGAGTGTCGAGACAACGATGATCGGCACAGGGGGGCTGATCGAGATTGCGCCGCCCGATTGCACACTGATTCAAATGAGCACTATCTCCCCCAAGCTGACGCGACGTCTCGGAGCGGCGGCGGCGGCCAAAGGGATGGGGTTTCTCGATGCGCCAATGAGCGGGACGAGCGCGATGGTCGAGCGCGGCGATTGCGCGATCTTTGTGGCGGGTGACCGCGCACGGGCGGATGCTTGCCGGCCCATCTTCGATGCCATTGCCAAGAAGACCGTCTACGTGGGCGCTGTGGGCATGGCTTCCCTCGCGAAGCTTGCCACCAATCTCCTTGTCGGGCTTAATACCGCCGCGCTGGCAGAAGCGTTCGTGCTCGCAGCGAAAGGCGGTCTGGCCCCAGCCGCGTTGCTCGCACTTCTGAAAGACAGCGCGGCCGACTCAAAGATGCTCGAGATCCGCGGGCCGCTCATGGCGAGCCATCGCTTTGATCCGCAGATGAAAATTGATCTCTTCTTGAAAGATTTTAAGCTTATGCTGGAGGAAGGACTGCGCCTCGGAGTTCCGTTGCCGCTGACTAGTATCACGCAACAGTTGGCCACAGCCGCCGCGGCGGCGGGACGAGGTGAAGAAGATCTGGCTGCCATCATAACCACCTTGGAACGGCTTGCGGGATTGTCGGATCTTTCATCGATGAAAAAAAATTGACAGGAGGCTTGTATGCAAAAAAGATTTGCCATCGCCGCTTTGGCTCTGATCGTTCTTTTTAGTATCTTGCCGGCCGAAGCGCAGAAAGAGCCGATCAGGGTTGGCTTTATGTCCTCTCTTACGGGCCCGCTCTCACCTAACGGCAAGGACATGTTGAACAGCTTCGAGCTTTTCCTTGAAGAGCAAGGCGGGAAGTTGGCCGGCCGAGAAGTGAAGCTGATCACCGAGGACGATGCTGGAAACCCCGCCACCGGCCTCACGAAGCTCCGGGGGATGGTAGAAGGACAAGGAATTCAACTCCTCGTTGGTCCTCTGTCAGCGGCTGTTGGCTACGCCATCCGTGACTATATCGACAGCAACAAGCTGCCGGCTATTTTTCCGATCGTATCGGGTGAGGACATTACCCAGCGCAAGCGCAGCCCATACATCGTGCGCACCGGCTGGTCCAGTGCTCAGCCGTCTCATCCCTTCGGCAAATGGGTTTATGATAACCTCAAGTACCGTCGGATTGCGATCATCGGCTATGACTTTGCCTTCGGCTGGGAAGTGGCCGCAGGATTTCACCGCACCTTTGAAGAGTCGGGTGGTCAGATCGTGCAAAAACTCTGGCCGCCTCTCTTTACCACCGACTTTGGTCCTTATATTTCTCAACTCAAGCGCGACGTGAACGCTATTTACGCGGTTTTCTCAGGCGCCGACGCGCTGCGCTTTGCCAAACAGTATGAAGATGCCGGCCTCAAGGCTCGTCTGCCGCTGATCGGAGGCGGTACATTTACAGACGAGCACGTGCTTCGAACCATGGGCGACGAGGCGCTGGGAGTCATCACGGCGCTGCACTACTCCGCTGCGCTGAACAATCCGGTGAATCGGAAATTCGTGCAGGCTTACGAGACGAAATTCAAGCAGGCGCCCTCGTACTACTCTGAAGGCACGTACGTGGCGGGGCTCCAGCTCAAGCGCGCGCTTGAAGCCATTGGTGGAGAAGCCGAAAATCGTGAGCGCCTTATCGGAGCTCTGCGCAAGGTGGAGCTCGCCGATACTCCTCGTGGACCCATTCGGTTCGACGACTACGGTAATCCGATTCAAAACATTTACGTCCGCAAGGTGGAACGGGTTAGCGGCCGGCTCCAGAATACCGTCATTCATACATTCGAGAAGGTGTCGCAGTTCTGGACGTACAAGCCCGAGGAGTATCTGAAGAATCCGGTGTACGACAGAAACTTTCCGCCGTGTAAGTATTGCTAGCCTATCGTCCGGCTGAGTTCGCGGAGGTTTGATGCTACGGCAAACTTCCGTGGCCCGACTGACTGCGGAGGCGCCATCCAGAGCGGAGCAAGGGACCGAGGCAGGCTTACTCCTCGATGCGGGAACTATTTCCACGCGGCATCGTCTGTCCAGCGTTCCAGCTTGGCCAATGCGGCGTTCGCCAGCGTCACGCTACCCAGTGAGCCCGGGGTCAAGGCGCGCGTCGTTCTTTGGACGGCCCGATGAGTTCGATCATGTTGCCGTCCGGGTCACGGACGAAAAGCTGGCGCAGGCCAGTGGGCGTTTCCGCAAAATCGTAAAACGGCAGGCCGCATGCTTGGAGCCGGGCGTACGTGTCATCGGCATCCTCCACGGCAAGGGCGAAGTGTGGATCGCGTGTGTCAAACCGTGCTCCATCGACCGGTCGCGGGGGCATCTCCTCCTTGACGGACAGATGAAGCGAGAGGCCGGCGCCCAGCTCATACCATACTCCGGGGAAGCCAAAGTTCGGTCGAGCAATCTCGCGAAGGCCGAGGACATCACGATAGAACGCCTGGGCTCGTTGGAGGTCCGTCACGGTCAGGCTGAGGTGGCTAACAGTCTTGAATGGCAACATGCGTGCACCTCACTTGATAGGCGAACGAAGATTTTGACTAACCATCCGTCGGCAACTTCTCAGTTGAGGATCAAGGACGTAGGCAAATCATCCTATTCAGAGGTGGAAAAAGTGTCAAGGCAGTCTGAATCCCCACGCTGTCTTCAGTACAGCCAATAGCGCTATGTGGCGATCGAAGGTCCCATTGACAGCAGTAGCAGGCGGGTAATACAAAAAATGCGCAAGTATTGTTGAGGTGGAAATGGCGCAGCTCATCGATCTCTCTGTTGCGGTGAACTCAAACACCGCCGAAATCAGTTTGGATCAGGTCATCGGCGAGGCGAAGATCGATTGAGGGAGGCTATTTAGATGATGGAGCATCGGTCTGAAATAAGAGACGGCATGCGCATCGAATGGAACGTGCCAATCACGATGGACGACGCTGTCATCCTGCGCGCCGATATCTTTCGGCCGATCTCCGAGGAAAATTACCCCGTTATCCTTAGCTACGGTCCGTACGCGAAAGGACTCGCCTTTCAAGACGGCTATCCGAACCAGTGGCAGCGCATGACCGAACAGCACCCGGATGTTGCCGCCGGCTCGACCAATAAATTCCAAAGCTGGGAACTCGTCGATCCGGAAAAGTGGGTGCCGGAGGATTACGTCTGCATACGCGTCGATTCGCGCGGCTGCGGTTCTTCTCCCGGATATATCGACCACTTCTCACCGCGCGAGACGAAGGATTTTTACAATTGCATCGAGTGGGCTGGCACGCAGCCATGGAGCAACGGCAAAGTGGGTCTCAACGGCATTTCCTACTATGCCATCAACCAGTGGCATGTGGCTTCGCTTCAGCCGCCCCACCTTGCTGCAATGTGCATCTGGGAAGGCGCGGCCGACTGGTATCGCGACATGACGCATCACGGTGGCATTCTCTGCAGCTTCTGGGCGAACTGGTACGACATGCAGGTAAAGACCGTGCAGTATGGACTTGGCGAGCGCGGCCCGTCCAGCCGTGTTACCGGTGAGCCTGTCTGCGGATCCGAAACGCTATCGGAGAAAGAGCTGTTAGGAAATCGCTGTGATCTCGGCAACGAAATCCTTGTCCATCTCCTCGACGATGATTACCACAAGGCCCGCTCACCTATGTGGTCGAAGGTGACGGTGCCGTTTGTCTCGGCAGGAAATTGGGGTGGCCAGGGTCTGCATCTACGCGGTAACGTCGAGGGCTTCGTGCGCGCAGAATCGAGCCAGAAGTGGCTTGAGCTGCATGGATTAGAGCACTGGACGCACTTCTATACCGATTACGGGAGAATGCTGCAGCAGCGTTTCTTCGACTATTTTCTGAAAGGCATCGACAACGGCTGGAACAGACAGCCGCGGGTTCGGCTGCAAGTTCGGCACATCGATAAGTTCGTCGAGCGCATGGAAAACGAGTGGCCCATCCAGCGCACGCACTGGACGAAATTCTATCTCAATGCGGTTGATCGCAGCTTGAGCTGGAGTCCGGTTGGCGCCGAGGGAAAAATTGAGTTCGCCGCCATCGGTGACGGGGTCACGTTTCTTTCACCGGCACTGGCGCACGAAACAGAGATCACCGGACCTTCCACGGTCAAGCTGTTCGCCTCATCCTCGACGTCGGATGCCGATATCTTCATAGTGCTGCGCGTATTTTCTTCCGACGGCGAGGAGGTCGTATTCCAGGGCGCCATCGATCCTCACACTCCCGTGGCTCAGGGCTGGCTCCGGGCTTCGCATCGGAAGCTCGATCCGGAATTAAGCACTCCGTACAGGCCGTATCACACGCACGACGAGAAGCAGCCGCTGCGATCCGGCGAGGTCGCCGAGATGGATGTGGAGATCTGGCCCACGTGCGTCGTCGTGCCAGCCGGCTATCGGATCGGTCTCACCGTACGCGGCAAGGATTACGAATATCCAGGGCCGAGCGGCGGCCGCATTGCGAGCTTCAAGAATGAGCTAAGAGGATGCGGACCTTTCCTTCACAATGACCCGCGCGATCGGCCGCCAGAAATTTTTGCCGGCAAGACAACGCTACACACGGGTCTGGGCCGACATTGCTATCTTCTTCTTCCGATTATCCTGCTTCAACAGTAGCTTCTCAGAGCTAATTAGATTCCATTATTCGTCGACCCAAATCATTTTTAACGACTACCACTGTGGATCGGATTGTTCGAGAGAACGTCTCTGGGCTTAATCTTCTCACCACTCTTCATTGACGACGCCACAGTGCGTGCGTCCGGCAATCCTTGACTCGCTAGGGCAGGGCGCATCGGCTCAAGCGGATGGCGCCGCACGCTATGCGATGTTCGACGGTAATCCCAGAGGACTTCTTCAGAGTCGGTCAAAGAGGCGAAACCAGGTTTCTTATCACACGCTGACAACGCCAAAGCTTCCTTTTGCGTTTGAGCCAGATGCAGCACGTCCCAAAGCGCGGTGCGGCGCCCACGCGCCAATTGAAAATCTCAATTGGCTTGGAGTCTAATCCTGTGAATCGTGAGGCAGGAAGAGATTTTGCGGAAGGTATCGAGACAACGAGCGGTGTATCAAACGCATGATCAAACCGATGCAGCAGTGAGGACACGGACTATGGCGCAAACTGGATACAAGGGCAAACGTGTTGAAGTCGAGATAAACACCGACACTTACAAGATCAGAGGAATGCTTTTTATCCCGCTCGCAGGTGAAGGCGGTTACAGTTTCCGGCTCTCAGACTTCTTAAATAATTCCGGCAAGCATTTTCTCGCGTTGACCGATGTTAAAGTCGAAGCGCTACCGGACCCCGAGGTGAAATGGGACGCGCCGTTCCTCGTCGCAGTCAACAAAAGCGTGGTTACGATGGTCCGGGCGATTAAGGAGTGACGTGATTTTATTGAAGCGTCGATCAATTCAATCCTGCGGCAAAATCTCTCGATTTTCGGAGGAAGCGAGGGCATTTCGACTATCGTAAGAAGTGAATATTTTGGTCACGCAATTGCGTCGAATTTTTACTTGGTTATTTTCCTTCGCCGACGAGGATAAACGGTGTCCAGAAGCGGGAAACGCGATCGCTACTGCGGCGGAGCTTCCCGACTCAGAGTGTTGAGGCACATATGAAATGCGAGAAATTATCAGCGAGCGAACGAAGTAGGCGGGCTCTGGAAAGTGATCATATCCGTGCGGCTCAAGGTTGAAGCTTTCGCCTTTAGCGGCTCGTTGGTGGCGTTCGCGCTGTTCTGATTCAATATTTGGAAGAGGCCGATGGCCACTTCATAGTCCGTCGCGGCTAAGCTGGCATCTGCGGGTACAACAACAGTGTAACCCCGCAGTGTTGCTCCAACTGATGTATAGAGCACGGAGCCGCTGATCTTCCAGCCGGTAAGAACCACCGTTGTAATCCCCTTGGCCTTCAGCGTCTTGTCGAGGTCGGTGTTATAGAATCTGTCCTGACCTTGTGATGCAATGAAAGGATCGCCCGGCGCAGGAACCACTTCCGGCAGCCACTTTGAGATGTTCGCGGCCTGAGTAGAGTATACGACGAACACACCAGCCTTCCTTGCCTGCGCCAGCAGCGAGGCAACGGCCGGCACCATTACCTCGGTGCATTTTGGCTGGTTTTTGCAAATCGGATCGATCATGTCGGACACAAGCAACGCCGTTGTCGCGGGTTTGAGATCAACTCGGACCGGGTCTGGAAGGGCAGGCATTTGCAGTGTCACCAACGGTTTGCTGGCGGCGGTGTTCGATCCCCCTGGCGCGCTGGATTGCGCTACAGCGGGTCCACCATAGACCGTGAGTACGAGACCGCTAGTTAGGAGGACGGCACGAATCAGCGTCATTTTGGATTCTCCGGGTGCGGGTTCCATGGACATGCAGTCACAACACCGCCAAAGAATCCCGCGCCTCCGTATAGGAAATTTAAACCCTTTTCTCTGACGGGAGCTTATATCGACGAACCAGCAAGCAGTCAAACGCAAAAGTGTTTAGTGAAAATTGCGCTTCAGCAGATCGGCCTGACGATTACATAGACAAAATTTTGAAGGGCGCAAAGTCGGCCGACCTACCGGTCGAGCAACCGACCAAGTTCGAATTTATCATCGATCTAAAAGCCGCGAAGCAGATCGGTGCGACGGTTCCGCCGAATGTGCTGGCGAGAGCGGATAAGCTGATCAGGTTAAGTAAGAACCTTAAATGCAACCGTTATTTGTACCTAATTCAGCAGTTGTTACGGGAACATCATTCGATTTGAACTCGGCCTGGGCTACAGGAACTTACGGTATTTAAAGAAGTGCCACTAGTCGTTTTTCCCAGCTGAAGACCTACCCATTTGGCCGATACCGGCCGCATTTAAAAATGTTTATGTTGAATGCAGGCGGGATTCAGTGTTCCGCCTGATTTAGAAATACTGGGAGGATTCCAATGGAAAGCACATCCGAAGCTGAAATCACGTTGAACGCTTTGTCAATTAATCTGGCTCATGTCGTCGAGCAAGTCAGTCCATCCGTGATTGCAGTTAACGCCCGGCGTCATCTGTCTTCGAGCGGAGTCTACTGGCGCGATGGCATTATCGTCACGGCTGCTCACACAGTAAGACGCACTGATGACATTTCCGTAATTCTGGCGAGCGACGGAACGGTGCCGGCGACGGTAGCAGGTGTTGATTCGAGTACGGACCTAGCTCTGCTTAAAATTGACAGCGCAGAACTGTCTCCGCCCCTTTTCGGCGACGCTTCGCAGCTCAAGGTAGGTCATTTAATTCTTGCTGTCGGCCGTGGTGCGCAAAGGGGTCTTAATGCTGCTTTGGGCATCGTCGGTGTTTTAAGTGGTGCGTGGCGTACCTGGCGCGGTGGCCTTCTTGATCAATTTATCGGTTTGGACCTTACACTCCATCCGGGCGCCGCGGGTGGTCCGCTGATTGATTCGCACGGGCGTGTCGTGGGTATCAACACCTTGGGGCTGTCCCGTCGTATGGCGTTAACCATTCCAGTTTCCACCGTGAATCGTGTCGTCACGCATATATTGGAAAAGGGACACATGGGCTTCGGATATCTTGGCCTGGGCATGCGCCCCGTACCGCTTCCGGAAAACTTGAAAAGCCAGCTGAACTTATCGGCAGACTCCGGGTTAATCGTCGTGAGCATGGAGTCGAATGGGCCCGGCGACAAGGCCGGTGTGCTGTTCGGCGATGTGATTGTAGCTCTGGAAGGTAGAGCCATGACTGACATTCGTGATTTGCAAGCCTTTCTCGAACCGGAATCTGTGGGCAGAACAATACCCGTATTGATTATCAGGGGTGGCAAAACCATTGAGGTCAACGTTACCATTGGTGAGCGAAGACCAAGAGATAAGTGAGACAATCTCGGGAAAGCTGGTCTCACCGTGACACGTGTTCTTATAGGAGCAAGTTCCGAAGTCGTAAGGGCGGGACTGGCGTCTCTGCTGACTGCGGACGGTATGTTTCAAGTCGTTGGGACTTTCTCGATCGACGATGCTCTGACTCGGTTTGAGGATTTACAGCCGGACATTGTGCTTTTGGATTTAGAATCTCCACCAGATGAGTCGATGTCAGCTGCGCTCCAATCGGGCGGCGTTCCGGTTAGTTCGGCCCTAGTTGTCCTGACTGATAATTCCGAGAACATACCGGCAGGCGTTCTGGGTTCAGGCGCGCGCGCAATACTCCCACGAGATGCGACGCCTGAGGAAATTGTAGCTGCGATCCAAGCCGCCGCAGCGGGGTTGGTTGCGTTACACCCCGATGTTTTCGACTCCATGCTGTCCCGGAGTCGTCTTGGGCAACCAGAACTCGATCCTCCGGGTCAGATTCTTACTCCGCGAGAGATCGAAGTGCTGCGTATGATAGCCGAGGGTATGGGCAACAAGGAGATCGCATTTAAGCTTAAAATTTCCGATCACACTGTCAAATTTCATACAAGTTCAATTTTTGCGAAACTCGGCGCTTCTAATCGTGCCGAAGCTGTGACGCTCGGTATTCGCCAGGGATTGATTATGGTCTAGCGGTCGTCCTAGCGCTGCTTTCGCGTGGCGCTCGAGCGTGAGCCATTCGAGAGAAGGAGGAAAGAAAATGAAAATAGGTATTCTCGGTACGCGTGATGTGGGGCAGGTCCTTGGAGCCGGCTTTTCTGCCAATGAGAAAAAGGCTAGGTATGTTGGAGACAGCATGCGTAGTTATCGCAAACTCTCAGGTACGCTGCGCAAAGCCGTTGAAGTGTAAGCGACTGACGGCTAAGAGTTTGCTCTTGCCCAGTACGGACAGACGTCCGTTTAGACCGTTGGGCGGAAAAAAAATTATGACGCAGGAACTAAAATGTGGGGGCAACCGTGGGGGCATCGACCATTTTATCGTGAACAAACCCCTTATTTTATCAATCAATTATGAGTGCAATGTAATTCCCCCCGCCCCACCATTCCCGACACTGTA
>Ga0137382_10001238_pt1 | contig 11156 bp, 8 predicted proteins | sample SagtaG_15_FD_104816 | JGI IMG/M metagenome (GOLD analysis project Ga0137382, IMG submission 104816) | Vadose zone soil microbial communities from Sagehorn Ranch, Mendocino, California, USA - Sage2_R_20_16 metaG | ecosystem: Environmental > Terrestrial > Soil > Vadose zone | place: USA... | reverse complement strand
GCAGCAATTTTTAAAGCGAATCGCGGCATGCTAACCCGCGCCAGGAGAACCGCGGCGATGATGATCCCGATGGAAAGCGCGTGGCCGAGAGCGATCGGTGGCAGCGCACGAAGCACTGCTGCGCGCTTCTGTTCCTGCAACCCCAGCCCAACAGCGAACAACCATCCCATGGCTGGATTGATCCCGTGAAAAGCGCCTAACCCGAACAGCGTCAGCCAGGGCCAGAGCTCACTCACGGAAAACAGAAGGAATCGCTCGAGGAATCGCCGCCTTCGAGGCGGATCTGGTGAACACGATAATCGCTGCTCTCAACGAAAAACCTTTCGTCAAAGGTGATGCCGCCTCGCGGGTCAGCGTCAAGTTTGACCATCCAACTGCCCACGCCATCGGGATAGAACTGCTCGTCCCATGCAGCGTAAAGCGAATTCGTAAAATAAACCCGTTTGCCATCGCGGCTTACCTCTACCATCTGTGGTCCACCGGCCAGTGGTTCGCTTGGATTCTTCGGGTGAGGCGCGCGATTAACGATGCCGCCGATGCGCACCGAACCGGTCTTCTTCGGGCTGAACGGATCGGACACATCATACTGTAACATCTCCCCTGTTCCCCAGCAGGAGACGTACAGGAACTTATCATCGAGCGAGAGATCGATATCCGTCACCAGAGGCGGTACTGCTTTAAAATCTTTGAGCATCGGTGGCAGTTTCGCCGGGTCCGCGGGTTCAGCGGGGATTTCAATCACTTTCTTTAAATCCCACGTCCCATTATTGCGATGCCAAAGCCAGATGGACGCGGACAAATCCTTGAGCGAAACGACGACACCAACAAAGCCGTACGCCTTCGTTGGGTTATGTGCGGGACGCATTTCGAGGACCATTTGCTGCTCCTTGCCCAAATCTAGTGCCTGCAGATGGCGTCGCCGGCGCAGATCCCAGACGTGCATTTGATGACCATATTTGCTGCCGAGGAGCAGGTCGGGCTGCAATCCGTTCTCGATCATATTCGGCGTGCCCCACTCACTACTGAGCAGTATGTCGAACCCTAAATGCCACCAAAAGTCGTAATGGAGAAATTGCGGTCCGCGGTCCATCTCCCACTGGCCCAGAATGTTAAACGTCTCGCAATCGACCATGAAAATGCCCCCCGGGCCGTCGCCATTGGGGGCCCCAAGCGCGCTAACGTAAATGCCTTCCGGCCCGCAGTGAATCGTATGCGGGCGTGAATAACCGGCGCGCGTAAACACTTCTTCTGGTTCGATCACTTTGGCCATCTTTGGTTTTCGTGGATTCGGCTTAGTATCGATAATGTGAATGCGCGACGAGCGCAGCCCAGGCACAACCAGATAGCGGCGCTCGACGTGCGGATGCGGCGCATATGGGCAAAGCGCCGAACTGCACGCATTCCAACCGAAGTGATGCAGCTCATCACCGAACTCCGGCATTGTAACCTCGCCGACGCGCTCCCCGTAGGTACGTGACCCGGGATCAACATCTACGACAAGCAGCGCGTCGTTGAGTTTGCTGCCAGGCGGGTTAAGCGCCGCCACGAACGCATGCTTTTCTGGCGGAGCCTCCATCGCCAGCCTTGGCGACGGGTAAAACGTTGGATCTGGTTTCAAGAGCGGCATAGAATTACCTTTCTCTTTAGACGTGTTAACCTGATTACGACGTCCCTGGAGAAAACTCAAGAAATGTTGTCGTGGGAAGGCGTCTTAGTAGCTAATTCTGCCCAAGCGCGAAGGCGGCACCGCTATCGCTACAGACAAAAGAATGTTTACACTCGTTCCGCGCCTGAGGACCCCGCTCCTACAACACTGTAGTCTTGTCCAGCCAGATTGCCTGGCGCGCGAACTGAAATGTTTTGTGCCCAAAATTTTGCCAGCCGGCTTGCCGCGCCAATTTATCCAGTTCCTTGAATGAAAATCCGCGCGCGGCAGAAAGTCGGGCGTCGTAGCGCGTCATCGGTTCACGGAAAATCAGGGCGGTTAAAAAATATACTCCGGCGGTGACGAGTAATCCGCGCCGTAAATCGGAAACGAGGACAAATTTTCGGGACAATTCGCGGCAGCGTCGCAGCACCCGAACTGCCTCTTCGTCACTGAAATGATGAAGCACGAGTGAACAAAGCACGATGTCGTGGGCCTTCGCGGTTTGCCATTCAAGGACGTTTGCTTCCGAATAGAAAATTTCCGGATAATCGACGCTCAATTCCCGCGCGATCTCCAGAGTCGCTGATTGTTTATCTATTGCGTCGATCTCAACTTCCGCCCCGATCTTTCGTGCATAATCGACAATCAATCGCGGGATATCGCCCGATCCGGTGGCAAGATCGACAATGCGCGTGTTGTCACCCGGTTTAATCCAGTGGCGCACAAAATGACGAACAATGCGGTGACTGCCAAACCAGCGATTGAGTTGACGCAGATTTTTAAGATCGCGCTCCAGCTCGGCTGAAACCGGCTGTGGCCGATCCATCAGTTCCGGCTCGGCCGGATCGAACTGACGCTTCATTCTGAAGAATTGAATTAGGAACCAGGATCTAGGAATCGTCGCCACGATTCCGGAAGCTGCATAGCCTCGATTTCACTCGCGATCCGGCCTTCGAATTCGGGATGGAATATCACGCTCGTCCCATAAACCATAATGACATCCTCCGAGCCTTCGGCGCGAATGGCGTGGGCCACGCCGGGCGGAACAACGATGCCGACGTTACTGCTGCTGCGATGATTATCGCCATCGATAAAGAAACGCATGATGCGCTTGGAAAGGCCGGCGCGCACGTCACACAGAATCATCTCGGCCCGACCTTGCAGAAAAAACATGATGTCCCACTGCTCTTCATCATAACGACGTAGCGAGTAGTTATCCGGCTCATCGATAAACAATCGCCGCAACCAATCGCCTGCTGTCGCGCCTTTGGGAATGCTGGGCGGATGCACGTGAAAACCTTTTGCGGTCTGCGCAAACATGCACGCCGCCGACCATTGCTTGGGCCAAAAACCGATCTGTGCCAGAATGCCTTCATCGCGCCGGACAAATTCGCCGAAAAATCCGCGATGACGCTGCGGATGAACCTTTCTCGAAAAAACTTCTAAGCCTGGAATCCACGCCTCTTTAATGTCGTTCCTTTTTCGGTCGGCAGCAGCAAGTTCGCTTGCTTCGACCCCTCGCTCCGAGAGCTCCTGCGCGAAACCCGCGAGGCGGTAATTGCGCGTATCTAACGCCTTTTTCGCGCGAGCTTCGATACCTTGCCAGAGATCCTTTTCGCGCTTACTCATTTTAATCCAAACGGTGATCTTATTTGCCTAACGAGAAATCGGCGCGTTCGCGAGAAAGATTTGGATTGTAATAAGGATCCCGCTCCAAAATGTCGGACCAGCGCTCACGCATAATCGCCGCGCTGCGCATGTCAATCTTAACGCGCTGCGGTTCATGTTCATAAAGTTTCGCAAACGGAGTGTAAACAATCAGGTATCCCGACCGCCGCATTTTGAGGCAGAGATCGACATCTGCAAGCCCGTGAGGGAGGCTCTCATCGAATCCTCCGACTTCCTGAAATACGTCGCGACACGTCAACATACACGTGCTGGAGATCGCGCTGCAATTGCGCGTTACGTGTAATTGGCGGCTCACGCTAGGTTGCTCCGCCGGCACGCAGCGAAAAGCCGGCTGCGCAATTCCGTTGACGCCAAGAACAATCCCGGCGTGCTCAATCGTCTCGTTCGGATTCAATAATTGCGCGCCAACCGCGCCAACCTCGGGCCGCTGGACATGCTCGGCCATGATCGTCAGCCAATCGCTTTCGATCGCTTCGAGATCATTTTGTAAGAACAGCAACCATGGGCTCTCAGTTTGCCGGACCGCAAAATTATTCAGCGCGGAGAGGTTCGGCGTCCCCTCATAAATGAGCCGCCGATGTTTGACACGGGAAAAATAAGAGTCGGCTTCGTCAGATTGACTGTCATTATCGACAACGACGATTTTATAATTGGGATAGCTGGTTTTGCGTGTCAGACTCTCAACGCAGCGCGAGAGGAGATCCAAACGATCGCGCGCCAGAATGATAATGGATATTTGCTTTGCCGCAGCGAGTTCCCGCTTGACCCAATACGTGTGTGTGCGCCAGTCCATGGCAACGTGACCCGGGATACCTTTCCGTTGGAGGTGCTCGTGCACGGCGCGCCGGGCGGCTTCGAATTGACCGGGCTTTTGCCTAACGCTGATCGCGCTGGAATTTGTGCTTCGCCGCCAATGGTACAACACCCGCGGAATGTGATGAATCCGATCAGTCTGCTCGATGACACGAAAAAAGAGGTCGTAATCTTGTGCGCTGTCGAATTCTGAACGGAACCCGCCCACTTTCTTAACAATCTCCCCCCGCATCGCGGTTAGATGGCCGATGTAATTGTGAGAACGAAATAGGTCAGGCGACCAATCAGGCTTAAACACGGGGGCCTCGCAACCATCGTCAGTCAGCTTGTCTTCGTCGGAGTAAACCAGATCAGCATCGGGATGTGTCTGCAAAAGTTTTGCTATTTGGAAAAGCGAGTCCGGCTCGAGCACGTCGTCATGATCGAGAAGAGTGATCCATTCGCCGCGAGCGAGAGCGAGGGCTCGATTCGAAGCCGCAGAAATGCCTTCGTTTTTTCCCGTTCTATTGAGGACGATACGTCGGTCACGAGCGGCCAAGGCCGGCAGCGCATCAACTAAATCGGCAGCGCTGGATCCATCGTCGATCAAAAGAAGCTCCCAGTTTTCATAGGCTTGCGCGAGCACCGACTCGACAGCTTCCGTAAGCCACTGCACGGACGTATCGTAAATCGGCGTGATAACGCTGATAAGCGGTTGGTTTGCGAATGAACGCGCCTCGTGCCGCATCCCATCCAGGTCGCTCGCACTCGCGCAGTGCCGTTGGAGCCATTCCTGATACTCAGTTGGAGCAGCGGATCGCAGTCGCACTTCACCGCGTGGACGCAATTTCTGCCACGCTGTTTTCACCAGTTTTTCAGGAATGCGATACGGCGCGAGCAGCACCTGACCAATCTTGCGCTCGGGCGATTTACGCAGCGCTTGTCTTTGCTCTCTCAGCAACTTTAGGTCGCGCCGGTATTGCTTCAGTTTAAGTAATTTTTCCTCGAGAATGGCGATGTGCCGATCGGCGGCTTCCAATTCCGATATGCGCGTCCGCAGCATTCGCTCTAAGCCGCTAAGCCGCGTGTTGAGTCTTGCGAAAGCCGTTTCCACGACAGGAATAACCGCCTCGGCAGTCTCGCTCGGTTGGCGTCGGATGAGTATTGCGATGGGGTCGAGGTTGCCCAAATCGCATTCATAATCAGGCAGCAATCCGAACCGGCGAAAACATTCGACAAGTTGCGAGCGTCGCTTGGCGACGCTCGCGCCCGCACCAGGCAGGAGGACAATGCAACTCGCGTAGCGGGAAAGTTCTTTGCTAAGCCGATCATCGTCACTCTCTTCGGCAGAGTAAAACCAGATCGCCACCTCAAAAGGTGCGGGCTCGTCCTGGGGAAGCGTCGTCGCAAGATCGACGCCACTGTCGGTAATGACGGCCTCTCTTCCCAATTCGCCAAATTGCCGCTCGAGTTTCTCAGATTCGACGCCTCCGATAATGAGGAACCGGCCATGTTCGAATTTTCGCGCAATGACGCGCGCAAGATCCGAAGGGACAGAATGGATGGCCGAGCGCAACACACCGATATTATATTGGTTGAAGCAAGGCGCAGGCAAATTTACCCTGCGGCGCTGGCGCGCGACACTGCCGATCCTGCATGCTCGATTTCATCGTTTACCTTCTCTATCGCGCGGGATCGGCAATTACCAGCGCGCTGCCGTTACCGCTCCTCTTCGTTTTGGGACAGTTTCTCGGCTTCTGTGCCTGGCTCATTCTTCCCGGTTATCGACGCTTGGCTAGACGCAATGTTTCCATCGCTTTTGGAAATGAAAAATCGCCGCGGCAATTGCGCCGCCTGGTGCGCCGCCATTTTCAGCAGTTGGGCGCCAATCTTTTGTGCAGCGTCAAACTCACGTCCATGCCGCTGGAAAAGATGGCGGCACAAGTTGAAGTGGAAAACTTGGATGCTGTTCACCGGGAATTGCGTGCGGGGCATCCGGTGGTGCTCATCCTGAGCCATCTCGCCAACTGGGAGTTATTCGCGCACATCCTGCCAAAATTCATCGGCTACGTTAGAAATAGTACCATTTACCAAAAGCTCGGTAATCGGTTTATCGATGAACACGTGCGTCGCGTGCGCGGACGGGCCGGAGTCGAAATGTTTGATCGAAGAGAAGGTTTCGAAAAAGCGATCAAACTGCTTCGCGACGGCGGTGCGATCGGCATTTTGAGCGATCAACACGCCGGCGACCACGGTTTATGGGTCCCGTTCTTCGGCCGTTTAGCTTCGACTTCCCCGCTGCCTGCATTGCTGGCAAAGCGCACGGGTGCGGCACTGGTTGGCGTGGCGATCTACACGGATGGACGCGCGCACTGGCGGATCATTGTATCGCCAGCACTGGACGGCAAGGCGGGATCTGTGGAATCGCTTACCGCGAAAATAAACGAGCTTATCGCGTCACAGATCCGCCGCACGCCGGAAGACTGGTTCTGGGTGCATAATCGCTGGAAAACACCCAAGCCCAACTTCCTTCTCGCGCGTTACAAACGTGGGGTCCATCTGCCATCCGACATTCCGCCGCAAGATCTAAAACCATTTCGAATCCTCATTCGGTCAAGCAACTGGCTCGGTGACGCGGTGATGAGTGTGCCGGCCGTCCGCGCGATCAAGGCCGGACGTCCAGACGCGCACGTTACCGTCGCTGTGCCGTCAAAGATCGCGGCGATGTGGAAGTTAGTTCCGGAAGTAAGCGAAATTATCCCGCTCCCGAATAGGTCCCTTGTCGCAACGGTCCGCTCCATCCGACATCAGCCGCGTTTCGACGTCGTGATTCTCTTTCCAAATTCTTTGCGCACGGCGGTGGAAACCTGGCTGAGCGAAATTCCGCGACGAGTCGGTTATCGCGGTCATTTCCGCAGTTGGTTGCTCAATCAGATCATTTACGAACGCGAAAAAACCGGGCCGATCGAGCATCAGGCAGATCGTTATTTGCGAGTTGCACGCGAACTAGGCGCGATCGTTCAAGATAGCTGGAGAAAAGCGCTCCCTCGCGTTCCTGATATTGCGGACGGCGCGGGGACCGTTCCTCGAGCAGACGAACCGGTGAAACTCGGCCTCTCTCCTGGCGCGGAGTACGGATCCGCCAAGCGATGGTTGCCGCAACGGTTCGCCGAAGTGGCAGCAGCGGTTGTCGCGGAATTATCCGTGCAATGGATTCTTTTGGGAACGGCGAAGGACATGGCCATCGGCGAGACGATTGCCAAGACGCTCGGCCATTCATGCGTAAATCGCATTGGCCAAACAACGCTCGAGCAACTGATCGACGAACTGCGCGAGTGCCGCTTATTGCTGACGAATGATACCGGCACGATGCATCTTGCTTCTTTGCTCGGTGTCCCGACGGTCGCTATCTTTGGTTCGACCGAGCCTCGCCTTACCGGACCGCTTGGCGATCGGCATATTATTGTGCGGCATCAAGTAGAATGTAGCCCATGCTTCTTGCGCGAATGTCCGATTGATTTTCGTTGTATGAAAGCAGTCAGCATTGATGAAGCAATCAATGCTGTCTTGTCGATCTTGCAAAGATCTTCGGCGTCGCTCTGATTGGGTTTACAATTGATTCCCGGTTCGCAGGACGTTTGCCGTTGCTTTCGAAGGCCTTCCGGGATGATTGTTGTTTGTGACTGCCGCAATGCCGCGTATCCGAACAAAAGTGCAGGTGATGTTTTTCGATACTGATTGCGGTGGTGTCGTATCCAATATCGCCTATCTCCGGTTCGTCGAAACAGCACGCACACTGCTGGCCGAAGAACGCGGTCTTGCGCTCGCAGAAATGGCGCAAACTCAAAGATATCCTGTGGTCGTACGCACTGAGATCGACTATCGTCGCGCCGCCAAACTTGGCGATCGACTCGTCATTGAAGGCTGGCTCGATGAACTGGAGCGTGCGAAATTTTGGTGCGCATTCCGCATCATTCGACCAAAGGACAATGTGCTAATCGTCGAATGCCGCCAATCACTCGCGTTGATCGAGACGCCGGCGGCCAAACTGCTCCGCCTGCCTAGAGAATGGGAAAAATATCGGAAACCGGGAGTCGATGCACGCTCGCGTTTACCGGACACGCATGTCCGAGGAACAGGGTGACACATCGATGATCGCAGGTACCCGCGTTTTCAGGATCGAAGAGACTCTCCTTGAGCCGCCGGCCATTAGTCCGCTGCCTACACGCCATGCGCTTTTTGTTATTCTGATTGCGCTGGCAGCGCTTTTGCACGTCGCGACGATCGGCTGGGGCGACCTTTACAATGAAACCGATAGCCAATACGCCGGTGCTGCTCGCGAGATGATCGAATCGCATCAATGGCTGTTACCGACCAACGATGGCTTGCCGCGTCTGCAAAAACCGCCTCTGCTTTATTGGCTAATCGTCCTTTCCTACAAAACCTTTGGCACCAACGAGGCTGCCGCGCGTTTACCGATCGCTCTGGCAATTGTCGTCACCGTCGCCCTCACATTTCTAATCGGAGAGCGATTGCGCGATTACTGGCAGGGTTTTCTGGCTGGTCTGATTTATCTTTCTTGCTGCGGCACGTTTCTTTTGGGACGAATCATCATGCCGGAGCCGGTCTTCAGCGCTTTTGTCGCTGGCGGGATTTTTTGTGCAATCTCTGGTTACCAACGCCGACAACATCGAGGCGCTTGGTTCGCCGGCTTCTGGATTTGCGCGGCCCTTGCCTGCGTGACCAAAAGTATTCTTGGGTTGGTCTACCTCATCACCATTCCTTTTCTGCTCGGAATTTTCTACCGCGAGGCCCGACTTCGATTTCGGGCTCTTTTTCACTGGTCGTATTTGGCGATCTTTCTGTTAATCGTTGCGCCATGGTACATTTGGGCCGCGCGAAATTTCCCCGGAGTTTTTCACCGGCTGGTCAGCAATGATTGGCTGGGCCGTATTTTCGGAGATGATGACGACGTTCCCCGGTTGCAATTCATTGGGTTACATTTCGGATGGTGGTTTCCGTGGCTCCTTGCGGTCCTCCCGGGAGTGATTTTCGCGTGGCGGCGCGTGATGCGGCCGCGTGAGATTGAATTTGCCGACGCACTTCCGCTTTGTTGGATGGGCGTGGTTTTTCTACCGGTCCTTTTGATTGGGCAGCGCCAGGATTATTACTCAATGAGCATGTGGAGCGCATTCGCGCTTGGGGCGGCGACGATCTGGGATCGAATGCCGCGTGCGTTGCGCATCTGTGGTACGGCCGTGATTATGTTCTGCGGATTTGCCCTTGGCGCGCTCGCCGTGATTTCATTGCGGACTGCCGACTCAGGCGGCCAGCGGATCCCAAACGAAATAAGGTTTTCAGCGTGGCACGTCTTACACGATGTGCCCCCTGCAACCTGGCAAGTCTTGTGGCCAATGGCCTGCATTGTTGCGACATCACTCGTGATCTTCTCAAGCATTGCCCTTTACCTGATCGCAAACCGCCGTCCGAGGCTCGCCGCTATTGTGCTCGCGGCTGCCATGATTCCCGCCGGACTCAGCATGATCGACGGCGTCGCGCGAATGGCGCCGCACTTCTCACTTGCAAATGCCGGCCGTTTTCTGAACGAGCGACTCGGCGACAAAGGCGAAGTTGTTTACGAGGGCGCATTGCATCAAGGGAGCAGCCTTGTTTTTTACCTAAATCGAAAATTTCTTCTCCTTAATCGGCCGACGGACGACGATTCTTTCGTTGACTCTTATCCGAGCGGCAGTGTGGTGAATGAAGATGCCGTCCTCGAAAAATGGGCCGCGCCAGACGGAGTCTATTTGATCATCCGGCAAACTCGTCTCGGTTATTGGCAAAAATTACTGACGGAGCGCTTCCATATTTATCACCAAGTCACGACCTGCGGGCCGTACATCATTCTAAGCAATCAATTATAAAGACGCGCGAACATCGTCCAATAACAGCCGTCCCCAAAATTGGGTATACGGGTGCACTCGCCTGACCGGATCGCGGTCACGGACCAAAGGGCGATGCTCGTTTGCCCATTTGAAGATGGAACCATCGAGGGACTCGACATGCGTGAATCCAACAACACGCAAACGCGTTGCCAGTTCCGCAGCCCGATAACCTACGGCGTCGTAGACAACGACGTCAGTATCCGCGGTAGCCCTAGACAAAGCCGCTTCAGCGGAAGTCCCGTGATCGGCACGTTGCGCGCCGGGTAGATGACTCACGTCCCATTCGTCCGGCGTCCGAACATCGAGAAGCACAGGCGGCTGACGATGTCGATCTTCCAGCCAATCCGCCAGATCGCGCGTCGTGATCCACCGGACTTCCGGGAATTGAATCCGAAGTGACGCATTAAGCAAAAACCATTGGAACGCGCTCGTTCTGCTCGCGCTGTAGCCGGCGACTAGAACGATAAGAGCAGTCATCAAAATGCCCAGTTGTGTGCGCGGTGCGCGGGGCGGATGCGGACGAACGATCTCCATTTGAACAATTCCGGTCGCAGCGTAATGTGCCGGCTCCCCTTTCACCCTTCAACTCTTCAGCCTCCACGTTATGTCACAACATCGCAGTTTGAGAGGAGCCAGCACGATAGCGGCCAAGCGCAATGTTCTGAAGCGCTTCGAGCGCGTCGAGCTGCTTAAGAAGCGCGGTCAGTGGAAAGAGGGCCGAAAAGTCATTGGCCTCCCGAAAACAAAACCGGAGGCGTGATGGATTCGTTGAAGCGATCCTCTTCGATCCTTTAACGCTTAAATGTGCGCCTCAACCGTTTCCTCGCTGCAGCCGGCGTAGGTTCGCGGCGATATTGTGATGAGTTGATCGCGGCCGGGCGCGTTAGAATCAATGGTCGACCGTGCACCGATTTCAGTGCGCAACCGACGGCGCGTGATCACGTGAAAGTGGACGGAAAGCTCGTCCAAGCCAATCGGCCGCTACATATCGTCATGAACAAACCAGCCGGTTTTGTTTCGACAAGGAGCGACTCGCACGCACGCGATACAATTTTTGATTTGCTCCCGCCAAAATTTCCGCG
>Ga0137382_10001237_pt1 | contig 11158 bp, 10 predicted proteins | sample SagtaG_15_FD_104816 | JGI IMG/M metagenome (GOLD analysis project Ga0137382, IMG submission 104816) | Vadose zone soil microbial communities from Sagehorn Ranch, Mendocino, California, USA - Sage2_R_20_16 metaG | ecosystem: Environmental > Terrestrial > Soil > Vadose zone | place: USA... | reverse complement strand
GACGAGCGATGCCGTCGGCTTGAAGAAGTAATTGTTGTCAGAGGTCAGGAATTTGCCCAGCTCGTCGATGAACAGGCCAAAGCCCACACCTCCAATGACAGCTCCGGTGATCTGCCACGTCCACGTGAGGAGGGAAAGCAGAATGCCGATGGCCACCACCATCAGGAGGCCACCCCACAGCACATGCGCGATATGGAGGCCGTTCCCGCCCAGCTGGGGGTAGTGCGCCGCTGCGAGGTACACGCGGAGGGCCAAGACCGTGAGCACAGCCGAGATCAAGAACGCGTCCACGAGAACCGGTCGGTCGTTGCGGATCACCTCCAGCTTCATCGGCTCGAATGATGCGCCGCCATCCACCTACGCGTTCAAGTGTTGAAGGAGGTACCGAACATGCCCCAGAAGCAACATCTGCCGAGCGTGAGCGACAAAGAGCAGCGGATGTATGAGCACATCAAGCAGAGCGAGCTCAAGCAAGGCCGGCCGGCCAAACGAGCGAAAGCGATCGCCGCGGCGACGGTTGTGAAGCATCACAACTCCGAACGCCACCCAAAGAACAAGTAGAAGTCAGGCGACTCAGCGTCGCAGCCGCAAGGGGCAGCGACGTCGAGGATTGTTGACGCCCCGGCTAGGCTCGATGCCGTCCTGTAAGAAAGTTGAACAGGCCGCCCACCTTGTGGGCGAGCCTGGCGTCGCTTGACAGGACGGTGTTGCCACCGCTCGCTCTGAGTACCGCCACATACGTGCGGAGCCTCCCCTTCTCGCGGCGAACCACCAGGGTCGCCTCCGGCTGCGACAACGAGGCTACGAGAGGGCGAATCACACGGACTCCTGCCTCGGCCAAGTCAGCGTTTCCGGGCATGGCCAGCGGGCCGTCGTGATGATCGCCGGTCAACACGACCAAAACATCCTTGCCCGACTCGGCGGCGTCGACAAGCCTCTGCACAAGTGGTCCGGAGATGCTCGAAAGGATCTGCTTGATGGCTACCACGTCAGGGTCCTTCGCAGCCCAGGCCAGCAGGTTCGAGCTCGCGCTGTTGATCATCCCACGGGCTGGAGCTGAGCTCGCAGAGCCTTGACGTTCAGGACAGGCGTCGGGTACTGCGGATCGATCTCCTCGAGCGCCTCGCTCACGATTTGTGTCACCGCCCAGTCCCGAAACCATTTCTCGTTCGCGGGCACGACATACCAGGGGACTTTCGGCGAGCACCGCGTGATAGCCAGCTCGTATGCCACCTGGTATTCGTCCCAGTGACCCCTTTCGATCAGGTCGTGCGTGGAGAACTTCCATCTCTTAGCCGGGTCATCGAGGCGCTCCAGGAGCCGCACGCGCTGCTCTTCAAAGGAGATATGGAGGCAAATCTTGACGACTGTGGTGCCCTTTTCGATCAGCTCCGACTCGAAAGCATTGATCTCCGCGTAGCGGCGCTCGATCACGTCGGACGGAACGAGATTCTTGACGCGGGTGATCAGGACGTCCTCGTAGTGAGACCGGTTGAAGATGGCCACATGACCCGACTTGGGGAGGGCTCGCCGAATCCGCCACAGAAAGCCGTGGCGCGCCTCTTCGCCGGTCGGGACCTTGAAATTTGTGATCGTGAATCCGCCCGGGTTGAAGTGGCTTATCACGTGGTTCACCGTGCCGTCCTTGCCGCTCGTGTCCATCCCCTGCAGCACGATCAACAGGGATCGGGTCCCTTCTGCGAAGAGCCGCGTTTGCAGCTCGAGCAGCCTCTCCTGGGACGACGCCAGCTCCTCGACCGCGTGATGCCTGTGGACGCCATGCGTGTACGAGCAGTCGATGTCAGACAGGCGCAGCGGGGCTTCATCCCGAGCGGCGCCTAACAAGTGTTTCACCTTCCCTCTGGTCCCGTTCCGGTGCGTTGTCATGGCCCAAGTCTCGATCGCCGCCCGACCAACCAACAGTGCCGAACGATGTTGGTCCTCTAGCCCTTAGGAACCTGGCAGGGTCGCGACCCGCCCTGGCGCACGATTGCCGGCAAGGCGATCGCTCAGCGGTCGAACGGCGAACACGAAGCACAGCCAGGAGGACGCGAGGATGAAGCCACCCAGGACGTCGCTGGGATAATGCGCGCCCACGTAGACCCGCTCTACACCCACCGTGAACACGACCACGGCGCCGATCACCACCATCAGCGCAAACAGGCGGCGATCGACGAACAGCCGCAGGGCGAGACACAGCAGGAGGACGACCACGATGGTGACGACGAACGTGGCGTGGCCGCTTGGGAAGGCGTAAGCGGCCGGCTGCTCAGTGACGTGGATCAGCCCCTCGACGGGTCGCGACTTGTGGATCGCCGTGTTGAACAGCAAGTAGAGCCCGGCGTCCGCCAGGGCGAAGAGCGCAAACGGCGCGGCGCGCCGATTGAGGATCGCCACCAGGGCGAGTGTCCCTACGGCGAGGACGTCCTGCGGACCGCCACTGAGCCAGCTGATCAGACCGAAGGTGGAAGATACGGGCGCCCACGAGACGGACTGGATCCATTGCGCGAGGGCACGGTCCCCAGGAAGAAACGTGGTGGCTGAGGCAAGCACGGCCAGGGCGGCGAACGCCATCCCGGCAATCAGCGACGCCAGCAGGAATCGCGGGCGCACCCAGGTGCCGATCCGGCCCCGACTCCCCGCCAACCAGATGAGCCCGGTGCCGGCGGCTACGGTGAGTGCCTCAGCAGGGCTCGCTCAGAGATCCATCTGATCGCCGTCACGAAAGCAAGCCAGCCGCCCGCGATGAAAAGGCTGGCAAGCACGTCCAGTGGCCAGTGCGCGCCGACGTACACCCTGCTCATGGCAGCAAGCAGGACGATCGCGGCGACGACGGCCCAGCCAATCGGAAGTGCCCGTTTCGGCAGGTATCGGTAGCCGAGGCACAGGAACACGAGGCCAAGGCTGATGGTTATGAAGATCACGTGCCCGCTTGGAAAGCTGGTCGATCCGGGCTGTTCCGTGATCTGGAGCACCTGCTGGAGTGTGGGGCGGGGTCGGTTGACTAGCCCGACGATGAGGCTGTACCAGATGCCGCCGGCCGTGGCGGCAAGCGCGAGCAACCACGCACGCCGGTTGAGGAGCAGCACGAGCAGCACGGCGCCCGCCTGCATGTAGAGACCGCCGCCGGGGCCCCCGATCCAGCTGAACAGAGGGAACGTCGACGCCAGCGGCCCGAAGTTGATGGACTGAATGGTCCGGTCGACGGATGCGTCGAAGGGCACGAACGGGCTGGCTATCACGAGCGCGGCGAGGCCGATCACAGCCATCGCGCAGGCCGCGGCCGCCGCCAGCAGCCCCCAGCGAACTGCCGGCGTCCACGGCGCGAAGAGCGCCGCCAATATGCGATTCCGTTGTGGAGGTGCGCTTGCTTGGACGGCGACACTTTGAGCGCTCACAGAGCTGAGCATCGCCCGGGACACGCCCCGGTTGAAGTGCCAAACCGGACCATGAAGACCGTGCCGGTCGACTGATTCAGACTGCGCTGTTTGCCGTCGGGCTCACGTAGCCCTCACCCGAAAAGGCTGGTGCGCCGGACCAGGTAGGCCGCAGCCTCAGTCCGCCTCGCGACCTCGAGCTTGCCGAGGATCGTGGACACGTGGTTCTTCACCGTCAGCTCTGAGAGGTGCACGGCCTGTGCGATCTGGGAGTTGGTCTTGCCTTCGGCGACCAGGCGCAGGATGCCATCTTCGCGAGCGGTGAGCCGCGCCAGCTTGTCGTCCTTCGCGGCGTTGGGATCGCGGCGCAGACGCTGCAAAACGCGATCGGTGACGGCAGGATCCAGAAGGCTATTGCCTGTGGCGACTTCGCGTATCGCCCTGACGAGCTGAACCGAATCCACACGCTTGAGCAGGTAGCCAGATGCGCCGGCCATGATTGATGCGAAGAGCGCCTCGTCGTCGTCGAAGGAGGTGACGATGATCACCTTGCTTTGTGGTACTCGCGCTCGTATGTCGCGCGTTGCCTCGATCCCATTGCCTTCGAAGAGCCGAACATCCATGAGGATAACGTCGGGGCGGGTTCGGACCGCTCCATCGACCGCTCTTCGCATGGAGTCGGCCTCCGCGACGACCTGGATGTCGACTTCCGATTCCAGGACCATACGGATCCCCTGCCGCACGATCGCGTGATCGTCGACCAGCATCACGCGCGTTTTCCGGGCCGGCGCAGTATCGGTCGGGGCGTCGTCCATGATGTCCGCCGAGTATAGGTCGCGGCCAGTTGCCTGCCCTTCGAGCCGAACCGCCCCAGGCCGTGCTCTAACCATCAAGGCCCGGGGACGGCCGCCGCCTCGAGCACTTGTGGCGCAGTTGCGGCACCCGACGCCGGATACGCGACCCGGATCGCCTTCGGGATCGAGACCACCTCGATCGGCAAGGTTCCGATCAAGGTGCCGTCGGCGTGGACGTGCATCGGCGTCGCGGCGGTCACCTTGAGCCGCATGAACGGAAACCGCTCCTCGGAGTAGCCATGCCCGTGGTGGCCTTTCTTGATCTCCGACGCCGAAGCGATCATCTGGAGACGCCCGAGGTCGTGGTACACAGTCAGATACAGAGGCTCGTCACGGATGTCGATGCCGGGGGCCAGCATGAGATGCGCGCCGGTCATCGGGGTGTTGCTGATGGTCATCGTGAACGCCCGCACCTTCTGGCGCTTCGGCGGGGAGTCGATCTCGATATCCATCACCACCGCTCGATCGCGTGCCAACTTGAGCGGCGCGTGCATGAGATCCCTGAACTGATGGCGCACGATGGCTTCGCCGACGGGCCAGAGATCCGCCTCGAGGCCGATGCCGGCGCCCTCGAAGAAGACGTAGTCACCGATCCGGCCGGCCGAAACCCACTGCGGCTCCCCACCGAGGGCGACCTCGGCCGCTTCATGCGGATCGGATGGCAGACCAAGTGTGGAGCTGATGTTGTTGTTGGTTCCGGTGGCGATCAGACCGACCGGGGTCTCGGTTCCGATCAAGGCCCCGGCAATCGACCTAAAGGTTCCGTCGCCCCCTATCACAACGATCCGATCACAACCGGACTCCGCCCGATCGCGTGCCCATGCGCACGCATCGACGCCCGGCTCGATCTTGTGGATGTCGACCTTGTCCCCAAGGCGCAGACGGATCCACGGCTCGAGCCTTGCGGCTAGCCCGTGGCCGGAGCCTGGATTCATGACGACGCCGATCGTTCCCATCTCAAATCTCCTTGGGGGCTGACTTGCGGACCGGCGGGAGCAGCCCTGGCTTCATCCGCAACACCGGCGGCGACGTGACCGACTGCAATCCAAGCGCGACAAAGCCGATCGAGACAATGCTGAGCAGCGCCGCGCCGGCGGGGAGGCCGAGGAGAACGGCGAACATCCGGGTGAGCCCGTAGTTCCAGACGAGGTCACCGGAGTAGCCTCCCCAGATCATCAAGGTCCCGATCAACGTGAACGCGACGCCCCGCGCAAAAAGGCCGAAGCGACCCGCCCAGATCCAGCTCGCCCACAGATGTGGGTTTTCGACCTGCATCAAGAAGTCGGTTCGGAAAGGCGCCCTCCACGCGTCCATGAACTGCCCGAGACCGGTGATGATGACCACGATCCCGAACAAGCCGAGCACCCACGGTGTCACTTCCGGCGTGATGAGCTGCTGGGCGCCAAACGGAAGGCCGGTTTCGCGCCTCGATCCTCCGAGGGCGAACTGCAGAGCGAACCAGGCCAGTCCGGTATACGCCGCGGCACTCCACAGAAACCCCACCCGGGAGACGATCCCGTGCAGTTCACTGCCGCGCTCGAGTGGATCCGCCACAGCGCGAATCAGCCCCCACAACGCGTACCCGACCAAGCCGGCGGCGGCCAGAACGCCGACGGGGATCCTCAGCGGGTGGTCGAGGACGAGAGCCACCGATCCCTGCAAGTCGACCGCCCTGCTCAGCCCGATCATGGCGGTGATCGCGAACACTCCCACCAGGGCGTAAAGCACGCCGCGAACGACCAGGCCGAAGCGTTCGAGGGTCATCAGCCACCGGTTGAAGACGAAGTTCGGCATGCGCAGCCGCACCCCGGGCTCGATCGCGAGCCCGTGCGAAATCCGGGCTTCGGTTCCCATCGACTCGAAGTCTTGGAGACGCGAAATCCGGTTGCCAGTGCCGAACGATGCCTCTCGCCTAGCCCGAATGAGGCCGCGATTACGGAGTTACGGCGCTAGCGGGCTCGAACACCGCGTGGCACATTCGATGCATGCCGGCAGCCAGAGCCGATTTCCGGTCGAACCTGCGAACTGTTTCGCGGCGATTCGTACGAATCATCGTCGGCTGGCTGGCGACATCGTTGACATTGGGCGTGCTTGGGTCGGTGCTGCCTGGCGTGCATGTGGACAGCTGGAGTGCGGCTCTCCTGGGCGGAGCTGTCATCGGACTCCTCAACTGGCTCATCTGGCCCGTGTTCATCCGACTCATGCTCCCTGTGACCGCGCTGTCCCTCGGCACGGCCACGCTGGTCATCAACGGTGCCGTCATCTGGCTTTCGTCTCATCTGGTGGGCGACATGGAGGTTGCCGGCCTCTTCGATGGAGTCCTGCTGGCCCTGGCGATGGCGGCCGTCAACACAGCGCTCATCGGCTTGCTCTCCATGGACGACGATGAGGTCTATCTGCACCACGCGCGAATTGCGGCCCGGCGATTCGGCGTCACCGCATCTGAAATCCCGGGGGTGCTTTTCCTCGAAATCGACGGGCTCGCGCATGACGTGCTGGTACGTGCCCTCCGAAGCGGCAATGCCCCGACTCTGCGCAAGTGGCTTGGAACCTCCCATCAATTGGTCCGTTGGGAAACCGACTGGTCATCCCAGACCGGCGCGTGCCAGGCAGGCCTTTTGCATGGCTCAAACGCGAACATTCCCGCGTTTCGCTGGTGGGATCGGTCCCGGGGCAGAGTTGTTATCACGAACCATCCAAAGGACGCCCACCTGATCGAGCTCGAGCACTCGAATAGCCGCGGGCTGCTTGCGTTCGACGGCGCCAGCCGCTGCAACATCCTGTCGGGCGACGCTCCGCGCTGTCTACTGACGATGAGCATGGTCCTTGGCGATGCACCCCATGGGGCGGTCGGCCGCGAGTACTTCGCCTTCTTCGCCAGCCCGTACAACTTCACTCGCACCCTGATGCTCGCGCTGAAAGATGTCCTGGTGGAGATGTGGTACGCCCGACAGCAGCGGAGGAATCACGTTCGTCCACGTGTGGATCGCGGATTCCCGTATCCCCTAATACGTGCGTATGCGACAGCAGTTCAACGTGACATCCAGGTCCAGGTCCTCATCGCCGACCTTCTCGCGGGGCGCCCCGTCATGTACACGACGTTTCTCGGTTACGACGAGGTTGCCCACCACTCGGGGACCGAGCGACGCGACACCATTGCTGTTCTCGCCGGGATCGACCGGCAGTTCGCTCGCATCGCCGCGGCGGCGCGTCTGGCCCCGCGCCCCTACCGGATCGTAGTGCTCTCGGACCACGGCCAGAGCCAGGGGACGACCTTCAAGCAGCTGACAGGTACGGGCCTGGACGAGCTGGTGCATGATCTATGTGACAAGCCTCGCCCGCCATCGGTCAATCACGGAAGTGAGGCTCTGTGGTCGATCTACGCGCTCCTGACGGAGGTCACGGCCGGGAGCTCGCCCGTGGCTCGGGCGCTTAGGGCGTTGACGCGCAGGCACCGCGCCGACGGCGCAATCGTGCTTGGCAAGGAGAGGCGGGACTCAGTCGACGAGCACCGCCGAACGCGGAAAAAACCAGTTGTGCCTGAGATCATCGTGCTGGCATCAGGCTGTCTCGGGTTGGTCTACTTTCCTCGAAACCAAGCTCGCCTCACACTCGAAGAGATCTACGCGCTGTACCCGAAGCTGGTTTCAGGGCTCAAGGATCAACGAGGGACTGGATTCCTTCTGGTGCGCTCGCGAACGCAAGGCGCGCTCGCGCTCGGCGCGAAAGGAACGCATTTCCTGGATTCGGGTCGAGTTGAAGGTGATGACCCTCTCGCTCCGTACGGACCAAACGCAGCTCGGCACTTGAGGCGAACAGACTCGTTCGAGGACGTCGCCGACATCATGGTCAACGCTGCCTACGATCCGGCGTCCGATGAAGTGCCGGCGTTCGAGGAGCTGGTCGGCTCTCACGGAGGGATGGGTGGCAGCCAGGCTTTTCCGTTCGCGATGCTGCCGAACGACTGGACCGTACCCGCCGAGCCTATCGTCGGCGCCGAAAACATGCACCGATGGTTTCGGCGCTGGCTCGTTGAGCTGGGACACCAGCAACTTGCGACGCCCAACGAGGGCGCCGGAATGACTAGGCGGCTCGAGCCGCGGCCGGCTCCGGTTCTTGCCGAGGCCGGCGCGCGAGCACAGGGTCCGAAATCCATCTGATCGCGAGCACGAAGCTGAGCCAACCGATCCCGATCAGGAGGCCCGCGAGGACATCGGTCGGCCAGTGAGCGCCTGAGTACACGCGGCTGAAGCCTCCGACAGCAACAAACAGCCCGGCGATCGCCCATCCCAGCGGCTGCCATCGCCTCGGAATGAACTTGAGGCCCAGACAGACCATGAGGATGGTCGCATAGAAAAGGAAGAGGATCGTGTGGCCGCTTGGGTAGCTCGAGGCGCTCGGGTGCTCGGTGACCCGGAGGACGTCGGGCACCGTCGGCCTCGCCCGGGTAACGAAGCTGACGATCAGGAAGTACCAGCCACTGGCTACCGCGCCGGCGATGAGCAGCCGCCATGAGTGACGGTTAAGCAGGAGAACGATTGCGAACACGACTCCTTCCGCGACCAGCCCGAACGGGCCGCCGATCTCGCGGTAGAAATCGAAAACCACGGTGAACGGCCCGATGTTTAGGGATTGCGCAGCGCGTTCGAGCGATGCGTCAACGGCGAGAAAGGGATTCGTGTAGGCAAGCACCGTCAGCCCGGCTAGGGCAAGGCCGCAGACGGCCGCGAGGATAAGCAGAGGGGCCCGGAACAGCGATCGTTTGGATGCCGCGCCCATTGTCAGCGCGGCGGCGTCGCCGGCTGCGATGGCCTGGGAGACTGATGCCACTCGTCGATGCTCGGATGAGAACCGGCGTCGAGCCAGTGCCGATATGGGTCAAATCCGTCCCCCAATCCGCACGTCCGACGCTGTCCAAATGGCACTTCCTCCCGATCGGGAATGCCCGCACGCTGGCGGATGGATGGGCACATGACCGCGGCGACAATCACCGCAACACGCCCGCACCGAGCACATGAGCTTTCGTCGATGGGCCGCGCCCGCCAGATCGCGGCGGTGCTGGCGCGTCATCACCTGTGGCGCCTCATCGAGCTTCTCGCTCTCGAGCGGCTGACACCGTTTGGGCACCACCGCGGTGACGGCACACAGCCCTCCAGCCTGATCACTCCGATCCAGTTGCGCCTGACGCTGGAAGAGCTTGGCACCACCTTCATGAAGTTGGGCCAGGTGCTGTCCACGCGAGCCGACTTGCTCACGCCCGAGTTCCAGTCCGAGCTCTCCTCTCTGCAAGACCAGGCGCCGCCGGTGCCGATCGAAATCGTCCTCGAAACGATCGAGGCAGAGCTAGGAGCGCCGGCCCTAGAGAGATTCGCCAGCTTTGACTCTGACCCCCTGGCCACAGGGTCGATCGGCCAAGCGCACCTCGCCACTCTGCATGACGGCACCGAGGTCGTCGTCAAGGTCCGCCGCCCCGGTGCGGTCGAGCAGATCGACGAGGATCTGAAATTGCTGCATCGTCTTGCCGTGATCGCCAACGGCCGGCTGAAAGAGGCTCAGGAGTTCGACCTTGTGGGGATCGTGAAGGCGTTCGACTCCAGTCTCCGGGCCGAGGTGGACTATCAGCACGAGGGCCACAACGCGGAGAAATTCGGCCGCAACTTCAAGGGATCCGAGCGAGTGCACATCCCACGCATCTACTGGGAGACGACCACCTCGCGCGTGCTCACAATGGAAAGGATCAAGGGAACCCGCATTACGGACGTGGCCGCGCTGCACGCCGCGGGCATCGACTGTGACGTGGTCGCTCAGGGCGCCACCAAAGTGGTCCTCAAGATGCTGCTTGATGATGGTTTCTTTCATGCCGATCTTCATCCAGGGAATCTCTTCATCGAGTCAGAGACGTGCATCGGGTTGATCGACTTCGGCATGGTCGGGGTCATTGACGACGAAACCAAAGCGGGCCTCGGACGCATGCTGTACGCGCTCGTCCAGCGCGATTCGGACGCACTCGTGGATTCGTTGCTCGGCCTCGGCGTGGCCAGCACCTTGATCGACCGACCGGTGCTGTTGCGAGATCTCGACGATCTCGTGTGCAGGTATTACGACCAGGCGCTTGGTGAGATGAAGCTCGGTGCTTTCCTGAATGACGTTTTCGGCGTGGTGCGCGCACACCGGCTGGTGATGCCTCCCGCGCTGTCGATGCTCGCGAAAACTGTGATCACCGCCGAGGGCATGGTGGCCCAGCTGGATCCTGGCTTCCAGATGATGGAAGCCACGGAGCCTTACGTCACGCGCCTGATCTTGAGCCGCAACTCGCCTCAAGCGTGGGCGCAGCGCTTTGGCAGGGCCGCGCCCGACATCCTGTGGCTGGCCGCCGAGGGACCCCGGATCATGCGCGGCTTCGTCGGCTCGATGCAGAAGGGCGAGCTAGCTCTGGCGGTCGAACCGAAGGGACTTGATCCCTACCTGCACCGTGTCGAGAAAACGGCGAACCGGATCGTCCTCGCCATGCTCATGTCCGCACTATTCATCGCGAGCGCATTTCTCGTTTCGGTCTACCACCCGCAGCTCCCCCGCAGCGTTGTCGACTCGATCCTGGCCGCGGTTTTGGGCGCCGTCGCGGCAGCCGGAGTGGCGCTGGCCTGGATCTCACGGCGGAAGTCGCTCCCAACCAAGCGGTCAGAGGCCCGCTGAGTGTCTGCCAACGATCCGGTTGTGATCGCGAAACGGCCGGCCGACCGACGCTGGTACCAGGGCGTGGAAGGATCGCCGCTGCCTCGCTGGCAGGTGCGGGTGCGCGATTTTGCCAGATCAAGGCGCCACGAATTTGCGGGCGTCCTTGCCCTCGCGGTGATCGCGGTCCTCCAGGTGGTGGCTGGGGAATTCATCCTCCTGTCGGACCAGGTCAACAGCGAAGGCACGTCGGTG
>Ga0137382_10001230_pt1 | contig 11189 bp, 10 predicted proteins | sample SagtaG_15_FD_104816 | JGI IMG/M metagenome (GOLD analysis project Ga0137382, IMG submission 104816) | Vadose zone soil microbial communities from Sagehorn Ranch, Mendocino, California, USA - Sage2_R_20_16 metaG | ecosystem: Environmental > Terrestrial > Soil > Vadose zone | place: USA... | reverse complement strand
GCTGGTTGCGCGCGGATATACAGGCACCATCGGTGTCGTCACACCCTTTCGCGCCCAGGCCCAGGTGCTGCAGGAGATGCTCAGCTCACGTCCGGAGATCGAGCGGGTCGCAGGACGTGCGGAGTTGCTCGTGGACACTGTGCACAAGTTTCAAGGGGACGAGCGCGACGTGATGTTCTTCTCGCCCGTCGTTTCGAGCGGGATCTCTCCCGGCGCCCTGGGCTTTCTGCGCAGCAACGGTAACCTTTTCAATGTGGCAATTACGCGCGCGCGAGGTCTCTTGCACGTGGTCGGTGATCGTGCGGCCGCGGCCCGATGTGGGGTCGATTACCTGGAGAAATTCGCGGAGTACGTCAGCGGTCTCGATACGAATCGCGAATCTGTTGAGGCCAACACATCTGCCGATGTCTCGCGGGACTACCCAACGGTAACCCATCCGGAGCGCGTGTCTGAATGGGAACGGACTCTGTACCGCGCTATGGTCGGCGCTGGTCTTAGGCCAATCCCGCAGTTCAGTGTCGAACAGTATGATCTGGATTTCGCACTAATCGACGGCGAGCGCAGGCTTGCCATCGAAGTCGATGGCGAGCGCTATCACCGGAGCTGGACTGGCGAGCTCTGCCTCAGAGACCAGCTTCGGAATCAGCGGCTGATCGAACTCGGCTGGGACGTACGCCGGTTCTGGGTCTATGAGGTTCGCGATGAGCTTGATCGTTGTGTGCGAGCACTGGTTGACTGGTTAGCGCGACGAGGCACGAGGTCGAGAGCAGACGAAGGTTAGATCGCCGCGTATCCGCCGAGTTCGATGAGCGAGTGCGGATGCTCGACGGGCTGGTGCGGTATCGGTTTGGGGAGAACGCGGAGCTGATGGGTGCGTGGGCCAGCACGCGCAACAAGTCAGCCTGTAGGACGTCGCGCCAGGCGGAAATCGGCGGCAACCTTGCTTCTCGAATAGACCGAGCGCGGCTGGCTACTCGACTTTCGACAGCCTCTGACCTCGAGCTGCGTCGAGAATTGGGCCGGCTGATCGGTGCACCTGCTTCATGCAGGGTCTAGCCGAATGTGATTCCTACATGCATTCCTATTCAGTTCTAACAATTGGCATGAATCCCGGAGAGACTCGATCCGGAGTGATTGGCATGGCACGAACCAGCAGTAAGCAAGACTTCGGCCCAATTCTAGCAGCGTTCCGGCATTGGATCGATCGATGCCTGATCGGGGATAGCTCCGTCTTCACAGACGAAGCGCTTTGGACACCCGCGAACGTGGAAGAAGTACAACGAGCTTTCGTAGACCATCCGGACGAAAGCTCCGACAATTTCAGTGTCAAGCTTAAGAGGCAAATCAAGAACGCTTCTCCAGCTGCGCAACAGCTCATGGCCGAGATGCTTTGGGCGCTCCTACTTTTTCCTTCGAACACTCATGCCGGCACAAAACGGCAGCTGGTACGTGAAATATGGGCCCTGTCAGGTAGGGAACTGGGTGATAGCCCTCTGCTATCTGATGAAGTGCTCCGAGGCATCGGATCGGGCGGCCAGGGGTTCAACAATTACCGCCCAGCCGAACTCGAGTTCCTAATTGCGCTCACGTCCGACCTGAAGCAAAGAACTAGAGCCGAGCGAGAGAAGATCCTTACCGACTACGAAGCGTTCGTTGAGTGGATAGAGAAGGTCCCACGCCGAGGAAGCCGCCAGTTTCGGCATATGCTTCGTTTCGCTGCCTTCCCGGATCGTGTAGAACGCATGTCCTCCAATGGAGATCGACGGAGGGTACTCGAAGCACTTGAAGGAATCTCTCCTAAGGAAAGCAAGGACTGGAGTGATCGGGAGCTTGACGAGGCACTTCTGAAACTGCGCCGTCGGCTGGAGGCGGAGTCTCCGTCAACGGTGCTGGATTTCTACAACAAAGCTCTGAGTGACCGCTGGAAACCAAAAGACGACGACGACCCGAACGAAGACACTCCGCCGCCTCATGGCAGACGCTATTGGATCGAGAAGACGATCACGCGAGACCGACCTGATCGGCTGAACGGTGACCACGCACTGGGAAAAGCACTGTGGTCCCCGCAAAAGGATCAGCGCGGCGCTGATATCTATCGGTTCATGAGGGAAGTCCGACCTGGTGACATCATCCTACATCTGACAGATAATAGTGGATTCACAGGCGTTTCAGTTGCCGCGTCTGGCGCCGAAGATTTTGGGGGAGTACCCGACAGCGAATGGGGTGGCAGCGGGGCGCATTACCGCATCCCGTTGCGTGACTTTCATCTGTTGACCCCGTCGCTCCCTCGGCAGGTGTTCTTTTCGAGCCCAACCAAGGAACAACTCATTTCGCTATTGGACCAAGGGCAGAAGAATGTTTTCTACAGTCGCGAGCCAAGCCTGAATCAAGGCGCCTATCTCACGCCTGCTTCGCCAGAACTGGTTGCAGTTTTGGATGAGGCATACCAACGACTGGCCGGTAAGGCCATGATCGAAGGCTTGGCATCGCCTTTAGCAGCAGTCTCGGCCAAGATGCTCAGTAATGTCGTCGACCGCTTCGCGGCAGCGCTCGCTCAATCGCATGTGACCTTTGGCATCGATGTCGTGCGCTCTTTTGTTGCGAGCTTAGCAACGAAGCCATTTGCGATTCTTACTGGGCTCTCCGGTTCAGGCAAAACGCAACTGGCGTTGCAGTTTGGTCACTGGCTTGGAGCCGATCGTGTAGAAATCATCCCTGTCCGACCAGATTGGACCGGGGCTGAAGCGCTCTTCGGCTACGAAAACGCCTTAGTGCCCAAGATAGACGGAAAGGCAGCCTGGCACGTGCCGCCGGCCCTAAAGTTCATGTTGCGAGCCGCGGCAGATCCGAGAAATCCATATGTGCTGGTCCTTGACGAAATGAACCTAGCTCATGTGGAGCGGTATTTCGCCGACTTCCTGTCAGGTATGGAGTCCGACGAGCCGTGCCTCCCTAACCTGACTGAGTCTAATGGCGAGTGGCGACCAAAGGCGACGCCCCAAATCGCCGTTCCGCAGAACCTGTTTGTGATCGGGACCGTCAACGTAGATGAGACGACGTACATGTTCTCGCCAAAGGTGCTAGACCGGGCAAACACCTTTGAGTTTCGAGTCGCGACCGATTCATTGCAGATCGACTCACGTCGTCCTCAGCCATGTCCTCAAGGAGATCCATCCCTCACCCAAGGTTTTCTCGCAGTTGCGCGGGACGATGAATGGCAGGTCACTAATTCAGCGAGCGAACGCGACATCTTGGTGCGTCAGCTCCGGGACCTGCACCGTCTGCTGACGCGAACCGGTTTCGAATTCGGTCATCGGGTTTTTTATGAGGCGATTCGATTTGCTGCCATGCTGACCGCCGCCGGTCAGCCCGATCCTTTGGTTGCTCTTGACCACCAGATCATGCAGAAAATACTTCCGCGCCTCCATGGGTCTCGCAGGCGATTGGAGACCACTTTGTGCTCGGCGGCCCACTTCTGCTTCGACTTGGTGATCGAAGCGCCTGGATCCGAAACGGCCATTACGTTCGATCCCGTTGACCCGCCCCAGGGCACGCCCCGTCTGCCCCTGTCATTCGACAAGATCCAACGGATGACCAGGACGCTACGACAGAACCAGTTCGCCAGCTTCACTGAGTAAGGTGAGGATCCAAGAGTCGGTCGTCGTTCCGATAGTTGATAGTTCCGGCCTCACCAAGGGCCAACTTCACGTTTCGCTGCTTCCAACCACACCCCGTTCTGAATCTCCGCATTCTGCGCCGCTCCTCGAGCTATCGGCCGAAGAGAGTCGCGATACTGCGAGTGAGCGAGTCCAGCTGCTTGAAGGGCAGGAGTACAAGTATGCAGTCGAGCTCACCCGACCTGCTCCAAAAGTGGTTAACGATAGGGAGGAGATCGTCTACCCGGACGACAAGAGCGGCGTAACGGGCCGGCTCCGCCCCGGTCTTCACACAGGCTGGCTGTCCATAGGATTCCGGGCGGGGGATCGCCTGGAAAGTGCCTCAGAAGTAGGACGGGCAGCGTTGGAGGTGCGTTCTCGCAAGCTACAGTATCGGGAGCACTACCAATGGATGCTCCGAGATATCGCAAATGAGTGCACTGAGATAGTCATGGAGCGATTTGCGGCGAGTGAGCAGCGGTTTGAACCTAGTGGGGTCGCTGACCCTGTCACCCTGTACCAGCGATTCGCGTTTCTGAGAAGCCTAATTGGTGGAAAGGAGTTTGCGGCAGCACTGCAGCAGATCATATCCCGGCCGCACGTACGATGGGAAGACGTGATTGAGCAACGTTCTCCCGAGAGAGGCCTGAAACCATCGTCGAGCCTTTCGAAGGAACTAGCGGCTGCCGGTCCGCGCATACCGGCAATTCCTGCCGTGTGTGGTCTGACTCACCTCCCACGCACGATCGCGACCCATCAGACCGAAGTCACCGTCGACAATCCTCCCAACAGATTTGTGAAATTTGCTTTGAGCGGCTGGCGGGATATCGTCGATCGCACCGTGGAGGCGCTACAAGAAGAATCGCCAAGCGCGCCCGTTCGTCGGGGGCTGCTTGAAGCCGTCCCGCTGCGGGATGAGCTCGACGCGATCCTTGCCGAGGAGCTCTTTCGCGAAGTGGAGGACCTGCAACAATTTCCCGCCAATGACCAGGTCCTCCAAAAGCGCGAAGGGTATCGTGATGTTTTGCGCGGCTATATCCAGTTCCAGATCGCCGCCAATCTTTCTTGGAAGGCTCTGGAGGACAGTTACAAAGTGGGGCAGCGAAATGTGGCGACGCTCTACGAGTACTGGGTGTTCATACAACTGGCGAAGCTCATCGCGACGTTCTGCGGGGCAGAATTCGATTTCAGTCGAGTGCTCGAAACGGACCGCCTCAACATCGGTCTTAAACAGGGAAGCGAAACTCTAGTCGATGGCACTGCAGAACGTCTGGGACGACGTTTGCGGTTGGAACTTACGTTCAACAAGACATTCCCGAGGCAGTCGGGGCGCGAAGGATCATGGAGCCTTCCAATGCGCCCAGACTGCTCGCTGCGCATTAGCTCCGATTCAAGCGACGAGAGGGATTTCGTTCCTGTTTGGTTGCACTTTGACGCGAAGTACCGAATCGAATCCCTGACAGAAGTCTTCGGTAAAGCGGAGACCGCAGAGGAGATCGCCGAGCTCGGTCTGGATAAGGATTCAGCAGAACTGCCTCAGGGTCTCGCGAAGCGCGATGATCTTCTGAAGATGCATTCCTATCGGGATGCGATAAAGCGTTCCGCCGGAGCGTACGTACTCTATCCGGGGCCCAAGGAGAATGACCAGCGAAAGTGGCGGGAGTATCACGAACTGCTGCCTGGACTCGGTGCCTTCGCCCTCAGACCGTCAGATGACGAGAGTGGCCAACCGGATGGCATTGAATCCCTGCGGTTGTTTATTGACGATGTCTTGGAGCACGTTGCTTCGCAACTAACACGACACGAGCGGTCGCGCTATTGGATCAACGAAGTCAACGAGATCGCTGCTCCTTCAGAGAAACACGTTCCATGGGTTTCATTTCTCCCGCGTCCTCCGGCAGACACATGGGTTGGTCTGACTCCGGTTTCTGAGCCGGCGGAGTTTGCGTGGATTGAAACGCATTCTCTTGTGCCACTGCCTGTCGATCGGGCGACGCATGATCCACAATTTGATCCAAAAGTGCTCACGGCTGACCTTCTGGTGGTTTATACTCTCGATGTTGACTTAATGACTTTGTACCGAGTGATCGGAGAACCTGAGGTGGCAAGTCGGTCACGCTTGCTTGAACAACATCATCCTCGAGCAGAGAGCTCATTCTATTATTGCGTCCGGGTTGAGCCCCTAGCCAGGGGTCTGTGGGCTAATGAGGTCGGGATTTCTTCCATTCTCGCTGTGAGACAAAGCCGTCGTCGGCACGTACGAAGCGAGCTGCCTGTTGCGGTAACTTGGTGGGACCTTGTCGCAGGGAGCTAGGAAATAGTTCAAGCGCCGTCGAGTAAGCCTCGGCGCACTATTTCTGCCTCATCAGCGGGGTCAACGTAGGCAAATCGAATGACCCCTTGACCGTAGTTCGCCCCCGACACTTGAACATCCTCTATATCGAAGCCGCGGAGCATGCGGAAGGTCGCAGGGTCGCCTTCAATGATGTATTTCCAACTCTTGCCGAAGAGCCGCTTAGACTCGCCCGTGGTGTCCTTATAGCACCGCTTGAATCGCATCGCGTATCTGACTCTCCTAGTCTCGTTCCCGGGTTGACCTGAAGTCACTTGGATGAGCAAGAAGTCACCGGGGCGCACATTTTGAGGAGCGCCGTCCGTGGCGTGCTTGCGGTTCTTCCGGACCGCCTCCATGTGGGATTCATCAGTCTTGAGGAGAATCACCCGAGCCGCCCACTTGGCTCAGGCGTCGCGTGCGACGTCATCTGACAGAGGGCTGGCCCCGTCACAACCACTCCGCCACTCCCCCATGATGCGAACAAGTTCCCTGTCGATGTTTGCTAAAGCTGAACGTCCCGTCGCGACACTTCGCTGATGCGCCCGCTGGCGGTTGCCCATCAGCTGTCTTGGTTGGCGACGGCACCCACTGCCCATCGACGTTGATGTAGCCTCGCCCTTGCTGGGCCTGGGCGGTCGCCGTCTGGCTGGCGGTTTTGGCTGGTCCCGGCGCGAGGAATTCTTCGAGCGCGTACCCAGCGAGCTTCTGTACCGATACGCCACACCAGCCGTCGGAACAATGGTACAGACGAACCCGCGTTCCCTCGGCGAGAATCGCCATCTCTCGCGCCGTGGGCGATGGCTTCTCGCGCATACGAAGGGTTGTCGTCGTATACGCGAGGGTGTCCTTGTCGGAGAATTTCGATTGTGCTGGAAGGGACGAGGCAAGTACGGTGAGAGCGAGCAGCGGCAGAGCATAACGGCGCATGATTCCCCCAAGGGTAGTGCCGTTGCAATACGACAGCGTTTGCAGCCGAGTTGCAAGGGGAACTGCTCTGGCCGGGGGGGATGGTGCGAGGAGCACCGGAGGCCTAGAGGACTCTGTTAGATCTCGATCGTCCCCTGCACATACAACGGCGCTTGCCCCGCGAGAGCCGGAGAGCTGTTGCTCGGGCCTCTGGGAGTCTTCGCCGTTGGAGGTCCTACCGCAGCATCCTCAGCATCCCGACGATAATCGCCGCCGTGGTCACGCCCTGCGCCATGAAGTAAACGAAGAAGAGTTTCGTCAAGCGGCCCTCGAATCGGTCGAACATCGAATCGATACCGTCCCACGGTGAGGGGAGCTGCGGCTGGACCAATGCTTCCAACCGTGCGAATCCGCCGCGGATGTCGTGTCTCCTCTCCATGCCCGCGCCTTTCAGAGCGTGTCAGAGGCAGCGAGGAGCCGCTCGGCGTACGCATCCGCCGCGATTTTCACCCATGCTGGCGTGACCCAGAAGAGCCAGGCGAGCAGTAGCAGTCCATTCAAGACCGCTGCAGTCGGGGTAATCGACGACATAACAACGTTTGCGTACCGGTAATGCATGACGATCAGAGCTGCGACAGCAGCAGTCCCGACCACTGCCGCGAATGTCCCTAGCGGCTTCATCCCCCATAGATTCCGGCGGAACCCGTAGTTGCAATTCTCTTCAAAGACCAGCGGGAACCGCTTTTTGTCTCGCGTCTTCTCTCTGAGAATGGCCGTAGCCGCCTCGTAGACCTCATCGGCTCTCTCGGGGTTAGCCAATTCCTCCTCAGCTGTGGGGATCTTCTGATCCGGCAGGAGCTCTTGCAGTTTCTTATGGCGTTGCTGCACCAAGACTGTGTTAGACACACCGCGGTGCCGCAGCATTCGCGTCGTCGGCTCTCCGCCCCAAGCTTGGTAAAGCCGAGGCTGCTTTCGCTTTCCCCAATCCCGCCCGAACTGTGCAAGCAGGGCTACCGCGCCCGCTCCCATCACCAATCCAGAAATCGGACCCCACCAGTCCGCGGTCTTAGGAAACCAGGCCAGAGTGGCGAGACCAGCAGGCAAGCCGACAATGAGCGTGGGAAGAATGCGAGCCCGCAGGGTATAGGTATCGAAGCTGGGTTTGGCTATCGGAGGAGAATTCATGCGTCAGCGTCGCGCGCCCAAACCGCGGCCATCTTTGGTGACCCGGGGATTCATGTTGTTCTCTCGTGTCCGATTTGCACCAACACTTCAGTCCTCGACTTCATTGAAGAAGGGCAGTGCTTCAGCGTCTATCCATCTGTCGCGCGGTGGCGCGTTGGCAGCATGTCTGACGTTTTTCCCTTGGGTCCCGTACACACGGGTGCCTCTCCGCCGAAATGCGTTCGTGACCTTCTTCGCAGGGTGTTTTGGCTGCCCATCCTTGGAGGCAGAGACTATCGCGATCCTCTCCCCAACGTCCTGCAACCGGCGTGGACCAACAAGGCGGTCCAGAGCCTGTGGCCCGACGTTGCGTCTACTTCCGTGATGAGGCACCTGTATGAAACTGATATGAGCGTGATTCAGGCCAATCGTGTTGAGCGCATCCGCGGCTTGGCTCAACGCCGGGATTCCTGCATCCGCCGTAAACAAGAGCCTCTGATCATCGGATGACAACAGGACGATGGCACTAGAATTGTTCTCGGGACTCGTTTCACCCGTGTCGTCAAGGGTTTCGTAGTCCCATGTCTCAGCAATGCGCTGAATGATGTCTTTGACGCCCTCACGAACCTTCTGCAGCACACCCATTCCCGCCTTCGGCTCAGGCGTGCCACGAAAAAGAGGTAACTGACTCTCGTAGAACGCCTGGGTCGGCCCCAAGACGAGTAATTGTTGTGATGCATCGGCGGTGCCGGTGAAGGGCTCAACGATTGGAATTCCCTTTGCTTTCGCCAGCTTTTCCAGAGAGTAGGCTGCATCCAGTGATCGACGAAGGGCCTCTCGAACACTCTGATCCGTCACGCGTCCATCTTTGAACAGGTCTGCGACTCCACGAGCGTGGTTCCAAGGCAGGTGCATCCAAAGTTGGCCGACTTTGGACTCCCTAAGAACCACCTCGAGTCCGCCGATATGGTCAGCATCAGGATGAGTGGAGATTACGAGGTCAACCGTGTCCGTCTTGTAGTAGGCCTGGATGTGCGCCAAAAGGGCCTTTCCCGAATCCTGAAATCCACCATCGATTACGACGACGCGTTGTGCGCCCCTGGCCCCATACAGGTTGCCGAATCGAAGCGCAATCGCGTCTCCGTTTTTCTCTCCGTCCCCAACCGGGAGAAAGTCTACCTCGTAACCCACGACCAACCACGTTCCCCAAAGAGGATATCGGTCATCTGCTGGACGAACTTAGAGTCTGACGTCCACGTCAGGTAGGGCGTTTTTGCGGCACGGTCGGGCGGAAATGCGGCATAATGGAGGTCGGTACGGCACCAGCGATCGCTGCCAGATGCGGCCAATAAGAACAAGAAAACTCAAGAGCAGGGGAGAAGCGTCAGCACACCTTCTCTCCTATCCCCCGCCAGCTTCAAGCGCTTGTTGTGGCAACTGGTCAACCCGACGCTAGTTGTACCTCTTCAACTTCTCGAACGTGGCGTTGGTGACTGCAGCGGTGCCATCAGATGCGTGGATGTCGAGCCTAGCAAAGAAAACGCTGATCCCGCTGTAGAGGCAATAGGTTACTGAATCCATACGCTCCGAGGCGCGATCCTGGTTGACTGAGGCGAGGCGCGAGCCGTACTCGCGAGCGAGGACCTCGGCAGTACTTCTTGAAGGATCAACGATTGGCGATACAATCAGGCCCAACGCAAAGTGAAGAGTGTCGCCCTGTCGCCAGGCACCGACCACGCGCGCTTTGCGAAGCTCCGACATTACGGAATCAGAATCGATGTTAGCAGGCGAGCCTAGCGCCTGAGCGGAGTTCTCGACAATTATCCGGTCCCAAGCCGCGACCACACCGTCAATGACGGCCTGTTTGTCCATCCTGAATACGTCATACTGCCCGATTTTGGGGTCATGGATGTACTGACACCAGGACGCGAAGTCCTTTACCTCCTTTGTGCTGCATCCTTGCGCGAACGTAAGCACGAGAAGGCCGATCACTCGAATATGTGAGCAACTCATTCAGCGCTTCCTTGTAAGTGATATTGCACGAAGTGGGGCGGCCGCCCGGCAAGGAATGTTACAGTTGCCGCCTAACGAATCGCGCTTAAGCTGCAGCGCGGTGAAGAAGAATTCATTCCTTAATCTACGCGCGCCGTCAGCTTCAAGCGCATGTTAGGCAGCCGCCGCAGCGAATTAGCCAAAGTGACCCGCCGCGATTGAGATAACAATGCAGCTAATCACGATGACCACCATTCGCTGCACGAACCGCTGTGTTGGACTCAGTCTCGGGTCGTGCATCCAGTCCGGCCAAATCAGGCCGCTTACGCCCAACGTACAAGCGACAGCAAGGCTGACGCTAAACGCCAACGGCATTGGTCCGAGCACATAGAAGACTAGACCAAGCAAGGAGGCCAGAGCCCAGAGTGCCACAGTGTAGACCCACTCGGCCGGCTTCTTAGAGGTAGCGCGGCACGCGACCGGAACCATGAGATGCCGAGAACAATTACGAGTCCGCCGGCGGTCAGAGCACTCACCGCTGTGGCGAAGGGCGACACGGGAACCTTCATTTCGAACGCGGCGGCTGCCTAACGGGAGTTGGACAGAACTGTATAACGTATTTCGTAAGTCTTCATCGCGACTCTAAGATCACTTTCCAGCATCAGGAAAATGGATTAGACCGGTCTGTCTAAACTCAGTATTGTAGCATATCCGCACGGGGCGTCTCTCGAGTAGGGGTCTCGAAATAACATAAGTTTCATTATATGTCCTCCCGCCTCTCCAAGTCCCGCTACACCGCCGGCGTCCAATGCCACAAGCTGCTCTGGTGGAAAGTCCACGAGCCTCTCGCCCGCGAGCTCCAGCCCGATAAGGTGCTTCAGGATCGCTTTGATCAAGGAGCACACGTCGGCACGTTAGCACGAGACAGATTCCCCGGTGGCGTCCTAGTCGATCTGCCGTACAGCGCCGTTGACGAACGCGTCAAGCTCACCCGCAAGCTCATCGACGACGGCGCTCCGGCGATCTTCGAAGCCAGCTTCCTCGCCGACAACACATTCGTCGCGGTCGACGTCCTCACACCTCAGGAGGGTGGCTTTCACCTCACCGAGGTGAAGTCGTCGTCCTCACAGAAAGAG
>Ga0137382_10001228_pt1 | contig 11196 bp, 10 predicted proteins | sample SagtaG_15_FD_104816 | JGI IMG/M metagenome (GOLD analysis project Ga0137382, IMG submission 104816) | Vadose zone soil microbial communities from Sagehorn Ranch, Mendocino, California, USA - Sage2_R_20_16 metaG | ecosystem: Environmental > Terrestrial > Soil > Vadose zone | place: USA... | reverse complement strand
TGATTGGTTAGTCCAAAGCGTTCATCAACGGGAAAATTTCGGGTTTCTGAATAAATAGAATCGGCAAAAACGATGGCGTTCTGCCACACCTCAAGTTTTTCGAAGTTAAACATGACGTGATTTCAGCCGTTTCGCTTTCAACTCTCAACTAAAGACTCTCAACTCTATTTATAGCTCCGTTGCGTTAAATGCACCGTTTCAAAATGCAGCGGTTCGCGATGCAGTTTCGGTCCCGCCATTGCGGGATTGCCCTGATATTCCCAGGCGAAAACGGCCGCATAGTTTTCGTCATTGCGTAACGCTTCACCATCGGGCGTCTGATGTTCTTCGCGAAAATGTCCGCCGCAGGATTCGTCGCGTTCGAGCGCGTCGAGGCACATCAGCTCCGCGAACTCGAGAAAATCGGCGACTCGCCCGGCGCGTTCGAGCGCTTGATTAAAATCCTCACCATTTCCGGGGACACGGACCCCGCGACCGCGCGACCAGAATTCTTCCTGCAGCTCGGGGATTTTCCCCAATGCTTCGCGCAAACCCGCGGCGTTGCGCGCCATCCCGCATTTGTCCCAAAGTAATGCTCCCAGCTCGCGATGAATGGAATCAAGAGAGCGCTTTCCATTGACATCGAGAATTTTTTTCACGCGGGCGCTGACATCATCTTCCACTTTTTTGAATTCGGGATGATCAATCGACGGACGCTTACCTGTCTGACCGGCTAAATAATTGGGCAATGTATAGGGCAGAATAAAATAGCCGTCGGCCAGACCTTGCATCAGAGCGCTGGCTCCAAGCCGATTGGCGCCATGATCGGAAAAGTTCGCTTCACCGATTACGTGCAATCCGGGCACGTTACTCATCAAATTATAATCAACCCAAAGCCCGCCCATGGTGTAATGCACCGCCGGATAAATCCGCATCGGCACCTGGTAGGCATTTTCGCCGGTAATCTTGTGGTAGATTTCGAAGAGATTGCCGTAACGCTCGCGAATTGTGTTTTCACTAAGTCGCTTGATCGCGTCTGCGAAATCGAGATAAACACCCCGGCCACCTGGCCCGACGCCGCGGCCCTCGTCGCAAACCTCTTTGGCCGCACGTGAAGCAATATCGCGCGGCGCGAGATTTCCGTAGCTCGGATACTTTCGTTCCAAATAATAATCGCGGTCCGGCTCGGGAATTTCGTTAGGCGGCTTTTTGCAATCTTCCTTTCGCTTTGGAACCCACACCCGCCCGTCGTTGCGCAAGGACTCAGACATAAGTGTTAGTTTCGATTGGTAATAACCGCTTTGCGGTATGCAGGTGGGATGGATTTGTGTGAAACAGGGATTGGCGAAGAGCGCGCCCTTCTTGTAGGCGCGGTAAGTGGCGGTCACATTGCAGCCGCGCGCATTGGTGGAAAGATAAAAAACATTTCCATAGCCGCCCGTAGCCAAGACGACCGCGTCCCCTGAGTGTCTCTCGATTTTTCCAGAAGTCAGGCTGCGCGTGATAATTCCCTTGGCGTGGCCATCGACGAGCACGACGTCGAGCATTTCCGTCTGCGGAAACATCTGCACGGTGCCGGCGCTGATTTGCCGGCAAAGCGCTTGATAACAACCGAGCAGAAGTTGCTGACCGGTTTGCCCACGCGCGTAAAACGTTCGCGAAACCTGCGCGCCGCCGAATGATCGATTCGCCAGTAAACCGCCGTATTCCCGCGCAAAGGGCACGCCTTGTTCGACACATTGGTCGATAATCAAATTGCTGACCTCAGCCAGACGATAAACATTGCCTTCGCGCGAACGAAAATCGCCGCCTTTTATTGTGTCGTAAAACAAACGGTAAACGCTGTCGCCGTCATTTTGGTAATTCTTGGCCGCGTTGATACCGCCTTGAGCGGCAATAGAATGAGCCCGGCGCGGCGAGTCCTGATAGCAAAAACACTTCACGCGATACCCGAGTTCGCCGAGCGTGGCTGCAGCCGATCCGCCGGCGAGACCGGTCCCAACGACAATAATCTCGAACTTTCGGCGGTTGTTAGGACTGACCAATCGCGAATGATCGCGATGTGTCCGCCACTTTTGGTCGAGGGGGCCGGAAGGAATTTTTCCGTCGAGCGTACCGATCATAGTTGCTGTGCCGGTTCGACAAATCCAAATAGCACGGCCAGCGGGATCGAGACGTAACCGATAAAGATTAACCAGGCGACAATGCGCCCGCCGACGGCGAGCCTTGGAGTCAATTTCTGATTCGTCAATCCAAGCGATTGAAAAAAGCTGGAGGCACCATGGGTTAAATGCAGCGTCAGAAAAAACAGTCCAAGCGCATAAAAACCTGAGACATAATAATTCTGAAACCCGTAAACCATCATCGAGTAAACGTCGTAATGCCCCAGGGAATCCGGTTTCAACAACGTGAACCGCGGGTCGGTTTTGCGAAAGGTAAAATGGGCGAGATGATACAGAATGAAGGCGAGCACAATCAGCCCGCTCATGACCATGTGCCGTGAGGCAAACGTGGCCTTGACATATTCTCTGTCGGCATAGCTCTCCGGGCGGGCGCGCCGGTTTTCAATCGCCAGCAAAATAGTGAAGTAAATGTGAAGAACTACGGCGATCAAAAGAAAAGCGCGAATCATCCAAAGAAGCGGACCCAGATCGCGGAGATGTTGTGAGTAACCGTTGATCCAGTCAGGCCCGAGAAAAATTTGGAGATTTCCGAGCAAGTGTCCGAAGACGAAAAGAATGAGAATGATTCCGGTGATCGCGACGATCATTTTTCTTCCCACCGACGAATGGCAGAGCATCGAAATAATACCGGTGCGCGGTCGCGACACGCGCACTGTGGCTGCGGCAGCTGATTCAACTTTGGAGATATCAGGCACTTGGAAAACCGTTCACGTATGTTTTTGCCGCGGTAGGAAACCGCACAGCGATTTCAAACTATGAATGCAGCTTCGAACGGTCAAGAAATCGCGGCGAACTTGATTCGCTTGAGGTAAGAAACCGCAATGCAGATGGTCCTCACCTTAGTCCTCTCCCTCAGGGGAGAGGAAAGGAACGAGAGCGCAGTTCTTAAAGGAGCCCGCGGTTCTCGTAACGTAGAGGCCCTCAGCTTTTGTCCTTCCTGGAATCGAGGAAAGGAAGGATGGCGCGCGGTGATGTAGCCAGCCTGCAGTTGGCTGATCGTTATTTGCTGCCCGGTTTCTCGGCGGGAATCGCGGCGAGATCCGGGGGGAGCTTGTCTGCCGAGAAAGTTTCCATGTTCATTTCGATCAGGCTGACAAATGGGCACCCAAAAGCCGGCTTAGAGGGACCGCTCCGGTCCACGATGACGCCAACCGCCTGAACGATCGCACCGTGCGCGCGCACGATATCGATCGTCTCCTGGACCCTGCCACCGCGCGTCACGACGTCTTCGGCCACGATAAACTGTTCGCCTTCTTCGATTTTGAAACCGCGCCGCAAAGCCAAACTGCCGGCTTCCTTCTCCACAAAGATGTGGCGTTTACCTAACGAGCGTGCGACCTCCTGGCCGACAATAATTCCACCCAGTGCTGGGGAGATAACGGCGTCGCAAGCAAAAGCGCGCAGCTTTTCGGCCAGTCGACCACAAACTCTGGCGGCGATATCGGTGTGCTGCAGCAGGAGAGCGCATTGGAAATATTGCCGGCTGTGCAGACCGGACCGCAGAACGAAATGGCCATTCAACAGCGCGCCTGTTTTGCGGAACAGCGCAAGCAGATCTTCGCTCATTATTTTTTGTAGCGGCACTCTATGAGTGTCGCATTTTTTCTTCTTCGAGCGACGGTCATAGACCGCCGCTACAGTGATTCACCCGGAGGTATCGCTAGCAACGCCGCCGCCCGCATCAACATCATCCGCCACCGCGATAACTTCAATTTCGACACGCGCGCCTTTAGGCAGAGCCGAAACCTGGACAGTGGATCGCGCCGGCGGCTCTTTCTTAAAGTACGACCCGTAAATTTCGTTTACCGTCTGAAAATCGGCGAGATCTGTGAGAAAGATAGTGGTCTTAACGATGTTGTTGAAGGTCAGACTTTCGGACCGCAAAACGGCGCTGATGTTGTCGAGTACGCGCCGTGCCTGGTCGGTAATGTCTTGTGAAACAATCTGCCCGGTTTTCGGATCGAGCGGGATTTGGCCGGCGCAATAGATGGTCGACCCGGCCCGAACGGCTTGCGAGTACGGTCCAACCGCGGCAGGTGCTTCGGTTGTGGAGATGATCTTCTTCATGGGGTCGATTCTAGCGGTAAAAGAAGCGCGCACAAACCGAACCGGTTGTCGGTGGGGCTCAAAATGACAAATGGCGGAATCTCGTCGATATTAACCACGAAATGGTTGGTTGGATTTTAAAGAAAATACTGGGGTCGAAGAACCAGCGCGAACTCAAGCGCATGGCGCCAACGGTGCGCCATATCAACGAGCTCGAGGAGAAATTTCAGAGTTTTACCGATGATCAGTTACGAGCGCTGACGGCGACATGGAAGGAGGAGTTCTCCAAGATTACAGATCTTGAAGAGCAATGGAAACGACTCGATGAAATTTTACCGGAAGCGTTCGCCGTTGTAAAAAACGCGGCGCGCCGCCTCAACGATCGCAAGCACAGCTTCACCGTCTGCGATCAGCCGATGGTCTGGAACATGGTGCATTTTGATGTGCAACTGGTCGGCGGAATGGTGTTACATCGGGGGCGAATCGCCGAGATGGCGACGGGCGAAGGTAAGACCCTGGTTGCCACACTGCCGCTTTATTTAAATGCCCTCACCGGACGCGGCGCGCATCTCGTCACCGTTAACGATTATCTGGCGCGGCGCGATGCTGAGTGGATGGGCCAGCTCTACACGTTTCTCGGCCTGACGGTCGGCTGCATCCAGCACGATCAAACGCCGGACGTACGGCGCGAGCAATACGCGATGGATATTACTTACGGGACGAACAGCGAGTTCGGTTTCGATTATCTGCGCGACAATGGGATGGCCACGACGCGCGAACAGCAGGTCCAGCGCGGGTATCATTATGCCATCGTCGATGAGGTCGATTCCATTTTAATCGACGAGGCGCGCACGCCCTTAATCATCAGCGGTCCGGCCACGATTTCCACACATCAGTACGACAAATGGAAGCCGCTCGTCGAACAACTGGTTCGCAAGCAGAACATGCTTTGCAACCGGGTGGCGAGTGAGGCAAAGGAGGCGTTCGACAAGAATGAGGCCGAACAAGGCGGTCTGCTGATGTTCAAGGTCAAGCTGGGCCAGCCGCGCAACAAACAACTTTTGCGCATGATGGAAGACCCGGAAAAGCGCCGGGCCGTCGATAAAGCCGAACTGTCTTTTTATCAGGACACGCGCAAGGAAGAGTTATTCGCGCTCAAAGAAGAAGTCTTCTTCACCATCGACGAAAAATCCAACGAATCCGATCTCTCAGAGCAGGGGCGCGCGTTTTTAAACCCGGATGATCCTAACTCATTCGTGCTGCCGGATTTAATCAACGAATTTACCGAGATTGATCTCGATCCCTCGCTTCCGCCTGAGGAAAAAGACCGGCGCAAATCTGAACGGCAGCAACATTGCGACGCGCAAGCGGAGCGCATCCATAACATTTCGCAACTGCTGCGCGCCTACTGCCTCTTCGAGAAGGACGTCCAATACGTGATTGAGGAGAACAAGGTCGTGATCGTCGATGAGTTTACCGGCCGTAAGATGCCGGGTCGACGCTGGAGCGATGGTTTGCATCAGGCCGTTGAAGCGAAAGAGGGAGTGCAAATTGACCGCGAGACGCAAACACTCGCCACGATCACGATTCAAAATTACTTCCGCCTCTACCAGAAGCTGGCCGGCATGACTGGCACCGCCGAGACTGAAGCCGCAGAGTTCCATGACATTTATAAGCTGGACGTGAATGTCATTCCGACGAACCGGCCGGTTGCGCGCAAAGACCATAACGACCGCATCTACAAGACCCGTCGCGAAAAATATAACTCCGTAATCAATGAGATTAAGGAGAAGCATGGCAAGCAGCAGCCGGTGCTTGTCGGCACGGTCAGCGTGGAAGCGTCCGAGCTATTGAGCCGGATGCTGAAGCGCGAAAAAATCCCGCACAACGTGTTGAACGCGAAATTCCATATGCAGGAAGCGGAGATCGTAGCTCGCGCCGGCCAACCCGGGACCGTCACGATTTCGACTAACATGGCGGGGCGCGGCACCGATATCAAACTAGGGGAGGCCGTGGCTGATCGCGGAGGGCTTTACGTTATCGGCACGGAACGCCACGAGTCGCGGCGAATTGATCGGCAATTACGCGGCCGTTGCGCTAGGCAAGGTGATCCGGGCGCGTCACGGTTTTACGTCAGCTTTGAAGACGACCTCATGCGTAACTTCGGCGCGGCCGATCGCATGACCAGGATCATGGAGCGTTTTGGTCTGGAGGAGGGCCAGGAGCTGGAACATCCGTGGCTGAACAAGTCGGTTGAGACAGCGCAGAAGCGTGTCGAGCAGAGAAATTATCTGGCGCGCAAACGCACTCTCGATTTTGACGACGTCATGAATAACCAGCGCGAGGTGGTGTATGGATATCGCAACGAAGTAATCGATTCAGAAGAGCCGCGCGCACTCATCTACGAGGTAATTGACGAAGCGGTGCCGGTAAAGGTGAAGGAGTACGCGGAAGCGGAGGAGCCGAATTATCAGGGCCTTATCAACTGGGTAAACACGACATTTCCGCTTGGCCTAACGAAAGAGAAATCACAGTTCGAGACCCGCACGGTCGAGGAGAATACACGGTTTCTGGTCGAGAAAATCAAGGACGCTTACGAGCGAAAGTCGAGCCACGAGGAACCGAGCGCAGTCAAAAGTCTCGAGCGTTACATCATCTTAAACGCGATCGATCGCCTTTGGCAGGAACATTTGTATGCCATGGACGCCTTGCGCGAAGGCGTCTATCTCCGCGGCTATGCTCAGAAAGATCCGCTGATTGAATACAAGACCGAGGCTTACGACATGTTTGTAGAGCTGATGGCAAACATTAAGAATGAGGTGCTGCACAACCTCTTTCGCAGCACATCGAACTTGCAGGCCTTCGAGAATTTCCTGGCAACACTACCGCAATTTTTACTTCGTGAACATGCGCCGACTTCGCCGTCCACGGCAGCCGCGCGCGCCCGCCAGCCCCAGCCAGTTGGCGCGGTGGCGGCCGGCGGCGACAATGGTGACGGTGCCGGCGAGGTCATGCTCGATCTTCCAGTGCGTCGAGGTTTGCCGAAAGTGGGGCGGAACGAGCCCTGCCCGTGCGGCAGCGGAAAGAAATACAAGAACTGCTGCGGACGCGTCGCTTAGCAAAGAATTTCGCTGGGGAATAGGGTGTCACACGCGCCAAAACACAAGCTCGACGGGCATCCAGCTCCGTCGCTCGGCAAACCGCTGGAGGCGATGCTAATTGACCCAGCCGTGATCCCACCGCGGCTTTGTATCGCCCTAACCGCGTCAATTACCCGCAAAACGAGCGCTGCTTCTCCTTGAACTTGTCTCCCGCGCAACTGCGGCCACCTTCCGGGATATGACCAGACGAACTTCGACTCGAGCTTTTGTAGGTGGAATTCTCTTGGCGCTCCTGCAGGGCTGCGCGTGGTTGCCGAAGCCCGGCCCGCCGCGCCTGGTAGGGAATTGGACAAACCCTGTCGGAACTGTTTGGATGATCAACGCTGATGGCACGTTCGACGTCGATCTAGCTGGGCGGGGGAGGCGCGATGCGTGGGGCAAATATGGGGTCAATGGAAGGACAGTTACGCTCATCGGTACCGGCGGTCTGAAACCCAAAGGATGCGACCGAGAGGGAATTTATAATTTCAAGCGGGAAGGCGACAAACTCAGCTTCACGCTCGTCAGCGACACCTGTGAACTGCGCAGGAGAAACGTGCTCCTTCCCTGGCGCCTGAAGAAATAGCTTCAGGTAGCGGCGATTGACCCAATCGCCACTGCGGTTCAGAGGTTGCCCCGAGCGAAGTCGAATGGGTGAACCGCCGCTACCTTTAGCCCGTAACCACGCGTCTCGTCGTTAAATCTGGTAGGTGGTGATTTCCAATTCATGCCCGTCCATATCGCGAAAGTAAATGGAATGGGAAATTTCGTGATCCTGAAATTCGAACTGAATGCCGCGCCGTTTCAGTTCGTTCTGGGCCGTGACAAAATTTCTAGCATCGGCCCGGAACGCGAGATGTAGCATACCGCGTCTGGCGGCGTGCTGCTGAGGCTTTGATTCGTTTCGAATGGGAAACAATGCGATGGCGGTCGACCCTTTGCCCACGAAAGTCGGAATTCCGCTCCAAGCTCCTTCGTGACGTCTCTCGAATCCAAGAACATCGACGTACCATTGCGCCGAGCGCTCAACGTCGCGCACACTCAGTGCCACGTGGTCGATTCCTTCAAGGTCCATAGCACAATACAAGTTAGGGCATTGATTTGCGTCAACAAGCAGCCTGTCGATTGAGCAGATTGAACCAATCCCTGCGGCCGTGCATACAATTGTGAGATTGGTTCGCTTGACCCGCCGTCCTCTATAGAACGCACGGCTCAGATATCAGCACGCGATTTCCACGCCGGTCCATTCGACAGCGTGGGCGCGGACTGGCTGGCCAAAACCTTTAAGAGTGACTTCTCCCAGATCTTGGAACGGTAATCCCTTACCGAGGCACAATTCGGCAACCACATTGGACACCAGGATTTGCTCCGGCAAAGCATGGGAGCAAAGCCGGGCCGCGAGTTGAACAGTCGATCCGAAAAGATCGGAATGATGCTCAACCGGCTCTCCTGCGGCGGCGCCAATCCGGATTTTGATCGGATGCTGGGGAGTCTCCTCAGCTTGGCGTCTGGCCAGCTCACGCTGGACCCGAGTAGCACATTTTACCGCCGCTGCCGCCGACACGAACGACGCCATGATACCGTCGCCGGTGTGCTTGACCTCACGACCGCCCAACGCAGCCAATGCGTCTCGGACAATCGTGTCGTGCACGGCGAGTAAGACCATCGCCGCCTCGTCCCCCAGGGATTGAGTCAAGTTGGTCGACTCAACCATGTCGGTAAACAGGATTGTTCGGATTCCAGGATCTCGTGCATCGGCAGCGCCACCGGGCAGAAGAACTGCGCCCACTGAACTCGTCTCGACTCCGCCGAGAAATCCTTCCGCGACTTCGGGTGGGGTTACCTCAATAATCTTCTCGGCGACCTTGCCGTGCGCCTCGAGATGGACGCGATTCGCCGCCTCTGCATTTGGCGCCTCGCAAAGACAGAAAACTTTCCCGGCACTCTCGTTAAACCAATATTTGTGATAATTGACGCCGTATTTTTCCTGCGTTTTGACGTCTAACAAATGAGCTTTCGCGATCTCCTCCGGGGTCTCCCCATGAAGCTCGTGAATGTCCATGTATAACGGCATATTGACCCTCCTAATGTACGCCGCGACCCTACCGTGAGGTAACGCGACGGACAACGTCGATCTTGGGGGACTGACTCAGCGTCTGGTAAACCACGCAATACCGTTCGGTGAGACCAAGGAGTTTCGACACCTGCTCTTCACTGGCGTCCGAATCCAAATCAAAGTACAACCGAATCCGCTGAAACCCGACCGGAACATCTTTGGACACTCCCAGAGTGCCGCGAAAATCGAGATCGCCTTCGGCCCGGATCGTTGCATCACGCAATTGGATGTTCAGAGCGGTAGCCACCGCGCGCAGGGTTACGCCGGCACAGGCCACCAGTGACTCCAGCAGCATATCGCCCGAGCACACGCTCAGGCCATCGCCTCCCGTCGCAGAGTGAAGTCCCGCTTCTACCAGCGCTTTGCCAGTTTCTACACGGCACGTGATGCCTTCGCCGATTCGGCCTTCCGCTCGGAGTGTAATCGACGCGGTCTCTGGATGCTCTCGGTACCGGTCTTTAACCGGTGCCTGCAAAGATCTCAACTCTTCCGCGTTCATCGTTCTGTTCATTTCCGCTCCCAGAAATGGCTCAAGCAGACGCAACCGTTTGTGACTTCTTCGTGGTCGGTTTGATATTTTGATTCACTCGAAAAAGATTATCCGGATCGTATTTGTTCTTAATCGCAACCAATCGCTCATAGTTGTCTCCATAAGTTGCTTTGATGCGGTCGGCTCCTTCATCGTCCATCATGAAATTTACGTACGCTCCTCCGGCGGAATAAGGATGGAGGGCATCATAATAACTCTTCGTCCACGAGATCGTCTTCTCGTTGTTCGCCGGATCAGGATCGACGCCGACCATCACTTGCGCCCAGGTGGCGTCCCGGTAATTCCAAGCCGTGGCACGTTTGTCCACCCGGGCAGCGGCGCCGTTAATCGGATAGAGGTGCATGGTGGAATGCAGCGATGGCAGCGTGTTGCCAAAGCGAATGTGCTCGGCAATCGCTTGATCACTTAACTCGTTTACAAAATCGGCTCGCCAGTACCACTGGAAGCCCGGTGGATAGATCGCATCGAACATGCTTTGCAAGGCCGGGTGGGGGAGAGGACCGACAAAATCAAGGGCTGGCTTCCTGAAGGCGCGAATTGGCTTAAACGTTTCTTCAGCTTTCGTTAGGTCACCGGTATACGTCCACACGACGCCGCACATTTTCTTTCTGTGAAGATGTTCAGGGAAAGGAGGAGCGGGCGGCACAGCCAGAAAAGCGAAGAAACCATTCAAATCATCCGGAGCTGCAGGGATTAGATCGCGATACCACTTCATCACCTCTTCCGTTTCGCTGAGTTCCCAGAACATCGGGCCGGCGTAAACCGTATCAATCGGGTGCAACTTAAACGTGAAAGAAGTCACCACTCCGAAGTTCCCACCGCCGCCGCGAATGGCCCAAAACAAGTCCGGATTCGACTCAGCGTTTGCTCTTACAAAATTTCCGTCAGCCAGGACCATGTCCGCCGAAATCAGGTTATCAATGCTCAATCCACATTTGCGGGTGAGATGTCCAATTCCGCCGCCCAGGGTCAACCCACCCGTACCGGTGGTAGAGAGAACTCCGCTCGGAGTGGCTAGGCCAAACCCGTGTGTCGCATGATCCACGTCGCCCCAGGTGCATCCGCCGCCCACCGTGGCCGTTCGCGCCGTCGGGTCGATCCGAGCGTATTTGATTCCTGACATATCGATGACCAGCCCATCATCACAGGTGCCCAGACCTCCAGCGTTGTGTCCGCCGCCGC
>Ga0137382_10001226_pt1 | contig 11200 bp, 3 predicted proteins | sample SagtaG_15_FD_104816 | JGI IMG/M metagenome (GOLD analysis project Ga0137382, IMG submission 104816) | Vadose zone soil microbial communities from Sagehorn Ranch, Mendocino, California, USA - Sage2_R_20_16 metaG | ecosystem: Environmental > Terrestrial > Soil > Vadose zone | place: USA... | reverse complement strand
CGCATCTAAAGGATGCTCTGAGAGCGTACCGGCAGAATCGCAACGTACTCTATGCTGAACCAAATTACATTTACCATGCGTTGACCACTCCGAACGACCCAAAGTTCCCTCAGCTTTGGGGACTGCAGAACACCGGGCAGAACTTAGGTACCGTCGGTGCAGACATCCATGCGACCCAGGCGTGGGGTCTCACGACTGGCAGTTCAAATGTTGTCGTCGCAGTGATTGACACTGGAATTGATTACAACCACCAAGACCTGCTAGCGAACGTATGGTCAAACCCATCTTCTTACTCGGCAACCATCGATGGAGTGAACATCAACTGCTCGGCTGGGACTCATGGTTTCAACGCCGTTGCGGCGACCTGCGACCCGTTGGACGACAACGGACATGGAACTCACGTTTCCGGAACGATCGGAGCGGTTGGAAACAACGGAATTGGTGTAGTGGGAGTGAATTGGAGCGTTCAAATATTGGCCTGTAAGTTTTTGGATGCGTCCGGTGGAGGTTCAGTTTCTGATGCGATCACTTGTCTGGACTTCGTCAAGGCGATGAAGGATCGTGGCGCCAACATTGTTGCGACGAACAACAGTTGGGGAGGAGGAGGTTTCTCGCAGGCCTTGAGCGACGCCATCCAGGCGCAACAAACAGACGGGATCTTGTTTATAGCCGCCGCTGGCAACGATTCAATCAGCAACGACCTTGTACCTACTTACCCGGCAGACTATTTTCTGCCCAATGTGATCAGCGTGGCTGCAACGACTCGTTTTGAAGGATTGGCAAATTTCTCCAACACTGGCGCACATTCTGTCCATCTCGGCGCTCCTGGCGAAGAGATCCTGAGTACGACCCCCAATAACACGTACAGCACGCTCAACGGGACATCCATGGCAACACCTCATGTCACCGGGGTGGCTGCTCTTCTCGCCGCCCAGAATCCTGCTCGCGATTGGCGCGCGATCAAGAATTTGATAGTTGCGGGTGGCGACACGGTCCCGGCGCTTGCCGCCACAGTTAGCGGTAAACGGCTGAACGCTTATGGTGCGATGACGTGCTCGAATTCAATTGTGGCGAAGCGCTTGCAGCCAACGCTGGACACAATTGCGGGCGCTATGGGCCAGCCGATTACCTTGGCCGCTCTGAATATCAACTGCGCGCAACCTGCGGGACAGGTCACTGTTACGGTGACGCCCGGAGGACAGCAGGTTACCTTGGCCGACAGCGGAGTAGCCCCAGACCAGGCGGCCGGAGACGGAATCTACACAGCCACCTGGAACCCATCTGCTCTGGGCGACTACGTTCTGAGCTTCTCCACGGGCGAGACAGTGCAAGTTACGGTGCTAAACAATTATGTGGCGGGTGAAACGAGCTACAGCTATCAGATCATCACGGGAACGAACCTGAATCTTGGGGACGATGAGGCCGCCACGCTAAACCTGCCCTTTTCCGTGCAATTTGGTGGGGCGGGATTTTCGACGGCGTACGTGAGCAGCAACGGAACGATCAGTTTTACAAACGCCTTCGACGATTTCTTGAATTTTGCAATTCCGGTGAACACGTTCCTAAACGGGAATCCACAGAATTCTCCTCCCCCGATTCCGTTGCAGCCGATTGTGACACTCGTCTCTCCCTACTGGATGGATCTCTATCCGGTTAAAGGCACAAGTCAGAATGTCTTCTGGGCCGGTACAGGCGTGTCTCCGAACCGCCAACTTGTAGTGGAATGGCGAAACGTTCGGTCTTTCGCGTGCCGGAACGACGGCAACGCGAATGTAACCTTCGAGGTGGTCTTTTCCGAAAACAGCAGCGATGTTGTATTCAACTACGCGAACGCGACATTTGGAGGGGCATGCACCTCCCAAGACAACGGACAAAATGCAACGATCGGCGTGCAAGTCAATCAAAACACAGGCTCGCAGTGGGGGATGGATCAACCTTCCATTGCAAGCGGGATTGCCCTGCTTTGGACGCCTGTCTCCCCCAACGCTCCTCCCAATCCAGTCCCCACCGTCACGCTGATTTCACCCTCGACCATTCCCGACGGGAGCGGTGACACCTGGGTCACTCTTACGGGTACTGGATTTATACCGGCCTCGCAGGAACTCATCTACGTGACGAAGTACGTCAGCAGCACCCAGATCCAAGTGCTCCTGCCTTCAGCCGCGCTGCTGTATCCAGCCCAACTTCAAATCAACATAACGAATCCACCTCCCGGGGGCGGAACCTCACAGCCCCTGTATATTGCAGTGACCGGACAGAATCCCTCCATCAATTCTATTACTCCGAGCAGCATGCCAGCAGGCAGTTTTGGGTTCAACCTCATTGTTAATGGTTCGGGGTTTATTCCTTACGGGACAAATGTTCTTTTCAATGGTAACGGGGGCCAAACGACGGTCGTAAACTCCACGCAGGCCGTCTTTGCTGTGACGGGGCCTATGGTCCAGACGGCCGGCACCGTAAACGTTCAGGTGCAAGTTGGGCAGAATACTTTCTCAAACATCGTGCCGTTCACAATCACTCCTGCGACTACTCCCGCAACGCTCCAGGCGCCGCCTGTATCTGCGAGTCGTACTGGCCAATCTGGCCCGACAATGCAGCAGCTTACTTCCCAACTCCTGACGGGAAGATTCTTAGGTCGTAAGGCTGCGCAATTTCTCGGACCGGCTTACACCGCTAAGTACCAGCGCGAACTGGCCCGGCTCGCCCCGGCTGTAGCGAATACCACGGTCGTCGCACGAAGCACCTACAGCTTTGCCACGTCGCCCACAATTCCTCCGGCACCAGCAGCTTTCAATCTCCGGCCCACGCTTCCTGCTGGCTTTATTCCGACCGCCGTGGTCGCCGGCGACTTCAACGGCGATGGAAAGTTGGACTGGGCGGTCGCCAATGGCGGCGACAACAGCATCTGGATTTATTTGGGAAATGGCGACGGGACCGCCAAGTTACCCACCATCGTTCATTTACAGGGTTACGCTCCGGTGGCACTCGCCGCTGCCGACATGAATGGAGACGGAAAACTAGACCTGCTTGTCGCGGAAGCAGACAGTTTGGCCGTGGCAGTTTTGCTTGGAAATGGAGATGGCACCTTCGGACCAGAACTGACCTTCACTACGCCGAGCATACCGATCAGTCTTGCGGTCGCTGACTTCAACGGCGATGGGAAATTAGATGTGGCGGTTGGACTGTTGGGAACCTACGATACGGGAGAACTTGCATTTCTCGCGGGCGACGGTACAGGAAAGCTGGGCAGGCAAGTCATTCACTACGGCCAGGAGGATGGCGCTGTGTGTTATACCTTTGCCCTCGCCGCCGCCGATTTGAATGGCGACGGATTACCCGACATCGTGGCGCTCGATTTCCTAGTCGATATTAATGGGATCATGTTGGCTAGTTCCGGTGCACGCGTTTATCTGACTCAGAGCAACGGCGTTTTTAAGTTGGCCCAGGTTTTCCAGAGCACAGACGTCGATCCGGGAAACGGGCTAGGGCAAGCGGTAACCGCAGCGGCTCTTGGGGACGTGAATGGCGATGGATGTGTTGATGCTGTAACTCTAAACAGCCAAGGCACTGCCACATTCTTCCCTGGCCTGTGCAACGGAAACTTTGATACCACAAACATGCGAATCTTCGGCTCGGGCATCGTCGCGGCGGCGGCGGCGCTCGCTGACGTGAACGGTGACGGGAAACTGGACCTCATCAGCTCTGCCAGCTCATTTACTCGGTACAATTTCTTTGCTGCCGTACCCGCAGGTTCGGTCAGTGTGCAATTTGGAGACGGGACGGGAAATTTCGCTAGCCCCACACTTTATCGAGGAGAGCCCGAAATGGTTTCCCTGTCGGTGGCGGATTTGAAAAAGAATGGGCGACCAGAAATCATTACCGTGAACCAGCAAACGGACACAGTCTCGGTGTACCAGAACGACGGCACGGGAGCTTTCGGTTCACCCACGGGAGGTTACGCCGGATATTTGACAAGCGGGCAGATGCATGCTGTCGGAAATGCTCCCGCGTCAAACTTCGCTGTCCTAGACTTGAATGGAGATGGCCTTCCCGATTTGGCAGCCCTGGAATACGGAGGCGTGTTTCCACTCCCGGCACAGATAGCGGTCATGCTGAACAACGGCACCGGTGGACTCGGAGCACCTATACGGACACCCATTGCCAATGGTCCCGGCGACGCGACAGATTTTGTGTTTGGGGACTTTCGCCATACAGGACGAAAGGATTTATTGTTCATCACGGGAGATCTACAGAACTTGCTCATTGATTACCGTTTTGCGGCCAGCAATGGGGACGGTACGTTCCAGAAGCCAGTTTTGGCTAGTGTCCCTCTAACAATTCAAGTACCCCTGCACATTGTTCTGGGAGACTTTAACAATGACGGCAAGTTGGATTTTCTTGTCGTAGGCGCTGCTGGCTACGTGCCTTTGCTAGGGAACGGCGATGGCACCTTTACGGCAGGTGCAGCAGTGACCTTTCCTCCTTACACTTCGCAGGGCATTTTCATTCGGGGAGTGAAAGTCGCGGACGTGAATGGGGATGGTAAGGCTGATCTTTTGATCCTTGGCGCACAACTATCATCAACGCCGGAGCAGTTTCCGCTTTACGAGGCTTTGGGAAATGGCGATGGAACATTTCAAACTCCCAAGTTGCTCTTCAACAATTTAGGTCCTTTTGCTGTTGCGGACCTAAACAAGGACGGCCATCCAGACATTGTTGCTGCTGTTGATCAAGGCACGATCCCGTCAGTTTTTGGCCACCTTTGGGTGTATCAGGTCTTCATGGGCAATGGCGACGGCAGCTTCACTCTTGGTCAAACATATGGGCCTTTTCCAAATCCATACGCGGATTTCTACTATGCAGAATATTTCTTCGGGCCCGCAGATCAACCGTTCGGCGCTCTCCAGCCCATGGTAGGCGATTTCAATGGGGATGGCATTCCCGACGTCGCGGTTTACACGACGGCTGGGACGAATGTTTTCAACACGCTTGGATATGCCGGAGTGCCGTTGAGCACCCAAGTGTTCGTCTTGGCAGGAAACGGCGATGGAATTTTCAGCGTTCCTACTCTCAGCCAAGGGCTGGGTGGTCTGCTTGTGCCACAAAGTGCTGCCGACCTCAATGGTGACGGGCGCACCGACCTCCTTGAGATGGATGCCTACACCTCGTCCTTTACTTACTTGACCGCAACAAATGGCGCCACCTTTAGTGTGGGACTGGTTTCCGATCCTGTGATTGGCACAACCGGTAAATTGCGCATTATTCTTACCTATGCCTCCGCCAGCGGAACAACCCTGCAACTGTCGGCAAGTGATCCCAATATTGTGATTCCCGCCAGCGTCACGATTCCTGCGGGAACAGTTAGCCAGGACATAACCTTTCAGATTGGCAGCGGCTTCAATTCAAGTCACGTTTTTAGCCTAACGGCAACACTCGGAACTGAATCCCATACTGCTTTCGGAACCCAAGCAGCCAGTTCGCAGGTCGGTTTTGTGGCGCTACTTCAGCTGACGGCCGTGCCGGTGATTGCGGCGGGACAATCTACACCAGATTACGGCCTCTCCGTAGGGAGCATTGGTGGGTATTCGACACAGATTGTTCCCACCTGCCAGGGTTTGCCGAGTGGCGCCGCTTGTCAGTTTGGCCAGAATCCGATCGTTCTGCCCGCGGGGAGCATTGTAGCGGACACTTTGGTGGTAAGTACGCAATCAACGCTTGCTTCGGGGCAGTACCCATTTACAGTCAATCTCTCGGATGGAGTCGTCATGCAAACCCTCTCCGCTGCCTTCAACATCGGCGACTTCAGCATGTCGATCTCGCCCTCATCACAGACGGTCGGAAGTACAGACTTCACGTCATACACTCTCAATCTGCAGAGTATCGATAGCTACGGTCAGGCAGTTCAGCTGACTTGCAGTGGCTTGCCATCTGGTTCCGCGTGTCCGTTTGGGAACGTGCCGTACTTCCCAGGTTCGCAAGGAATCGCTTTCCAGATTCATACGCAGAATTCAACGCCTGGCACATATAACTTTACAATTACTGGCACTAGCGGGATCTTGGTTCACACTGCTTCTGCGCAGCTCATCGTCTCGTCTGGGAGCTTTTCCGGTTCCATTTCTCCAACTTCGGCAACGATTTCAGTCGGGGGCTCGCAGAATTTCAACGTCCAATTGAATTCGCTGAGTAATTTCCAGGGACAGGTTTCGCTTTCCTGCGTCAGCCCGCCGAGTGGAATCAGTTGTAAATTTGGTTCTAACCCCGTTTCAGTCAGCCCCAACGTGGCTTCGACGTCGACTCTTACTCTAAGCGTTGTGGCGAAGCCTGCTTCGACTCTCCCGTTCAGAGTGGGGCCTCCTTGGATGCCTCCGTTCTCGATGCGAATTCTTCAAACGACTCGGACATTACTCGTTTCACTTGCGCTCGCGCTCTTTCTCGCCATCATTTCGCGGCAGCGTGGAATGCGGGTCAACCTAGGAATTCGGCCAGTCGCTTTATGGACTGTTAGCATCCTGCTCCTGGTTGCAGTCGGGATCGCAGCTTGCGGCAGTGGGAGTACGCCGGGAGGAGGCGGAGGGGGCAGCAACAATCCTGTGACTGTCCAAGTTACCGTGCAGGGTACCGCGGGCAGCACGACCGTGAGCATTGGAACGGTGACCATCACAGTCCCATAGTTGTACCCTCACCCGCCGTTAGCCTTGCCATCCGTCTCCCAAATGAAATCTGTAGCAGACTTTGGATTGTCGTAGGCAGTCCGAACAACCGAGCTCTGTTCCACAACTGAGCCTGCTACCTTTCGGGCCACCGCTTGTCATCCTCTCAAAGATGAACGCGGCCCCCCTGAATTGTCTTGTCCATAATGTAGCCCTTCGCCATGTTCGGTTTGTTCGGGTCCAAGTCGATGAGCTACCGCGCAGCCAAAATCGTTGCGGCAAACAAGATGGCGAATTTTCTTTCCTCGGTCACGTAAGAACTCCCGCGCTTTGGAATGAAGTGCAGGTAGGAAGCAGGGAAGGGCGCGCCATAAGAAAAATTTCGCTTGACAGTCTTTTTTCACAAGCGTAGAAGTTGCTTCACGTAAACTCTCCCTCAACTGGCAAGGCGTGCTAGTTGTTTGTGGGAATACTTCCCCCCTTACTAGTTGAATGGGGTTGCCCCAGGGAAAACCGCTGTCATTGCACTCGGGAGTCCGTACTTAATCGAAAGCTACCCTCAGATTGAAACGTACATCTGTACCTATGCTATGGCCACGTCCTCCGAAATCAGCGCGGTCAAAGCCCTTTTCGGCGAAATCCAGAACCACACCAAGCTCCCAGTCACTCTTCCCGGTGTAGCCCGAGGGTTTCTCCCTCCCCTGGCCAACACAAGAACGCCGTAGTGAGCAAGCTCAGTCACTACGCATTGAGTTCTATGTGCAGTTCTTCGGTTCATTCTGGAAAGACTTCCGATCAACTATTAGAAGCCAAGTGTTGACCGTCTCTAACCAGGAATTTTCAGGGGCATTAAGGGGGCACTAGGAATTCCTCTTCTTTCCTTTCAATACCTTAGAAGGCCAGGGTGCACCGCACAACTCCTTTGTTTCCATACAATTGGTGGATTCGAATCCCATCGGCTCCACCAACTTTGTTCTTTTCAATCCGATGGCAAAAACTTCGTTTACAGAACGCGTGCGTGCGCGAAAGTGATCATCGAAAATGGCGAGCGGCCCGTCGCGGTCCTTCATGCCGCCGAGCCGGTACGCCGTAGCATCTCGGAGTGCATCGCGTTGGCAAAAGCGCACGAAGAAGAAACGAGCAAGGCTCCAGTCCTCGATCCAGACTTCGCTGAAGACTTGGAAGAAATTATCATGCACCGCAAGCCTTGGAACCCGCCAGCGTGGGAATAGTCCTCGATCTTTCCGTGATTCAACTCGGAACGGTTGGACAATCAGCGAAGCTTCCCTTCGCTCTCGCCGCCGTCAAGGGGCTGGCTCGCTCACGCGGCTCCCAATGGTCGTCCTTGATTGCGGCTTCGCCACGGGAGTGGCTAGCTTGTGAGAAATATCTACACAAGGCCATATCCGCTAAGGCTGGCGTGCCGCCGTGGCCCTTTCTCTGACTCGATTGCCGGACGGCTAATCCCGCCAAAGAAGCCGCCAGATATCCCGCCAAGTTAGTCGTTGAAAATCGTATACAACAATGATATACAAAGACTTGAAATGAACGAAGAATCCGCCAAATATACCGCCATAAAGGCTGCCAAAATGACGGCCATTTCGCGGGCAGAGGATCGCGGGGAATCGATTGCCGAGATGGAGCCCCTGCTGATTGGTGAAACCAGCCGGTTTCGTGGTCCTTTGGCGGACCTCGCCGTCGAACTCGTGCAGAAGTCAGCGAGATTTCGCGGTAGTCTGCCCGAGAGCCTGCTGGCATCGCTTGCCGACCTCGTGCGGGCGATGAACTGCTATTACACCAACCTCATCGAAGGGCACTACACGCACCCTATTGATATCGAACGGGCGCAGAAAAACGACTACAGCAAGGATGTCGCCAAGCGCAATTTACAACTCGAAGCGAAGGCACACATTGAGGTCCAGAAATGGATCGATGAAGGCGGCCTAATTGGGCGCGCCGTTACAGTTGAGGGGATTTGTGAAATCCATCGCCGATTTTGTGAACTGCTGCCTGAGGACTTGCTTTGGATTGAAAACCCGGAAACAAAGGAACGCGTGCGCGTTGTCCCCGGCGAACTACGTATGCGGGATGTGAAAGTGGGTCGCCATGTTCCCATCAGCGCTGGTGCTGTGACTCGATTCCTGAAGCGTTTTTCGGAAGTTTACGAGCGTTTGGGTAAGACGGATTCGATTCTGGCTGCCGCCCCGGCGCATCACCGCCTCACGTGGATTCACCCGTTTTTGGATGGCAACGGGCGCGTAGCGCGTCTTATGTCGCACGCGACATTCCTAGAGGCGCTCGATACTGGTGCTATTTGGTCCGTGGCGCGTGGCCTAGCCCGGAACGAGGTTGGCAACTACAAAGAACATCTTGCTGCTAGTGACGCGCCGCGGCGCAATGATCTTGACGGTCGCGGGAATCTGAGCGAAGAAGCACTCGCGGCGTTTACGGAATTCTTTCTGAAGGTCTGCATCGATCAGGTCAACTTTATGGAGAAGTTGATGCAGCCACAAGAATTGCGCGGACGGATTCTCTCGTGGGCAGACGAGGAAATCAAACTCAAAAATCTACCACCAAATTCAGGGCGCGTACTGGAGGCCCTTCTCTATCGCGGTGGAGAGATGCCGCGTGGTGAAGTAGACATCGCCACAGGCACGTCGGAGCGTAGTGCGCAGCGCATCGTCTCAGCATTGATCGACAAGGGCGTACTCACTTCTGGCGGTCCTAGAGCGCCGCTGCACCTCGTTTTCCCGGCTGCGCTCGCGCTGCGCTGGATGCCAGGATTGTATCCGCCTCCTTCGTCGTTACCATCATCGGCTACGTAATCGAGGTCCCTCGATCGGGAAGGGCCCGAATCTGAGCGCACTTTAGGCAGCTGCGTGCAACTGGCTGATCGCCGACGCGGACGCTCACGGCAAGAACTACGCCTTGCTCATCGGTGCTCAAGCCCGCGTCCGTCTCGCGCCGCTCTATGACGTGGCGAGCGTCCTTCCGGATCCGGACATCGACATCGAACGCGTCACGCTTTCGCCGCATGACCGAAGAAGGCCTCACCCATCCGGTCATTGCACGGCTCGCCGACGCGCTCACGGCGCGCGCTGCCGCGTGCCGGGAAATCCTGCGGCACGCTAGCTCATGCCAGCATCCCTGCGAATTGCGTTCAGCCTCGCACACGGCGCTGATTGGGCGTCGCACATTCCGCAACCTTTGCTCAATGATTTGCCTCGATACAACTGCGTCCTTTTTTCACGCCCCTTCTCCCCGCGCGAACCTCGCTTTGGCGTTTTTCTGTTCATCTATCAGGAGCGTCAAAATGCCTTTGCTGACCGTCTCTATGTTGGGCTTGACTGAGCCGTGTTGTACGTTCAAAGTCGAGTAACCCTCTGCCGCACATCCCCGGTGCTTTGCAAAACCTACTCTTGCCTCAATTAGACTTGCACGGCTATGGCGAATAAAAGACGAATATGATATTTTCCTGCTATGCCGGTGCGCTCATGCCGCGAGACGATCCTGACATGAATGGCGTCTCGCATACGGTTGAGATCACGGCCGCTGCATTTTATGAAGCGGTGGCACCATGTCTCGCGGCGACGGATTAGGTTGCCGGAATTCCCCCGGGGCTCAAACGCCGTTAAGGTGTCGGTCGCGGATGTTCGTGTCGAGCATGAGGTCAAGACCATGGATTTCACGAAGTCTTTCGAAGAAACGAACGGCTCGCCACGCGAGGTAAGTGACCGTCTGAATTCGATCAATTCTCAGCCGCCCCTGTTGTATCCAGCAACGACGATCAAAGCTAAATCGTGCGGGCCTGATAGCGGGCGAGAGGAGGTTCGTTCTCAGCGCGTTCCGCTGTGGAATCTCACCGGCGTCTGGAACTGGGCGGTGCGCAAAATCGAGCCCGATGCCAAGGACAAAATATATTATGACGCGAAAGACCTCCAGAACTTGCTGGCGAACCACGGCGAGAAGATGGAGATAACCAGTCGTACATTGCAGGCCATGGTTTCGCAAGTACATGGGTATGGCGATACTTTTTGGCCCGCATCTGCAGGCAAAGCAAGGATTCCGCTCGCGTCGATGATGAGGAAGTAGGAGGGCTAGGGTTGGCACCGTCGTCAAACTACAACGTTTTTGCACATCTCTCCGCCGAAAAGTGTGTGATGTATCGCACCGTTCTGAATGTCTTTGTGCAGGCCAAGGCCCGGTTTGTCATACATCTCCGGCCAACGGATGTGGAACGGCACTTGGCGGACGCTGGCGTCAGGTACGCGGATGGGACGGCAGTTGAAATGATGTTGCAGCAGTTAATGGCGTGGGGGAATCTGGAGGCCCATCCCGACACCGCGGAAGTGCTGACGGTGGATGACTTTTGGCGGGTCCGGAACCTGTATCAGATGTCTCCTGCGGGGGAGGCGGCGGAAGCGGCGCTGGTGGTGTTCGAGCAATCGCTCCGGCAGCCAGGCGAATTGCAGGCGGCGGCGCTCGACGACATACGCAAACAGCTCGACCAGGTCATCTTTCTTTCGCAGCAGGTAAAAGTTGACGATGCG
>Ga0137382_10001225_pt1 | contig 11200 bp, 10 predicted proteins | sample SagtaG_15_FD_104816 | JGI IMG/M metagenome (GOLD analysis project Ga0137382, IMG submission 104816) | Vadose zone soil microbial communities from Sagehorn Ranch, Mendocino, California, USA - Sage2_R_20_16 metaG | ecosystem: Environmental > Terrestrial > Soil > Vadose zone | place: USA... | reverse complement strand
CCCTCGCGATCCTGTGCTCGCCGGCTGGCAGTGGGTGTCGGTGGACCAGCTCCCCCGGCTGGATTTCCGCCCACCCATTGCCGAAGCCGTCCAAGCCGCCACCGCCGAGAACTTTGCCGGCCAGGTCCGCGTGCTCGGGGATAGGTGGAAACCCGAAGCTCGATAAGGGCTCACCTAGGCCTTCGCGTGGCCGAACCTATCGGGCCCATCAACGTCGTAAATTGACTATTCTCCGTACCAGCCAATTGGGGTGAACGGGGTCGGGCAGCCAGCCGAGCCCAGCTCTCCCGAAGTCGTTAGAGATGCGCCTGGATGACTTTGGCCAGCGTCGGGCCCACATCGGGCAGTGCCGAAGTAGCGAAGATGATCGTCACCAGCAACACCATTAAGAAGGTCGCGATGCGCGTGCTGATCGTCCGCTCCATGTAGGCCGGGTCGTCGACCGTCTGGCCCGGCACCACCGCCTGGGCCAGCTGGCGCATCTCATTGACCAGCCCGTCGGCCTCGCTCGCCGCTCGAACCGTTTGCTTGATCACGGGACTCCCCCTGTCGTGGAATTTACGACGCTGGCCGCTGGCGCAGCGGCCGCGAACAGCAGCCCGAGGCGCTCCGCGAGGCGCTGGAGCACCAGGACCTCGCTGGCGGCGTAGGCGCGCGGCAGGCGCCGGGCGATCTGTAGCGTCCCCTCGAGCTCGGCGCACTGCATGGGCGCGACCGCGATGTGGCGCAATCCCGCGGGCACGCCGAACAGGTCTTCCGGCCGACGGCCGGCGAGCGGCTCGCGCAGGGCACGGCCCTCGAGCTGCGCCTCCGCGCTGCGAGTGCCGGCGAGCGGCAGCCAGCTGGGCGCGTGGTCCTGCAGCGGGTCGCCCTCGGGGACGACCAACTGCAGGCGGTCTCCGTTGACCCATTCGAGATGCAGGCTCTCGGAGCGCAGCAGGTCCGCCAGCGCCGGACGGATCGCCCCCAGCGCGGCGCGCTGGTCGGAAGCGTAGGGCGCCGCGAGCCCGGCCAGCCGATTGGCCTGTTCCATCGCCTCGATCTGCTGCCGCTCTTCGTCGAGTGTCGCCAGCCGCAGCAGGGTAGCGCCCATTTCATTGCCAACCGCACGGATCAACCCCTGGGTCGGTGCGTCGAGCTCCGCAGCATGGCCCGCCACCGTGATCAAGCCGTTGAGCCCATCCTCACCGGCGGTCGGCTGGATCAGCGTGCACTCCCCGAAGCTCGTGCCCGGTAGCGGACCCTGGATCAGCACCGCCTGGCTGGGATCGGCGGCGAGGGTCGGGGTGAAGGTAAATCCGGGAAGCTCGCCCTCGCTCAGCCCGGCCCAGCGAACCGCGCGAAACTCAGCGGCGACGGGGTCCTTGGCCCAGAACGCCCAGGCGCAGCCGGGAGCGAGGGCCGGCGCCAGGCCAGCCAGCTCGGCGAAGAGGCCCTCCTCGTCGCGTGCCCGCGCCAGCCCCGAGGTCACCGCGGCCAGCGCGCCGTGGCGCGCGATCGTTTGCGTGGCCCGATCCGCGGACGTCGTCAGGAAGACGACCAGCCACATCGTCATCAGAACCAAAAAGAGGTCCATCACGATCGCCAACGGGGCGGCGTGTCCCGCCGCCTCGAACGGCCACAGAAGCAACAGGCCGGCGGCGAGGATCCGCGGATCGCGGAAGCGGGCCGCCAGCCGCGCCGCCCCGAAGAAGAGCAGCACGTGGGCGTACGACACATATGCGGACGAGAGCGCGCCGAGCGCCATGACGACAGCGAGGTCGGCCCCGCCGAGCAGCACCTCGCGCCCGGGGACCGGCCGCTGCATGCGCGTCAGTTCGACACAGATAAAGAGGTAGGCGACCGCCGCCAAGCCCGCGCTGTAGCGGACCGACATCGGGATGCTGGGGACAGAGACCACGGCGGCCGCCACGCTGAAGACCGCGACCCAGAGCATCAGGCTGAAAACGGCGTCGCTCCGCACCAGCCCCGGCAAGGCGGTGTGCCAGATCTTCAGCTCGCGCGTCAGGGCGACCCGGGTCCACCCGACGGTGTCACGCAGGTTGGGCAAGGGCCGGCGCCCGCCGGAAGCCACCGCCTGTAGCGCGGGACGCGAGGCTTGCCTGGCCTTGAGGCGCGCGAGATCGAGTTCGCTCAGGGGAGCCGTATCCACCAGCCCCCAGTCTGTGGCGCAAAGGCTGCGGACGCGTCGAAGAGGTGGCGACAACCTGTGGCGGGCGAGCGGCGAAACCTTACAAATGGTGTAACGACCGCCCGGATGAGGCCGGGCTGCCCCAATTGCTTTTAAGCTATTTGGGATGGCCCTCTCCCCTCCCCGTCGCAGCTGGGCCTCGATCCCTCTCCGCTCCCGGGTCACCGGCGTGGATGCCGACACCCTACGGCGGTGGTTGGTGGACCTGCCGCCCCCGGTTGGCTACGGCGTTAGCGCCCGGCCGCTCCGCTACCGGCAGGCGCCCCACCTGGCGGCCTACTGCTGGTATGACGACCGGCTGATCGAGCTGCAAGTCCCCGAACCGTTTCGCGTCTGGGACGAGAAGGTCTACTACCGGGCCCGCCGCAAGCCGGGGCGCCGCCTCGCCTTTCAATGGTTCGGCCGGACCATTCGGTTCCGGACGCGCCGCGAGGTGCTGCGCTTCCTCTACTGCCACGAGTTCTATCACTGGTATCTGCGGGAGGTCCGTGGCGGAAAAGGCGCGGCGGAGACCGCGTGCGACCGCTTCGCCCTGACCTACTTTCGCGCGCGCAACCGCGGCATCGACTGGAGCAGCGTGCTGCCCGGCTACCCGATGAGCGCTCGCCGGCCATTGAAGCCGGCGGCCTGACCATGGCCGGATCTGCCCCGAGCTTCGCAAGCCTGAAGCGACCCTCGGCCCTGATCCCGCTGGCGATGTCGGTCGCCGCCCTTGCCGTGGTCCTGGGTCACATCGCGATGTTCGGCACGGCCCGTCAGGCCGACGAGGGAGCGGCAGCGCATCTCTGGCAGCTGCTGATGGCGGGACAGATCCCGATCATCGCGTTCTTCGCCATCAAGTGGTTGCCGCGAACGCCAGGACCGGCTCTGCTGGTCCTCGCCGTGCAGGCCATCGCCTGCCTGGCGGCGGCCGCCCCCGTCTTCCTCCTCAATTTCTAGGACTGCACCAACCGATGAGGTGTCACAGGGTCTTGAAGGTCGCCAGCAGCTTGTCGTAGGCCGGATGCTTCGCATCCGTGGTCCTCGTGATTCCTTCGAAAATGTACAGCTTCGCGCCAAAGAAGACGATCCGTTCGTGCACGACAGCGCCCTGTGCCTGGATCACGGCGTCCTCGGCGGGCTGCCCGAGGAACGTCGTATTGCTTTTCGACAGCACCGTTCCGTTGGTGTTGGAAGCGGATCCGGCGACGCCGGCATCGAGTCGACTCTGGATCTCGCTTTGCTGAGGGGCCAGCGGCAAGGGCTCATATCCCACAATGACCTGCTCGTCGTTGGTGGTCGCGGTGTACAGCGTCAGGTCGGCGTTGATACCCGGCTGATTGACCTTTTGGGTTTGCTTGTCCGGGGTGGCCGGGAAGACGGCACTGAATCCCGACTCTGTGGCCACGTAGGGGGTCGCCGTCGGAGTGGGCGAGGTGGCCGAGGACGGGGATGAACTCCCGCACGCTGCCAGCGCGACGGCCAGCGAGGCAACCACCAATCGTGTCAGCATGCCCTCCGCCTCCCTTTGCGACTAACCGTATCGGCTCCGCCACACCTTGTCAATTAGCGTTTCTACGCAAGTCCGCGCAATCTAGTTATACTAACCTGCGTAATGCCAACGCGCGTAAAGGCGACGGCCTTGGCCACCAACCCCTTCCGCTTCGGTCGGATCGTCTCCGGCGACGCCTTTACCGACCGCGAAGCCGACCTGCTGGCGCTCGAGCGCGAGCTGCGCGGCGGGCAGAACATCCTGATCGAGGCACCCCGTCGCTTCGGCAAGACGTCACTCATCCTCGAGGTAAAGCGGCAGTTGGAGGCGGCCGGCATCCCCGTCGCCTACCTCGATTGCATGCTGGTCCCCTCTCGAGCCAGACTCGCCGACCGCCTGGCCTCGGCCTATCTGGATGCCTTCAAGAGTCCCGCGCAGCGCGCTGAGGATTGGGTCGTGCAACACCTCAAAGCGTTTCGGCTCCGGCCTACGCTGACGCTCGATAGCGAAGGCCACGCCTCGCTCTCATTCGAGGCCGCTAGCGCCGGCACACCCAACCTCGATGCCCTGCTCGAGCAGATTTTTCAGGAGCCCGAGCTGATCGCGCGCGAGGGCAAGAAGAAACGGGTCGTCGTCATCCTCGACGAGTTCCAGGACCTGATGGAACTCGGCGTGACCCTCCTGCGGCAGCTGCGCGCCGTGATCCAGCACCAGCAACACGTGTCGTATGCGTTCCTCGGATCGCGCCAGGCCTTGCTCCGCCGGGCTGTGCACGAGCGCAACGCGCCGCTGCTGAAGATGGCCCGTCCCTACCCGCTCGGCCCGCTGCCCCGCGAGGAATTCGCCAACTTCTTGATGGCGCGCTTTCGGGCCAGCGGCCGGCCGCTGCCGAAAGACGCCATTCATGCGCTGATCGACTTCACCGGGGCCCATCCCAACGACACTCAGGAGGCGGCGCACTTTCTCTGGGAAGTAGCCCTCCTTCCCCTCTCCACCACGGAGCTGGTGTCAACCGCGATCTCCCGGGTGCTCGACGCCGAGGCCGCACAGATGACCGTGCTCTGGCACGACTCGGCCCCCGCCCAGCGCAATCTTCTCGTGGCGCTCGTCGAGTGGGGCGGGCGCAACATCTATCGTGAGGACTACCGTCGGCGCGCCAATCTCGGGCCGGCGACCACGGTACAGCGGGCGATCCAGACGCTGATCGACCGCGAGCTCGTCGACATGGAGACGAATGGCGCCTACACCATCAAAGAACGCTTCTTCGAGGAGTGGATCCGGCGCAGGATCATCGGCGGCGAGTTGTAGGCCCCCACCCTACCCTCCCCCGCAAGCGGGGGAGGGAAACGGGATGTGCTTAGACTTTCGCGGCCGGCTTCTCGGAAAGGATCGCCGCAATCTCCGTCTTGGCTCGACCGATGGCGTCGCGGATGCGGCGTTGCTGATCGGGGTCGGGCCAGCGGTTGCGGGCCTCGCTCGCGACCGAGCGGCCCAGGTCACGGAGCTCGTTGCGCAACTCGTGCATCACCTGATGGGCCTGGGGGCCCCACTCGGCGCCCCAGCGCTCTTTCATCCGGCCGAAGACCTCGTCGACTTGCGGCCGCCGTTCGGTCATGAAGGTACGGCCGGCATCGGTGATGCTGTAGACCTTGCGTCCGTCCTCCTGGACGGAGCTGACGTAGCCCATGTCCTCGAGCATCTGCAGTGTCGGGTAGACGGCGCCGGGGCTCGGGGCATAGAAGCCGCCGGAGCGCTCTTCGAGCGCCTTGATCAACTCGTAGCCGTGGGCGGGCTTGTCCTTGAGCTGGTCGAGGATGACGTACTTGAGATCGCCGCGCTCGAACATTTGACGGCGGAACTGGTCGAAGCGGAACTCACGACGTGACCACATTGGGACAATCCTCCTGTTGTTGACGCGCTATCACGATATATCGCGATATTAAGTCGCGGGAGGGTGGGCTGTCAAGGTTGAGTGGACGGGTGAGCCGGAGCGGGAGCGAGATCGATATCGAGCAGGCCCGGGAAAGCCTCGAGGGAATGCTTGCGTCGGCCGGCGTGGACCTATCCGCCGGCGACCCCCCTGGAGTCTGGTCGGTCTTTCAGACGTGTGGTCGGTACAGGAGGCATCTCTCGACGACTTCTTCGCCGCGGTCGAACGCCAACCCTTTCTAGAGACGGCGAGCCACCATCGGGCCGCTGGGATCACGATCTCGCAGTTTCAAGTCCAGCGTCGGTGCGGCGTTCGTGATCCGACTTGACGACGTACAATCGCGACCAAGCGTGCCCATCGTCTCCCCCACGTCCCCGACGCAGGCACCTCCGGTCGCGAGCGCGCTCGTCGCGCGCGTGCGCGGCTTTCTCGAGGCATGCGAGATCGACCGCAACCTCAGCCCATTGACGATCCGCCAGTACGACCACTACCTCAATAATTTGCTCGGCTGGCTCGCGCGGGAGGAGCCGGACGTGAAAGACCTGCCCGACCTCACGACCGAGGTGGTCCGCCGCTACAAGCTCGCCCTGGCCCGGCACGTCAATCAACACACCGGGCGCGCCCTGACACGCGCCACCCAGACCTACTTCCTGATCGCGATCCGCTCGATGCTGCGCTACTGGACCCTGCAAGGGATGGAGGTGCTCGCGCCCGACCGGATCGAGCTCGGCAAAGCCGCCTCGCGGTCCTTGAAGTTTCTCGACACGGACCAGCTGCGGCGCCTGCTGGCGGCTCCGGATGTCAGCGATTCCAGGGGCCTGCGCGACCGGACCGTGCTCGAGACGTTTTTCAGCACCGGGCTGCGGCTGGCCGAACTGGCGCGGCTGGATCGCGACCACATCAACCTGAAAACCCGCGAATTCGGCGTCATCGGCAAGGGGCGAAAGCCGCGCGTCGTCTTTCTCAGCGATGCCGCGTGCCATTGGCTGGGCCGCTACCTGGAGTCTCGTTCCGATCGCTGGAAACCGCTCTTCATCCGGATGAAGGGGAGTGTGGACACGACGCCGGGCGGCCCTGGCATGCGGATGTCCGTGCGGTCGATCGAGCGGGTGGTGCAGAAGTACGTCAAGCTCGCCGGGCTGGGCGTCAAAGCAACACCGCACACTCTGCGGCACTCCTTCGCCACCGATTTGCTCTCCAACGGCGCTGATCTGCGCGCCGTCCAGGAGTTGCTCGGGCATGCGAATCTCAACACCACGCAGATCTACACCCACGTGACGAATCCGCAGTTGCGCACGGCGCATCGGAAATTTCACAGCGGAAATCGCGAGTGACGCTGCTAGCATCAAGACGAGATGATCTCGGCGCGTCAACGGCTCGCCTCGACGGAGCTTGATTACTATCCGCTGAACCGGCTGGCGGAAGCGGGCTTCGGCGATCCGGCCAGGCTGCCGGTCACGGTCAAGATCCTGCTCGAGGGGCTGCTGCGCCAGGCGGATGGCGGCCGCGTCAGTGAGACCAGTCTGCGCGCCCTCAGCCGCTGGCCCGAACGGCCGCCCGCCGATGCTGAGGTGCCTTACTTGCCGGCACGGGTGCTGCTCCAGGACTTCACCGGTGTGCCGGCGGTACTGGACCTGGCCGCCATGCGGTCGGCGATGCAACGCGCGGGAAAGGATGCCGGTCGGATCGATCCCTCCGTCCAGGCCGACCTCGTCATCGACCATTCGGTGCAGGTTGATGCCTTCGGCTCGCTGGGGTCCTACGCCCGCAACATCGAGCGCGAGTACGAACGCAACGGCGAACGGTACGCCCTGCTGCGCTGGGCCCAACAGGCATTTCACAACTTCAGCGTCGTCCCCCCGGGGATGGGGATCTGCCACCAGGTGAACCTCGAGCGACTGAGTCGCGTGGTGCAGGTGCTCAAGGACGCCAAGGGGAGCGTCGCGCTGCCCGACACGCTGCTCGGCACCGACTCGCACACCACGATGGTCAATGGCCTCGGCGTGCTCGGCTGGGGCGTCGGCGGGATCGAGGCGGAGGCGGCACTGCTCGGGCAGCCGACCTACTTGCCGACGCCGGTGGTGGTCGGTGTCCGCATGACCGGATCCCTGCGTCCGGGTGCAACGGCGACGGACCTCGTTCTCACGCTGACCGAGATGCTTCGCGCCCATGGCGTCGTCAACAAGTTCGTCGAGTTCTGCGGCGCCGGCCTCTCGAGCCTCTCGGTGCCGGATCGCGCCACCCTCTCCAACATGTGCCCGGAGTACGGCGCCACGGCCTCCCTCTTCCCCGCCGACCAGCAGACCCTGCGCTACCTGGAGACGACCGGGCGCGACCGCCAGCTGATCGACCTGGTCGAGCGCTACACCCGGGAGCAGGGGATGTTCCGCACCGACGAATCGACCACACCCGTGTTCGACGAGCTCCTCGAGCTCAACCTCGACGCCGTCGAGCCCAGCGTTGCCGGACCCAAGCGGCCGCAAGATCGCGTCGCGCTCCCCAACGTGTGGCAGAGCTTCAAGACCGCCTTCGCGATGGAGGAGCACCCGACCAACGACGACGTCGCTCGCTTCGACTCCGAGGGCGGAGTCAGCGAGCCCGTCGGTGAGCATCAGCACGCCACCGCCGTGATGGCCCGGCCCGCGCAGCAGCTGCGCAATGGCTCGGTGGTGATCGCGGCCATCACCAGCTGCACCAACACCTCCAACCCCTCGGTGATGGTGGCCGCCGGATTGCTGGCCAAGGCTGCCGTGGAACGCGGACTGCGCGTGTCGCCCACGGTCAAGACCAGCCTGGCGCCCGGATCCCGAGTCGTCACCGACTACCTGCGAGCGGCGGGCCTGATGCCCTACCTCGAGGAACTTGGCTTCTACCTGGTCGGCTACGGGTGCACGACCTGCATCGGCAACAGCGGCCCGCTGGCCAGCGCCGAGGTCGAAGCCGCGGTCGAGAAGGAAAAGCTCAACGTGGTCGCCGTCCTCAGCGGGAACCGGAACTTCGAGGGCCGCATCCATCCACTGGTCCGGGCGAGCTATCTCGCCTCACCGCCGCTGGTGGTTGCTTACGCGCTTGCCGGAGACATTCGCCGCAACCTGGCCACCGATCCGCTGGGAACCGACCGGGACGGGAAAGAGGTCTTCCTGAGAGAACTCTGGCCCTCGGCCGCCGAGGTCAATGAGGCGATCCGCGCCTCGCTGAAGGTAGAGATGTTCACGCGGGAGTACGAGCGCATCTTCGATGGCGATGAGAACTGGCAGCGGATGTCGGCGCCGACCGGGCCCATCTACGACTGGGATCCGAGGTCGACCTATGTGCGCGAGCCTCCCTTCTTCGAGGGCATGCGCCCGGAACCCACCCCGCTGAGCGATATCGTCGAGGCGCGCGCCCTCGTCATCGTGGGCGACTCGATCACCACCGATCACATCTCCCCCGCCGGGAGCATCCCGCCAGACAGTCCGGCCGGCCGCTACCTGGTGGCGCAGGGCGTGGAGCGCAGCGAGTTCAACAGCTATGGCGCCCGCCGCGGGAACCATGAAGTCCTGGTGCGGGGTACCTTCGGCAACATCCGCCTACGCAATCAGCTGACGCCGCGCGAAGGCTACTGGACGAAACACCTGCCGGACGGAGAGGAGATGACGATCTTCGATGCCTCCGAGCGCTACCGCGCGGATGGCGTGCCCCTGCTCGCCATCGCCGGCAAGGAGTACGGCTCGGGAAGCTCCCGCGATTGGGCCGCCAAGGGTCCGCTCTTGCTTGGCATTCGCGCGGTGATCGCGGAAAGCTTCGAGCGCATTCACCGAAGCAACCTGGTCGGCATGGGCATTTTGCCGCTGGAGTTCCTCCGGGGTGAATCGCTGCGCTCGCTCGGCCTGAGTGGGACGGAGGCGTTTACCATCCGCGGGCTCTCCGCCGGGTTGAAACCCGGCCAACGGATCGAGGTGGAGGCAACCGCGGCTGAGGGTGGCGCGAAGCGGTTCACCGTCGTCTGCCGCCTCGACAATCAAACAGATGTCGAGTACCTGCGCCACGGGGGCGTGCTGCCGATGGTGCTGCGCCAGCTGATGGCTTAACTCGAGGCGACCGACTGCTGCGACAGGCTGTGGACGTCGGTGAAGGGCAAGGCCGTCTCGTTCTTGCTGTTCAGACTGTAGGTGAGCACTCTTCCCGAGGTCTGCGAGGGGCCGCCGAGGCACTCGCTCGTGCAGGCTTGCTCCTCGAGGTACCAGATCGTGTCGCCGCTCACGAAGACGGGATGTGAGCGGGCCGCCGCTCCGGTGGCTACCACCTGGTTGTGCTGCAGATCGTAGAGCCGGACGTGCGGCACCGAATTATTGTCGATCTGGGTGAAGGCCAGCCAGCGGTCATCGCCGGACGCCGCCGGGTCGTACCAGTGGAGCGCCGTCGCCAGGGTGCCGACACTCGTCTCGCCCGCATCCCAGGTGCGCACTCCGACCGCGTCGCGGTAGTAGACACGATCCTGATGCCGTGCCCAGGTGGCCATCGTCGCGTTGGCGCTGACGCCCGATGGCGGCACGAACGCGACGGTGTTGTCGGCGCTGCGCATGACCAGGAACTGGCCCGTCTGCGGTGCCTGGCCCTGATTGCCGACGTAGGTGTCCACCATGAGTAAGTACTTGTCGTCGGGCGCAAACTCGAGCCTGACCTCGTCATCGCGGCCGATCCCGCGACCGGGAACGGCGTTGAGGCTCAGTGTCGTTTCTTGTCCACTGCGGCGGACGTGGAGCGAGGCCTTGCCCGAGCCCGAGGTGTCGTGCACCAGATAGGCGAGCACCGAGCCATCGTGGCTGTAGGCAAAGCCCGGCACGTACCCGTTGACCGTGACCTCGGTTGATGTCGCGCGGGTGGCGAGCTCGAGGCTGATGATCTTGGCCGCTCCCGCGCTGGGATTGTCGACGTAGGCAATCTTCTGTGGAGAAATGAAGCGGGCTCCCGTCGGCGCTGCGGTGCTCAACGACGCGAGCTGCTGGGGCGTGCTGCTGGCCGAGTCGTAGAGAAAGATCTCGCTTGCGCTGGCCGTCGAGGCTGTGTAGACCACGCGATAACCCGAGGCCGGCGCGCGCGTTTGGGATGGGGACGGCGAGATGTTCGCCGTTGCCGAAGTCGTGCCAGAGGCAGGACCGGAACATGCGCCTAAGAGCCCGATGAGGAGAATGACGGCCGGTTGAAGCCGGACCAAAGGCCTGGACACGTTCAAGCTGGCGCCGATTGTAACGTGCGGCGACGGTGCCGTACCAGCCTTCGCGGACCCTTCTCAGACCGGGCACAAGACCGTTCGCTTCCTTTCGCTGCCGAATGCCTTTCACGATCCACGGCGTTGCGTTGTTATGGAAGCCGCAAGGTCTTCGCGGAAGCGCGCGCCATCACGCGGTCAGACGATGACCGAGTTCGCGCTGGTGGTTCCGGTGTTGATGGTGCTGATCATGGGCGTGCTCGACGGCGCGCTCCTGATGTTCAGTGTCGGCACCGCACGCTACAGCTCCGCAGAGGGCTCGCGAGTCGCTGCCACCCTGGGCAACGTGGCCAATACCGACAGCCAGGTCGTCGCCACGGTTCGCAATATCGTCAGTGGAACCCAGCTCTTCACGGT
>Ga0137382_10001220_pt1 | contig 11226 bp, 14 predicted proteins | sample SagtaG_15_FD_104816 | JGI IMG/M metagenome (GOLD analysis project Ga0137382, IMG submission 104816) | Vadose zone soil microbial communities from Sagehorn Ranch, Mendocino, California, USA - Sage2_R_20_16 metaG | ecosystem: Environmental > Terrestrial > Soil > Vadose zone | place: USA... | reverse complement strand
TACCGCGTCGTTGTCCAAAACCGTTTCCACCTCATACACCGTATCTTGCAGCTAGCCGTTGTTGAATCTCACGGGGGAAGGTTGCAATCTGTGCAGCCCAGCCGGCTGCGTCATGCTGCTTGAATCCTTGTAATAGTGCTTGGAACATTTCATTGAGTTCCGGCGAGGGTTGGTTCCACCTCACGATTGAATTGCAGAACCAGAGGAGACTCTGAATAGGAAAAGCCTTGGTCAGACGATCAGATTCGTAAGAAGCTTTCAGATCGCACCTTAGCGATGCCTGCCGGATTAACCTGCACCATTGTGCATAGGCCCCGGAATGCCGAATCCTTTTCTTCGTTATCCCGGATCTCGTAAAGTGCTTGGCACCACGCCTGGGCAAATTCAGGGAGATGAGGTGCCACGAGTGTCGGATGCATCAGTCCGATGCGGCCGATTGATACCGCAGCATTCTCGTGTAGGCTGCGGGGCGCTTTCGGATGTAGAAGAATAGGAATGAGCCTGGAAATTAGTGGGTGCACCCACTGCTGGAATTCGGGATCGTCTGTTGAAAATAACGGTCAGCAATAAGTTATTCTTATCACATGCTCCACGTGCCTCGGCCATAGCGAAGTGCCACTTCACCAACAGACCACGCAGCGTTATTTGAAGCGCTGATGAATTCGACCTTCGGTTCCGGGTCGAGCTGAAGGATAAGTTCTCCCATGATGCCGGGCATATGCGGTCGCAATAATACGAAGCAACTCATAGCCATATCCCCGACCAGTGCGTATGCAGATTGTCTCACTGGCGCCTGAGGGTGTTTCAGGCATACCGTCAATAGCGACAATAAATGTGGTTGACTGTTGACTATTAGCGACTCAAGAGCCATGCCAAGCCCTTGCGTAAGACCAGATAACAAATCGAGTGCCACAACGAGGAACGATTTATCGGGCTCGTCGAGGTCAGGATTCTGTTGATACTGCTGATATTGCAAGAGAGAGTGGTGAATAAGGCTGTTGCATCTATTGAACACAGGACCGGCATATGGCAGGAAGGCCGGTCCCATGGCGATTGTCACGGATGCCAGGCACTATCAACATGTTTTGAGTTTGACTAACAATGGATGAAATGTACTATACGAACCTCCAGTAATGGAATAAGATCCTCGTCATCGTCCCGTAGCTTCGCCCACTTCCCCGTGAGTGGAGGCATAAGTATGTCGACATACAGTGGATTTTGAAGTGCCCGCCCCACGGCGTCAGCCAATGTACCCACAGCATCATAGAGTATCAGCAGATTCTTGTGTTGGTATTTCTCGAATGCGAACACCAGATTTCGAAGTACAGGTTCAAGGTAGGGTGCAATTTCGGGACCAGCGTCTTCCTCTAGCGTGGCAAATGCACTGCAACCTGCTTCCTGCACTCTTTTGTTGTTGTCCAACACCATTCGAAGAAGCTACAAACGGATGAAATGAATATACATTCATTAATGTGCTTAAGACCTTACCCCTTCCATGGTGGGTATGAAATAAAGGTTCTTGTGCTCTTCTGAAATTGGTTGTGTGCACCAACTTGCGTATCGACCGAGCGTCCAGCACGTAATTGAGCGCACGAGAGGCTGGAAGTCCGGAGTGAGGAGGCTTTTCCATGTATTCAGGAAATACCGACCTTAGAATCGTTTAAAGTGCTGATTAGGTATGGAATTAGGGTTGGTAGATGTGGTTCGATGGCCTCGATACACCCTGACAAGAGAATCATTAAGATGCAAATGATGGGCTACGGCTACATACCTTCAGCCATAGCGCCCAATGCAAGAATAGCACTTTCTCTTTCCAACCATTCACTACTCCAGAGCTTATTCTTGAGCGGCTCGAGCAACACATTCAACAAGTCTCCGCCAAAACGAACGGCTAGAACATCCAACGCAGCAGCGGCACATTTCCGCAAGTTCCACTCAGTTGACATTTCGTCTGCAAATTCATCGTCATCCAGATCGTAATCCTCTTCCTCATCGGAGTCATAGATTTCCTCTCCGTAAGCGCCAAGTCGAGTTTTAGGTTGTGCCGAGGCATCACCGTTCATATCGCGTTCCAATCCGTGTGTTTTGCCACCGTAATGTCGAGGCTTAACGTCCGAGTCTTTATCAGGCACATCTGCATCCTCTGCATCACCCTCCAACCATAGCAAATCATCTTCTCCATATATCATACAATCCAACAACACGGGCGCTACCTTTCCCAAAAGTGGATGCAAGTATGGTGCCAAATCAACATCCTCGGCAAACGTCAGCCAGAATTCACATGCTTCCAGCGCGACATTTTCATTCTTGTCCTTTGTGGAATATAGCATGTATTCCGCCACATTAGCCATTTCCGGCATAAGCTTTTCAGGTTTCGCCGCCAGGAGTAGCACAAGCGCTTGGCATACATGACGCCGAACTGCGGGGTCCTCGTCGGAAGCTCGCTTGAAAAGGCAGGCAATAAAACTGTCAATATGGACCAACAAAGATTGGCAGTTCGCAGGGACGAAAAATGAAAGGCAAGCCACAGCATGTGACCGTATTTTGGCCGAAGGGTGCTCGGACAGGGACAAAAATTTTGGGATCATGTAATCGAGAGGTCGTATGCCACTAATTTCAACGTCCAGCTTTCGAGGGTAGTCCTCGCACGCCTTTTCCAAGACGTTAAATGCCGCCTAAAAATAATAAATCAGCAAAAGAATACCCCATACGATGCATTGAGCCAGAAAAGTAGAAAAAACAAGTTAGCTATCATCCATCACGGATCCTCGCAATGTCTAGCCAATAGACGACCAAAATAACCTCAGTTTTGATTTACAAGGTCGCGCCTGCTTCAGAAACGTGAAATTCGGGCATACCTCTTGCCTATCTAGATCGGTTGAATCAAGTGTGTGCACGAGTTGCTGTAGGCACTCTGGCCAGTTTCTGGGCTCTAAAACACCGAGGAAGGCAACAATATCTTGACCGGAGGCGTTTCGAACCATAATTGAGGGATCATTGAATGCTTGGAGGACAGCAACTTTGACATATTCCACCACCTCTGGAGGGGCAGAAATAGCAAGTCTTGCATTGTTCTTTAGAAGATAGCCCGCAATGGTACGGATGCGTTCTTCCTCTTGCGTCATTTGACTGAGAATGTAAGCTAGGTAGGCGATGTACTCCGGCGCACGCGTGAATTGATTTAATTTCTAGAGAAATGCACACATGGCCAGGTAAGTATGGAAAGCACACGACGAATGGGATGGCGCACGGACTTGGGTGATGGTTCGCTGCACAACGACAGTCATGTCGGTGGAGTCATGAATTGTCTGCACAATTTCATGCAACCCCGCAGGTTGCGGTGACCAGGGAGCCATATTCTACTTTGACCGTTGAACAGGAGTGGAAGATGAAGAGCAGAAGGCAAGAGAAAGGTATCGTCTCAAGCAACCCCAATATCGACGGCTATTTCTTTGTATGCGTCTGTTGATTGGACCGTCACGCTGTCACATCAGAGCATGTTACATCAAGAGATCTCATCTAATAGGCGTCTAGACTCTAGAGTACGTTATATGAGTTCCCCCGCTTCCCAGAACCATGCAGATCACCATATGCCCAGTCTGATTCATGTCGTCTGTGCTCGACATGTCAAAGGAAGGCTTGTCGCCGTAGCATCATGCGAATCCAGGATCCTGATGATATATCGCTTCCGCGGTTTAACATAAGCACTTTACACAATCGTAGCTAGTTAGTTCTATATAAAGACTAGAAAAGGGACAACTTCCTGATACTCGGTTTGCGTGGGACGTGCATAACGGCACAGGACTTGATGGGACTTATTCTAAGATGGCGGCGGGCTTCGTGTATCTGGTCAGTCCAATCTATGATGAAGCTTAAGAAGCTGTCAAGTACCGTCAGAGTTTCAGCATCGCTGACCCGCGCTGTTAATCTCGATAGGTGTTGCTGTACCCGAAGCGGATGAACCCGGAGACGGCACGTCAACTCCCGGGTTTTTCATGTACGCGCATAGGAATTTCCTCCACTTCCCGTTGGAGGGGACGAAATGACCTGCGATTCATGTCAATTACATTAACGCAAAGCATTTGATAGATTGACTGACCACCAACATGCTCTTCCACACGCTTGCCGCTGGACACCTCGATTAATTGCCTGGACCGTTCCTCCACCACCACGACATCAGTCTTTCCAAGGACATGGAGAGTTGGAGTGGAATATGAAGGTGAGAAGATCTGTTCACAGATATCTCCACCAGGTTTATATCCAGAAATCGCAATACAAAACTTCCTGTGGAATATGATAAGCATTCGGTACCGCGCGGCGATCATTGAAACACACAGTGGTGGATGAGGAGGTTCCCCATCAATGAGGAATGGAGGATATGAATGAGGTCGCTCTAGCTGTACACGTTGCATCAAACAATGTAACCTTCCGGTGGAGATATGCGTGCTGTACCAGAGCTGCTATGACAGCTGCGAACGCAGCACCCTGACTATGAAAAGTCAGCTGGAGCTAAAGGTCGAAGAAACTGTCAATTTAACCTGAACCCAAGAACGCCCTGCGAACGTAAGTAATGTCCAGAAATCAAACATTCGTAAGGGGAAAAAAGAACACACATCGAATTTACGTTGCTTTAGCACATCACGAATCATCATAATGGAGTCTTCGATTCCAGTAAAGATAGTGCGCTCCTTGTTGGACTTCCACCAGGCTCGTGGCATTAACGCAGGGTCCTCGGCCGCGGTTGAAGCTTCAGCAGACGCCAACCCCTCCAGAACCTGTTGCTGAGCTGACAAACTGTCGAGGTCCGCTGGTTGTAGCACCATAGGGGCATCGACAAAAACTGAGCAGTGGCGTAATTACACGAGGTTCATTTCATCAGAATGAGACGGTAACCTAGTTCGACATCTTTGCCGCACTCTTTGCGTAATGCGCCGAGCTAGTCTTTATGTCTCAGCTTCGCATCATGGAGATATGTAAAAAGAATTAACTCGTTTGCTAAAGATATTTGCATTCTGGGTAAATCTTCAGTGCTCCCTTGAGCATGCGTTCTGTTCGGGGACAAAGAAACTTGCCCGTGCAATGCAAGAACTGTTCTCATCTGAGATGGCGGAAAAGGACGAGAGTGACTAAGGTAAACCAGAGCCAGCGACGATCGGGGATTCGGCTAATGCCGGTACCACCTGAGCGGCTGAACCCCTCTGAGCCCTCTCATTCCGTACTCCTGCCTACGTGGCACAACATAGACGACGAAAAGCTCGTAGGAAGCCTCTTTGGGACATGGTATCATCGATCGCCAATCGTATTGGCCCTCAGAGGCAAAAAGCATGCCGATCTAAGACAAGAGCCGTTGCTGCGGGGCAACTCTAATCAGATTTTCCTCCTCAATGTGATAAGGCCGGCCAAACTCGGAGTGCCGAAGGTGTGCAGAACCTTCAACCGACCTGGACTTGTGACCTCTGAAGAACCTGGTGCCGGGTGACATGGTGACGGATGCCAGTGTGCACAGAATGCAGTTTTATCTGATATCTAGCCGTCGGGGGCCGGAATTGTGACTGTGAAAGCAGGAAGAATTTGTTTGATAAAATGATCTTCCAAAGTTCAGTATAACATCTTATCGAAGCTTATCGATTGTATTACGTCACGATCATGTGGCTTGGTCAGTATTTGGTTCAGTTTACGATATCGTTCCCTTCCCTCACCATGAGCTCCAACCTTTCACGGGATAATCATGAAGGAAAACAGAGGAAACCACGAATAAAAGTGGCTGGCATTGTAGTACTTGAAGGTACCGGACCTTCGTGTTTACTTAGTGACAGATTTATGACGTTACTAGCTTTTTACTCGTTACACAAAAGACAACCAAATGATGCCGAGGCAAAGGAGTTATTACATCAAGTGCAGGTTGACCTGATGTGCCATCACATTGTCATACGCAGCTAATGATTATTAAAAGGAAGTGCCTGGCTGTCAGTTATTTGACATGCACAGACTCAACACATGGTTCTACCGGAAGCGGAGAGCCACGCAGACTAACATATGTATGTGCACATTCAAGTTGTCCCTTTGCCAGGCCATGTCTTAGGTTTGCTTAACTCATCTGTCTCGAAGTCTATCCATCACTCACCCCTGATTCAATACAACATCTCAAAGTTCTTTCACAAGGGCAGCAATATCCTGTGGCTGACAAAGTGATATCAACATGGGCTCTCCTACTTAAAGCAGATGTTGAGGATATTAAGACATGGATTATGGATAATTTGTGCCATTCAGAATCGGAGCCTCCAAGTCCAACAGAACCATTCCAGATGCCTACACCTCATAATTCTACATCACCAGAGCCTGTATCACCAAAGGTCAAGTTACCATTGTTTCAACATAAAGAAGTTGATATTCTCTACCAAAAGGTTGTTCTCTCTTCCTTTTTAATGACATTCTAACAAGTGTTTAGTTCCTTGATGCTGACATCAACAAGATTATCCTTGATGTTGTCTTAAACACAACAAAGGATTCAGGGGATGTGTCAGAGTCACATCCCTTGAAGTCTCCAGGTAATGCATCAGAATTTGGTGACATGTTTACACCATATGAAGAAAAAATGGAAAAAATTATCAACCTTCTCACATGACAATATGATTGGTGGGTGACTCCTGAACATAAAACACTTTTTGGTTTGAACTAAACACTATGGAAGGTCTTCTTGGCATATATGTAACATTCAGCTAATGTTAATCATGTATTATATTTCACTGCAAGTCTTGTACATTATGTAAAGGGGTACACTATGTATATAAATTATACTCTCCAATCCTTGAAGAAATCATAGTCTTGTTCTACAAATGAGATCATGTAGTCAATGGTGGTCCCTCCTTGTTCTTCTCCTGCCTCGTCTTCTGCCTCGGCTAGTACCTCTTGAGGAAGATCATTGATGGGCGGTTCGGAAACGTCCACCGTCGCATTAACGCCATCATCGGCGAAATCAGCTTCATCAGCATCGCCCATAACAATTTCTTCCCTAACTGCCATCGCAGCAGCATGAGCATCTTCTGTATCTTCAAACTCTTCAAGCGCCCGGGTTAATGCTCCTTCATCTTTGAATAATGATCGCCAGTCAAATTCGCCCTTTTGTATTACCAAATCGTCCAGTGATCGCTTCTGGTTTGCTTTCCGGAGCATTGCTTCCTCGACGGTGAACTGAGAGACAAACCGATAGATGTGCACGTCACGTATCTGTCCGATACGGTGAGCGCTAAACAGTTCGTGTCAATAATACGATTAAATTTGATGTCAACAAACGGAACTTACCGATCTTCGCATTGCCTATCCATTTGAGGGTTGAAATCACTGTCATAGAAAATCACGGTATCGGCGCCTGTCAAACTACAACAAATTAGTCTCGGAAAGTACACCAATAGGTAGATCCCACGTACTTGATTCCAACACCACCAGATCTGGACGAAGAAATGAAACAGAATACGCGGTTGTCTGCATTGAAGCGTTCAGTGATGTATTGCCGATCTTCGATCTTGGTTGCGCCATCCAAACGGAGATACAGATATCCATGGAAATTCAAAAATATCTCCAGAATGTCCAAGACTCTCGTCATTTGCGTGAATATTAGAATACGGTGACCACCAGCTTTCTTTCCACGTAATAGCCGGGCTAACTGCTGGAGTTTTCCGCAATCATATTGAAGTAGCGAAGGGTCTGGGAAAGCTATTTGAAGTTTGACAGCCGCCCGATGGAGGGTTTGGTCAAACTCTACAGGTTGGCGCATGACAATGTGCTCATACCCTGAAAGTGCGATCCGTGGAAGATCGAGAGCCACAGCTGACGGAGTAATGAATGCAAATCGATTGATGTAATTGGCCGTAGCATCTTCGCGTGCGTGATATGATAGCACAGCAGAACCCCATAGTTTGCCGATTTCGAGATATTGACGACGGTCATCAACGGCAGATGAAGGGAGAATAGGTTGATACATGCGCCGGATGGTGGTAATGAGTTCCTGGCTATAGATGGGCAAAGAGTTGCACCGGTGATGATTGAGGTACGCCATATGCGCAATGCGCGCAGCAGTTCGACTGCGGCTCATATACTCCGAATAGGCCCGAAATCCATCAATCGTCCTCATATCCTTAGGTGGAGGTTCTTCAGGTACTTCGGCGATATTTGTCAGCTGCGACGTTGCATCGAGGCGTTTTGTCTCCAAGGCCATTATCAATGGCTTACTCTGATCTTGAACGAACTGCAGCCCAAGCAATCCCAGATTAACACACTCTTCGTCGTCTCGAAGAAGCTGCCGCCGCAGTAAGAGTTCTTTGATTTCATAGTCGGCAACTGCAGACCGAGCCATCGCGAATGATGTGACTATGGGTCGAACCTCGAACAAATCTGGGTGGTTGCAAACTTTGCGAAGTTGCATAAGGACATTTGCAATCTTCTGATACACGCCCGACTGCAGAGCGTCCCGCGTTTGTGCTCTTGACATGAATTCATCGTACAAGAACCGTTGTCGCTTGGAGAGGGGGCATAGAACAAGATGCTCAAATTTGCTGGGTAGTTCTTTCTCAACATCACGTTTCAGTCGTCGGAGCAAATAGGGCCGTAAAACGGTGTGAAGCTTTGAAACGCGTTGCATTGTCTCATCGTCCAAAACGTTTCCCATCTCAATTGCTTTTTCAAGTGGATCTATAAACGGTTGTCAAATCCTGTGATGGTTGCCTTGACAGGTCACGTACTTGAGAACCAGTCGGCAAACTCCTTGAGGTTGGCAAAATTGGCGCCTGACATGAGAAACTTCAGGAGCGCCCACAATTCTGTCAAGTTGTTCTGCAACGGGGTACCCGTCAAAAGCAGCCTTCGAAACGAACGGAACATAAGTAGTGTATTCCATCGATTTGACTTGAAGTTCTTGATCATATGCGCTTCGTCTAGAACCATATAGTACCATGGTTTTCGCTTGAATATGTGCGCGTCTCGGCTTGCCAATGTATACGAAGTGATGCATACGTTAAAGCGATGCTTATCGTTCCATCCTTGGCGCAGCTCTTTCCGATGTTTTGTGGAGCCATGATAACTGAGGATTTTGAAACCTGGGAGAAACTTCTTGAACTCCATCTCCCAATTCAACAACACGCTAGTAGGAACAATCTACAAAAAGATTTAGCATATCATGGAAGAAACACGAATGATTACACTCACGATAAGATGCGGGCCCCAGATGCCTCGATCACATGCCATGTGTGCCAATAAAGCGATAGTCTGAATCGTTTTCCTGCCATCATTACTTCAGAGAAAGGTACAGGTCAATGCGACTGACGAACGTACCCTAGACCCATTTCATCGGCCAAGATACCATTAAGATGATTTGAATGAAGACTTGTGAGCCATTCTAGTCCAGCTTGTTGATACGGTCGTAGGACACCGCGGAGTAGAAGAGGTGGTGTGATTCGACTATTTGGGTCCCAATCAACAGGAGCAACTGCGTAAGGCTCAAGGTATGCAGGTATTCGCGGATCACCGTCTTCGTCATCACTGTCTTCCGCTGCAGCTTCTTCGTTTACAGTTTTCTGCTCTAGAGACGCGATCTGTTCTCGAGATTCCGCAAATTCCACAGCAGGCGTGACATCGGGTATTGGAATACCGACGGAAATATCTTGTTCCGTAATCGTCTCCAGAGTAGAATCGGGGCCGGGTAACTTGGGCGATGGAAAAACGATATCCCCTGCATGTGCATCGCCTTGTCCAACTTCCTCGTCTTGATATAACTTTGGGGGACCTAAAGACGAACTTATCTCGTCCTCGGTACCTTCACCGAATAAATGCGGTGTGGCGACAGATGGCGACGTTTGGCGGGATGAACTGTCACGCTCGGGCGCAACGTCATGAATGTTGTCTTCCGGGGAAGCAAAAGCATCCTGCTGATCTGGAGGCTCTCCCAAGATCCCATCCCCAAGTAACATATGAGTGTCGAACCCATCGTCTTCGTCATCTGCATCCGCGGCTTCTTCCTGCCCACCGTCCGAGTCGTCTACCATCAGTTCATCCTGTATTTCATCCTCGTCCCGCCGCTGTACTTGCCCTTCATCATCATCTTCCTCCTCTTCTCCACCACTACTCTCGCTTTCTTCAAGTTCCTCCTCCTCGTGTTCTGAGACCGCAGCTGAATGACTCCTGGATCGTGAAGTCCCACCTCGTAAAAGATCTCCATGCTGCGTCTTTAGAATATACCCAGACTGATTGAGAATAGCATCAAGATGTTCGTGACCTCGTCTTCGTTCTTCTTCTTCATATCTCAACCTTCCCTTTTCGCGGATATGCTATATGAAACGCTAAGTAAAGGCCATGCATAGAGATGCGAAATACGCACGAAAACAGCTTTCTTCCACTCATTGACAACCATCCTTATTGTGTCTCTAGCCAAGATGCGTAACTGCTTCTCTGTTGACACCCTCGATTTTTCCTTCTTCGCTTCTTGCGCTTCCCAATAGGCCTTAATCCTGGCAGCGATTTGCCCTGCAATATGTGGTCCAACAGCACGTTTCCTGGTGCGTGCATACGCAGTGGCAGATTCTACTACATGGTCCCAGATATCTTTCGAAGTGCGTTTGGAGGCCACAGATGCACGCAATTCGGCAAGCGTTTCCGGCGTTATGTCCGCAGAAGCAGGAGGAAAACGGCCCTCCTGCCTCAACTTGTATGTGCGCTCAAGTAAAACTGCTTCTTTCCTAATTTGCCGCTCCAACGCAGCTTCTTCAATAACTTTCTCGAACGGGGAGAAATAGGATGACAAGAAACCATGCAGCGAAGATCCAAACTTTGGCATCGGGGGTCTTTGGGCAGGATGAGATATGACGGGCAAAGGACGGCGGACGATAAGCTTAATCCGCTTGATTTTGAACTTTGGAGGCTCGGGCAACCCATTGACTTGGTAAGCCGAACGTTTGGTAGGAGTAGCGGGTATTACGTCCTAGATTGGAAATTGAGAAGCACGTCAATCAAGCATGTAAGATTGCATTACCAGTGATTCCTCTCCCGACATATCATCGTCCTGTGGAACTGCAGCACCATTACCCAGAACTTTGTGGCGTTCGCTCCGGCGAGGTGCTACACTAGGGCCAGTAGCATGCTTGTTCCTGCCACGATTACTCGGGCTCTCGTTACCGGGAACTCCCCGCAGCTTCCTCTTGCTTGTTGATATCACATCGCTGGCAAATGCTCTCCGAC
>Ga0137382_10001219_pt1 | contig 11226 bp, 14 predicted proteins | sample SagtaG_15_FD_104816 | JGI IMG/M metagenome (GOLD analysis project Ga0137382, IMG submission 104816) | Vadose zone soil microbial communities from Sagehorn Ranch, Mendocino, California, USA - Sage2_R_20_16 metaG | ecosystem: Environmental > Terrestrial > Soil > Vadose zone | place: USA... | reverse complement strand
GAGCTGCGCGCGCAGGGGATCGAGACCCTCCGGGGGTGGCACCTCACGCGAGAGCAGCTGGCGCTCCGGGGCCTCCACCCCGAGCTGGGCCGGGTGACGCTGTCGCAGCTGTTGGCGTCGTGGGTCGTGCACGACCTGGGGCATATCGGCCAGATCGCGCGGGTGATGGCGAAGCAGTACACGATCGCGGTGGGGCCGTGGAAGGCCTATCTGCCGGTGCTCACGCGCTACTAAGAAAGGATGCGTGGATGCCCGCCCCCGGGACGAAGGATCCTCACCGCGCGCTGCGTGACCATCTGGTCGCCAACCTCTCGGGCGGCCACGCGCACATTGTTTTCGAGGACGCCATCGCCGGCTGGCCAGCGGAGCTCCGCGGGACGAAGCCCGCCGGGCAGCCGTTCACCGCGTGGCGCCTGCTCGAGCACATCCGCATCTCGCAGTGGGACATTGTGGAGTTCGCGAAGAGCGCCGAGCACGTGTCGCCCAAATGGCCCGAGGGTTATTGGCCGCGCGAGGACGCGCCGCCCGATGCCGCAGCCTGGGACAAGAGCGTCGCTCAGGTGGGGCGCGACCTCAAGGCGATGGAGCGGCTCCTGTCCGACTCGAAGACCGACCTGTTCGCGCGAATCCCGCACGGGACGGGCCAGACGATCCTGCGCGAGGCACTCGTGCTGGCCGACCACAACTCCTATCACCTGGGACAGCTGGTGGTCCTGAAGCGGCTGTTGGGACTGCACCGCGACAAGGCCCGATAGCAGGCGTCGCGGTCGGTCAGCTCAGTGTTTCTGCCACGTCGACCACATGTCTTCGGTGACGAGCTCGACCAGCCGGTTCACCATCCGGCCGTAGGCGGCCTTAGGATCGTGCGCCTGGAAGTCCACCTGCCCGCCATTCAGAGCGACCTGACCGACCTTCTCGGTGGCCCAGGCACTCGAGCGCCACACGGTGCCGCCCGACTGGGTGGAGAGTAGCCGCACCGTGAGATCCACCCGTACCGTTGCTTCGAGATGCGGATTGAGGAGTCCCGAGATCCCGCCGCTGCCCTGAGGATTGGTGACCTTCATGTGCCCGGCGAACACGGCACCGACGTTTTGCTCTCGGCCGATCGCTTGCACGCTGGCCATGCCCACGTCCTTCTCACCGACGCGTTTCATCACCGAGTCGGCCGCGCCGAGCTCGAGCACTTCGATCCCCGGCTGCGCCGCCAGTACCGCTTCGGCGAACTGCTCCGTGGCGTACTCGTGGAGCGAGCCCTTGGCGTTCTCGACGGTGAACGTCACCAGCCCGAGCTTGCCGTACGGGCGCAGATCGACGCGCGGTGGGACGAGGACGCGGGTGGCGCCGCCGCAGCCGGCGGCGAGCAGCGCGAGGACGAGAGTCAGCATTCTGCCGCAACGCACGCTCATCGTGACCTCGGGTGTGGGTTCGCGAGACAATAGGATGCGTGGATGGCGGGAACGACGACGTGAGGTCCGTCACACACGGCTACGTTTTTACCGGCCCGGCCCGTGAGACAGACCTCTCCACGCCGCTCTCAGCCACGACGGCCAGCGTTAAGATTCCACGGTGCTCCTCCACGACCTCGTCGAAACCTCGCGGCGCGTGGCCGGCACGAGCGGCCGGCTCGCGAAGATCGATCTGGTCGCCGGCCTCCTCAACCGCGCCAGCCCCGACGAAATCGAGACCGTGATCGGGTTTCTCTCAGGGGCTCCGCGGCAGGGTCGCATCGGCGTCGGCTACGCGACCCTGCAGGCTGCGGCGTCGTCCAGCGTGGCTGACCCCGGGGCGGCGCCCCGGGGTACCCTCTCCCTCTCCGATGTGGACGCCACCTTGGACCGGCTCGCGGCCACTACGGGCAAGGGCTCTGGGGAGGCGAAGGAGCGGCTGCTGCGCGAATTGTTCGATCGCGCCACTCCCGAGGAGCGGGATTTTCTGGTCCGCCTGACCATCGGCGAGCTGCGTCAGGGCGCGCTCGAGGGGCTCGTGACCGAGGCCGTGGCGCAGGCGGCGGGACTCGAGGCCGAAGTTGTGCGTCGGGCCACGATGCTCGCGTCCGACCTGGGCCGGGTGGCGCGCGCGGCGATCACGCAGGGCGCGGCCGGCCTCGCGGGCTTCAAGGTCGAGCTGTTTCATCCGATCCAGCCGATGCTCGCTCAGGCCGCGGACGACGTGGGCGACGCACTCGCGCGGCTCGGTGAGGCGGCGTTCGAGCACAAGCTCGACGGCGCGCGCATTCAAGTCCACAAGCAGGGCGACGAGGTGCGGGTCTACTCGCGTCAGCTGAACGACGTGACTCGCGCCGTGCCCGAGGTCGTCGAAGCGGCGCGGCGCCTGCCACTCGCGGACGCCATCCTCGACGGCGAGGCGATCGCTCTCCGGCCGGATGGCACGCCGCTGCCGTTTCAAGTGACCATGCGCCGGTTCGGCCGGAAGCTCGAGGTCGCGCGCATGCGCGCCGAGTTGCCGCTCGCGCCGTTCTTCTTCGATCTGCTCTACGCCGAGGGCGGGGTGCTGCTGGACGAGCCATACGCCCGGCGCTTCGCCACGCTCGCCGCGGCCGTCCCCGGCGCGCAGCGGGTGCCGCGCCTCGTGACGGCGGACCTGGCGGCGGCGGCGGCGTTCTTCGAGGCCGCGATCGCCGCGGGGCAGGAAGGGCTGATGGCGAAGGGGCTCGACGCGCGGTACGAGGCCGGCGCGCGCGGCGCCGCGTGGCTCAAGGTCAAACCCGCGCATACGCTCGATCTCGTCGTGCTCGCCGCCGAGTGGGGTCACGGTCGTCGCCGCGGCCGGCTGTCGAACATCCATCTGGGCGCCCGCGACCCCGACACGAACGGCTGGGTCATGTTGGGAAAGACGTTCAAGGGGATGACGGACGAAATGCTCGAGTGGCAAACCGCCAGACTGCTCGAGCTCGAGACCGGGCGCGAGGGGCACGTGGTGCACGTACGACCCGAGCTGGTGGTGGAGATCGCGTTCAACGGGATTCAGGCGAGCCCTCATTACACCGGTGGTCTCGCGCTGCGCTTCGCGCGTGTGGTACGCTACCGGCCCGACAAGACCGCCGATCAGGCGGACAGCATCGCGACCGTACGAGAGCTGCACCGACGCGAAGCCGGGGATCGGTAACCCAGCGCGCGGGCGTCCCGTCATATAATCGAGCCCCCGGCGCCACTCATTTGGCAGAGCGCTCCATATGTCCCCAGACGATCTGCGGTGCGAGCTGGAGCGGCTGCACGCCGCGACGTTCGGCTGGGCGCTGAGTTGCTGCCGCTGGGATCGCGCCGCGGCCGAGGACGTGCTCCAGGCGAGCTACCTGAAGCTGTTGGACGGTCGCGCGCGCTACGACGGGCGCTCGAGCCTGCGCACGTTCGTATTTGGCGTGGTCGCGCGCACGGCGCGAGAGACGCGGCGCCGGGCCGCGCTGCGACGCTGGGTGCCGCTCGCGTCGCTGCTGCTCGGCCCCGGCCTGGCGGATGGCCGCCCCGATCCCGCGGCGGCCGTCGCGCGCGCCGACGCGACGGCGAGGCTGGTCGAGGCGCTCCGACGGCTTCCCGGTCGCCAGCGTCAGATCCTGCACCTGGTGTTCTACGAGGACCTGACGATCGCCGAGGCGGCTACGGTCGCCGGTGTAGCGATCGGCACCGCGCGGACCCACTACGAGCGTGGCAAGGCCGCGCTCAGAAAGCTGCTGGAGGGCGCACGCGAATGATCGACCAGGACGATCGTGATCTGCGAGGGGCGTTCGAGGCGCTGAGGCGGGAGGCGGCAGCGCACACCCCGCCGTTTGATACCACGGGAGGGGCGGCGCGGCGCCGGCTCGTGCCGGGCGCCCGTCGCCGTACCCTCGTGCTCGCCGCGGCTGCCGTACTCGCCGGCGTGGCGCTCGTCCTGGTGCTCACACCGCACCGGCCGGGCGTACAGCTCGGTCTCGCGTCGGTGCGCTGGGAATCGCCCACCGATTTCCTGCTGCGGCTCCCGGGTGACGAGCTGTTGCGGCTTGTGCCCCGGCTCGACGTCACCCCATCGACCATCAACTGGAGCATCCCGTGAAGACTCTCGCTCTGATCCTGTTCGCCTGCGCGGTCGCGAGTGCTCAACAGCCGTCCCAGCCTCCGCCTCCAGATGACCCGCTCGCACGTGTGTTGTTTCCGCCGGAGCTCGTGATGCAGCACCAGCAGGACATCGGGCTTCGGGCCGAGCAGCGCGCTGCCATCACCAAAGCGATCCAGGAGTTTCAGACCAAGGTCGTAGACCTGCAGTGGCGCATGCAGGACCAGTCGCAGCGGCTCGCCAGCATGCTCGACAAGCCCAGTGTCGATCAGTCTGCGGCCCTGGCGCAAGTAGACGAGGTGCTGGGCGTGGAGCGCGAGGTGAAACGCGCCCACATGTCGCTACTGATCCAGATCAAGAACACGCTGTCGGCCGAACAGCAAGCGAAGCTCGCCGCGGCGCGTGGCGCAGGGCCTGGAAAGAGCTAGTCGCCGCTGCGCCGACGCCACACCGTGTGCCGGAACCAGTCACGCGTGGTCGGGGTTCACGCGTCATGACTCTTTCTACCGTTGACACGACTCCTGCCGCCAAGAGTGGCAAGTTTCTCCTGGGCGGCGACGTACTGGTTTACCGGCTCGGCTTCGGCGCCATGCGACTCACCGGCAAGGGCATCTGGGGCGAGCCGCGCGATCGTCGCGAGGCGATCGCCGTGCTCCGCCGCGCCATCGACCTGGGTGTGAACCTGATCGACACCGCAGACTCGTACGGTCCGGAGGTGAGCGAGCGGCTCATCGCCGAAGCGCTGCATCCCTACCCTGCGGGGCTCGTGATCGCGACGAAGGCGGGTCTCGAGCGTCCGGGCCCCGACCAATGGACGCCGAACGGGCGACCCGCTCACCTGCGCGCGGCCCTGGAGGGCAGCCTCCGCCGCCTGAAACTCGAGCGCATCGATCTCTACCAGCTGCACCGCATCGACTCCGAGGTGCCGCTGGCGGACCAGATCGGCACGCTCCAGCGGATGCAGGAGGAGGGGAAGGTGCGCCACATCGGCCTGTCGGAGGTTTCGGTCGCCGACATCGAGCGCGTTCGCCAGATGACGCCCATCGTTTCGGTCCAGAACCGCTACAGTCCGGCCGACCGGGCACACGAGCGTGTGCTCGACTACTGCGAGCGGGAGCGGCTCGCGTTCCTGCCCTGGTATCCGCTGGGCGCCGGGGCGGCGCTGCGCCGGCGCAGCCCGCTTGCCAAGGCGGCGGAGGCGCTGGGCGCGACCCCCGCGCAGGCGGCCCTCGCGTGGCTGCTGCGACGCTCACCGGTCATGCTACCCATTCCCGGCACGTCCAGTGTGAAGCACCTGGAAGAGAACATAGGGGCCGCGCTGCTCGAGCTGCCGGACCGCGAGTTCGAAGTGATTTCCCGGGCGGCGTGAGCTTCAGTTCACCTGGAGCACCGTTTCGATGAAGCTCAGGGTCTTGGTCTCGACCCACTCGACGGTCACCGCTTCGACCTTCATCGTTCCGATGCGGTCGGTGCTGCTGGTGACGACGCGGCCCTTGGTGGGCGAGGGCTTGATGTCGCGGGCGACCGCGATGCCGCGCCGCGGGTCGTAGCGGAACACCAGTAACGATCGGAGCGCCGCCCTGCCGCCACCCGCGAGGCGCGGCGTGAACGCGAGCGTCACGCTCGGGTAGGCATCCGCGCTGTCCGTGCGGTCTTCGATCGCCGCTTCGTGTCCGGCGTTCTTGAGCGCATCCATGAAGCGCTCCAGCACCCCCCGCACCACGGTTTTCAGGCGCTCGCCGCACGCCCGGCGCCGCCGCTCGCCTTCGTCATGGACGGGCTTCACGGCTACCTGCAACTTCGCGGTGCGCTCCTCGTAGCTCTTCAATAACGCGCGCAGCTGGTCCATGCTCTTATCGGCCATGAGAAGATGATACGGCATAACGGACCATGAGTCACGTCCTACCGGCGCTGTTGCTCGGAGGGTGCTGCCTGCTCGGTCTGGTTCTCGTCCCGCTGGGCCTGCCCGGACTGTGGATCATGGTGGCCGGGATCGTCGGCTACGGCTGGCTTACGGACTTCCGCTCCGTCGGTGTGGCGACGATCGGGGCCGCGCTCGGCCTCGCCTTCCTGGGCGAAATCGTGGAGGCATGGCTCGGCTTTCGACTGGCGCGGGCCTACGGCGGGTCGCGCCGAGCCGCCTGGGGCGCGTTGGCGGGCGGACTGGTCGGCGCCGCGACTGGCGTGCCCGTGCCGATCGTCGGGAGCGTGGTCGGCGCGTTCGTCGGCTCATTCGTGGGTGCCGCGCTGTTCGAGTACTCGAGCTCGCGCACGACAGGGACCGCGGTCCGCGCGGGCTGGGGCGCGGTGCTGGGACGCGCGGCTGCGGCTGCAGCGAAGATCGCGCTGGGGGTGGTCATCGCCGTGCTGTGTGTGGTCGCCGTGCTGCGCACCTGAGCCGTGGTCCGCGTCAAGTCTTGACGGCCGAGAACGGGACGAGGGTGCGGGCCCGCTCGTCCCACAGCGTGAGGCGGACGCAACGCAGGCTCTCCCAGAGCGTGAGGGTCGGAACCTGACGGAGCTCGGGGTGATCGTCCAGCGCCTCCTGCAGCCGGTAGTTGGGGATCCGGGGCAGGAGGTGATGGATGTGGTGGAGCCCGATGTTCCCCGTGGCCCACTGGAGCAGCTTGGGCAGGCGGTAGTACGAGCTGCCTTCTAGTGCTGCCGCGTCGTAGGCCCAGCGTCCCTGATGCTCCCAGTACGTCGGCTCGAACTGGTGCTGAATGTAGAAGAGCCACACCCCGATCGTGCACGAAAGCAGCGCGATCGGAAGATGGACCAGGAGGAGCGCTCGGAATCCCACCAGCCGTCCCAGCAGTGTCGCCAGCGCGGCCAGGCCGACGTCGGTCCACAGGATGCTGCGCCGCTCGCGCGTCCAGCTCCCCGGCACGATGGTCGGGAGGCGGTGGCGCACGAAGAAATGCAGCACCGCTCCCACGCCGAACAGCACCGCCGGATGGCGATACACCCGATACTTGAAGCGCTGCCAGCGCGCCAACGCCAGGTACTCGTCGACCGTCAGCGTGTCGATGTCGCCGAAGCCCCGTTGCTCCAGGTTGCCCGATGTCGCGTGGTGGAGCGCGTGGGTCTTCTTCCAGTAGTGATATGGCGTCAGCGTGAGCACGCCGAGAATCGACCCGACGATGTCCGCCACGCGGGTTGAGCGGAAGAACGCGGCGTGCCCGCAATCGTGCTGGATAATGAAGAGGCGGACGAGGAAGAAGGCCGCCGGGACGGCCAGGAGGAGCGTGAGCCAGTATCCAACGCCGAGGCTCACGTACATGAGCGCCCATGCGCCGGCGAAGAGCGCGAGGGCGCTCCCCAGCTGCCAGACGCTGCGCTTCAGATCGGGGGCCTTGTAGCGCGCCAAGCGCGCTCCCCACGCCGTTACTGTCGCCATTTCCCCTGCGCGGTCGGAAACGTCACAGCCTAATGATACCCGGCTGTGAAGTCAAACAAGCCGAAAGTCACACAGGGGTTAGATTTAGCGGCCTGGGAACCCTACCGGAGAACGCTATGACACCGGTCACACTGGCGCGGTTCATGAAGGAGCTGGAAAAATTAAAGAAGGAGTCCGATGGCGGGCTGAAGCCCGATGAGTACGACACCCGACTGGCACGCGTCATCCAAGAGCTGCGGGATCGCGGTCTCGACGCCGATCGCGCCGCGACCACCGCGGCGCTCGCGGACGCGGTCAAAGGTGGCATCATCACGCCCGCGGTGCAGGGGCACCTGCAGCGGAGGTTGGGGCTGGTCTAGGCGCCCTGGAAGTACTTCTCTTCCCAGGCGACGTCGAACATCTCGTTGCAGTGCCGGCAGCGCATCGCGGGCGGCCGCACGGTGAGCGGCACGCGCTCGCGACAGTTGGGGCAGACTGCGTATTCGGTGATCCCCCCGGGAAAACGCGCGGGGTTCTTGGGACTGGGCACGACCGACCAGCGCTGCGGCGGTGCGCTGACGATGTCGAGCAGCGGGCGCGGCACGTCGATAGCCTCGCCGAGGACGTCGACAAGCGCTTCGCGTGGCCCAAGCTTCTTCACGTGGTACCACGCACCTCGACGTAACGGCCGGTCGATGTCAGCTCGCAGCCGCGCCCAGTAACGTTTGGGAGTCACTGCTCCGCTCGTTCCGTTTCGACTCCAGCGTTCATGGCGCCTTGGAATCGCGCTGGGCTCGGGGCCCGGCGATCAGACGCGCGCGCGGCGGCCGATGCCTGTCACAATAGTAGCGCTGCGGGTGCCCCGTGTCCTGTGACTGTTGGTGGGTGACCCACCGCGCGGGCCGCCCGCAGGTCGTACGCGTCGTCCAGTCGAAAAAATCGCAGCGGATCGCGCCCATGGAAAGAGCCCCGCTCCCCCCGTCGGCAGGCTCACGGGCCAGCCGGGGCCGTGGCGGGCCGGGCCCCATCCGACGCCAGGTCGAGCCGGGTCTCAACCATGTTGCGGTTTATCCACACCACGTGATCGCCGCACATGATCGCGTCCACAGGATAGGGCTGAGCGGCGAACGATGCGCCGTCCGAGCTCGCGACCTGTGTGCCCGGGAAGTAGTACCAGCACCGCTCGCCACCAGGGTGGCTATGGATCATCCCGACCGTGCCCACCCAGCCGGCGTCCTCGCAGGTCTGATGGGGCACCACGCGCGTCGCCGTCGAGTGCCCCGGTTCGACATCGGCGGGTGCGATGCGTCGCACGATGACGCTGCTCCACCGCACCTCCCCGATCATGCAGCCCATGAATTCCGTGGGATACGAACGGTACTGCAGGGCGAGATAGCGTCGCGCCTGCTCGGACAGTATCAGCGTGCGCACCGCAACGTCGGATGGACCATGGCTGGCCCGGCCTCCGGGGCCCGCCGCCCAGGCCGCGTCGGTCAGGCGACCGGACTCGGGTTGGAGCGCCATAACCCCGATCAGCGCCGTGGCCGTGACCGCGACGCGGATGACGCTTGCGCGAACCGAACGCTTCCCCACCGGTTTCATGCTCCACGACACTGGACTGCGATGCTCTGGCGCAAGACGGGTGCCAACCGCGTTGCCCAAGAGTGGCGCCGGGACTCCCGGCGCGTGCACTTTCTTTGGGCGAGGGCCTGGCAAGTGCGCTCGGGAAACCGGTAGAATCACCAAGTTGCGCAGTTCGGGGAACCGCCGGGTGTTGCGTCGACAACGCAGCGCCGACCCTCCATCATGCCGCGGTTCGCTGGCGTCAGAACGGAGATTCCGGTCCTTGAGCGACGCAGACCTCGTCATTCTCGGTACGCGCGTGGTCACCCCGGATGGGGTACGCCCGGCCGCGGTCGCGATCGCCGGTGGCGTGATCACCGGCGTACACGAACACGGCGCCGCGCCCGACGCCTCTCGACGCCTCGACGTGAACGATGCCATTGTCCTTCCCGGCGGCGTGGACCCACACGTGCACGTGAACGAGCCGGGGCGGACTGAATGGGAGGGATTCGAGACGGCCACGCGGGCCGGCGCCGCGGGTGGTGTCACCACCATCGTCGACATGCCGCTCAACAGCCTTCCCGTGACGACGACCGCAATCGCCTTGAAGGTGAAGGCCCGAGCGGCCGCGGGTCGCGCGACGGTCGATTACGCGTTCTGGGGTGGGGTCGTGCCGGGCAACGTCCAGCAGCTGGCGCCGCTCGCACGGGCCGGCGCGCGGGGATTCAAGTGCTTCCTCGTGCCGTCGGGCATCGACGAGTTCCCGCCGGTGACCGCGCGAGACCTGCGCCCCGCGATGGCGCAGATCGCCGAGTTGGGCCTTGCCCTGCTGGTCCACGCCGAGTTGCCCGGTCCGATTCAACGGGCCGCCGCCTCCCGCGCCCCGGGCGACCCGCGTCGCTACGCGTCCTATCTGGCCTCACGTCCGGCAGCCGCCGAAGTCGAGGCCGTAGACCTGATCTTGGACCTCTGTCGCGAGACGGGCTGTCGAGTCCACATTGTGCATGTTTCGGCGGCAGAGACACTGGAGCCGTTGCGCGCGGCCAAACGCGCCGGCCTGCCGGTCAGCGCGGAGACGTGCCCGCACTACCTCACGTTCGCCGCCGAGGAGATCGCCGATGGGGCCACCGCCTGGAAGTGCGCTCCACCGATCCGCGAACGGAGCAATCGGGACCGGTTGTGGGATGCGCTGGCCGACGGCACGCTCGACTTCGTGGCGAGCGACCACTCGCCTGCGCTTCCCGCCCTCAAGTGCCTCGACACGGGGGATTTCGTGCGGGCCTGGGGCGGCGTCGCGTCGCTCGAGCTGGCGCTCGCGGCGACGTGGAGTGGCGCGCGGCAACGTAGGCGCGACGTGCAGGACCTCGCGCGCTGGTGCGCCGAGCGCCCCGCGCGACTCGCGGGTTTCGGGCGCAAAGGTCGGATCGCCGCGGGCTGCGACGCCGATCTCGTGGTATTCGATCCCGACGGGCGGTTTGTCGTGGAGCCCGACCGGCTGCGCCAGCGCCACCCCGTAACGCCGTACGCGGGGATGACGCTCTTGGGGGTCGTGCGGCAGACCTTCGTGCGGGGCGTGTGCGTGTACGACAGCGGGGCGTTTCCGGCGGGAAAGGTGGGGACGTGGGTCAAGCCATGATGCACGAGGGTCTGATCGATCTCGCCTCGTCCCGCCTGGGCGGACGGGCGCTCGTGGCGTCGGACGAATTCTTCGCACCCAAAACGAACCTGCTCACGCCCGGGCCTGCCGTGTTCATCGAGGGCAAGTACACGGATCGGGGGAAGTGGATGGACGGATGGGAGACGCGGCGCAAGCGCGGGCCGGAGGGTGGATTCGACTGGTGCATCGTCGAGCTCGGCATTGCGGGCACGATCCGCGCGATTACCGTGGACACGACCTACTTTCGCGGCAACCACCCGGCGGCCTGCTCGCTCGACATCGCGGAGCTCGAGGGCTCGCCCGGGCCCGCGCGGCTGCGCGTGCTGGACCAGGCGTTCGCGGAGCTGCTGCCACGCGCGCCGCTCGCCGGTCACACGGAGAATCAGATCCCGATCGAGCGAGGCGCTCGGGCCACGCATGTCCGTTTCAAGATCTATCCCGACGGCGGGGTGGCGCGGTTACGCATCTGGGGCGACGCCCGGCCCGATTGGCGGCGCATCGGAGCGCAGCGCGTCATCGATCTCGTCGCGGTCCAGCACGGCGGGGTGCCACTCGCCACCAGTGATCAGTTCTTCAG
>Ga0137382_10001210_pt1 | contig 11252 bp, 8 predicted proteins | sample SagtaG_15_FD_104816 | JGI IMG/M metagenome (GOLD analysis project Ga0137382, IMG submission 104816) | Vadose zone soil microbial communities from Sagehorn Ranch, Mendocino, California, USA - Sage2_R_20_16 metaG | ecosystem: Environmental > Terrestrial > Soil > Vadose zone | place: USA... | reverse complement strand
GTGCCGCAGTCCGAAGCGACGACGAATTGCAAAATTTGCACTTGCCCGGTTTCCGGATCGACGTGCACCTGCGCGGCCTGGGCACCGTAGTTGTAGGCGCCGGACTCATTGCCGAAGCGCGTGCTGTCGGGCAGCACGGAGTCAGCGTCGAAGCTGCCCGAGCCGACGATCGGCGCGCCGTTGTGGCGGAATAGTCGTGCGCGAGCGACGTCGGACACGGTCAGCGATTTTCCTTCCGCGCCTTTGACGAAAATTCTTCCGTCGCGCGACATCAGGTCCGCGGCGTTCGCCTCCAACATTTCCGCCGCTTGTTCGAACAGTTGCTGCTTGACGTTAGTCGCGGCGTTCTTGACCGCGTTGCCGCTCACGTAGGTGAGGCGGCTCGCGAAAGCCCCTAAGCAAAAAGTCGTCAGATCGGTGTCGGCGCGGGAAATTTCCACGTCTTCGACAGGCACGCCAAGCTCTTCGGCGGCGATCTGACACATGGCAGTGTGCACGCCTTGGCCGCATTCGCCTTCACCGCTGAGAATCAGCGCTTTGCCGTCCTCGTTGATTTTGATCGTCGCCGAGCTGCCATCGTAGTCGCCAAAGTGGCGCTTGCCGCTGACGTGAACGGTGCACGCCAGGCCTAAACCGATGTTGGCCCGCTTGTTGGCGCGCTTGCTTTTCCAATCGATCATCTTTTCGGTCATGTCGAGGCATTGCTTCAGCTCGCAGCTGGTCACGCGATTGCCGTGCGGCGAAACGTAACCGACTTCCGCGGCGTTGATGCGCGCGATCTCCATGGGGTCGATGCCCAGCGCGTGAGCGCCGAGGTCGATGGCTTGTTCGACGGCCCATTCCGCCGAGGGATTGCCGAACCCGCGAAAGGCGCCGGTAGGAATTTTGTTCGTATAAACCAACTTGGCGTCGATCTTGACGTCGGAATATTTATAACAGGTGTCGTGACGCATGGCGGCAACGCCGGTGATCGCCGGCGCTTTGGCCGAGTAGGCGCCGTTGTCGGCGATGACTTTCAATTCCTTGGCGCGGATGCGGCCGTCTTTTTTGAAGCCCATCTTGACGTTGATTTTCATGAAGACGCGTGGCCGGCAGCCGGCGAGAAATTCTTCTTCCCGCGTGTTGATCAACTTGACCGGCTTGCGCGCTTTCTTAGTTAGCACCGCGGCCACGAGAGCGTTGTTGTCGTCACAGGATTTGCCGCCGAAGCCGCCGCCGACGGCGCTCTGAATGATCCGCACGTCGGTTTCGGGAACGCCCAACGCAGTGGCGATGCGGTAGCGCGCGTTAAACAACGTCTGGGTGTTCATGTAGATGGTGTATTTGCCGCTGGTGGCATATTCGGCAACGCTGCCGATGGTCTCGATCGAGCAGTGCCACTGGGGCATGCTGGTGAAGGTGTCTTCGACGATGACGTCGGATTCGGCGAAGGCTTGGGCGACGTTGCCGCGCTCCAGGTCCAAGTGCATGGCGATGTTGTTCGGCTTGTCGTCGTGCACCAACGCCGCGCCGTCTTGCATCGCCTCTTCGGCATCGAAGACACCCGGGAGCGGCTCCCAATCGACTTCGATCAAGTCGATGGCTTCTTCAGCCGTATCCGCGTCGATGGCCGCCACTGCGGCGACTTCTTCGCCGACGTAGCGGGTTTTACCCACGGAAAGAATATATTGATCGGCAAAGAACGCGCCCCAGGGGCGCTTGATCGTGTCTTCAGCGGTGACGACCGCGCGCACGCCGGGAAGTTTTTCGGCTTTGCTTGTGTCGATGTGGCGGATCCGCGCGTGCGGAAACGGGCTGCGAAGAACTCTGCCGACCAGCATACCGGGAAGATAGATGTCGGCGATGTACTCGGAATCGCCGGTGACCTTGTCGAAGCCTTCGCCCCGTTGCACCCGTTTGACGACGACGGAAAACTTTTCTGCCTGTGTCATAATTAGTATTCTCTACGGCTAAAGACTAGGGTTCTGCGTTCAGACTCCGAACGCGCATTGTCATTTCGACCGAAGGGAGAAATCTTTCTTAGATGTTTTGCTTTCGCTCGGCGTTACGGACAGGACCCGTTACTTGGTATTCTTTGCGCTCTACGCAAGTTATTTCGTGCGAAAAGGTCCTTCGCTGTCACTCAGGACGAATTGATCCGCTGTAAGCGAATCAATTCGTTTTAGCAACCGGTTTGTAAACGTCGAGACTCTGGATTTTCGCCGTAGTCTCGCGTTTGCGAAACGTATAATTGGGATCGGTTTTACCATCAACTACGGCCATGACCGATTCCAAGATCTTATAATAGCCGGTGCAGCGGCAGAGATTGCCCGACATCCATTCTTTAACTTCTTCTTCGCTCGGCTTCGCGTTTTCATCGAGCAGGGCTTTGGCAGCCATGATTTGTCCTGGCGTGCAAATGCCGCATTGAAAACCGCCGTATTCGATAAACGCCTGTTGGAGCGGATGCAGCTTGCCGTCCTTGGCGAGGCCCTCGATGGTCTCGATGTTCTTGCGGTTGCACCCTATCGCCAGCGTCAAACAAGAGCTGACCAATCGGCCGTCGACAATGACGCTGCAAGCGCCACAAACACCGATGCTGCAGCCTTCCTTGGTTCCGGTCAGGCCGAGCTCATCGCGCAACACGTGAAGTAGTAACCGGTTTGGCTCGATCTCGACCTGATGCTCTTCGCCGTTTACATGTAACGTCAGCGCTCGTTTCATGGCGCTGAAAATAGCCTTTGTGAGACTAAGATTCAACTTCTTAGACGGCTAAATTCGCAACCAGAATGCGACTTCAACTGGATGAGTTTTAATTGCTACGTTGATGTCGTGCTTACGATTTGGGCACGTCGCCTGGGTTTTCGTTAATTTCTCGGGCAGAATGCACGCAGTATGTTATTGGCTCGCCGAGATCCCTAAGGATTTTCTGCGAGTATCGATTGCGAGCTAAAATTCGCCCGTGGCGCGCAACTTGCTCTCCAGCGTTCCCCATCAATCAACATCGTTCGTTCGATTCAACAGAGTTAAGTGGCGAAATATGGAGGAGAAGATGGCAATCAAACAGAGACGGCTATCGGCATTCGCGTTCAATGCGCTGGTCTTGCTCGCGCTGAACGGCGCAGCGGCGCTGGCGCAAACCAAGGTGGGAACCGACCCCCGCTTCGAAAAGTTAGCGAAGGACCTCTACCCGAAAGCAAAGCAAGAAGGCGCCTTGGTGGTTTATACGATTTGGGACGTCGAGCATATCAAATCGATCCTGGATGTTTTCAACAAGCGCTTTCCCGGCATCAACACAACCTACTGGCAAGGAACCCGGTCAGAGATTATTGCGCGGACGCTCACGGAGTATCAAGGCGACCAGAAAACCGCCGATGTGATTCTGAGCGAAGGGGCGCCGGTGGTTCTGCGTGCCGCCGGAACGATCGAGCCTTATAATACCATCCAGGTGAACTCTCTGATTCTGCATGACCCCACGCTTCCTACGGTGAGCCTCCAAATAGTCGCTCTGGCTTACAATACCAAAAGATGAAAAAGGAAGATCTACCCAAAACCTGGGACGACGTCATCAATCCTAAATACAAGGGAATGGTTGCTCTTGATGATCCGCTGCGGGCCGGCCCATTGAGCGGCATGCTTGCCGGACTGAAGGAGTACTGGAAAGACGAGGCCCAATGGACAAGATACATAAAGGGCCTGAGGGCCCTTAACGTGACGGTTCACAAGAGCACGAGCGCGATGTTTCGCCTGCTCATCGCGGGAGAATATTCCATCGCGATGCCGTCGCTTCTGCATGACGTGATCGAGGAGAAAGAGAAAGGCAGTCCGGTGGATTTTGTGAAGAGCGCCGCGCCGGTCATTTCGGCGCAACAGTTGGGCATCTACGGCAAAGCGCCGCACATAAACGGCGCCAAGCTTTTTGCCGAATGGATGATTGCCCCCGAAGGCCAACTGGCGGTGTCCGCGGTGGGTCGGGAAGTGTCGCGCAAAGGCATCAAGTCTAAGGCATCCATCGAATACGCATGGGGAAGCAATGTGAAACCGATTCCGTCGGTGAATAAGACGTATTCGGAAGATCCGCGCAAGTGGCTGGATACCTACGTCAAACCGGTGTGGGAGAATTAGCTACATCCTTCTTAAATCCCTGTAGAATATTTTAGTTTCCAACGGTAGAGTAATCCGCCAAACGGTCACGCTCGGGCGCTTGAGCGTGAGTTTTCGACAAGTCATGTAAATGACTTCGCCCGGGTTCGACCTGCAGTTTGAAAAACGCTTTAGAAAAAACGACGACAAAATTGATGTCGCTCAGATCGCGGGCTGTGCTATTTTATGAAAGGTTGGCGAACAATCTCAACACGCAGGAGAAAGACGCATGGTAAGCGAGCAGGATAGAAAAAATGCTATCAATCGTATTCAGCGGGAGGAGCTGGCTCAACTGACCAAAGATCTCGTCGATATTCCGAGTCCTACCGGTTCGGAAAAGGCGATCGGCGAGTTTATTTTAAGCTGGTACTCGCGTCACGGCATCAAGGCGTTGCGTCAGGAGATCAATCCTGAGCGCGTCAACGCCGTGGGTATCCTCGATGGCCGGAGCGACGGCGTATCGTTGACGATCAACGGCCACATGGACACGAGTTATACCGGCACTGAAGAAGACCGCATGTTTTGCCGTGCCCTCGAGCCCGACAGCGATCTCAAAGGAGCGGTTCGCGACGGCAAGGTGTTCGGCCTCGGTGCTTCCAATATGAAATCCGGTCTCGCGGCGTTTATGGTTGCAGGCAAGGCGATACGCGAAAGTGGCGTTGCGCTAAAAGGCGATCTGATTCTCGCCGCGGTTGCCGGAGAAATATCCCGGACGCCGATTGGACCTTATCAATCCGAAGCCTACCGCGGCGAGGGAACCGGAACCATCCATCTGTTGACCCATGGAGTTCAGTCCGATTACGCCATCGTGGCCGATCGGTCAGGCCATTCCATCGTGTGGGCGCAAAACGGCGTTGCGCAGTTCAAGATCAGCACATTCGGCGATCCCCACGCGGCGTGGGGAGTGACCCGCGAAGAAAAGTCTCCGGAAGCGTCAAGCGCGATTCTAAAAATGATCAAGGTGTTGCAGGCCGTTGATAGCTGGGCGGGAGAATTCGAACGCGCCCATGTTTACGCTTCGCCGCACGGTCCGCTCGTTCCCAAGGTTAATATTGGCTCGATTCAAGGCGGCGCGCCGTTCCGGCCGAATTACTATCCCGGCGTTTGCTCGATCTACGTCGACGTGCGCACGCCTCCGGAATTGCGTCCGGTGCAAGTACAGCGGGAGCTCAGGGCCGTGCTCGCCAACCTCGGCATCGAGTATGAAATGGAGATGTATGCGTCGAAGATGGGCTACGAGGCCAAACAGGTCGGATCGGTGATCAAGGTCCTGGAAGAAAGTTATCAATCGCTCTTTGGCAAAAAGACGCCGACGCCGACCGGAGTTCATGCGAGCATTTGGACCGATACCAACATCTATAACGAGATGGGGATTCCTGCCTGTAAGTTCGGCCTTGGCGGCGGGCGCTGGAAATTTCGTTCGGAACAAATCGAGATCGAAGATATCTATCAAGCGGCGCAAGTTTATGTCTTAGCCGCGCTCGAAATCTGCAACTGGGACAAACCGCAACCCTGATTTTACACAATCGCAAGTCTATGGAAGACCAGATTCGCAAACTCAATCAAGAATACGGGTTCAATCTCAGCGAAGATGAGATTCAGTTGATCGCCCAACGGACCGCTGAGTTCGAGAGATTGTTTCAGTGTTTGTACAAGGTCGATCTGGCGGGCATGACGCCGCTGCTTAAGTTCGATAGAGAACCATCGTAATGTCCGTAGACCTTGAAACGGCGAGCATTAGTGATGTCGCGTCGCAGCTTAGACGTAAAGAGTTATCTCCGCTGGAGGTTACGCGTCTCTATCTTGAGCGCGCTAAACGGCTCAATCCGCTTCTCAACGCCTACATCACGCTTACCGAAGAGCAGGCTCTCGCGGACGCGGCTCGGGCCGAACAGGAAATTCAGCGCGGACTCTATCGTGGTCCCCTGCACGCACGGGATACCTTTTTCGATCAAAGACAATCTGGCCACCAATGGTGTGAGAACGACCGCGGGATCGAAGATTCTTGACGACTGGGTTCCCGATCACGACGCCACGGTGGTAAAGCGATTGAAGGATGCGGGTGCGATCGTGCTCGGCAAAACCAATATGCATGACTGGGCGCTGGGCGGCACAACGATCAATCCTTTCTATGGGACGACAAGAAATCCCTGGGATACGGAACGCATCGCCGGCGGTTCGAGCGGTGGCTCGGCGGTTGCGGTGGCGGCCGGCATGTGTCTCGCCTCCATTGGCACCGATAGTGCTCAGTCGGTGCGTAATCCTGCCTCCATGTGCGGCATCGTCGGCCTCAAACCGACCTACGGCCGCGTGAGTCAGTATGGGACCGTGCCTGGCACCGGCGCTTATTCCACAAATCATACTGGGGTTCTCACCCGCACCGTGGAGGATTGCGCGTGGGTGTTGCAAATGATTGCGGGCGACGATGACAATGACCCGCAGAGCTCTCAGGAGTCTGTGCCGAATTACGCGCAAAGCCTCGGCCGGGAAGTGCGAGGATTGAGGATTGGACTTCTGCGCGGATTTTTCGATGAAAACATGGCGAGCGAGGTCCGGGAAAACTTCACGCAAGCGATGGAAACTTTAAAACAGCTCGGCATGCAAGTCGAAGAGGTAACGACGCCGCACATAAATCTGATTCCGGCAATTAAAGTTTGCACGAGCAGGGTCGAAAATGCCGCGGCGCACGACCCCTATTTGCGTACCAGAGCGCGGGACTACAGCAAGCAGACGCTCTACAGTTATATTTCCGCGCTGCTGACGCCGGCAACGACCTATGTGATGGCTCAACGGGCGCGTCGACTGGTGTGCGACGAGTTCGACGAGCTACTGAAGCGTGTCCAGTTGTTGGTTTTGCCGACGATCCCGTTTCCGGTGCCGTCCATCGAAGAGTGCCAATCCGGCGTGATCGAAATCGACGGCAAAAAGATCAAACAGCAGGACGCCAGAGGCGGACTGGAGAGCCTTTGCTGCATTCCGTTCAACGTCACCGGATTGCCGGCGATCAGTTTATGCTGCGGCTTTTCAATGTCCGGGATGCCGATGGGGATACAGATCGCCGCCGGCGCGTTTCAGGAGGAGTTAGTGCTTCAGGTCGCCCAAGCTTACGAACGAACAACCGAGTGGTATAAAATCAGACCAAAGCTGGCGGTGGATTGACAGTCCGCGGTTCTTATTCGGCTCTGCCCGAATGCGTCTTGCCCCATTTAGCTCGCATCGACTTCATCGTCTCGCCTTCGCCGACCTGAACGCGTGTCTGGCGCAGTATCTCCCAGACTTTTTCATGCTCGCTGTGCGCCGCCAGTTCCGCTTCGTGATCCAGATTTTCCGGCCACAAACCCATCAAGTAGCCATGCCAGGGTTCTTGTGGCTCGAGTTTCGGCAAGCCCAGCTCCTCCCAGATCTGCTTGGCGCGGATCATAAATTCCTCTTTGGGCAACGACAGGGGAGGGAAGTCAGCTTTGCGGGTCGCGTCGATGAGCAATGACGACTCGGAATTGTCATAACGACTGGACGGGTGGGTCGCGACCATTCCGATAGGCGTCGCGCCGAAGGGCCGATCGCGCACAATCTTGACGTCTCTGTGCGGCTGAGATCGGTGCGTGATCGCCCAGGTGACGGCCACCGGATCTTTGACGTTGATATCCTCGTCGACGGCGACGATCATTTTCCCGACACGGTCGCCGTAATCGAGCGCCGCTTGCATGACCCCCCACGGATCTTCGTCGTTGCGCTTTTTCAAGCTCACGGCGACATAGGGCCGCATGTTGACCAGCGGTTCGATCATGTGCACTTCTTTGACGCAGTCAAAGCCCTTGCTGACGATAAAGCGTTTCACCAGTGTCGCCATGCCCATCGCTTTAATTTTGGAGCTTTCGCTTGGCGTAACTTGACTGATGATCGATACCCAGATCGGGTTCTTTCGATGGGTGACGCACTTGAGCTCGAACATGGTGCTTAACGTGCGCGGGTCGACGTAGCCCATGGACTCGCCGTAGGGACCTTCTTCCTCCATATAGTTGGTTGGGATGATGCCTTCGAGAACGATCTCGGATGTAGCGGGCACTTCGAGATCGACGGTTTGGCATTTGACGAGCTTCACCGGCGCGCCCATCAATCCGCCGGCGAGCGCGAGCTCGTCGATTTCAGGCGGCACTTTCTGGGTCGCGCAATAGGACACTGCTGGAATGGTGCCGACAACGATGGCGACCTCCAACGGCTTGCCCATCTTGCGGCATTTTTCCCAGTGGGTCGACAAGTCCTGTGGCGTGCCGGACATCAGACCCGTTGAGGTCGGCCCTTTGATCAAACCGCGGTAGTTGCCGACGTTTCGTTTGCCGGTTTCCGGATCCTTGGTGATCCAATGTCCCGCCGTGATGTACGGACCATTGTCGAATCCCGGCGTCGACATGGGCACGGCAAATTCCAACAAGCCGCCATGAGCGAGCAGTTGATCGCCCTTATGAATTTCTTCCTGACACGAGCCGGAAGCAACGACCACAGGATCGATCAAATGATCCATCGCGTAGATCCAGCGATCGGCGACTTCATCAGGTTCGCATTTGAGTCCTAAGCAATAAATCGGCTCGGAACTCGACAGCCCGCCGACGAGAACTTGGCAGTTGTATTTGCGCTTTTTGCCGTCGGTAACGTTATCGAACAAAAACCCGCGTCGCGCTTCTTCTGGTATTCCGCCGCGGAATTGCCAGCGAACTAATGGCTGTAGCTCGCTATCTTTGTTGATTTCACGATGAATGCGGTACAATTTGCCGTGTTCATCCAGTGCGGCGATAAATTCGCGCAGATCTTCGTAGGGTTTGGCAAAATTCATAGGAATTTTGTCTATGCTTTTTTCCCGGGTTTCGCAAGCCGCGACGGCGCAATCAGCTTGCAAAATATGGGCTGATCCGTAAGATTGAAAAACCCCCGATATGGCGCTCAAGATTTTCAATACCCTCGGCGGCCAAAAGGAAACCTTTGAGCCGCTGACGCCGGGACGTGTGCATATGTACGTGTGCGGCGTGACGGTTTACGATTCGGCGCACCTGGGGCACTGCCGCTTCTTGATAACTTTCGACGTGATCTATCGCTACCTCCGTTTCCTCGGCTTCGACGTAAACTATGTGCGCAACTTCACCGATGTCGATGACAAGATTATTAAACGCGCCAATGAGGAGAATGCGAGCTGTGAGGCGATCACCGAGCGTTACATCGGCGAATTCCATCAAGACAGCGGCGCCCTCGGATTGCTGGCACCGACCATCGAGCCTCGCGCCACGGCGCATATTGCCGAGATCGTCGAAATGATCAAAAGGCTCGAGGCGCAAGGGCTGGCCTATCGAGTCGACGGCGATGTATTTTTCTCGGTGGCGGGTTTTGGCGATTACGGTAAACTGTCGCGCAAGAATATCGATGAGCTGGAGGCTGGAGCCCGCGTAGAAGTCGACGAGCGCAAGCGCTCGCCGCTCGACTTTGCGCTGTGGAAGTCGAGCAAGCCTGGAGAGCCGACCTGGGAAAGCCCGTGGGGGCACGGCCGGCCGGGGTGGCATATCGAATGCTCGGCGATGAGCACAAAATACCTCGGACAACCGTTCGACATTCATGGCGGCGGGCGGGATCTCATCTTTCCCCATCATGAAAACGAAATCGCGCAGTCCGAAGGCGCCTACGGTCGACCGCTAGCGCGCTTCTGGCTGCATAATGGTTTTCTCAATATCAATCAGGAAAAGATGTCCAAATCTCTTGGAAATTTTTTCACGATCCGTGAAATCCTCGACGACTTCGACCCAGCCGCATTGCGCCACTATTTCTTGTCGAGCCACTATCGGAGTCCAATGGATTTTTCAAAAGACGGTCTCAACGAAGCCGCGCGAGCCACGGATCGGATAATTGAAACCCTGGACCGGGTGAATTATTGGGCCGGTTACGGCGCACCGGTCGTCGCAGACCCGGCGGTAATCGAATCCTTCCGCGCCGAGATGGACGATGATTTCAACACGCCGCGCGCCTTAGCGTTGATCTTTGACGAGGTACGATCGCTGAATCGCCTGCTTGACGGCAAAAAATCGAAAGGAATTGAAGAAAGAGGCGCTGCGCTGGGCGCAATTTGTGATACACTAGGTCTGCTTCGCGACGGCTATGCAGATCGAAAAAAGCAGCGCTTCCTGAAAAAGACGAATATTACGATCGAGCAAATCAAAGAATTCATCGATCTGCGCGACCAGGCGCGCGCGGCAAAGAATTGGCAGGAGGCGGACCGGATCCGTGATCAATTGGCCGCCAACGGCATTGTGCTTGAAGATACGGTCCAGGGAACGATGTGGAAGGTTAAGTAAGTGACCCGCGCGAGGTTTTTCTTCCGGCGACTTTTAAATATCGGTGCGATCTGTAGCCTCTTCGCCGTAGCTGGTTTGGGCTATGCGCAGGAGCAGCCTCCGGCGCGCGAACGCGACGCTCAGACGGACATGAGTCTTCGCAAGTCGGTCAACACGCGTGAGTTTCAGGGGCAGCAAGTCGAAGGCGAAGAGCGCTCGATCGGTCGCGGCGACTCGCTGTGGCGCATATTGGTCGAAGAAAAGGGGTTTCCGGGCGAAAAATTTCGCAGCTATCTGGTCGTTATTCGCGGCTTAAATCCACAGATAAAAAACCTCGATGTGCTTCGGATCGGTGACAAGATCTTCATTCCGCTGCGGCCGGAAGGCACGATTGAAGCGCGCGCCCGCACCGAGGCCGGCGCCGAACGCAACCCGGCAAAAACCGGCACGACGATAAACTATCGCGTGAAATCCGGCGAACACCTCTATCAGATATTACGCGAGCAATTGAAGCTCTCCGAGGAACGCAAGCTCGCAGAGTACTATTCACTGGTCAGAGATCTCAATCCGGAACGAAAGGATTGGGATAATCTTCTCGGAGGCGAGATCATTCGCTTGCCCACGCTTGGAACAGAACTACAGGCGGCAAGCGCGGGGAGTGGCGGGGCGACGCCGCTTAAGCGAAATGCGGAACCCGTCATTTCGGCGCAGCCCAAGCCACCCGCGCAGGGGAAAACAAGCTCGCCGGCATTTGACGCGCGCCAAGCACTTCGCGCGCCGGCAAAGGAAAACATGCCGCTGTTTGCCAAGGTCGCC
>Ga0137382_10001206_pt1 | contig 11265 bp, 15 predicted proteins | sample SagtaG_15_FD_104816 | JGI IMG/M metagenome (GOLD analysis project Ga0137382, IMG submission 104816) | Vadose zone soil microbial communities from Sagehorn Ranch, Mendocino, California, USA - Sage2_R_20_16 metaG | ecosystem: Environmental > Terrestrial > Soil > Vadose zone | place: USA... | reverse complement strand
TGCCGACGCTGCGCGTCTGACAGCCCTCGAAGGACAATGACGGGCGCCTCCGTCAACCCTAGTTTTCGAGCGGCGGCTAACCGACCGTGTCCAGCGACGATGTCGGCGCCTTCGCCGACCAAAATAGGATTGGAAAAGCCGAAGGCACGAATGCTGCCGGCAATTTCCGCGACCTGGGCCGGGCTGTGGGTTCGTGCGTTTCGGGCATACGGAATCAACCGATCGAGCTGCCAGTATTCGATCTGCAAGCGATCCGGATTGGCTTTCGTTATCGTGGTGCTTTGGTCCGTCATTTCACAAGCTTTCCCATTTCAGTTTAGCCACGGTGCTACCCCTCCCCCCACCCGAATTTCGCGACGTTTTTTCGAACGCGGCGCCGTTGATTTGACTCACCTTTTCGCTTCGATCTCTGCGAGAGCTGTTTTTCCAGGTAGCTGCTCTAAAAAAAAATATTTCCGGAATTTTGCGTAAAAAAATGCGTCCCTAACCCACCGGTCCGTGATCGAAGGCCCAGAGATTTGACCGCCCCCCGGGGTGGCTGAGAGCGCATGCAAATAAATGGTTGATCTTGGAGGTGCTGGCGACATCGAAGCGGACGCACAAAACGGCACGAGTGGTGACACCTGAGATTGGCTCGCGCCGTCAATGGCTTGCGAGCTGTCGTAAACACCGTGATGGCTGCATCCCGGCGCGATTGGTAAGTCGACTGCGCGAACGCTCCCAAAATCTCGGCCTTCGGAAAAAAAATCTCTGAATGACAGAGGCGCCGGTCTGCGCGCGTGCAGATTGCCGACTTTTGACCCGCCCCCCCGGTTGCTAGCCTAACCATTGAACGAACCTTTCCTCTGCTCGCTTTCGCGATAGCGCTCCAAAGCTCGAAACCTCCACCGCGACGGCAAAGCTCAGCGTTTGTGGCGGCAATCCGCCGAATATGGCTTCGCCATTCATGCCGGCCTCCTGCCAGCAGGAAGCTTAGCGCACCGACAGCCTGAACTTTCGGTCCGTAATTTCTCTACGAACAACCGTAGAGATGCGTCATGAAACCCCGCCCAAAAAAGCCCAATATTCCTTTCGAAGCTCGGCTAGAGCAGGAAGCATCGCGTCTCAAGCAGGTCGCGTCTCAACTCCCGCCTGGTACGGAGCGGGATATGCTGCTGAGAAAGTCGCGGCAAACACCCTGTCTTGGGACATCAGGGAGCGATCTATGCGCAGCACAGTATCGATTGAGCAGAAGCGGCATCAGCAATCGGAGGCGGCCAAGAGCGCGGCTGAAAGGCTTCCTCAGGGGAAAGAGCGCGAGCGCCTGTTGCTTAAAGCGCGTCAGCTAGAGACCGCTTGCCATATCAACGAGTGGATATCATCCCCAGGTTTGCAGCCGCCTACGTAGGCCGGATAGAAAAAATCAGGCGTTCCGGTGTTCCTATTTCAAGCCCAAGCTGTAGGACGCTTTGCTTGCGCGTCCGGTTCAGCGGTTTAATGGCGAATGCCTTCGACGATCCCCAACTTGGTGATTTCCTTTGAGCGTCTTCAATTGCCAGATTGTAGCACGGCAGAAATAGTCGGGCGGGAAGATCTCCTCTTGGGTTGCAAAAAACGGCCCCAGTTAAGGGGCCGCTTCTATTTAATATCGGTCGTGGTGGCGTTTGATGATAACCGTCCGGTCGCCGCGGTCCCTGTCCCAGCCGCGATGCCAACCGCGGTCGTGGTCACGGAACTCGGCGCGTGCGCCGCGAAATTCCCTACGTTCACGGAACTCGCCCCGATCACGGTCGCCGCCGACCCGAACGCCAACGCCAAAGTCCTCCGCGCTGGCTACGGTAGGTGCCGCAACGGCAATAGCCGCGAGCGCCGCAAGCGCAAAACTAAGCTTTCTCATGTTTAATCCTCTCGTAGCTGCCCAAGAGAAAACGGTGGAGCCGAAAGCTTGTTCCTACGGTAAAGCGGGAGTTTTATTGGGGACGGCGGAAGCTTAAGAGGGACCAAAAATGACAGTCATTATCTACGTCGACACGAACAAGCAGGTCGGTGACGCCGATCATCTCAAGGTATTCGCAACTTCGACGCCGTGGAAACATGGTTCGAGGAAAACGACCCCGAAGGCGTGGCATTCGAATATGAGGTTCTAGAGTAAAGCCCGGTCCGTCAAACCTGCTATCTTTCGCGTGGGAGTTGTGCTGCCGGACAGCCATCTTGCAGGGGAAGTTTATGCCCGTCACTTATGTGAACGTACACGCCCAGATTAATAACTGACCCTCCAAAATCTGATGGCTGCGATTGCAGCCAAGCTCGCGCACTACGGAATTTTACTTTCTGTTGTCTACGCCCGGCGGGGCAGTGATGAGCGGTCTAACGCTTTACAATTTCTTGCGGGCAATTCTGCAAAGGTGACGATGCACAATATCGGAAACGTTGATTCTATCGGCAATGGTGCGAAGGGGAAATGACAGCAGACGCCCTGTTCAGAATTTTCACAATCGAGATCGGTGACACGCCGACGCTGACGTTCGAAGCTCAAAATATACGCGAGGCTCAGGAGCTGTGCCATGAGCAATGGCTGAAGGACGACCTAGCACGGGCCAAGTTCCACGATATCCCGTTGTGGGATGGGAAGGCCAAGCTGCGGGCACGGAGGGCCCTGCCCGACGAGAGCGCCGTTTTTGCCGAGGCCAAAAACACCGGTCAAAGGACTGACGGGCTGATGCTGGTCTATCTTGTCGAACTAGACGGCGAAAAGCCTCCAGTCGATCCGGGTGCCTTTCCACCGGCCCGAACCTGATTTGCTAGGAAAGCACGGGGCAAAAGATTCGTTCCTGCGGGAACGTGCTCAGAAATGCCGGATTGGTTCAGCGGGCTGTGGCATGGCATGGCCCGGCACGACCTTTGCCCGGCTAGATGCCGCGAGCCGCCAGGGCAGGGTCGTGCTTTTAGGCATAAGACGACTTGGATTAGCGGGTCGCGCTTTTAGCCTAGCCAAGCGCCGCCTGCAGGGGCTCCTGTCTAAAGTTCTCCCTGAAGCCTATGGTTGGGACTCCTGCACTGAGCGTTGTTTATTTGTTCAGCAGTATGTCCAATCTTGAATACACCGGCTCAAAATGGGGACGGTTAGCGGATTTGGGAATTATGAATCGTGTCTATAGGGCCATAGGCCCGTAGGCCGGGCACACAAAGCCTTCCTACCTAGCCTCAGCGTTTCCCCTACGCTGGGCAAATTTTTTGACAGGCGGGTATCTTTATGCCCGCATTCGGTCACCGCGCTGCGGATCTTCAAGCCCAAGTAGTAGGACGATTTGCCTACGCGTTCGATTCCGCAGTTTGACGGGAATGCTCGAACTCACCCGCCGCCGATCGACTGACGCCCGCCAGGAATGCTGGCATATCCGCTATGGTGACCTGCATGCCGGCACGATTGCGATCCGCAGCGGCAATCCGCATGACGCGAAGATCCATGGCAGTGGAGCTGCGGCTTCTATGGGCGAACATCAGTCCGACACCGCCGCGACCTTCGAAGATGCCCGTGCCGATTTTGAGCGCACATGGCTGGTGTTTTTATCAAACCGCACCGACGCCGATTTTCAGGCATGGCGCGATGAGCGGGGGATTGGACCGAACGGAAATACGCGCTGCGGGAAGCCGGCAAGGGCCTGGAGCCGCCGAACTATGGGCCGGGCAAGCCAGACCATCGATTCCGCAGGTGCCCCTGCGGCGAGGTCTTCGACATGCACGGGCCGGAGGCGGTGCTGATGCACGTTCCGCACATCACGGCCACCTAAATTATACGTCCAGGGGCACGGCCCCGCGTTGGGTTTCTGGAGCAACAGAGGGACGGGGCCGTGCAGGCCACCGGACTCGAGGGAACGGCAACCCGAATCATCAACCGGGATTTTTCGCACTCGTTCCCTTCGTTCCTGCGACATTTTAATAGCGTCAGCGTTGCAGCACGTTGGCAACGAGAGCGCGAGGCGCGGGTAACTCGACGACCGCAAGGTGCAATTCAGGGGTGCGTGATCAGCGGTAATTAACTGCGGTTTCGCGGGTCGCTGTTGATGCTTAAATTTCCGGTATTGCGTCTGTGGGGTATTGCCTATGCCTCGAAATTGATTGTGCCGAACGCAAGCGGCGACGATCAAACCATTTATCTTGTCGGCAATAACTTCGGGCACCTTGGCATCGCCTTACCGAGACCGACGTCGAGCGGGCCGATCTTGAAACCGTCATCACCGATTTGATGTCTGGCCAGTACAGCGACCCGGTTCGCGTAGTCGCATTCAACACCGCTGAGTCTGCGGCGCGTTGATGAGCTACCGTCATCGATCGAAGCATTCATTGAGATGCACGCCGGCCCGTCACGCCAGCTGTCGTTACGTCCTGGGAGGTCCGGCGGGGTCCACTGAACTCGGGGAAGCAAAGCTTCCCCGAGTGCATCGGTCAAGAGATCACCCCTCGACGATGTAGACGATCTCATGCGTCTGCGGGCGGACGATCACGTAGCGGCCCTTCACCAGAATGACCTCGAAGCCCCGCCACTCCGGATAGATCTCCACGATCCGCTCAGATATCGGATGGAAGCGCACGTTGGCCGGAACGGTGGCCCCAACGGACACGTTGAAGTTCACGTTGGTGGTTTCCTCGATCCGCTCCTGCTTGATGGCGGAAACGATCTGGGTCCGCTTCTCGGCCGGCGGAGCGGAAGCTGACGTGGTGGCGTTGCCGGTGGTGCTTTGGGACTTGTCCATGCCGCCCTTGGTCTGGGCGTTCATGTTGCTGTCGCGACCTTCGCGCCCTTGCGCCGTTGTGCCCTCCTTCGTGCCTTCCTTGGACATGCCTTGCTTGGACTGCGCGTTCCCGCCGTCTTCCTTGGCGCCTTCGCGGCCCTCGGCCTTCATATCCTTGCCGGCCTTGGAGCGGTCAGTGTCGGTGGCCGTGTTCTGCTGCGACTTCTGGCCCTTCGTGGCATCCTCGGACTGTTGGCTCTTGGCAGCGCCCTGGCCCTTCTGCTCGTTCTGACCGGACTTCATGCCCTTCTGCTCGGACTGGCCGGACCTATCCTCACGTTGCTGCGTTGCCGACGAACCCCCGCCGCGATCCGACGAAGGCCCGCTCTGCTGCGCCGAAGAACCGCCAGCTCCACCCTCGCGGATCTGCGCATTCGCAAAACCGGCTCCGGCAATTACGGCCGCTGCCGCGACCGAAATTAAAAAGCGATTAGTCATCGAGTTTCTCCTCACATGTCTTCATTGCCCGCGTCGACAACAAAGAAGGACAAGCGATTGTTCCAGCCATCTCGCCGAAAGGGCCCCTGGAGGATTGCGCCGGTCAGTCATGAGCCAGGCCAAATTGCGATCCTCTAATTGCCCTTACCAGCATGTCACTGGAACTCCAATCTCCGCAAATCATTTCCATGCTGTCGCACTTGCGTCCTCGGAGGACGGACCAAAGAAGAAGCTTCCGACCGCGTGACGCTCCTTACAAACTATCTGGTTACGCGATAGCGCGACTGCTGCTGATGTCGTTTTCGATTCTCGTGACCGAAAGCTTAATCAGAGCTGCAGAGCTATTCACTTGGCGACGCGAATGAGTGCTGGATGCGTAAACGGACTTTGGAAATCCGAACAACAACGATTGACGCTGGCGCAGTTCTCTGTCGGGGAAGTTCCGCTAAGCTCGGCACAAAAATGAAGCACGCCATTGAGATTGTTCAACTTCCAGCTGCGGGCAACTTCGATCCCAAGCTTGAAGGGTTCGGGGCATAATGAAAGGCGAACGTTCACCGCTGGAACGGCAGGTTGCAGACGTATTGCGGCTCCCGATTGGCGCGGACCGCAATGACCTGTGTCAGCTTGCGGTGGGTCTGCTCTGGCTGCATCGGAAAGGCAAAGACACCTCACTCCGCCGATCGGCGTCCATCAGCCACAGCATGGTCTTTCTTAATGCGTGTTAGTTTCATGCCATTTCTCAAGGTCGGGCTTCGGCCCGCCCGAGCGCTGTTCCTTTTCCAGATTGCCTTTCCAAGGCTTGTCGGTCTGCTTGTGCGAACCCCAATCCGTCTGTTGTCGCGGATCGTCCAGCGGTGTTTCCTTGCTCATCAAGTTCCTCCTTTGGGGTGGCAAGCGCCGAGCGGTCAAAGAGTTCCTAAATCTAGCACGACCCAATCGACTCTGCCCGTGCCGACCTACGCTACGGACCGACTGCGCCTATAAACCGGCAGGCGACACGCGCCACACCGTATTCCCGACATCATCGGCGATCAGCAAATCACCGGATTTATCGATCGCCAGTCCGACAGGCCGGCCGCGGGATTTTTCATCCGAGTTGAGAAAGCCGGTCACGACGTCCTGCGCCGGACCGTTCGGACGGCCATTGGCAAACGGTACGAACGCGACCTTGTAGCCATTGAGCTGCGGCCGATTCCAACTGCCATGTTCGCCGACGAAGGCCCCTCCCCGATAAGAGGCAGGCAGGCTCGTGCCTGTATAAAACGCCAGGCCGAGGGGAGCGACGTGCGAACTCAGCGCATAGTCCGGCGCGATCGCCTTCGCGACCAGATCCGGACGCGGTGGCTGAACGCGGGGATCAACATTCTGGCCGTAATAGCTGTACGGCCAGCCATAGAATGCGCCATCCTGACCGAGGTAAGATAGTCCGCCACGAGATTGGGGCCGATCTCATCGCGCTCGTTGATAACCGCCCATAATGCGTGGGTTTGCGGCTCCCAACTCAAATCGTTCGGATTCCGCAGGCCGCTGGCGAATATCCGCCATCGGCCGGTGGCGCGATCGACTTCCCATATCGCGGCCCGGTCCTTTTCAGCTTCGATGCCATTTTCGGTGATGTTGCTGCTGTTGGAGCCGATGCCGACATAAAGCAGCGAGCCGTCTGCGCTCGCCACCAGGCTCTTGGTCCAGTGATGATCGATGGGGCCGCCAGGAAGCGGCGTCAGCGTGGTGCCTGCGGCCGTGATCCTGATGTCGCCCGCGTTGTAGGGGTAGCGCACGATCGCATTGGTGTTGGCCACGTAGAGATCATTTGCGACCAGCGCTACGCCGAACGGGGAACGAAGGTGATCGAGAAATACGCTCTTTACTTCGGGAACACCGTCCCCGTCGGCGTCGCGCAGCAGCGTGATCCGGTTGCTCTCGCCGGTGTCCCCACCCGAGGTCGCCCAGGACTCCACCCACTTCATGATGAAATCCTTGGGCCGCTTGATCGGCTCCGTGCCCGGCGCCTTCGATTCCACGACAAGAATATCGCCGTTCGGAAGCACGTAAAGCGAGCGCGGATGTTGCAATCCGGCAGCCAGGGCCTTGATCTGTAACCCGTCGGCAACGGTGGGCGTTTCGCCCGGCTTCCAACCCACAACGGATGCAACATGCATCGGCGGCAAGAGATATCGTTGCTGTGCAGGCAAGTCCGGCGTTGCACCTATTTGTGTTTTCGGATCGGGAGCGCTCTCATTACATCCTGTCAGAACAGCAGCGCGACAAGACTGCCAATGCCGCGGGCACACCTGCTCGTTAGGTCAAACATCCTGCGCATAATTGTTTACTCCGACACGGTGGCGATAAACCATTGTCCATCCCATCCATCCCGTGAACAGCAGGACCAATACGGTTAGCGCGGAAAGCACCAGTCCGGCCGGAACGACGGAGGTCCAGGCATCGCGGCTGTGAACCAGGGCATTGCAGAACGCGAGAATGAGAACGACGACGTGCCAGCCATGTGGAACCAGACCGGCGCCAGCGCACGGACAAGACGGTTGCTTAGAAAATCAATCAGGCCGGCAATCGCGGCCAGAACTCCCATGACGAGACCGGCGAACAGCAGCCAGGCGGAAAAATCGGCCCACATCATTTCTGCCGTCTGCCAATAGGGGCCAAATCGGTAAACAACGTGCCGACGAAACAGGCGATTGGAAACGGCACCAGCATGGGATGTATGGGGTGGCTGGCGATACGCGCTGTCGAAGCCGGGTTTGCGCGCGCTACGACCGGAGTGACGTCTCGTATCGGGAGGCCCTCTCAATGTGACCTCAACCGGCTGACGGCACCAAGGTTCCCAAGTGGCGCGAAACCGGGCGACGCCCGGCAGGACAATTTACGTCGCCTTCACGACACCAGGCCGACCATGGCCTGCAGCAAATTCACCGCCAGAGCTTCGGAGCAAATCGCAAGACCCAGATCAGCGAGGTACAGCAGCGCTTCTCGCTGCTCTGCATCAAGCCCGGCCATTGCTTTTTTCACGATCCAACTCCTTTCTGACGGTGGCGGCTGAATTTCCGACCCTGTCGACCAGAGCGTAGTTGCTCCCGGCTCACGTCCAACTCACGGGACCACCATTTCACCTCGGCTGGGTCATGAATGTTGATCTTGTTGCGATCGGGAGTTTCCTCCTGCCCACAGTGACTATTTCTCCTGTCTGTTCAGGCTCTGCGGCGCCGAGCCTCTCCCTTTCTTTGCCAGCAATTGCTTGAGATAACGCAGCCCGTCAAAGGTGAGCCTGGTTTCGCGGGTTTCGCCCCTTGCCACCTCGGCCTCCAGGAATGTCTCGACGTCGGGAAGCGCGCGATCGAACTTCTCCGCGATGCCCATCATCGCGCAGGTCTCCTTGATACGTTCGATCGATTTTTCCAGGACGTCGATTTGCACCATTCGCATCAAACCCATTCGGCGTGCTTTGTTCCGCTGGTCACCTCGAAGGCCGCGGGATTTGCGAAAATAATTTGGATGATGACATCGATGGCGGCTGGCTAAGATTTAGTGTCATGAGTACGAGAAAGAAGAATGTGCGATCACCAGAGCCGGTTCGGCTCTGGCCGTTGCTTGCGCTGAATTTTTTTATGCGGACATGCAGTCCGGCATCGGCCCGTTCGTCGGGGTGTTTCTGCAAGCGCACGGCTGGGCCAGCGGCTTGATCGGAACCGCCATGACGCTTGGCAATGTCGCAGGCATGCTGATCACGACGCCGATCGGTGGCTTCATCGATGCACTCGTGCTGGCCTCCCTCATTATCCTGGTCTCTCAGATCTGGGCCGTGGCCGCGTCGCAAATCGCGACTTCCATTGCCGGTGTGGCGATCGTTCCCGCCGTCACCGGCATCACGCTCGGCATGGTCAAACTTCAACCGGCAGAACGACCGCAACCAGGCCTTCAATCACGCCGGCAACATGGTCGGTGCGGCGGTGTCCGGCTATCTCGGTTGGCGCTACGGCTATACCGCCGTTTTTCTACTTGCTGCGGTGTTTGGCGCGATCTCCATTGTCTGTGTCTTGATGATTCCCAGGCAGGCCATCGACAACCGTGCGGCGCGTGCCAAGGAAGAAGACCCTGAAAGCCAGCCGAGCGGGTTTACCGTGCTGGTCAAGCACAAGCCGCTCCTCTTACTCGCACTTGCGCTTGCCGCCTTCCATCTCGGCAACGCGGCGATCGTTCCCGTCTATGGTTTGGCGGCGACCGTCGACGGCCAGGCGAACGGTGCCGCCTTCGTTGCGACCACGATCGCCGTCGCTCAGATTGTCATGATCATCACGTCGATTGTTGGCATGCGGGCAGCCGCGAGCCGCAATTACTGGCCCGTCCTCTTGCTTCATTCCAGGGCCTGCCCGTCCGCGGAGGTCTCGCCTTTTTCCTCAACCGGATGGTGGGGCGTCATTCCCGTGCAAATCCTCGACCGGATCGGTATCGGCTTGCAGAGCGTGGCTCCGGGAATGGTGGCCCGCTCACTCAGCGGTACCGGCCGGGTCAATCTTGGCCAAGGGGCGGTGATCACCGTTCAAGGCGTGGGGGCGCCTCCCTCAGCCAGCTGTCGGCGGCTGGATCGCGCAATGGATCGGCTATGAGGCGACCTTTCTGCTGCTGGGGCATTTGGACTGATCTCGGTTGCGCTGTGGATAGCGTTCCGGCTCGATCGTGAAGCGATACTGACGACGTCCAAGCTCGGTTGAGAAGGGGAACCCGAAAGTGCTGTTCGCGCGGATCAAGCTGCGGTGCCAAAGTAAAATTAGTCATGGAACACCTCAAGCAGGTTCCGTCAGGGCCAAGTAGAAGCCGCTTGGCGTTACTTTCGCAATTCGCGATGAAAGGGCTTATGTCTCAATCTGCTCCAGCCGTACCGGCAGCCTGCGGATGCGCTGCCCTGTGGCGTTGAAAATCGCATTGCAGACCGCGGCATTGGTGCCGACATTGCCCAATTCGCCGATACCCTTGACGCCGGCCGGGTTGATCTGATCGTCCTGCTCGAACAGCATGATCACTTCGACGCTCGGCGCGTCAGCATTAACAGGCACCAGATAGTCAGCGAGATTGTCGTTGACGTAGCGTGCATACCTCTCGTCAAGCTCGGTTGCTTCATGCAGCGCCGACGACATTCCCCAGATCAGGCCACCCATCAACTGGCTGCGCGCGGTTCGCGGATTCATAATGTGGCCGGCTGCAAAGACGCCGAGCAGCCGGGGGACGCGGATTTCGTGCGTCCATCGGTTGACCCGCACCTCGACGAATTCGGCGCCGAAGGCATAGGCGATCTTGTCCTTCATCTCGGGGCCGCCGACCATCCGCATCTGGCCGTTATACATGGCACGGAACGAATCCATCGGCGCTCCATCCGGCTTCCACTCCCCGTACTCTTCCACGACGCTGACGCCGAGCGCATCGAAGGCTTTCTCACGATCGAGCGGCTGATCGCTCTTCGCGGCCTCGGTCACCGGCGTCTTCCCGATACCGACCGTTTCCTTGGCCTTGTCGACCAGGCTTTCCCGGGGCATCACGGCCTTGAACAGCCGCTGCCTGATCTGGTCGCAGACCATCATGACGGCCGAGCATGTGCTTGCCGTGGAGTTCGAGCCTCCGGCCACAGGCGCAGGCGGCAGGTCGCTATCGCCGATGAACACCGAGACCTTCTCGACGGGCACGTCGAGTTTTTCAGCGGCAGCCTGCGCTATCACAGTGTAGGCGCCGTTGCCGATCTCGTGGCCAGCGATCTCGACCCGGGTGCGGCCATCATGCTGCAGCCGAACACGCGCCGCAGCCGGCGCCATCTGGGTGGGGTAGCAGGTGGCGGCGCAGCCGTAGCCGATCAGCCAGTCTCCATCCGACATCGATTTCGGTTCGCTTTTGCGATTGGCCCAGCCGAACGCCTTGGCGCCCTCGTCGAAACAGGCCATCAGCGAACGCGACGTAAACGGTTTGCCGACAATCGGCTCTTTTGTGGCGTCGTTGATCCGACGCAGCTCAATCGGATCCATCTTCAACCGGAACGCCAACTCGTCCATTG
>Ga0137382_10001204_pt1 | contig 11274 bp, 11 predicted proteins | sample SagtaG_15_FD_104816 | JGI IMG/M metagenome (GOLD analysis project Ga0137382, IMG submission 104816) | Vadose zone soil microbial communities from Sagehorn Ranch, Mendocino, California, USA - Sage2_R_20_16 metaG | ecosystem: Environmental > Terrestrial > Soil > Vadose zone | place: USA... | reverse complement strand
TGTACTGACATTTTCGGAAGGCGCCTCTCCCTGTTCGCACAACGCGTCTGAAGCGTAAACGAGAAGCTTCCTCAGAGCCCGTAGAACCACCGGGAACAGAAACACTACGCACTTCCCCTGAAATACAGTCTGTGAAAAGGCACAAAGCTTTTTTCGACGAAGAAAGTAAACGTCAAGAACAAGACATGAATGTCGATGAGATTTACAGTCCATTCAACCTTGGAATGTTAAGCGGAGGCAGCAGCCAGACCCGATCTCAGAGCATTGCTTCAGGGCCAGCACAGGCACCTACGTTTGCCATTTTGCCGGTTGTTCACGAAGAAGAAGAAACCCAGACACCGGATGGCAATCACAAAGGCCTCAAGAGAAAGGTGGCCACGACAAGTGATGTCGAGATGGTAAGCACAACCAAAATATTACAGCTTGAAGGCTTTTTCACCAGGCCAACCAAAAAGGAGAATACAGTTACAAAGAAGATGCGGCGTGCACAGTCTGTCGATGCGGTTGCTCCAGACACAGCCAATGAACCTCCTTCAACCGTAGAGACAAGGGTTAATAAACTCGATGTTGACACAGCTTTCCTTAAAGCTGTTGCTTCGACGAAGAAAGGGAAGAAGAAGGAAGATGATTTCGATCGCGATTTCAACAATTTAAGGATATCAAGACCAGAGCTGGATCGCCAGGAAGAAGAATGGGACGTCGTAGATGATTTTGGCAAAGACACAGGTATCAGAGGGAACTTTATGGTTATTTTGGAAATGGAAGTTCCTGACAATAGAAATTGTTTGCAGCGTCGGCCAGTGCAGTCTGACTGGCGAGGATTACCAAATTTCAAGAAATTCAAAAAGGTATGCCTCCCTCTATTGGTGACTAAATTTATGCCGAGAGGAAAAACCAGAAAGACGCTTCGTCGTCAAGGGTCAAGGTGGAATTGGTTGTAAGCGAGGAGAATGACTACGGCTTGGGGCCATGTGAGTGGATTGGTACATTGTCAATAAAGCGCGCTGAGAGGCGGTAGCGTATTGGAAAGGTGGTCATTCCCAGCTGCATGATAGCCAGACTGCGGCTACTCAAATGAAGACAGAAATACAACCTCAGGTCAATGCGAAAGGACGTAGCCAAGCTCTGATCATCAATGATTCTGACGAAGGATCGGATGGAATTCCAGCACGGGAGAGCCAGCGAGCCCGGGGCCGAACGCGTACAAAGACGAAAAACGCAGCGAAGCCATTGTTTTTGAATTCTGATAACGAAGAAGCGGGAGATCCTGATGATAGTGATGGGTATGCGTCGACATTGAAATCAACGGCGCGGAGCCAGAGGAGGGTTGGGCCCAAATCTCCTGCGCGAAAGACGCGATCAAAGAAAGCGCCTGCTGTTGTTGTGGATGATGATTCAGACGACGTGGCGGTATTCAAAGGGTTCAAAGGCAAGGGGAAAGGCCGTTGAAGACTTTAAAGTAGTTAAGTACGTTAAGTAATGGATAATGTAATACAGTTCCCCTGGATTAACAAGTGACGTGGGCCGCGCTCCCACCCACGGTTATGTCGCTCCGTCGCAGAAGTCTTTCGCGCTTTCTCCTCCTCGTTGGTGTAATTGTCTCAGTCAAGCTCTTCCTCTTTCCTTCTTCTTCCCTCCCTTCTCCTCCGGAACACCAGATCAAAGGCCACAACTTCATCGAGCGCGCTACTCGCCCGGACAAGTCGCTCAATGTTCAGAAACACCGCTTCCTGCAGGCTCGCATGGGACGAGACGAGCGTGATGAACTTATGGGTGACGTGATTCGGAATGGTGCTAATGATTATTGGGAACGGTACCAAAAACCATAGTGTGTACCTCTTCTCATCAATATCGCTTTTTACTCATCTAGCTGCAGCATTCTCAGCAAAGAGACGTCCAACACGGATGCACAACATGTAGCCACCGCCATAGACCAATTGCTTTCTCTGAACGGCTGGGTGGCGGCGCTTTGTCCTACTCTCGCGCGTCCATTTGGCCAGAATAAGTACGACAACGCGTACGACGAGCTCATACGTCAAGACCACCTGTACTATGTAGCAATCGTCATTCATTCTGCCGACCACTTTTTAGTCGACCAATTGGCTGTCATCCTCCAAATGACCAAACGTCTGGGCACTGATAACCTCTTTGTTTCTATGCTCGACTATGCCTCCACCGACTCAACAGAAACTTTGATCGACCTATGCGAAGCAGTACTTACACTCTTAGGTGTCCCGTTTAGGATACGAAGGGTTTCAGGGATGACGGAGGACCCTGTAGCTGCATATTATCCGTTAGAAGAAGCATATATGCGCAATTTAGCTCTAGAGCCTCTGAAGGAGTTGCAGCAGAAACGAAACATCAAATTTAGTCGAGTTATCTGGCTTAAGGGCTTCACGTGTCCCAACGACATATTAGAAACCATCAAAATTAGTTTTTTGAATGAGGCGGCAATGGTGTGTGGGATGGATTGGGCAGAAAACAACGGCTTTTTCGTTTTTTCGGATAGGTAAAGAGGTCTGAGCTATTGGAGAGATCACATATTCACTACTTTTTCTGTGTAGGTGGAGGACGCGCGATATTGAGGGCGATCAATTCCGACAATCTACATCGGTATCTCAGCCAGATGCTGTTCCACCTCGCGACAGGCTAGGAGCACAACGCTATGCCGAGCATCTTCCATTCCAAGTCTTCTGTTGCGAATCTGGCACACACGTCGTCGATCCGCATCAATCCTACTACAAGGGTGTATATTATAGGACAGGAAGTGATCTTCAAAACCTCAGTCGCTCCGAAAACTCGCCCACACGGGATCCAAATGCAGTGTGTCTTGACAGTAGTCAAGCCTGGTTCTGTCGGGACTTGTGGGTCCTTACCGCCCGGGACGCCATGACTGACATGGACAATGAAATCAATTCTGGCGTTTTACGAAAACGAGAGTTGATTGATGTCGCTGCCTGGAATCCTTTGATGGAAAAAAGGGATGCTGTAAGGGTCAAAGGCGCAGACGGAGCGGAAGACGAGGTGAATGATAATGGCGAAGATCGACGACAGAAACAACAATCTGACCCGGACGCTAACGCTGGTTCTGACTACGACGCCATGTCACCTGAAGAAGGCGGAGAAGAAGTTCCGTCCGCAGAGGACTTTGAAAAATTGTCGATACCCAACTCTATGTTCCGGCCAGCCCGAATACTGGTCAATCCTAGATGTCCGACTACTTATGCTGGCGTCAGTCATACCCAACTTGCACGAGATTTGTTTGGGGATGGGGTTGATGCACCGAGAGGAGATACCGCAAAATATATCCTAGAAGACTGGGAGGGCGCTCCCGAGAGCTTTGTTTGCCAGGAACAAAAGTAAGTCATTTCTCTTTCTATTTGTGATGAACTATAACGTTCTGTTGAAGAACGACTGGTGGAAGGAAGGCCGCGAAAACACAAAGACGACTCGGCTTTTCAATTAATGAAGAGTTGCAGAAGATGCCCAAATGGACTTAGGTGATACTTCCTGAGATTGGTATACTGTACGTGCACGGCTTGTTAATCTTAGTAGTTTTTGTGACCGGAAGGCCCATGTCTGAACGTTGTTCTCTAATACATCTGGCAATGAGCAACTTGCTAATCGTTGGCCGAAAGTAAACCAATGAAGATCACTCGTAATGAAGCGGAAGGCAGAGTTTTATTTCAAAAGGTAAGAAAAAACTTTCATAACAATCTTGAGCTAAACATGAGGATTTTTGTAACTACAACCACTCTTTAAACAGGCGAATGTAAATCATCTTCACAATCTGGACCAACGTCATGTAACAGATGAGGATTCCAACCAAAAATGCATAGAACATCGGATACGGATGTTCCATTTCTTCGGCCCGCCCCAGGGGACTGTACGGAATCGCAATGCCAACTGCCGCAATCAGCAGGGTTGTGATTGCGACGTGCTTGGAGGCATAACTCTGGATGAATGGCAACTTGTGCGTACGAAGGAGATGTACAATGAGCGTTTGAGACAAAAGGCCTTCGAGGAACCAATGTGTCCTGAATGTGTTTATCGCAGCTTTCGACGAATCGCCCCGAATGTGGAAAAAATACCAGTTGATTGCAAACGTGCAGATGTCAAAGACAGACGAGGTGGGCCCTAGGATTATCATGAAGCGTGCCAAGCTACCAATCTCCCATGGACGTGGTCTCTCAATCATTTCCGGGTCGACATTGTCCCAGGGTATCGTGCTTTGGGAGATATCGTAGGCGAGGTTCTGCGTGAGCAGCTGGATTGGCTGCATGGGAGTAAAAGGAAGCCAGGCAGACGCAACGAGGACGGAGAAGACATTGCCAAAGTTTGAAGACGCAGCCATCTTGATATACTTGATCGTATTAACAAACGTAATTCGTCCAACGCGTACGGCGTCGACAATAACGCTCAATGACTTCTCCGTCAGAATAACATCGGCTGCATCCTTGGCTATATCGGTGCCTGAGTTAACCGAGATGCCACAATCAGCTCCACGCAAAGCAGGAGCGTCGTTGATGCCGTCACCGAGAAACGCAACGCGTAGGCCATTAGCCTTGAGGCGATTGACGACTTGATATTTCTGTATTGGAGTGAGCTTCGCCAACACCTTGCATCGCAGGATGGCTTCGTCGAATCCATCGGGTCCCAAGGCGGAGAGGTCGGCGCCGGAGATCACTTTCTGTTCAACTTCGTCATCCTGAAGGATACCAAGGTCACGGCATACTTTGATTGCCGTTGCTAACGTATCACCTGTCAATACTTTTGTCTCGACTCCCAATGAAGCCAGTTCATCGATCGCTGGCTTCGCATCCTCCTTGGGTGGGTCTTGGAACGCAACAAAACCTTCGCAGATCAGATCAACCTCATCCAAGGGAGACGGCATATTGGTCTGGGCTGCGTAATACGTCAGCTGACGCGTGGCAACACCAATGACACGGTATCCTTGCTTGTTCAAACGGTCAGCGAGAGCAAGGAGGGCTTGGGGATCAACGGGAGCGATGTTGCCTCCTACACGCATGGTGGTGCACTTCCCAATGACTTCTTCAGCCGCACCTTTGCAAACGAGCCTTTTCTTCTCGCTGGCATCTGCTACGATTACCGTTAAGAGCCGGCGTACAAAATCAAAGGGGATTTCAGCAATCTTGGTGCATTGTTCAAGCTGAGGTCCCAGCCGGACATTATGTTCCTCCAGCGCGCCCGTGTCGATGATAGCGTGGTCGAGTGGATTTTTGAGCCCCGTCTGCAACGATGCATTAATGTAGGCTAGGTCGAAAACGTGTGCATCTGTCTCCCCGCTGGTGTTGATGAACGCAGCAATTTTCATTTCGTCCTCAGTCAGGGTGCCAGTCTTGTCGCTGCAGAGAACATCAACAGCACCGACATTCTGGATGGCATCCAAACGCTTCACAATAACTTTCTTCTTGGCCATGACTATGGAACCACGTGCCAGATTAGCATTAACGACCATGGGCATCATTTCGGGCACTAGACCAACCGCTACCGCAATGCAAAACAGTCCTGCCGCTTGCCAATTGTGTGAAACAAGGCCTTCGATGACAAGCACAATCGGGACCATAACAACCATGAACGAGATCAGCAACAATGACACCCTTTTGATACCCGTCTGGAAAGCGGTGATGGGCTTGCTTTGATTAAAGATGGCGGTCATGGTTGCCACATATGTCTCGTCCCCAGTTGCAACCACGATAGCCTTTCCTGACCCGCTGACCACGTAGCTGCCCATGAATAATAAATTGGGGGCATCAAAGGCGCGCGTAGCCGATGAAATTCCTGCAGGTGCTGGTGTCTTTTCAAGGGGCAGATTCTCGCCAGTGAGCGAACTCTGGGAGATGGTGAGCATATTGGCCTCGAACAATAGACAGTCCGCAGGCACGACATTCCCGGTGGTGAGCACGACGACGTCACCTGGAACGACTTGTTTGCGGTGGATGGTCTGGAGTATCCCTTGCTTCTGAGCGTCTTCGCAGCGCAAAACGTCACATTCAGCTGTGATGAGCTCCTTCAACGAAGCAGCACGTCGAGCTGACTTGTACTCCTGTATGAAGCGGAGACCAACACTAAGAGCAACCATAACAAGAAGGATGGAAAACGTGGCATAATCGCCTGTGGCAATAGCGACAACAGCGAGAACGACCAATAATATGTTGAATGGATTCGGCAGGGCGTTTAGCAGAAGCCACCACCACGTCGGAGGCTTAACGTTCGAAAGCTCATTGGGACCCTTCCTGTTCAGCAATTGGGAAACCTGCGAGGCCTCAAGTCCCTCAGCAGTCGTATTGAGACGCTGGAGAGCGTGCTGAATACTCGTGTGCGACCAAGCGCCCAACGAAGCTAAGGTGCTTTCCTCCTTTTCCGATAACTCATCTTGTATGTTACTTTTTTTCTTTTTAAACGGTACCAGCTTCTCTAGAGCTGCCCGAAGGCGCTCGAGGAACGAGACTTTCTTGACGCGGGATTCGACGTCGCTTGCAGAGGATGATTCGAAGTCTTTGGATGTCATGACAGGTTACTAGCGGAAGAGGGCCGGGCTTAAATTGCGAGACAGAAAACAACACCTCGAGAAACTTACCTTGTGTAAGCAATGACTTGTCTTTTGTGAGGACGGCTCAGTCGCTTAAGGGCAGTTGTCCCCGAAGAATGGGTAGCAGCCAAGGAGGAAGTATGATTCTACGAAAGTGGACAGCTTGGAAGCGTGTAAGGCCGATGTGAAGGGCGCCAGGATTGTAGCGATGTCTGGTGGAAGACGACGAAAGCAGGGGGAGTAGATAGTCCGCTCTTTATACTCCTCGACATTTTTTGAAACGTTTACGGCAGGGACGGGACATTCTACCGTTTTAGATCCAGATCATTTTTCGTCCAGTCGTTGGGCAGAAACAGCGCATAAAAAATTGCTCAATGCATGCACATGTAGGCTAGGCACATGTCTACACAGCAACGGATCAGGATAATGTGATATTGCAATCAACAATCAATACGCATTTATCTAATGTCTCGATCCTTATTGGTGGAACATATCTATAAGTAACCTAACGGCACGACCTCCGAGCAACTTCAATTGTCGGGACATATCGATTCGTGGTATTTCCCCCAAGGACTAGTGGGGACTTGTGACGTTGGAGGCATCCATGAATACGTAGTAACGTACTACTATATGGCCAGATCGGCCCGATTATGTCCGTATTGACTAGCACACGTATGCATTAGTCGAGGATGCTTGACTACTGAACCCGCCAGGATCAATGCTGAGACCTTTTTGCGTTGGGTATAGACATGTTGCCGATGTCGGGGACAATAACCTGGCGGTCATTACCGTGGCATCGAAAATGCAACCCTCTCTCACCGAGTTCATAGCCTTAATGTGATAAATTTTGCACACTTACCGCGTGCACACAAAGGGTTGATCCTTACTGCTAGCTCACTGACGGTGATAAGTAATGCTATGTCGAAAGATTCGCGGCTGGTATGACAGGGTCAAGGTAAGTGAGGGTTTTTTGTGAGCGGTGCAACGTCGAAGGGTCCGGGTACTACATGACGGACATGATAGGGTCATGTAAGAATTTAACGCATGTAGGTGCACGTAACGCGGCTGTTGATACAATGAAACTTCCGCACTTAGATTAACCCGTGCCGTCATATGACATTCAAATGTTGTCAACTTGTCACCACCTCGTATCATTTATGTCCTACCCCAGGGCAATGGCGAAAATTGTTCATACTTTATGGGCTGATAGTAGTAGTTAATATGTGGTTATCCGATGTCAGCGGGGCGATCACCAGCAGTTCACAAGATAGTCGAGCGAAAATCGATATCAATATGAAGATACTTAGGCAAGTGGTAATTTATGTTCCACCAAGAGTCTTATCATTGTGGTACACACGAAGATTTATTGCATGCGCAGAAGTCCTCGAGGACCTAACATTCTGTCGGAACATCCTCGATTTGGTTCAATCAACCTCGAAAACTTGTCACATACCTTGGAAAATGAATGATACTTATGACCTCCTTCAGACATATAACTCAACCTTGACGCTTTTTGAAATTGCTTCCTTCAATTCATCCTTGTCTAGGGCGGGTTCGACCCACTCCTTCAAAAATTTGTCTACTTGCTGGGGAGCACGTCCAACAAAGCTCGCTGGGTCCATCAGCGTATCGAGCTCGTCCTTGATAGGGTCGAAATAGGAATCGCGCTTAACTCTCTCTAGCAGGTCGTTTTCCAAGCCCAGCTGCTTCACCTGGTGGGCTGCCTCGTGTGAGAGAACCTGAGACAGCCAATGGTCATCTACGAAACAGGAACATGCTAAAAAACTAGACACATACCCTGATCTTTTCATGTGCCTCTTGCCTATCGCCGCCCTTCTTCACCATAGCCATAATGATATTTTCTGTTGCCATGAAGGGCAGCTCCTGCGAGATCCTCTTGGAGATGACTTTTGGGTAAACGACGAGGCCTTCAGATACATTTTGTAATGTCGATAAAACAATATCCGCTGTTAGGAATGCTTCAGGGAGCGAAACACGTCGGTTGGCGCTAAAAAAAATACGTTATAAAAAGCTAAACACGACGAGGATGACAATGCTAGTACCTGTCGTCTAGTGTCCGCTCGAACCACTGAACACTGGCCGTCATAAGCGCATTTTGGTTTAGAACCATTAAGTGCCTTGCAAGACTGCAGACACGCTCAGAACGCATGGGGTTTCGTTTGTAAGCCATAGCGGACGAGCCGATCTGCGTGGATTCGAACGGTTCTTCGACTTCCTAAATGCAATATGTCGGACCATGTTTTCTTGGAAGGAAACGGTAATGGGCCTCAAACGTACCTTTAGGCTAGCCAGCAAGCGTAAATCCGTCGCAATTTTATGAGCACTTGCGCCGAGCGATGCCAACGGTCCGAGGATATCAACGTCGATTTTGCGTGAGTAGGTCTGCGACGTGACGGGATACGCATACTTGAATCCACACAGCTTGGTCACCAGTCTATCCAATTCTTCTACCTATTGGCAGGTCGGTGCTATGCATTTTACGTGCACAGGCACACTTACTTTTTCGTGGTCGCCATTAAACAGGGCCAAAAAGCTAGCCTGGTTTCCGGTCGTGCCCTTGACACCACGGAATCCGAGATCTTCCCTTGCACGTTCCAAGTTTCTCAAGTCCCACAAAAGCTCCTGTGAACTTCGTTGGCAATGGTTGCTCCCATGTTATGGGTTGCACCCACCTGTATCCATAGAGTTGCACGCTTACCCACAGTCGTAAGCTGCGCCGACTGGAAATGAGTGAATCCAAGGGTAGGAAGCGCACGATACTGCGCAGCGAACGCCGACAGGCGAGAGATCAGGATTCCCAGTGACCGAATGAGGTACGTCAACCCTTGTTTGAGGAAGATCAAGTCAGCATTGCTGTTGATCAAACCATAAATTAACGCATATTCATAGAAGGATATTTCAAAGGAACTTGCTCTGACACATAGCATGAAGTGGCTCCTAGGCTGAAACAGGGTTATTTGTGAGTAATGAATGGAGTGCAGCGATTGACATACTGTATGATTCCAGCTGCGGCCGGTGCAACTTTTCCAAATGTGTGGACATGTGCCATGACATCGTGTCTTCGTTTCTTTTCTTCCTGTGCTGCAATCTCGAATTGTTCGACATCCAGTTGCTGCAGATACCGATACTTCATCGCCATAGATTCATCCATGCAGATAAACACTCACAAGACCGTTTTTCATCTGTAGAATAGCTTCGTCCGAAATGGGAAGTCCGAGTTCTTTTTCTGCCATTGCGAGGTTTAGCCATAGGACGCGCCAGGTGTAGAACCTATTCTATATTAGGAGACGCAGAGATGTTAAAAGGTTGCGCGACGATGGAAAGAGAGAAATGACGGACGGCTGGGGAAAACAAATGGGACATTTCCTTGCTCGCATAACGGCTAGCAGCACAATGTGCTAATTAATAAATTGATCAGGATGAGACGGATTGACCTGGATAATGGCGTCTGGTATACTTGATATGCTTCCATTGAGATCTCTCTTGTAACTGGAAACTGGGAATCGAGATAAGATAAGATAATATAATCTCGGAATTGACCGGCAACAGCTAATCCCGTGACACTGGCGAGACGCCATCCGCTTTCGAAACCTACCGTTTGAGCCTGACAGAGATGTCGGCTCCCCTAATTTTGCGTTCCAGCATTCCAAGAGCTCTATCTCGTCGTGCTGTCCGAAGCTTAGCGTCTAGAGGTGTAGTTCCAGGCGGTCGTGCGTATGGGATTTTGATTACGCAGGACATGGTGTACTTACTATTTCTGACTAGCAATCTACGAAGGGACCGTCAACGACCCAACACCCTTTCCGCCTTCGTCTCGTGCGCATGGCTCATATCACTGGGCGTTTGAACGTCTACTCTCCGCCGGTCTTGTGCCAATGACGATAGCCGCCTTTGCGACTAGCGGCACTCAGTTTCCCGTTCTTGATGGGCTGCTGGGTGTCAGTTTGGTTATTCACACTCACATCGGGGTGCGTTATAGGTGCTGGTTCCAAGTACCGTTTTTCTCACAACGTATTTTCAGTTTGATGCTGTACTAGTTGACTATGTGCACAAACGTAAATTCCCCGTCCTTGCACCAATTGCAACATGGACTTTACGCGCCGCAACTGTTGCCACACTTGTTGGCATCTACCAATTCAATACCAACGACATCGGTAGGCAATAAAGCCTAAATTGTTTATTTCCTTGCTAACGGTAAAAAAGGTCTAACGGAACTTATTGCTAAGGTCTGGGCAGCATAAGATAAATATTCAGCCGTCGAAACTAGCAATAATAGATTTTGTATGTTGGGAAACTCGGCGCATTCTACGTGAAATTCAAGCAGCGATGTTGTGCAGTGAACGATCATTTTGTGATGCCATTCACCTGGCTTAGCGCCGCATCGGCCCGTTGCAAATCTCTTTCGCTCAGACTCTTGAAAGTGCCACCACCGGGTGTACTCGCTCCACTTATAACTGAGCTGGACCTGGATCTGACTTTCATGACCAATGGGCTGCGAGGATGATGAGCCTTAGCAAATAGTGGTTTGTAAAGAGATAACGCACAAGGGGTAAGAATCTTCATCTTCCTCGGGCCAATGGTACCCGCGATAATCGCTAGTTCGTAATTTCTCCATCTAACGTGATCGATAAAGCAGTTGTCATCAATAATGAGGGTGTGAACGTACATCTTCGGTCAGAGTTCCAATATCGCCCGGCGTG
>Ga0137382_10001200_pt1 | contig 11288 bp, 8 predicted proteins | sample SagtaG_15_FD_104816 | JGI IMG/M metagenome (GOLD analysis project Ga0137382, IMG submission 104816) | Vadose zone soil microbial communities from Sagehorn Ranch, Mendocino, California, USA - Sage2_R_20_16 metaG | ecosystem: Environmental > Terrestrial > Soil > Vadose zone | place: USA... | reverse complement strand
TAGGGCTGGTCGAAGGGCTGCTGAATCCGGAGATCTGCCGTTCCTGGAACGTATTTCATTTTCTCGAGCAGCGCGTCCGCATAGCGCCGGTTCCCCTCCAAGTCGTTTCCCACAACCTGTACATCGATGGGAGCTGGCAAGCCAAAGTTCAGAATCTGGCTGACCATGTCGGCTGGCAGGAAAGCGAAGGCTGCACCCGGGAACTTTTTTGGGAGCGTCAGACGAAGTTGGTGAATGTAGTTGTCCGTGGGATGGTGGTTGACATTCAGCGTCACAAGAATGTCGGCATCCGATGTCCCAACGGGAGCCGAGTTACTGTAAGACAGATTGATGCCACTGTAGGGCAAACCTATGTTATCAATGACGCTCTGGATCTCGCTTCCCGGAATTTCCTGCCGAATCGACTGCTCCACCTGATCGCAGAGGTTGGCTGTTTCTTCAATACGCATTCCCGTCGGAGCCCGCAGATGAAGTTTGAAAGCGCCGCTGTCTACGCTGGGGAAGAAGTCCCGGCCCAGCCAAGGGATCAGAATTGCCAGAGAGCCAAGACAGCTCGCGAAGAACGCAATCAGGAAAACCCGCCGATGCTGGAGACACCCTTCCAGCAGCCCGCGATAGGCCACACGAAATCTCTCAAAGGCTGATTCAAAACGCTTCTGAAGTCGCACCAAAGGATTGCGGCTGGGAGCGGAAGCATTTGCTTCTTTTTTATCTCCGCGCAAAAGGTACTTCGCCATAGTCGGGACGATCGTCCGGGAGAGTAGATACGATGCCAACATGGCGAAAACCACAGCTTCGGCGAGCGGCACAAAGAGATACCGCGCCACGCCAGACAGCAAGAACATAGGAGCAAACACGATACAGATTGAAAGCGTGGACACAAATGCGGGGGTCGCGATTTGCGACGCGCTCAGGAGGACGACTTCATCCAGGTCCTTCTCTGGTTCTGCCTCGCGATTTCGATTGATATTCTCGACCTCGACTGTGGCATCGTCCACCAAGATGCCGACCGCCAGAGCCAGTCCACCAAGCGTCATGATGTTGATGGTTTCTCCCATCGCACTGAGCACAATGATGGAGGTCAGGATCGCAAGGGGTATGGACGTAGCAATGATAATCGTGCTTCGCCAACTGCCTAAGAAAGTGAGAATCATGAAGGCCGTTAGGCACGCGGCGATCAATGTTTCCCTGACAACGCCGCTGATCGCGCTGCGGACAAAAATCGACTGATCCGCCAGCGGGCTTATCTGCAGCTGGGGTGGAACCGTCGTCCGAATTTGAGGGAGAAGAGCCTTGATGCCCGAGATTACATTCAGTGTCGATGCGTCTCCCGCCTTTTGAATCGTCAGCAATACCGACCGCTGCCCGTTTACGCGCACGATATTGGTCTGTGGGGGGAATCCATCGCGTACCCAGGCGACATCTTTGATATAGATAGTCGTGTCGCCAATCGTCTTGATCGGGATGCGGTTCAGGTCCGCAATCGTTTGCGGTGCTGCGTTGAGGATGGAGACATCATATTCCTTGGACCCAATTTTGGACGTTCCCGTGGGCAGGATCAAGTTTTGAACGCTGATGGCATTCACTACGTCCAGCGCGGACAGGCCCTTCGACTGCAACGCCGTAGGATTCAGGTCCACCTGCACCTGGCGTTGTTTGCCGCCGTAGGGATAAGGAACGGATGCACCCGGCACCGTAATGATCTGTGTGCGAATGAAATTCAGGCCATAGTCATTGAGTTCCTGTTCCGAAAGGTTTTGGCCTGAAAGGGCGAACTGCAGGACGGGTACGCTCGATGCGCTATAGGCCAGAATGAGGGGTGGCGTCGATCCTGCGGGCAACTGCTTGAGCTGAGTCTGAGAGACCGCCGTGATCTGTGCAATGCCCTGCTGAATGTTCGCGGTCGGCTGCAGAAACACTTTGACAACAGCTATTCCATTGAGCGACTGCGACTCGATGTGCTCGATGTTGTCAACGGTGGTGGTAAGAGCTCGCTCTGTGATGCTGACGATCCGGTCGCTCATATCCTGAGGCACGAGACCGTTATAATTCCAGATGATGCTGACGACCGGAATATTGATGTTCGGAAAAATATCGGTTGGGGTGCGGACGATTGCTAGCGCGCCCATGATGAGGATGAGTATGGACACAACCACGAAGGTGTAGGGCCGTCGCAATGCAAGTCGAACGATCCACATACAATTTGTCCCCTGTGTGTCAACTACCGGCCGCGGTCAATTGGCCGCCTGTGATTTGTGTCTTTTTCACTTTTGCTTGGGTTCTTTCCTCGATCACGACAGACTGCAAATGCAAGCGTCTCTCCAAACGCCCCAACATCTGACGTGGCTGAGCATCTCCCTTTATGCGAGTCACTTAGGTGATCAGCCTGGCGCTTCTGATCAGATGAAAAAATGTCCCTCGGCTGGACAGGCCGTCAGCATTTGGACAGGTTTCGGGTCGCAACTGGTTCTCTCAGATACCCAGAATCACAGAGTTTGAGTTGCTGCACACGCGACGACGCGAGAAATGTCGGAAGCCCCGACCCGCATAGGTCAGGTTTCGTGACTAGTCCGGCCCTTGAATGAAATGGGTTTCGGCTAAAACGTTTGTCCCACTCTAGGAGTCTGATGGAGTCCCGCGTTCCAACATAATGAAAGCCAATAACATGAGGACGGGCAACAACAAGGCCCACATCGTGAAGCGAGACCCCAATGCTGCTCCGAGCACGGCTCCAATGAGGAAGGAGATCCATATGCCGGCCAACAGGGCCGCGCGCCGCCAGTGAGTGTCCCATGAACCCTGAGTCTGTTGCACAGGTGCGCGCTTGATTCCCATCAAGAGGTGCTGGCCCAGATTGTTCAAGTCTCCAGTTACGAAGCCCAGGTTCACGGCCTGCCCGCCCACATGGGTGATAGACGTGTTCAAGATACCCATGGCTGTGCTCAGTATCATGATGCTTAGCCAACCCGGCCACGCGAAGTAAGTCGCAGCGATGCCAACCGTGAGCAGGACCGCTACCAACAAGGAATGCCGAGGCAACTCGTGATGTGGAATGGCCTGCACAAGAAGTGTCCCCATGAAGATGCCGAGCACAAAAAACGGAATAGGGAGCAAGCTATGGCCTGACGCGGCGAGCTTGGCGTGTCCGGCATGCAAGCCGGCAGACGTCGTGTTACCGCTCATGAATGAGGCGTAGACCCCAAAGTTCAACAAAGTATAGGAATCCACGTACCCCGAGATCAGCGCACGGCCGGCGGCTCTCCACCCTTGCGCCCTTACGGACTCTTGTATTGACGGCACTCCGCTGCGGATGCGGGCGAAGTCTCGAATTTGTTGGTTTTCGATAATTGACAACGATTTGCCCCCAAGTCCCGCTAATGTCTTAATCACGCAGTATTGTTGGCGCTGTCGCCCGCGGTAACATCATAGGTTGCGCCCGAAACCATGCGCGCAGCGACGGAGGCAAGAAAGACCACTACAGGCGCGACGTCTTCGGGTTCGATCCATGGGACGCCGAGCGGTGTCTTGGCGGTAAGAACCTTTCGGGCCTCTTCCTCGTCTGTGGACGAGCCGGTTGGCGTCTTACCGGCTGCTTGGAGCGCTTGGGCGTAACGCTCCTTGTGGCGGGTCAGTGGCGTGTCGATCAAGCCGGGAACAACGGCGTTGACCGTAATGCCGTATGTCCCGAATTCCAGCGCCGCCGACTTCATCAGGCCAATAATCCCCCATTTAGAGGCAGAGTAAGCTGCGCCGTTCTTCATGCCATGCCGGCCTTGCGTCGAGGAACTCACGATGATTCGCCCGCTGCCGCGCTTTACCAGATAAGGCGCAAAGGCGCGGATTGAGTTCGCTGTGCCAGTGAGGTTGACGTCGATTTGGGTATGCCAGTCTTCGTCTTCCATCTCAAGCAGGGGTTTGAAGGCTTGAATCCCTGCATTGGCGAACAATATGTCAATGCCGCCGAACTCGCGCTCCGCCTCTACAGCAGCCGCTCGCAGCGCGGGAAGGTTGCGTTGGTCGAGCTTGATACCCAGCCAGCGGCCACCGGCCGCCTGGACCAACTGTCCCGTTTCCTTTAACTCATCAGGGCTCGCTGCCTCGACACCGGAGCGCACGTCCACGGGGGCACTGATGTCGATACCGACGATGTTCGCACCCTCTCGGGCGAAGGCGATGGCCGTGGCGCGGCCGATCCCACGGGCAGCGCCGGTGACCACGGCCACCTTGCCCCGAAGGCATTCATCAGGTCCTGGTATCGGCTTGGTCATGATCACTCCCTGGCGTCGCAGCGATAGCGAGCAACGGTGCGATGTCCCAACCGATGTGTTTAGTTGACGCCGGGCCTTCCCTTCCAATCGATAACATCAACCAACTTCCAAGGGTTCCCAACAAGATCCATATGCAACTCGCCCTGCTTATCAAGCACGAGCTCGGCTTCAGGGTAGAAGGTGCCCGTGCTCTTGGATTTATCCGCATCATTTATGTCGAATTCGCCGGCCGTCAAATTGTAGGAGGCAGATAGGCTATCCCGATAAACCTCGCCGAATCTGAGAAGCCGGTTGGTGACAAATCGAATCTTCCGGCCGGTTGGGGTTGGACTCACTTGGATGTAACTGACGTCATACCCGAGGGTGCCCGTCACGGCGATGTGGCCGACCGATTTCATCTTGGAGAGCGCATTGTACAAGCCTTGATCCTTGCCACTCTGGAATGCCTCGGTCAGAATCTGTTTGTCTGCTTGAGGCGAGTACTCATAGATGATTAGGGTTATATTAAAATCCTTTCCGAGTTGAGTGTCTGTCCCTGTGGCCGTAGCTTCAATGGTTTCTGGTTTCGATCTGTCTTGGGAAAAAGCCGAGGCGCTTCCCAGGCTGAAAAGACAAATCAGCATCAAACTACCAACGACGAGATTATGACTTCTAGGAGCTAATTTCTTGATTTGCGACATTTCTCTTTCTCCTTTAAGTGTGTAGTTCTCTTGCGTTCGCACATTGCTTCGATCACCGATTTCTTTGCTCACCCTCAAACCGTCGCGGTTAATCCTTCCGCTCCCGTCGCGAATTCCAGCTAGTAGATCTACTCGCGGGCTCTTGTGATGACGGCATTTCGCCATGTGTCGAACCATAGCCAACCCTGAACAAAGCAATAGTCGTGCCAGAGGCTATGTGTGACGAAGAGATATGGAAGTAGCTGGCAGAATTGGGGATGCGTGAAGTCACGCGCGTCTCGGCAATACCGGCCCTGAAGCAAACCTGTCGGAGTGTTGGCATCCCGTCCATTCCACTGGATGAGGCACGAGCTGCTATTTGTCCAGGGACCGACTAAAATGGGGAAACGAATGTAACAAAACGCAAACGTCAGCACTCAAATGGAAGGGTTGTTCGTGACTTCGACCACGCGCCGCAGGAAATATGATCCTTGCAAAATGCCCGCGCGGCGGCTCAGAATTGTCACAGTTCGTTCAGTTTTTTTGCAGGGAGCGACATCCCGCATCGCCGGAGCAGAAGTATGTCCAGCACCAAGCCTCTTCTGTGGCCCAAGCCACCTGCGATTTGGGGCTATGGGATTGTTGTTCTATCGGTTATCGCAGTAGCGACTATTTCGCTGCTGCCGTCGTTTCATTTGCAAACTGCTCCCGCGTCCCTATTTCTTTGCGCCATCCTGTTCGGCGCATGGCTGGGTGGAGCCGGACCGGGATTGCTCGCGACCGCACTCTCCGCTATCATTTTCTATTATTATTTCCTGCCGCCAGTCCACTCATTTGCTGTGAAGCCCGAAGAGATACCACGATTTGTCGTTTTTTTGGTGGCAGCGGTGTTTGTCTGGTCGCTGAGCGCCGCACAAAAGAGCGCCACAGAATCCCTCCAGCGCACGCGCGATGACTTGAAAGAAACAGTTCAAGACCTCCAGAAAATCAACGAGGCGTTGCAAGCGGAGAGCCATGAGCGCAAACGGGCCGAAGAGGCGCTGCGCCAAGCGCAGACGGATCTCGCACACGTCAACCGGGTGACCACCATGGGAGAACTGACTGCCTCTCTGGCGCACGAAGTGAATCAACCGATTGCCGCCGCCGTCACCAATGCCAATACCTGCTTGCGCTGGCTCGCCGCCGATACCCCAAATGTGGAAGAGGCGCGCGAGGCCGCCATGAGAATCGTGAACGACGGAAGGCGCGCGGCGGAAATCATCAGCGGGATTCGCCTGCTATTCAAGAAGGGCACCACGCAACATGAGTTGTTTGATGTGAACGAAGTTATTCGAGAAATGATCGTCCTCCTACACAGCGAGGCAGTGCGATACTCCATTTCAGTCCGAGCGGAACTGGCGGCAGATCTTCCCCAGGTAATGGGAGATCGCGTTCAATTGCAGCAGGTGCTCATGAATCTCATGCTCAATGGCATCGAAGCCATGAAAGATGTGGATGGGACGCGCGAGCTCGCCATCAAGTCGCAGCGAGCGGAAAACGAACAACTTCTGGTGTCCGTCAGCGATACCGGCGTGGGACTGCCCCCGCAACAGACGGACCAGATCTTCAATGCGTTCTTCACCACCAAACGTCACGGCACGGGCATGGGACTGCGCATCAGCCGCTCCATCGTTGAATCGCATAGCGGCCGCTTGTGGGCAGCCGACAACTCTCCGGGCGGCGCAAGCTTTTACTTCACACTGCCCACCAAAGTCGAGGAGCATGAATTGCCGTGAACTTGATTGGCTCGTACAACTACGCTCTCGTGGCGCTTTCGGTGTTGATCGCCATGTTTGCGTCGTACGCTGCTCTCGATCTTGCAGGTCGCGTAACTGCCGCGAGCGGTTGGACTCGCGCGATTTGGCTGCTGGGCGGGGCCGGTGCGAGTGGGACTGGCATTTGGTCCATGCACTACATTGGGATGCTGGCGTTCATCCTGCCGATTCCAGTGGCCTACCATTGGCCGACCGTTCTGCTGTCGCTGTTTGCGGCCATTCTCGCTTCGGTGGTTGGACTGGGCGTGGTGAGCCGGCAGAAAATGGGTTGGTTCCGGGCGTTCGCCGGAAGTGTGGTGATGGGTGCGGGTATTGCAAGCATGCATTACATCGGCATGGCCGCCATGCGTTTACCTGCCGTATGCCACTTTAGTTCCTTTCTCGTCGTCCTGTCGGTCGTGTTCGCGGTTCTGATTTCCCTCGCTGCGCTATGGATTACCTTTCACTTCCGAGATGAGAAAACGGGGATCGGCTGGGAAAAGTTAGCCGGAGCCTCCGTGATGGGCGCCGCGATCCCCGTCATGCACTACACCAGCATGGCCGCCGCCAGTTTCACCCCCTCCGGCATGCCGGTGGACCTGTCTCATGCCGTAAGCATCTCCGCACTTGGCACTGCCGGAATTGTGGCTGTCACCTTTATCGTCCTCGGGCTGGCTCTGCTGACCTCCTCGGTTGATAGGCGATTCGCTGCCCAGACCTTGGAAGTACAGGAGAAGAAGTTGCAACAAAGCGAGGCGTATTTATCGGAAGCACAGCGATTAAGCCACACGGGCAGTTTTGGCTGGAGGGTTTCCACGGGCGACATGATCTGGTCAGAGGAAACCTTTCGAATCTTCCAATGCGACCGAACGACAAATCCGACCGTGGAAGTTGTTCTCCAACGGGTTCATCCCGAAGACGCGGCCCTCGTGAAACAGACAATCGAGCGCGCGTCGCACGATGGTAAGGATTTTGATCATGAATATCGCTTGGTGATGCCGGATAGGTCCGTCAAATATGTCCATGTTGTGGCTCATTCCTTAAGTGACGAGTCGGGCGGCATTGAGTTTTTTGGGGCGGTGATGGACACCACCGAGAGCCATCGGGTGGAAGAAGCATTGCGCCGGAGCGAGAGTTACCTGGCAGAAGCGCAGAGGCTCACGCATACGGGGAGTTGGGCCTGGCAGGTAGCGGGAAGCGTCGCCTTGCATCTGTCCGAGGAATGGTATCGCTTATATGGCTTCGATCCAGAAAAGAGCCCGCCGACTAGGGAAGAACGGGTGCAGCGCGTTCATCCGGAGGATCGAGCCAAGTGGCAAGGAGCAGTCGATCGAGCAATCGCTGAAACGTCGGGTTTCGAAATGGAATTCCGAATCCTTCTTCCCGACGGCACGGTTAAATACATCCACACCGTCGGCCATCCGGTCTTGAACGCATCTGGGGATTTGGTGGAATTCGTGGGTAGCTCGACGGACATCACCGAGCGAAAGCGGGCAGAAGAGGCGCTGGAGGCTTTGCGCCAGGCGCAGGCGGATCTCGCGCACGTAAACCGCGTGACCACCATGGGAGAGCTGACTGCCTCCCTGGCCCACGAAGTGAATCAACCGATTGCCGCCGCCGTCACCAACGCCAATACCTGCTTGCGCTGGCTTACGCGCGATCACCCCGATCTGGAAGAGGCGCGCGCGGCTGCCATGAGAATCGTGAAAGACGGAACGCGAGCAGCGGAAATCATCAGTCGAATCCGCCTGCTCTTTAAGAAGGGTACGCCGGACTGGGAGTTGGTGGACATAAACGAAGTCATTCGAGAGATGATTGTCCTCCTGCGCGGCGAGGCAACGCGATACAACATAGCAGTCCAGACGGACCTGGCCGCTGATCTTTGCCAGGCCATGGGAGATCGCGTGCAATTGCAGCAGGTGATGATGAATCTCATCATGAACAGCATCGATGCGATGAAGGAAGTGGAGGGGAAACGGGAGGTGGCTATCAAGTCGGAGCGTGCGGAAGATCGGCATCTTCTGGTGTCGGTCAGCGATACCGGAGTGGGATTGCCCCTGCAGGAGGTGAGCCAGATTTTCAATGCATTCTTTACGACCAAACCGGACGGCACCGGTATGGGACTGTCCATCAGCCGCTCCATCGTTGAATCGCATGGCGGCCGCTTGTGGGCCACCTCCAACTCTGGACGCGGCGCAACGTTTCATCTCACTCTGCCCACCATCGTGGAGGCGCATAAATGACGCCCGCAGACGCTCCCACGGTATTCGTCATTGACGACGATGCGGGTGTGCGTGCGTCCATTCAAGGCTTGCTGAAATCGGTTGGCTTGCGGTCCGAGACCTTTGGGTCGGCGCAAGAGTTCTTACGCAGCAAACGGCAGGAGGGAACAAGCTGCCTGGTTCTAGACGTGAGACTTCCTGGAGTCAACGGTTTGGATTTTCAGCGCCAATTGGCTGACGCGGGCGTCCAAATACCCATTATCTTCGTCACCGGTCATGGAGATATTCCCATGACTGTGAGGGCCATGAAGTCCGGTGCGGTGGAGTTCCTGACCAAGCCCTTCCGGGACCAGGACTTGCTGGATGCGATTCATCAGGCATTGGATCGTGACAGGGCGATGCACCAACAGCAGAGTGAGCTTGCCGGGTTGCGGAAGTGCTATGAGTCGCTGACCCCACGCGAGCGCGAGGTCATGGCCCTAGTGGTTTCGGGAACGCTCAACAAGCAAATAGCCTCTGAGCTAGGAACCAGCGAAATCACCGTTAAAATCCACCGCGGCCACGTAATGCGGAAGATGCAGGCTCAGTCGCTGGCGGAATTGGTCAGAATGTCGGCAAAGCTTGAGGTGGCGCCCGGCAAGAAGTAGTCTAAAACCGCTTCTGCTAATCAAGATGATTTGCCAGTCAACAATCCGTTCAGACTGCCGCTTTCACAAATATCACAGATGAAGATGGGGGATTCCCTCTGATACGTGCGGTGTTAGTCTTCTTATACCAACGTATAATTGCGCCGCTTTGGGCGACGCTGTAGGCTGCTGCCATGGCTACTAAGTGTAAGGCCAAATTAGTTGCGATTGTCGACGATGATGATTCGATGCGCAGTGCATTGGCCGGCCTGCTGAAAGCGGTCGGATTGGCAACGCAAGCGTTTGCGTCGGCGGAGGAATTCATAAAGTCCGGCCAACAGCACCAGACTGCATGCCTGATCGCGGATATCCGTATGCCAGGGATGTCCGGTCTGGAGCTACAGGCTCACCTGAACGCTGAACGTTGCAGGATTCCGACCATCTTCATTACGGCGCACGGCGACGCAAAAATGAGGATGCAGGCATTGAGAGAAGGCGCAGTAGAGTTTCTAGCCAAACCATTCGACGACGAGGCCCTGCTTGATAGCGTTCGAGCGGCCCTGGAAAGTTGATCCCAGCAACGGAAGCGTGCATCCGGGTTCGCAGGGAGGTCCTCTATGCAAACTTATGCGGGAGCCTTCGAAAAATCGGGGTCCAGTAACCAAGAACGCAGTCAGCGCAGATTCGAGCAGGTCGTAGGCAACAGTCCCGCCCTGGAATCGGTGTTCGCCGAGGTCGAACAAGTTGCGCCAACCGATTCCACTGTATTGATCCAGGGAGAAACCGGCACCGGCAAGGAGCTGATCGCACGGGCGATTCACAATATCAGCTCGCGCTGCGGACGCCAGTTCATAAAGCTAAATTGCGCTGCCATACCGTTTGATCTACTGGAAAGCGAACTTTTTGGTCATGAGAAAGGCGCGTTTACTGGGGCCATTGCGCAAAAAGTTGGCCGTTTTGAACTGGCCGATAAGGGGACGCTTTTCCTCGACGAAGTGGGAGATATTCCATCGGCGCTGCAGCCTAAATTGCTGCGTGTCCTGCAGGAACAGGAGTTCGAGCGCTTGGGCAGCACTCGAACTCACCGAGTGGACGTTCGGCTGGTGGCTGCGACGAACCGGAATTTGGCGGACATGGTGAAGCGGAGGGAATTTCGTAGCGATCTCTACTATCGACTGAACGTGTTCCCTATCTTGCTGCCCCCGTTGCGGGCTCGCTGCGAAGATATCCCGGCGCTGGTTGCACATTTTGTCGAGATTTATGGCCGCCGGATGGGTAAGCAAATCGAACGCATTCCTCCGGAAACCATGGCTGCGCTCAGTTCTTACCAGTGGCCTGGAAACATTCGCGAGCTGCAGAATTTCATCGAGCGGAGCGTAATCCTGAGTGCCGGGGCCGTTCTGCGTGTGCCTCTCGCGGAACTGAAGCGTTCCTCCGAAGCGGAATCGATGGGAGCTATTACATTAGAAGAAGCCGAACGAGATCATATCCGCAAGACGCTCGAGTACACCAGGTGGGTCGTCGCCGGCCCTAAAGGTGCTGCAGCTCGTCTCGGAATGAAGCGATCTACCCTCTACTTCCGTATGCAAAAGCTTGGAATCTCACGTTCCAACCACGATCTCGTTCCCGAGTTGTTTAGTAGCAATGATGCGGGGATCGATACTCCAATCGATTGACACAGTCCATGCATTAGCCATCGGACGCACCACCGATCACATCT
>Ga0137382_10001198_pt1 | contig 11289 bp, 9 predicted proteins | sample SagtaG_15_FD_104816 | JGI IMG/M metagenome (GOLD analysis project Ga0137382, IMG submission 104816) | Vadose zone soil microbial communities from Sagehorn Ranch, Mendocino, California, USA - Sage2_R_20_16 metaG | ecosystem: Environmental > Terrestrial > Soil > Vadose zone | place: USA... | reverse complement strand
TGTCGAAACGCTCAAGCCATTGGTCGACGCGAAGTACCGCACGCTATCCGGGCCGACCGACACAGCGGTTATGGGCTCATCACTCGGAGGCGTTGTTTCCTTTTACCTCGGATGGCAGTGGCCTGACGTCTTCGGCAAGGTCGCGTGCCTTTCGAGCACGTTTGCTTACCGGGACGATCTGCTCGAGCGCGTCTTCGTCGAGCCGAAGAGAAAACTCCAGATCTATCTCGATAGCGGCTGGCCAGCCGACAACTACGAACCCACACGCAGCATGAGAGACCGGCTCATCTGGAAAGGATACCGTCCCGGCACGGAGCTGTTTTACCTGGCGTTTCCCGAAGCGAAACATGACGAGAACGCGTGGGCTACACGTAGCCCAATCCCGTTCCAGTTCCTTTTCGGCAAACTGCCGTCCTTCAGATAATCAATCGTCTGGATTCCAAAGGCGCTTCCGAAAGTACTCTCGCCAGTTGTTTGGAAGTGACGGCAGTTCGCTGACCCGACGTAACGTGTCCTGGTTGTTGGCATCATTCCGGTACAGATTCACGACATCGGCGACCGTAACGCCGTGCTCATCTTGTTTGAGCAACTCTATCGAGTCGCCAGCCGCGACTTCCCCTTCTTGAAGCACCGCAAAGTAGAACCCAGATCGGCCACTTTGCAGGAACCGTTTCACGATATCCGGGCGACCGAAGCGGATGCCGAGTTTAAAACAAGGCATTCGAGGTTGCGTGACAAGGAATTCTGAAGAACCGACCCGAAGTCGGTCGCCGATGTGAAGCGTTTCCTCAAGCAAGCCTTCCGTAGTTAAATTCTCGCCGAAAACTCCCCATGGAAGATCCATTCCAGGAAGTTCCCGCCGCCAGAATGGGTAATGCTCCGATGGATAGGCATAAACAGCCTTATCCACTCCTCCATGCACCGACAGATCCGATTGCTGATCGCCTTCTAAGTTGAGCTGGGCGACCCGAACTCGACCCGGCACTGGAGCCTTGAATATAGAAGTGCGGACCAACTTCCCCTTCCATTCGATTTCGCGAGGAAGTCCCACGTTGATAGACAAGAGCTTCATTGTGCCCAAATCGTGGTACGGGTGAATACGGGCTGATGCAATTCCAAGCACACAAGCAGCAGCCTGCGGTCAGCACCCGCGACGCAAGCTTTTGAGATACGCAACTCAGATCAAGCAGGCGTAAGTCCAGCACGCATCACTGCAGAGATCAGGACGAGCGCGATCGCAGTCGGATTACGTAACTTTTCCACTTGCTTGCGCGCGCTGTTGAATGCGCCCCGCGTGAGCGCGATTGCTTCGCGCGGGTCATCTGTCAAGCGGCTGGCGAAGCTGTAAACGGCCGGATAATACCGAGCAACTAAGCGATCGAAACGTGAGCTTTTTGTCTTCATAGATGCCCTCCTTGCTCATTAGTCGACGCAGATGCCCTTTCCCTTACAAATCATGCGCGTCAGTTTGAAAGGTCACGCTTAATCCAGTTTCCTGTTGGCTGAAATTCTGCTAAAATCCGCAATCGAAAAACTTGTCCTGAGCGCCAGTCGAATGGATCGAAATTCTAAATTTTTCCGGCACCGTTAGCTCAATTGGCAGAGCAAGTGACTCTTAATCACTGGGTTGCAGGTTCGATTCCTGCACGGTGCACTTCATCTTTCACTGATTGGAGCTTAAGCAAGATAAAGGAATAGACATTCTCAATAAGGCGCGCACCTATCGTGCGGCAATTATACGGCGATACAGCGTTTCATACTGAGGGACAATGCGACCTGCTGAGAACCGTTCCAGCGCGCGCTTGCGACTCTTTTCACCCAGTTCTCGGGCCAAATTTGGAGATTCGATTAACGCGTCCAACGCCGCCGCCGCCGCCGTCACATCGCCGAAGGGATATAAAGGAGAAGAGTCTCCGATGACTTCGGGAATGCCACCGACGCGGAAGGCGACAACAGGTTTACCGTAAAATACCGTCTCAAGAATGCTCAGACCGAAGCTTTCGTATTCGGATGTGTAGAGCCCAGCATCCGCAGCCTCTAAATACTCTTCCACCACTGCTGTGTTTTGGTGAACAATGACACACTCGCGAAGCCCCAATTCATCGAGCAGTGGCTCATAACGATCAAAAGGGCCGCCTGCTAAAATGAGCAATCGAATGCGTGCCCGGAGCTTCGACATAGCAATGGTGCGCAGCAGCAGATCGACTCGCTTGACGGGTCGCAAATTCGACATGTGCAGCACAAGAAACTCGTCGGTTACGCCGAGATCGCGTCGAACTTCTTGTCGACTTCTCTTCGGTTTATTCGGGGTGAAGAAATTCGGAATCACTTCAATCGGCCGTTCCAAACGAAAGATTTCCTGCGTTTGCTTCCGAAGACTTTCTGAAACTGCGGTCACCGCATTGGAATGCACGAGGGCGTGCTCGATGGCGGTGCGGTAGTCGGGATCCTGGCCAAGCAGAGTGGTATCGCTTCCATGCAAAGTTGTGACGATGCGCGGAGCTGACGATCCTACGATCTGCGAGGCTAAACACGCGGCCAACGCGTGCGGTACCGCGTAATGAACATGAAAAAGATCGAGCTGCTGGGAACGCGCCACTTCCGCCATTTTCACTGCGAGCGGCAGAGTGTAGTCGGGACAGGGAAACAAAGCGTTGTCCGCAAATTCGACTCGATGGAAATGTAGACCCTCCTGCGGCAGGTCTAACCGAACGGGTTGAGCATAACTAAAAAAGTAAACTTCATGACCGCGACGCGCCAGTTCTGATCCGAGAGCCGTCGCCAAAATCCCGCTTCCGCCAATCAACGGAAAACATGCAATCCCAATTTTGAGCGGCCCCGATTTCATTACAGCTCCGTATAAGCTTTGTCGAAGTCAGAAATTTCGTCACGTTCGATGAATTTCACGCCGGGAGCATCCGCCTTGTTAATGTAGCGTTGCTCGCTCGCGCCGGCGACGTAATGGGTGCATTGAATCACTGATTGCATCCATCGGAAACGCGTGTCGCGAGTCGGGCTGATTTGCTCCGGGCCGAATTCTCCTCCGAGAATCTGTAAAAACCGATCGCCTCCCTTATGTAGCAACAACTTCCCGTCACGAAAACGTGCGCGAACGACCTCTCCTTCATAGCGCTGATCGACGAAGTAGTCTGAGACGGCCGCAGCACGAGCTCTGAATTCGGGTGCACTCGATCGTTCCACCCGCACACCTTCCAGCAACCCCATTCGCATGTACATCTCGAGACAGAAGTCGGCGATATTAGAACATTTTGTTTCCTTGAAGTGCGCGACCAGAGACCGCCCAACGTAATTGGGGAGTTGGCGCGCAGTTTTCTCCTGCCATTCCGGAAGCACACGTTTCGCGTACAGCGGCGAAAACTTTTTTTGGATCCGATTCTCAAACTGGAAGTTTAGGGCCGCTTCCTTGTTGCTGTTTCGCTCTCGCAAAATGGTAATCGTTTCGCGCGGGTCATGATCACTGTCGTGAAAGAAAAAGACCACTTCTCCGCCAATCTTCTTTTGAAGACGCCGCGCGGTCAGAATCTTAGCGAAGAGAAATCGCTTGGGAAAAAATCCACAGGGTTGCTGGCCGAAACAAATAATCGGGTGATCCATTGCTCAGAATGAGCTTCATGCCGCAGCGTGAGCTTCCGTGCCGCGAAAGATAGTTTGTTGCAGCAGCGTCGCCAGAACCAGTACCGCGGCACATCCAATAAAATTATACCAGAGATAACCGATGTTTGTCGTAGCGAACAGGACAAAGACGAGTGATTGGGCGAGGACCGCGGCGAAAAACACGGCCGACCCGGTAACTCGACGAATAAAGAAAGCTGCCAGAAAGAGACCGAGGATGCTGCCATAGAACACCGAGCCCAGAATGTTGCCTGCTTCGATGAGATTTTCGACCAAGCTGGCAAACGAAGCGACGCCTATGGCAATCAAACCCCACGCTGCGGTGAGTGCTTTCGCTGCGACCACGTAATGATGGTCGCTCGCGTTCGGTCGAATCAACGGCCGATAAAAATCGATCGCCGTGGTGGAACCGAGAGCATTCAGAGTTGCCGCCGTTGCCGACATGGTCGCGCACAAAATCACTGCGATGAGTAATCCGACAAGCCCGTGCGGCATTTGTTGAAGAATAAAAGTGATGAATACGTAATCGGAGTCCTTGTTTTTTGGATCGACGCCTGCTTGCTCGAGAACTGCCTTGGTTCGATCGCGCAACTCGCGTGCCTGCACGTCGAGCTCGCGCAGCTTCGTCATCGCCAGATCGCGCTCGTTCGACGATGTACTCGAAATCGCGCGAATGACAGCGCGTTTTTGCATGAAGACGTCATCGAATCGCGTCTGCAACCCCGTTAACTGTGGCCCGTAGCCATTCTCTGCCGCACGCTGGTACGCCGGCTGATTAAAATAGACGGGCGGCTTCTCGAATTGATAAAACATGAACACAATCGCGCCTAGCAGCAGAATGAAAAACTGCATGGGCACCTTCACCGCGGCGTTGAAGAGCAATCCGAGACGACTCTCTTTGAGCGAGCCTCCCGCGAGATATCGTTGGACCTGCGATTGATCCGCTCCGAAATACGAAAGCGCGAGAAAAAAACCGCCAATCAGGCCCGACCAAAATGTATATCGCTTGTGCGGATCGACGGAAAAATCGACCGCCTCCAGTTTTCCCATTTTGCCGGCGACCAAGAGCGTGTTTTCAAACGACAGATGGGGCGAGAGCCGGTAAACCGCGACCGCAAATGCAATCGCCATGCCGACCAAAATCACAATCATCTGGTAGCGTTGGGTGATGCTTACAATTTTCGTCCCGCCCATGACCGTGTAGATAATCACCAATCCCCCCGCGAACCAGATGGTCAGGTTCAAGCGCCACCCGAGCAACGTGGAGAGAACAATGGCCGGCGCGTAGATCGTGATTCCAGCAGCGATCCCTCGTTGAACGAGAAACAGAAACGCACCTAGCAGCTGCGTCTTCCGATCGAATCGCTCACCGAGATATTGATAGGCAGTGTAAACTTTCAGACGCTGGTAAATTGGGACGAACACTGCGCACACAACTATGAGCGCGAGCGGTTGCCCAAAGTAGTTCTGGATGAAACCTATGCCACTCTCGTAGGCCTGGCCCGGCATCGATAGAAACGTGATCGGCCCAGCCTGCGTCGCCAGCACGGACAATCCTATCGTGGCCCACCGAATACTGGCATCGCCCTTCAGATATTGGCCTAAGGAGGCACTGCCACGGGTCCGCCAGAGGCCGTAAAGCGGGATCGCCAGAATCGTGGCGATGAGAACAAAATAATCTAACCGGTTCACGAGAACCGGAGAGTGAAGAGGTAGAGGAGCACTACCTCAACTGCAAAGAGCGAAAGCGCCAGGCCGTATGCTTTGCGCCAGGAACGCGCGTCTGGCTTATTATCGTCCCTCTTCATTTTCCCAATGACAACATGTTCGCGAATAATCGGTAAGGCCCTGGCACGCCGGCCGGCAATTGCCGAAACCAGGAGTAACTCGTGTAGATGAAAAAACCCTTGCCTAGCTTCGCAACGAGCAGGCCACCGTCGAGCGGCTTTTCGTTTGGATCATTGCACGACAGGATCGGTGTCCAAGCGGCGTCCCACTTCTTGGGAAAATAAAGTCCGCGTTCCTGAACCCATCCCTCGAAATCTTTCGACGTGATCTTGTTTGGCGACGTCATGAGCGAATGATTGGGCGCCAAAATCCGCACCTCTGCGTTTTCGTCAGTGACGCGGTCGCGCGAAATTTCCAATGGATACGGCGCCAGTTCCTCGGTCTTAAGATCCGCGAGGGTGTTGTACTGGGCGATGGCAACTCCGCCATTTCTTACATAGGCAAACAGCTCAGGTAACCAGTTGGAAATTTGCTCCTGGGTGTTCCAGGCGCGCACCCCTAGCACGACGGCAGAAAACTGCGCGAGGTTGTTTGCTGTGATATCCGGTTCACTCAAAATCTTCACTGAGTAGCCAATCTGTCGGAGGCTTTCCGGAATATCATCGCCGGCACCAGGAATGTAACCGATGCGGTCGCCTTTCCTGCGAATATCGGCCCGAACAAGTTTAACTTCCGCCTGCGGCATTAACGTCCGCACGCCAATGTGCGGATATGAAATGCGCACGCGCTCGAACGAATACTCGCGGTTGTCGATTGAAACAATAGCTTGCAACGTTCCTTCACTGTTCTGATCTGGTGGTTTGATGGTAAACGTGGCCACAGTCTCGGCATTGGCTCCCTTCAAATCTATCGGTACGGACGCCGGATCGACTTTCCACCCCTGCGGCACAGCTAGTTTAAGTTCTCCTTTCACAGGACCGGTGGCCGCCGTGGCACGTACTGAAACGGGTTTTGGATGATTTGTCGGGAATATCAACACGCTGTCAGCTATGTTCGCGAAAACGGGTGGCGTAATGACCAACGGTCGTCGCAGTTCGCCCGCCACTGGGTCAACCGAGCGATACTTCGTGTCTATAATGTAGCTGAGTTCCTGCTCGTTCACTTGCAGAACTATCTCCACCGGAAACTCAGGGGGATTTTCGGGGAGGCCGATAAGTTTTTGATCATCTACAGCAAAGGCGCCCAGCGTTCCATGTTTGCGAAGCCAGTACGGCTGCGAATACGGAGCATTTTCCGGGATCCTACACGACAGATCTTTCGTAACGAGTTCGTTGGATGGAAGCGCCGCATCGATTTTCATCGAGTCGCCGGAGTTGGGAAGTCGTACTTCCTTCAAGATCACCGGAATATCGCAGCGGTTAATTGCCTCCACTTTTATTGTTGCCGTTTGCCCTGGCGTGACAGCCTCATTGGTTGTCGACGCTTCCACATGCAAGCCAAGACATGCGGCGATGATCGCATCCAGCTCCGCCTTTTTCTCCCGGATCCACGAGTCGTCCTTAATTCGACTCATCGCCTGCCGCAGCTTCAACAACTCAGGCACGGAAGCGGCTGGATCGCCTGGGCGGAAGTTTGAAATGATCTGACGAATTTGTGTAGCAATCGATTCCGAATTCGCAACGCGCGACCAAGTCGTATCGATCCCCTCGAAAAGGGAGCTTGTCATCGGCTCACCTTCCAACAGTTTGAAATATTCCTTTCGCGCTCCGCGTCTTGGCGGACTGCCTACTCCCTGGCTCTTATGCATGCTCAGACTGGCCGCTGCAATCTCAGTGTAAGCTTTGCCGAGAAGCGGATTGTAATCGCCCGCTTCCAAAACGATCAGACCCGTCGGATCAAAAGGAAGGTTGCGGTTCGAAAAGAAAAATGGAGACGTGTTCCAAACCAGTCGCGCCGGGCGCCAGGGTTTCACGAAAGCCAACTGCTCAGGAAAACGATTTGGGTCACCTGAAGCCGAAAACGCCTCCTGAGCCAGAATCGCTGACGCTGTGTGATGGCCGTGCGTCAGTTGATCCTCCGGACTGAAGCGGGTCACGATTACATCCGGCCGAAACTTGCGGACCACCCAAACTACATCAGACAGAATTTTGTCGTGGTCCCAGATGCGCATTGTCTCCTCAGCAGTCTTTGAAAAACCGAAATCGATTGCTCGCGAGAAGAACTGTTTCGCATGATCGATCCGTCGCGCCGCCAGCAATTCCTCTGTTCGAATAACGCCGAGGCGCTCGCGCAGTTCCGGTCCGATCAAATTCTGACCGCCATCCCCGCGCGTAATTGAAAGATACGCGCTGTCATAAAGTGAGCCGTTCGCCCACAACGCCATGAGATTTGTGTTCTCGTCATCGGGGTGAGCCGCGATGTAAAGGACCCGGCCGAGAATGTTCAGCTTTTGTAATGCGAGCTGAATCTCGCTGGCGTTCATCGGTTCAGGAAGTGGCAACGGCGGCGCATCCGCCGAATTGGCGATGCATCGAATGGCGGTAATCGCAATGCAAACGGCTGCTCGCCAACAGCGCAAGATATTCTGGTGCGTCAGATGCAACGTCAGACTCCCGGCTGTGAACGTTCGATCGAGCGCTATCGCCCCTCGTCCGAGGATGGCATGCGCGAACGCTATTTGTTTATATCCTGCTTCGCCTCGAGCCGATCGATCAGCGCCTTGATACTCTGTTTCTGCGCATCCGTCGGAGCGGCAGCTTGGGCCTGCTTCGCGTCGTTCGCCGCGCCGGCAAAATCACCTGCTGCAGACTTGATGCGCGCCTGAGCTAGATATCCGAAGACTCCTTGCGGAAACCGTTTAGCGACCTCCTTGAAAATCTCCATCGCTTCAGCGCCCTGCTTCTGACTCTGCAGGCGTCGGCCATACGAATAGAGTTGCGGTGCGGTGGCAATTTCGACGGCATGACTCCAGGTGGCTTTCGCCTCATCCGGACGGTTCCGAGCTTTGAGGATATCCGCTTTGGTGCTGAGATTATCGAACCTTTCCTCATTCTGGATTGATGCATCCGCCCAGCGCAACGCTTCATCGAGATTAATCTTTCTGGTTAAGCAGAATTGCGCCCCTTCATCCAAAGCCTGCCAGGTAAACTGACCGCGACCCTTTAGTTGCGCCCGGATGTTTTGCAGGGTCTGCTCCGTGTCCTTAATCGAGACGGTGAAGGGAACACCCAGCTTCTCCCACTTCAGCGTCACGGCCGTCGAATCTGGTTTCAAATCTTCGAAGTCGAATTCAAGTGCCTCTTTCGCCTCAGCGAGGGGCTTTGGTTTTACATTCACACGCAAGGCATCTTCCTTCTGGTCATAGCTATAGCTTCCCCAGCCCGTGTTGGTTTTTGAAAAGATGACCGTCCACGAATCCGGGTTAGGGATCATGTGCAGACCATAAACTCCTTTGGCTAGCGGCTGCCCCTCTATCGAAACCGGATCGCTGAATTCAATCGTTGTGTTTTCATTTGCACCCGCGCGCCAAACTTTTCCATACGGAACAAGGCCACCCCAGATTTTTCGTCCATTCACCAACGGGCGATGATACTTCACCGTGATATCCGTCAAAGCGATACGCTGTTTGACCTCGGCAGCTTGGCTGACATCAGGGAGGTTCAAATCGTTTTGTGCGCAGACGGTCCCGCTAAGCGCGAGGATCGCAAAGTAGAGAGCAAACGGCTTCGGCGTAATTGTTTTCATGATTGTGGCGATTACCCTTCTCAGATTTTCGATACTCCGCTACCAGATAATCAAAAGATTTCGCTCCGCTAGAAGCCTTATGGAAAAGGTTTGAGACCGAAGGCTGCTGGCAATCTCATCCGGTCGTACGCGCGGCGATATCGCGCCGCGACCAGGTGACTTTAATCGACATATTTTTGCGCGATCGGCATTTTGCGTCCGATTCCGAACGCGCGGCTGGTGACTTTCAATCCGGGCGCGGCCTGTTCACGCTTGTATTCATTGAGATCGATGCGGCGCTGGACCCAGCGCACAGTTTTTTCGTCGAATCCGCGCGCGATGATGTCGCGCGCGCTTAAGTTTTCTTCGACGTAAAGTTGTAGAATCTGATCGAGAATTTCATATGGCGGCAGTGTGTCCTGGTCTTTTTGGTTCGGCTTCAGCTCTGCGCTCGGCGGCTTATCAATGGTTGAGCTTGGGATGATCTTGCTCTGGCGGCCCCCTCGCGACGTATACTCGGAGTTTATCCAGCGCGCCAACTCGTAAACGATTGTTTTCGGGACGTCGCTGATCACGGCCAGCCCGCCAGCCATGTCGCCGTAGATGGTGCAATACCCGACGGCCAGTTCGCTCTTGTTCCCGGTGCTGAGCACAAGATGACCGAACTTGTTCGACAGCGCCATCAATGTCATTGCTCGCAGACGCGGCTGCATATTTTCCTCCGTCTCGTTTTCGGGCAGACCTTTAAGAATTTCTTTGAACTGTGATTTGAACACTTTGAAGGTCTCTGCGATCGGGATTTCGAGAAATTTGATTCCGAGATTGCGTGCCAGCGCGCGCGCGTCATCGATGCTCCCGCACGACGAGTAAGGACTTGGCATGGAAACACCCGTCACATTTTCTGCTCCCAGGGCATCAACCGCGATGACAGCCGTGACTGCGGAATCGACTCCGCCGCTCAAGCCGATCACCGCCGAATGGAAATTACACTTCCGAAAATAATCGCGGACTCCTAGCGAAAGCGCAGCGAAAAGTTGCTCCGGCGTTTTGCCTTCGTGGAATTCAATCGTCGTGGTCGAATCCGTATCGACAATTTTCTCGTCTTCACGAAACGCCGCGAGTTGCGCGATCAATTTGCCGGCGGCATTCACCGCGATCGAATCACCATCGAACACGAGTTGATCATTGCCGCCGACGAGGTTGCAGTAACAGATTGGCCGTTGATGTGCTCGTGCGAGCCCCGCCACCATCTCGTAGCGGATCGCTGGTTTATGCAAGCTAAACGGCGAAGAGCTTAGATTGACGATTATCTCCGCGCCTTGCTCCACCAGACTGCGCACTGGTTCGACGTCGTACAGCGGTCTCGGCAGATAATGTTCTGTCCAAATATCCTCACAAATGGTCACGCCGATTTCTTTTCCTTGCACGTCGAACGGCTCGACATGGCTGGCCGGCTGGAAATAACGCTCCTCATCAAAGACGTCGTAAGTGGGCAAAAGAGATTTGTAAGTTTTGCGGATCGGTTTGCCTCGCTCGAGTAAAGCAGCGGCGTTGCGAAACGGTTTGCCGCTCCCCTCGTTACGATCAACAAATCCGACCAGCAGCGCTGATTTTCCCACCTGAGCTTGCAGTTTTTCGAGCAGAGCAAGATTTTCCGGGACGAACCGCGACTTGAAAACCAGATCTTGCGGAGGATACCCGGTGATCGCCAGCTCCGGAGTCAGCACCAATTCCGCGCCTGCCGCAGCGAGGCGTTCATAAGCGCCAATAATCAATTCGCAGTTGCCCCTCAAATCCCCGACGGTGGCGTTAATTTGAGCAAAACCAATCTTCATGCTGCGCATGGCAGATTATGCGCAACACAGCCAGCAGCAATCGCCTTTTCCTTGCTCTCTCTATCCCCCTGGCCCGATAGCCTAGTCCGACAACCAATAGCCGCTCAGGCATCGCCTGAGCTTTTCATGGGAAAAACTTTAGGTTAAAGTCGCGCCTTATAAATGGCGCGCGCAAAAGGCAAGAGCTCCTCTGAGATCAATTCAGCCTCGCTCGGCTTCGAAGCCAAACTCTGGCTCGCTGCCGACAAGCTCCGCAGCAACATGGACGCGGCTGAGTACAAGCACATCGTCCTCGGCCTAATCTTTCTCAAGTACATCTCCGACGCCTTCGAGGAACACCGAAAGAATCTCGAACAACAGATCAGCGACC
>Ga0137382_10001188_pt1 | contig 11328 bp, 9 predicted proteins | sample SagtaG_15_FD_104816 | JGI IMG/M metagenome (GOLD analysis project Ga0137382, IMG submission 104816) | Vadose zone soil microbial communities from Sagehorn Ranch, Mendocino, California, USA - Sage2_R_20_16 metaG | ecosystem: Environmental > Terrestrial > Soil > Vadose zone | place: USA... | reverse complement strand
CGCGCCGCCGCCATCGAGACGGCCAGGATCGCATTCGCGCCGAGGGTTCCCTTGTTCGGCGAGCCATCGGTTTCGATCATGCGACGGTCAAGCGCGCGCTGGTCGGAAGCGTCGAGCCCAGTGACGGCGGCAGCCAGCGCTCCGTTCACATTGGCGACAGCCTTCAGCACGCCTTTGCCTAGGTAGCGCGACTTGTCGCCATCCCGCAGTTCGATGGCCTCATGCTCGCCGGTGGACGCACCCGAAGGGACCGCGGCGCGGCCGAGCGCTCCGCCTTCGAGGATGACGTCCGCTTCCACTGTAGGATTGCCGCGCGAATCGATGATCTGCCTGCCGTGCACGCGCGCGATTTTCGTAGACATGCTGCCCCCATTTGAACCACAGATGAACACTGATGAGAGAGACGAAGGTTAAAAGTTGAGAGTTATGAGTTGAGAGTTAAGAGTTGCGAGCAAACAACACGCGGCAAGATACATTCGACTCTTAACTGTTAACTTTCAACTCTCAACTGCTTTTCCTCACTCGGGTTCCTCGATCATGGACTCTTCGCGCACGACGACGACCACGCCGGTCTCCGCCACGTGATAACGCTGGCGGTCGGCTTCGAGATCGTAGCCGATTTCGGCGCGTTCGGGGATCGTAACGTGGCGATCGATGATGGCATTGCGAATGTGGGCATGACGTCCGACGTTCACATGGTTGAACAGGATAGAGTTTTCCAACTCGCTATAGCTGTTGATCCGCACATCGTAACCCACCACCGAGCGTTTCACCCGGCCGCCGGAAATAATGGAACCCCCGGCCACAATGGAGTCCAGCGCCACGCCCATGCGCTTGGGGTCCGCGAAGACAGTCTTCACGGGCGGATACTGGTGCATCCAGGTGCGGAGAGGCCAAGTCTTGTCATAGAGATTGAAAACGGGCGAAACGGAAACGAGATCCATGTTGGCTTCGTAGTAGGCCTCGATGGTGCCAACGTCGCGCCAATACTGCGCGCCAACCTTGTTCTCATCGATGAAGTTGTATGCGTAGACGCGGTATTTCGAAAAGATGCGCGGCAAGATGTCGCGGCCAAAGTCATGTTTCGAATTGGGGTCCTCGGCGTCGGCCAGCAGCGCCGGGATCAGGAGTTGCGTGTTGAAAATATAGACCCCCATGGAGGCGTTGACCATGTCCGGGTGGAGGTGCGAGCGCTTGGGTGACGTGGGTTTTTCCTCGAACCCATTGATCCGCCAGTTGGCATCGGTTTCGATGACGCCAAAGCGGCCGGCCGCCTGCTGCGGTGTGATTTCGAATGTGGCGACAGTCGCGTCGCCGCCGGAGTCCACATGCTGCTGGAGCATCTTCTGGTAGTTCATCTTGTAGATGTGGTCGCCGGAGAGAATGATGACGTAGCGCGAATGTTCGCTGCCGACGGAATAGATGTTTTGGTAGACGGCATCGGCGGTGCCGAGATACCAGTTCGTCGAGACGCGCATCTGCGGAGGCAGAACTTCGATGAACTCGCCGAGGCCCAATAATTGGGACCACCCCTGGCGGATATGCCGGTTGAGTGAGAGCGCTTTGTATTGCGTCAGGACGAATACGCGGCGGAGGTCGCTGTTGATGCAGTTGGAAAGCGTGATGTCAATAATTCGATAGACGCCCCCGAAGGGAACGGCGGGTTTGGCACGGTCGCGCGTTAGCGGCCAGAGCCGCTCACCCTGCCCTCCAGCAAGTAGAACGCCGATTGCGTCGCGCATCAGGGACATGATGTGTCTCGCTATCCATACCCGGCCCCCGTGATCCGGGCGGGACCCTTGCCCGGACATTCTAGCAGCAACCCCCGCGTGTCCCATAGCAGGCGAAAGGGGGCCCCCGTCACCCCAGTGGCGCCCAAAAAACAAAGCTTGACTTCGGTGGACGGGTCCGCTAGAAGTGATTGCCAATAAGCACTAATTAGGTTGCCCTCTCTGACATTATGATTAACAGCGGTATTTGCCACATGCATCGGAAGGACGGTGAAGTCTAAGTGGCAGAAGTCAGCATTCAAGAAGGTGAGTCTTTGGAAAATGCATTGCGGCGTTTTAAGCGCAAAGTGCAACAGGAAGACATCATCAAAGAAATCAAGAAGCACAGCTACTACATGAAGCCTGGAGAGAAGCGCCGAGCAAAACAGGCGCTTTCACGCAAGCGATTGCGCAAGAAGCAACGGCGGGAACAGGATTAACGCGCCCAGGCGAACGGCACGACCCAACGGTTTTCCTGAGCAGCTTCGGTCAAGTCGGCAGTGGGATCCGCATTCATTCCCGGCGTATCCCAGGACAGCCTGACTCGGACGAAGGTGTTGCGGGCTTTGCAACCAGCGCAGAGTCTCGGAGCAGCGTATGGAATACCACGATAAGGTCCTGAAGTGTTCGGAATGCAGTCAGGAGTTTGTTTTCACCGCCGGCGAACAAATGTTTTTCGCCGACAAGGGCTTCAAGAACGAGCCCAAGCGGTGTAAGGACTGCAAATCTAAACGCTCTCAGAGCCCGGGCCAGGGTAACCTCCAGAGGTCGGAGACCAAAACGACCTGTTCGCAGTGCGGGAAGGAAACGACAGTTCCTTTCCGCCCGACGCAAGGGCGTCCCGTGTTCTGCCGCGAATGCTTCCAGCAGCGGCGGTCCATGGGTTCACCAGCATAGCGCGGAGCTAGAAGGCTGCTTTTGAGGGAGGGCTAACGCTCCAGTGTTGCGGGGAAGGGTCATCTCCCTCGTGACGTGCCGTTGTCTGTCCCTGCACAGCCGCCAGCGTCAGGGCGACTCTCCACCCGATTCATGAACCGGCTCTTTGGCCAACGGCGTTCCAACACCGGAACCAAAGGGCCGGTTCAAGCTTTTTAAGGGCTTCGGATTTATCCGTGCAATGGTTTTAAACCCACGAACGTAAGTTCTTTGCGTCAATAATTCCGGCGGGCTTCAAGTAAAGCCCTCGCCCGATGCGGGAGTCGTGGGGAAATCGCTTGAACTTGACCAGAAAACCCCGACCGGGGGGACACTTGCAAATCAGCAATATGAAATTAACGCACTCCCCGCGAGACTCTCGATTTGAATCTTGTTTACTCCCCGTCTAAGATATGCCGCCGAGGGTGCGATGGCCGTCGCGGTGGGCTGACGGCGCGGGAGAATCTGGGCAAACAATATGAAAACTTCGCTGCCCCAATCGGCAAGCCGCGCCGCGATGGGAACACTGGACGAAGCTTATGCGTCGTTCGCGCGGCGATATCCGGGCGAAACCGGGCGGCGCCAGCCCGTGCACACGGTGTACGGCGGCGCGCATTTGTTCCAGGCAGGCACCACTCGGCGGCTAGGCGATCTGGCGCTCGCGACTTTGGGCGAGTACGCGCCGCATGCGTTTACCTTCGCGCGTGCCGTGGGATTGCCTGGAGCTGAAATGTTGCCGGCCTCCGCGAGTAAAGCAGTTGCGCTGGAGCGGCGATTCGCTGCTTCGCCCGAAAAACTCCGGGCCGAAGATCGGGCCGCGTGGCTGGCGTACACGGTTTATGCTCGAGTGCTCGAAAAACTCCAGCGTGAGCCCGTCGAAGATTTTCGCATCGACTTCGAAGACGGCTACGGGAATCGTCCCGACGCCGAAGAAGACCAGCACGCGAAACTTGCCGCGGAAGAGGTGGCGCGTGGAATGAGCGAGGGCTCCCTGCCGCCCTTCATCGGCATACGCATCAAGCCGTTTTCGTCCGAGCTGCGCGAACGAAGCGTTCGCACCCTCGATCTTTTTGTCAGCGCTCTGTGCGGAGCCTCGCGCGGCCGGCTCCCTGAAAATTTTGTTGTCACTCTGCCAAAAGTCGTGATCCCGGAGCAGCCGGCCGCGCTGGCAAGTGTGCTCGAAGCGCTCGAAACCGCTCTCGACATCGAGAAAGGTTTGCTTCGATTCGAGATCATGATCGAAACCACCCAGGCGATCCTCAACGGGCGAGGCGAATCGAGTTTGCCCCGATTGCTCGACGCGTCCGCGGGCCGTTGCATCGCCGCTCATTTCGGTACTTACGATTACACGGCAAGCTGCAGCATCACGGCCGCGTACCAGACGATGACCCACCCGGCCTGCGATTTTGCCAAACACATGATGCAGGTCGCGTTTGCCGGCACCGGAATCTGGATTTCCGATGGCGCAACCAACATTCTGCCGGCGCCGCCTCATCGCGTGGAGAAGGGCAAGCGGCTCACGCGCGCCCAACGCGGCGAAAATCGTGACGCAGTCCACCGCGCCTGGCGGCTCCATTGCGCGCACATCCGGCATTCGCTCATTTCAGCCTATTATCAGGGCTGGGATTTACATCCGGCGCAGCTTCCCACGCGCTATGCCGCCGTGTATTCGTTTTTCCTCGAGGGGCTCGATTCCGCCGCCACACGCTTAAGGAATTTCGTCGACAAGGCCGCCAAGGCCACGCTTGTGGGCGATGTGTTCGATGACGCCGCCACGGGACAGGGCTTGCTGAATTATTTTTTGCGGGCAATCAATTGTGGCGCGATCAGCGAGGCGGAGGCGGAGCGCCTGACCGGCGTTACCCCGGAAGAATTACACCTCGGATCTTTCCTGAAAATTCTAAACAACCGGACGAAGTGAGCTTCACGATTCGCCCAAAGTCTTCGTGGCGCCCCGGCGCAGCGGGGCGTTCTTTTAACGAGATGGCATAACGCAATAACACCGGCAATACGCCGGCGCCACAAAATCTCAATGGCGGATCATTAGGGCGAAAATTCGGTTTGGATCAACTCCCCCGATACGTCGAGTAGCCGTAGGGACTGATCAAAAGCGGGATGTGGTAGTGAGTTTCAGAGTGGACAATTTCAAAAACGATTGGAATTTCCGAATAAAAAGTTTCCGTATGCTGCGCTTGGTAATAAGCGCCGGCGTTGAAAAGCAGACGATACGTTCCGGACTCAATCGGACTGCCCTCTGCCGTTAGAGTGTTGCATCTTCCGCTTGCATCGGTCAGGCCGGCGCCGAGTTGTTTCCACTCACGTCCTGAGCGAATCTGCAGGATCACTTCGACGCCGATGGCCGGGCGGCCGCGCGAGGTATCCAGCACATGCGTCGTAATCGGGCTCATTGTAACGATCTCTCCACGGTCAAAAGCTTTTCCAGTCGCAGACGCGTGATCAGCCGCTGTTGCTCCGCAGCTATGGTCAGCTCAAGCGCGGAGTCATTTTGTAAGCGTTGTTCGAGAAGTGCAAGCATCTCCTCCGCGGACTTCCCGGTGGCGCAGACGATGAAGATATATCCAAATTTCTCTCGATAGGCCTGATTCCCCTGGGCGAGCTTTGCTTTCACGCTTTCGGCCACAACGCGCATGCCCGCCTGTTCGCCTTCCGCCCATTGGCGTGAGGACTCCGATCCGGCCGCGGCCCTTTCGCCGATCTGAGGATGCCGGCCGAAGGCTTCGAGCCAGTCAGCTGGCTCCAAATCTCGCCAGATGGAATCCGCGGTTCCACAGAGGTCGTTCAGGTCTAGGAGCGGACGTTGCGCGGCCATCCGAGCGGCCCAGTGCGTCGAGCCGCAACAATCGAGCAGAAATTGTTCGGCTCGGACAACAGGCAGCGCGTTGAATTCCTCAAGATTCACTTCACGCAGGCCTCCGCGCGAGTTTACCGAAAATTCGCAGCCGGGCCACTCCTCCGTCAGGATAGATGTGAAAGCGTACGTGCGTCACTTCTCCCGAATCCAGAATTTCCTTTTGGTAGACATGCAGGGAATCAGGACTCAACTTCGAGTTCGGCAGAATTTCTTTCCATGGAAAGGCCGCGAGCGCGCCCGGATCGGAAACGTCGCGTCCTGCGTAGCAAACTTCAAGAGAACAGCTTTCCGGGAAATTTCCTTTGAAATACGACGTATCGACTTCCAAGCGGCGAATCGTGCCGGCCGCGCCCAGCCGCACGATGCACCAGTCATGGCCTGGGCCGCGGCGTCTGCGCGTCTCCCAGCCGTCATGCATTCCCGTCGATCGGCCCGGCAGAATTAAATTGTTGCGCGAGCCAAAGAACATGTCGCTCGAATCGATGATTAAGCCGCCGTGCTCGACAGCAGCGAGGTCGATTTCCCCTCCGGCTCGTTCGATCGCCGGCCAATCCGGGAGGACCTCACCGTGAACTCGCAGGCGCGCCACACCGCCGTCGGGATAAATCTTGAACCGCAGATGCGTGACGCGACTCAGGCAAGAGACCGCGAAGCGATTTTGCGTGTCACCCGCAAGCGGCGATTTCGGCAGCAGCGTGCGCCAAGGCGTTGCGGCATCCGTAAGTTGTTGGGCGCCGGGATCGCCGTCTGCCGCGCAACATTCCATTTCGCACTGCTCGGGATAATTTCCCTTGAAATGCGCGGTATCCACGATCACACCGTGAACGATGCCGGGCAGCCCCAACTTCACAATGCACCAATCATAGCCGGGAGTGCGCCGCCGCCGCGTCTCCCAGCCGTCCATCCATTTACCAACATCGGTGTACTTATCCGCGATCCAAACCGGGGCGCCAGCTTTCAGTAGATTTTCCTTTGGTGCGAAAAATTCGTCATTGGCTTCGACCACGCGTCCGCCCAGCCGTTCCGCCGCGAGATCGATGTATTCCGTAAAATCCATCAGCGTTCGCCTCTTCGCAGCAGTGCGCCGCGCGGAGTGCCCAGAAAACGGCCGCGGTCATAGATCATTTCGCCCCGCAGAAAAGTTGCTTCGACGACGCCGCGTAAAACACGCTCTGCATATGGCGTCAACTGATGGCGGCTGTGCAATTTGAATGGCTGATTATTGGACCGTCTGGGTGGGTCGAGTTGCACTTTAAATCGTTCTTCTGCCTTGAAAATGACCAGGTCGGCGTCATAGCCCGCTGCGATGGCTCCCTTATACTTCTGGAGTCCCGCCAAGCGCGCCGGTTCGGCACACATCCATCGCACCAACCAACCAAGTGGGTAGTCTCGGTCTGTCATGAGCGTCCACATCACGGAGAGGCTCAGTTGCACCGAAGAAATTCCTCCCCAGGCGCGGAAAAAATCTCCTGTGTCTTTACATTTCATTTCGGGCGGGGATGGCGAGTGGTCAGACGCCACCAGGTCAATGGTTCCTTTCGCAAGCCCATTCCAGAGACGCCTACGGTTATCCTTCTCGCGAATGGGTGGCGCGCACTTGAATTCCGTGGCTCCTCGACCGATGTCGCGCGGAGAGAAATACAGATAATGGGGGCAGGTTTCGACAGAAATTGGCAACCCTTCTTTCTTCGCCCGCCGAAGCAACCCAAGCGCCCTGGCATTCGATAGATGTACGATATGCGTCCGCCCAACAAATTCGCGGCACAGGCGAATCATCAACGCTATAGCATCGTACTCAGCTGCCGGCGGCCGCGAAAACAGCCACGTACTGTGCCGCGTAGGATCGGTATTCCCAAGTTGCTTCATACGTTTTTCAATCGGTCCAGGGAGTTCAGCGTGAACGAGAAGTGGCGCGCCGAGTTCTACAAGCTTGGGCATCGCAATGCGAAGATCCTGCTCGGCAACATGCTCAAATTCCGGCACTCCCGATGGGACGAGGAAGCACTTGAACCCGAACACACCCGCGCGATGCATGGCCCGCAATTCACCGGCATTGCCGGGCACGACCCCGCCCCAGAAGCCGACGTTCACCCAGCATTTCTTGCGCGCCGCAGTGCGCTTGGCTTCGAGCGCCGCAGCTGTGGTGGTTGCAGGGATGCTGTTGAGCGGCATGTCGATCAGCGTCGTGACGCCGCCAGCGGCGGCCGCGCGTGTCGCGGTCTCAAAACCTTCCCAATCGGTGCGCCCCGGCTCGTTGATATGGACATGCGTGTCCACCAGGCCGGGCATGACGACAGATCCTCGCGCGTCATACACATTCGCTCCGCCAGGCAGATCGTCATAGCCGCGCACCGCTGTGATCGTTCCATTGCGAATGTGCACGGCCGCCGGCTTTATACCTTCCGGCGTCACCACGCGCTCGCCGCGAATCACGTGTATTGTCTTCATCGGCCGAGCTGCGAAAGAAATTCTTCGAGCAGGTTTTGCGCGACGCGAAGACGATATCGTGCGGTCGAGCGGATATCGTCAATCGGGGAAATTTCGCGGGAAAGTGTTTCCTTCGCTGCGGCCATAGTCTCTGGTGCAAGTTTTGCGCCGCGCAGCACGTCTTCCGTTTTCACCGCCCGCAGCACGATGGGCGCGATGCTCCCGAGCGCGATGCGCACGTCGCGAATCGTGCCGGCTTCCATCTGTGCCGCCCCTGCAATGCACACTTTAGAAATCGCCTGCGCCTTGCGCGTGCCCACTTTCCTGTAATACTGCCGCCACGGCTTGGCCCGGCGCGGCAGGCGAATACGGCGAAGCAATTCGTCGGGCGCGAGCAGCATTTTCTTGTAGCCGGTGTGGAAGCCGTGATACGGCAACCATCGCGCCCCGCGGGCGGAAACAAGCTCGACTTCCGCGTCATAGACCAGCAGCGCGGGCGGGGAATCAGCCGCGGGCGATGCGTTCACGATGTTGCCGCCCAAAGTGCCGCGATTCTGCGTGGCGATGCTGCCGGTTTCCCTCGCAGCGGAGCAGAGCAACGGGAATTCCGCCTGAAGAATAGGGTGATTCTGGACTTGCGTGTAAGTCGTTAGCGCCCCCATCGTGACGGCATCCGCCGTCACTACGATCCCACGCAACTCGGCGAGTTTCGAAACGCAGAGGAAGCGCTTGTGCGCTAGCTTCTCAGCTTCGAGCAGCACCATAAGGTCCGTGCCCCCCGCAAACGGCTGCCACGTTCCCGGTTCACGCGCGAGTAACGCGAGCGCTTCCGAAAGATTCGGCGCCACACGCAAATCGTAACCGGGAACGTATGCCCTCATCGTTTCCCTGAGTGCGGCCTAGCGGCTGGTTCGCAAGCGCGTACGACAGCCGCAAAGATTTTCTGGTAGCCCGTACAGCGGCAAAGATTCCCCGCGAGTCCTTCCCGGATTTCCGCGTCGCCCGGATGAGGATGCCGCTCGATCAAGGCCACCGCCGCGATCACCATGCCCGGCGTGCACATGCCGCATTGCGCGCCGCCACATTCGAGGAACGCTTCCTGCACGGCGTGAAGCTGAGCGCCGGTGGCGATTCCTTCGATCGTGCGAATGTCCGCTCCATCGGTTTCTATTGCGGGGACCAGGCAACTGTTGACGATCGCGCCATTCATCAGCACCGCGCAGGCGCCGCATTCGCCCTCGCCGCAACCTTCTTTGGTGCCCGTCAATTTCAGTTCCTCTCGCAGGACGTCAAGCAGCCGCGCCATGGGATAGGCATGGAAACAGCTGAGTTTACCGTTGACCGTGCACTCGATCCCAATTTTGCTGACGATTTCAACCACGCGCGCCAGCTTTCTCCGTCATCGCTTCCATCAGCACTTCTGGCGTCGCTGGAATTTCGCGCAGACATATGCCGGTCGCGTTCTCGATGGCGTTCAGGATCGCCGGCGCGGGGCCGTCCATCGGCAACTCTCCGATTCCCTTCGCTCCGCCCGGGCCGAAGGCATACGGCTGCTCTTCGAAGAAAACGCGGATCGGGGGAATGTCCGCGGCGGTTGGCATGATGTAATTCGTCATCTGGCCGTTGGCCATGCGGCCTTCGCTCCAAACGACGTTTTCATATAGAGCCATGCCGATGGCCTGCGCCACGCCGCCTTCGATTTGTCCCGCGGCGAGGATGGGATGAATTACTTTCCCCACCTCCTGCACCGCCACAAAATCGGTGACTCGCGCTTCAAACGTGATCGTGTCCACGGCGACTTCAGCCACATAGACAGCCCACGCGTAGGTGCCGTAGGCGTCGCCACTAAAAGTGGCATCGTCCCAGTGCAGGCCCGGCGGCTGCTCGTATCGGCTCCGCGACCGCAAGGGCCCGCGCGTTTCGATGTAACGCCGGCAGGCGCGCACGAACTCATCCTCGGTGCAAGCCTCGCAAAGCAAGCCGCTGTCTAGAAGCGTCCGCTTCAGCCCAAGCGCGGCAGCTTCGACCAACTTCCCGACGACCATCGAGGTGCGCGAAGCGACAGTCGGCCCGCTGTTGGGGACGGAGCCGGTATCGGGCCGCGCGACTTCTATGCGGTCAAGCCCGATCCCGAGCGCATCGGCTGCGATTTGCGAAAAAATGGTATTCGTCCCCTGCCCGATTTCAGTGCTGGCTGCCAGGATGCGGACGCAACCCTCAGGAGTGGCTTCCATTTCCACAATCGAGGCGAGCGTGACTTCGCCCGATCCGGTGAACCCTGCTCCGTGCATGAACGACGAAAATCCAATGCCGCGTTTGATACTCGCACCGTGATTTTCGCGCGCAAAGCGTTCGCGCTTGGCTTGATAATCGCTTTCCTTGAACGCGCGATCGAGCAGGCCGTTCAGATCCACCTCTTCGTGCAGGGCTTGTCCTGTCGCGGTCGTCTGGTTTTTGCGAAGGAAATTCCGTCGGCGAAATTCTTCCGGCGCCAGATTCACGGCGCGCGCAACTTGATCGAAGTGGCGCTCGATCGCGAAAATACTCTGCGGCGCGCCAAAGCCGCGAAAAGCCCCGTGCGGCGGCGCATTGGTGGCAACGGCCTGCGAGTGGATGCGCACATTGGGACAAAAATACGGCCCAGCCGCGTGGATCGTTCCGCGTGAGAGCACGACGGAGGAGAGCGTCGCATACGCGCCGCCGTCGATCACAAAGTCGATGTCCATCGCGACCAGCTTGCCGTCTCGCGTGACGCCGGTACGGTGCCGCGAGCGCGACGGGTGACGCTTGGTTGTCGCAACCATGTCCTCCGCGCGGTCGTACACAATTTTCACCGGCTTCCCGGATTTCCACGCCAGCAGCGCCGCATGCGCGGCGATCATCGAGGGATATTCCTCTTTTCCGCCAAACCCGCCGCCGGTTTCCGTCTGGATCACGCGAATTTTCTCAGGCGGGAGGCCGAACAGGGCGACCAGAGCTTTGTGCACGTAGTACGGGCATTGCAGCGAACCCCAGACAGTCACTCCCTCGCGCAGATTTGCGGCCGCGATCATGCCTTGATTCTCGATGTACAGGTGTTCCTGCGAGCCGGTCCGAAATTCGCCTTCGACGATGAAGTCGGCGCGCGCCCACGCGGCATCTACGTCCCCCTTTTCCACGTGGTACGACTTGAAGACGTTGTCCTCGCCCGAAATGATGGCGTGCTTCGCGAGCGAATCCTCGATCGAGAAGATGGCGGGCAGAGGGTCAACGTCGATTTGTACCGCGCGCCGCGCTTCCTCGAGAAGATATTGGTCCGGGTGAGCCAGCAGGACGACAGGCTCCTCGGCGTGGTTGATGAATTGG
>Ga0137382_10001187_pt1 | contig 11333 bp, 9 predicted proteins | sample SagtaG_15_FD_104816 | JGI IMG/M metagenome (GOLD analysis project Ga0137382, IMG submission 104816) | Vadose zone soil microbial communities from Sagehorn Ranch, Mendocino, California, USA - Sage2_R_20_16 metaG | ecosystem: Environmental > Terrestrial > Soil > Vadose zone | place: USA... | reverse complement strand
GGCGGCGGGTCCAACAACCCGACGTCGAACTCGACCGCCGTGAACGGCGTCGCCACCACAGTGCACACGCTGGGCGGGAGTCCTGGCCCCGATACGGTGACGGCCACGTCCACGCCGGCCCTCACGGGCTCGCCGGTGTCCTTCGCAGCCAGCATCACGAGTGCACCGATCGCGGCTGCGGTCACGGTGGGGCCCGGAATCGTGTTCGCTCCGGATAGCGTAACGGTCGCCGTCGGCGGGAAGGTGACGTGGACCTGGGCGCCGGCCTCGGTGTCCCACGGTGTGCAGTGGCAAACAGCCCCGGGCACGCTCCCGACAAACTCGGCCGTCATGACGACCGGCTCGTATTTCATCACGTTCACGCAGGCGGGCGTGTACACCTACGATTGCATCGTGCATGGCTCCGCGATGTCGGGCATAGTCGTCGTACAGTGACGTCCAGCCGCGCCGGCGCTCCGGGTGTTACAGCCTGGAGCGCCGACGCTCTGGCGTCCGCCGTCACCCCGCCGCACTCTTTCCTTTCCTTACTACTGAGGCTGCATCCGATGCGCTTCGCGATTCCGTGCGCCTTGGCGCTCGTCAGCGCTCCGCTCGCCGGCCAGCAGGCGGGCTCCTGGGACCTCGTGGCGCGGACGTTCGCCCGCCCCACGCCCGCCACCACCGACGTGTATCGCGTCACATTCCCGCGCAGCGACTTGGTGGTGAAAGTGGGCGACGTCACGTTGCAGCCGGCGCTGGCCCTGACCTCGTGGGCCGCGTTCGCCGGATCCGCCGACGCGGCAGACGTAATGGGCGACCTCGTGCTCACGGAGCCGGAGCTGCCCGTTGTCACCGCCAATCTGCTCGGGACGGGCTTCGAGGTAACGGCCATCCACCATCACTTGCTGGGCGAAGCGCCGCGCATCTTCTATCTGCACTACCACGGACACGGCACGGCCACCGAGCTGGCGGGCAACCTCAAAGCGGCGCTCGGCCGCACTGGCACGCCGCTCGGGCCACCCACCCCGGCCGCCGCGACCGCCGCCGCACTCGACACCGCCGCGTTGTTCGCCGCCCTCGGCGAGCACGGCCGCATCACGGGCGACGTGGCGAGCGTGGGGGTCGCCACGTCGGGCAGCCATCCCACCATGGACGGGCGGCCCGTGCCGCTCGCCCAGGGGCTCGCGACGGCCATCAATATCCAGAGCGTCACGCCCGCTCGCGCCGTGGCGACGGGCGACTTCGTGGTGACCGGCGCCCGGCTCCGGCCGCTGTTGCGCGCGCTCACCATGTCGGGCATCCGCGTCACCGCGGTGCACAATCACCTGGTCGGTGAAGAACCGCGCGCCTTCTTCATCCATTTCTGGGCCGACGGCGCGCCGCTGGCGGTGGCCCGCGGGCTCAAAGTCGCCATCGACTCGGCGAAATAACCCGCGCACAGCGGAGGGACCGTCTAGGGCTCGACTCCAAACCGCTCATCCCCACCCCTCTCCGGAGTCGCCCTGCGACGGTCCCTCCGCTGTGGGCGTCTCCTGTCTCCCGTCTCGCGTCTCCCGCCTGTATGATTGACACCCTCTTTCCGCCCCGGAGTCATGCATGATCGCCGTCGTCCTCGCGCTCGCTCTGCAGCAACCCGTCGCCCCGATTCGCGGTTTTCCGCGCGCCCAAGTTGCGGGTGAGCGGCGGCGCGAGGAGATGCTCGCCGCCGTCCCACGCCGCGACACGCTGCGCGCCCAGATGGAGCTGCTCGCCGCGGTGCCGCACGAGGCGGGCACCGAGCGCTCGCGCGCGGTTGCTGAGCGCATTCTCGCGCGGTGGCGGAGCTTTGGACTGGATGCGAAGATCGAGCAGTTCGAAGCGCTGATGCCGCGTCCGGTGCGGCGCTCACTCGAGCTGGTGGCGCCGGAGCAGTACACGGCCCTGCTGAAGGAGCCCGCGCTGTCCGACGATCCCACATCGGGTCAGACGGACCAGCTGCCCACGTTCAATGCCTACTCTCCCGACGGTGACGTGACGGGCGAGCTGGTCTACGTGAACTACGGCGTGCCCGCGGACTACCACATTCTCGACAGCCTCAGCGTCAGCGTGAAGGGCAAGATCGTGATCGCGCGCTACGGCGGCTCGTGGCGCGGCATCAAGCCCAAGGTCGCGGCCGAGCACGGCGCGATCGGGTGTTTGATCTATTCCGATCCGCGCGACGACGGCTACTTCGTGGACGACGTGTATCCCAAGGGTTCGATGCGGCCGTGGCAGGGCGTGCAGCGCGGCAGCGTGATGGACATGCCGACCTACCCGGGCGATCCGCTGACGCCCGGCTGGGGCGCGGTGCCGGGCAGCCGCAAACTCGCGCGCGCCGAGGCAAAGACCATCGAGCCGATCCCGGTGCTGCCGATCTCCTACGGCGACGCGTTGCCGCTGCTCAAGAACCTGGGCGGGCCCACCGCCCCCGAGCGCTGGCGCGGCGCGCTGCCGATCACCTACCACATCGGCGGTGGGCCGGCGCGCGTGCACCTCGCCGTGCAGTTCGACTGGCAGGTGCGGCCGCTGTACGACGTGATCGCGACCATTCCGGGCGCCGTCTGGCCCGATCAGTGGGTGATCCACGGCAACCATCACGACGCCTGGGTGAACGGCGCCAACGATCCGATCTCCGGCCAGGTGGCGCTGGGCGAGACGGCGCGCGGTCTGGGCACGTTACTGAAGAGCGGCTGGCGGCCCGCGCGCACGATCATCCTGGCGGCGTGGGACGGCGAAGAATGGGGCCTGCTGGGCTCGACGGAGTGGGCCGAGGCGCACGCCGCCGAGCTCGCGACGAAGGGGGTCGCGTACTACAACTCCGATACCAACGACCGCGGCTGGATCGGCGCTGCAGGGTCGCACTCCCTCGAGACGTTCGTGACCGAGCTGGCGCGCGATATGCGCGACCCGGTGACCGGCAAGCCCGTACTGGAGGCGTGGCGCGCGCACCAGCGCGACACGAAGGCCGACACGGTGTTCCGCATCGATGCGTTGGGCTCGGGCTCCGACTACACCGCCTTCATCGATCATCTCGGCATCGCGTCGCTCAATGTGAGCTACGGCGGCGCCACGCACGACGGCATCTATCACTCGATTTACGACTCGTACACGTTCTATGAGCGCTTCCTCGACACGTCGTTCGTGTACGGCGTCGCCGAATCGCAGACGATGGGCGCGGCCCTGCTGCGGATGGCCGACGCGCCGGTGCTGCCGTTCGACTTCACAGCCGCCGCGCGCACGTATCGCGGCTACGCGGCCGAGCTCGATTCGCTCGCCGGCAAGAACGACTCCACCAAGGGGCTCGACCTCACCGCCGTGCGCGCCGCGTTGACGCGGCTCGACAGCTCCGCGGCGCGATACGAGCGGGCGCTCGTGGGGCTCGACGCGCTGCCCGATGCGGGCGTGACCGCGCGGCGCCGCGCGCTGGCGGACGTGAATCGACTGCTCTACACGAGCGAGCGGCTGCTTGCCGACTCCGCGGGCCTGCCGCGCCGTCCCTGGTTCACCCACCTCGCGTACGCGCCGGGCTATTACACGGGCTACGGCGTGAAGACACTGCCCGGCATTCGGGAGGCACTGGACCAGCATCACGGGGCCGACGCACAGGCACAGGCGGCACGCGTGGCGCAGGCGTTCGGTCGCTATGCCGATCAAGTGGATCGGGCGGCGAGCGCACTGGCGGCGGCGCTCAAATAGCGACGGTTCCCCGCGGCCGGGTTGACACTCCCGGCCGCGGGCGATACCGTGTGGCGTCCCGAACCTCCCCCTACCCGGACTTCCGAGACATGACCACTCCCCCGATGCCGCCGCGCCCCTCGGCTGGGCGCTCGTCATTCGCGATCGCGATGAAGGACTACACCTTCATCCGCCCCGGCATCGCCGTGTCCATCAGCGCCGTCACGCTCATCGTCGCGCTGATTCTGGGGTTGACGCTCGTCACGTCGCTGCAACGCGCCGCGGTCAACGTGCGCACGGGCGCCACCGCCCTGCAGACGCTGCACGGCGCCAGCGCGAAGCTCGAGGTGTGGCGCCAAATGGCGACGAGCACCGACCCGGCGTACAAGCGCGCGGACGCGATGGCGCAGCGCGACAGCATCCGCGCCGAATTGCAGAATCAAATGGTGCAGCTGTCGCGCTCGCTCAGCGACTCGGCGGACCAGGAGCTGGTCCATCAGGTGCTCGACGGACTCACGACGACCGATGCCACCGTGACGACGCAGGCGCGCACCGCGATGATCGTGCTGCTGGCGCACCAGGACAACGCGATGTTCCAGGCCGCCGAGGCGTCGCAGCGCGGCGTCCTGCTCGCGGCCGGACTGCTGGGGCTGACCATCCTCGCCGCCGGCATGCTCGTTATCCCCATGGCCTGGCTCTACATCCGCTATAAGCGCGGCGCCACGATCGAAGTCAAGATTTGAAGCATCGTGCGGTGACCACGGTCACCCCCACCGACGTCACGCAAGCATTAGTTTGGGGTGGCCAGTGTTCGCGCCGCCTCCGGCATCTGTTCCGGGGGCGGCGGCCTAGTCTTCGGCAACGAGGTGCATCGTGAGGTTTCGCGCGTCAGCCATCGGTCTCGCCGTCCTCACGGCGGCAGCGGCGGTTCCCGCCCGCGCCCAGTTCAGCTTCGATGCCCGGCGCATCGGGATGGCGGGCGTGAGCCTGCACCGCGACGGCGACCTGCAGCGCTACAACGCGGCCTATCGGGCGGCGCCCAAGGGCAAGAACGACCAGGGCGGGCTCACCATCCCGATCCCGCTCGGTATCATCCAGGCGCTCAAAGACTCCAACATCACGTTCAACACGAAGGATTCGAACTTCAACGCGATTGCGATCGCGAACCTGATCCTGAACCCGCCGATCTTCTATCAGATCAAGAAGCCGCCCACCCCCACCAACGACATCGCGATCGGGGTCGGTAAGGACTCGCTGCAAATCGACCTCGGCCTGGCGAAAACACTGATCCCGCAAGACCGCTTCGCATTCGGCGGCTCGAGCCGCCTGATGGATATCGGCTTCGGGATCAAGGGCCTGCGACTCAGCGTGTTTGCGTTCATCGAGGAGGACATCGGGGCCGACTTGAGCGACAGCCTGCGCGCCTTCCTGCGCGCCGGCAACCAGGCCCACGATACCACGTCCTACGATCTGCTGCCGTCCGGCCGCGCGCAGGCGGGCTTCGCCCCGTCGCTCGGCTGGGCAGGCAAGATCGCCGGACCGGACCCGGACCACGGGCTCTATCTCGGCGGCAACGTGCACCGCTACTTCGGCGTGGCATACGCCCAGGGCGGCGGCGTCGCGGGCATCCGCACCGGCAGCCCGATCTTCGGCAACACCGTGTCGGTGACGCCGGAAGGCGCCCTGCTCTACCGCTTCACCAACCACCCAGGGAAGAAGTTCGGGACCGGCATGGGCGGCGACGTGGGCCTCGTGGTGATCCAGGGTCCGATCGAGTTCGGCCTCGGCGTGAACGACATCGGCGCCACCCTCACGTGGCCGCAGACGGAAATCGACAGCGTCGCCTACGACCCGGTGACCAACAAGTTCGTGAAGACGGTGCTCGACTCCAACGCGCAGAGCAAGAGCAAGCTGCCCACGTCCTACATCGGCAACGTCACGTATCACACGGGCGACATCACCTTCGGCGCCAACATCCTGAACTCGGGCCGCGGCACGACCGTCCACGTCGGCGCCGAGAAGCGCGTCGGTCCGTTCGCCGTGCGCGGCGGCGTGGCGCGTGACCGGCGCAAGCAGATCCAGTTCGGCTGGGGCGGCGGCGTGCGCCTGGGGTTCCTCGGCCTCGATGTGGGCTTCGCCACGACCAGTCAAAACCTTTCGAGCGAACGCGGGATCGTGATGGCGACCTCGCTGACGATCTATTAGGAGGCGCGCCATGAACAAGACCAGACTGGGACTGGCGCTGGCCGCCGCGGCCTGTGTGGCTCTCGCTTGCGGTGAAGGGCACCTCATCGTGAACGTCGACATTTTCAGTTTCATGCAGGGGACCGGCAAGGACACGATCACTATCCCCACTATACCCGCCACGCTCGGCGGCACGGTGGACAACACACCCCTGAGCGTGCAGCTGCCACCGGGCCTCAGCAATTCGGTCGTGGACACGGTGAGCCTCACGGGCGCCATGGTGTTGACCAACACCACCGGCAGCGGCACGATGTTCGTCGAAGTTTTCTTTGCCGGCGACTCGGCGTCGACCTACTCTGGCTCGCCCGCGATCTCGTCGGATACGGTGACCATTACGACTGGCGGACCGGACACGATGCACGTACGCGGGAACCTGACGCAGGTGATCGATACGCTGTTCACCAAGTCCAAGGTGTGGATCGGCTTGCGCGCGCACGTGCAGGCGGGGGTGACGTCGATCACGGGCGGCAAGGGCCGGATCACGGCGCTCGACGCCCACGTTGTCATCAACGACAAATTCTTTTAGAATCGCTGGTATGGACGCACGCGATTCGGTTTCGGGGGCCCGCGCGCGACGCGGGCCCTTTGCTTTCGTGGAGGGCGCGCGCGACCGCGAGCGCATCCGCACGGAGATCCTGCCCGATCACGACGATCTGGCCCGCCTGTTGGCCGACCGCGTCGTCGCGACGATCGAGCGCGAGACCGCCGCCAAGGGCCGCTGCGTGCTGGGCCTCGCCACCGGCAGCACGCCGTTGGGCGTCTACCAGGAGCTGATCCGCCGGCACGAGGCGGGCGCGGTGGACTTCGCCCGCGTCGTCACGTTCAACCTCGACGAGTACTACCAGATCGCGCCCGACAGCCCGCGCAGTTTCCGGCGTTACATGTGGGAGAACTTCTTCGCCCACGTCAACATCGCGCCCGAGCACGTGCACATCCCCGACGGCGCCGTGCCGCGCGAGCAGCTGGCCGAGCATTGCGCCGCCTACGAGCGCGCCATCGCGGATGCGGGCGGCATCGACTGGCAGCTCCTGGGCATCGGCAAGAGCGGGCACGTCGGGTTCAACGAGCCGGGCTCCGCGGCCGACTCGCGCACCCGCCTGGTGCGGCTCGACGCCATCACGCGCAAGGACGCGGCGGCCGATTTCTTCGGCGAAGACAACGTGCCGCGCGAGGCCATCACGATGGGAGTCGCGACGATCCTCGCGGCCAAAGAGATCGTCCTCATCGCGACGGGCGAGCACAAGGCCGAGATCGTGCGGCGCGCGGTGGAAGGCGACGTCTCCGCCGACGTCGCGGCGACGTATCTGCAGCGCCACGCCAACGCCACCGTCTACCTCGATCTCGCCGCGGCGGCCGAGCTGACGCGCGTCAAGACGCCGTGGCTGTTGGAGGCCGTGCCGTGGACGCCCCCGCTGGTCGAGCGCGCCGTGGTGTGGCTCGCCGAGCGCAGCGGCAAGGCGATCCTCAAGCTCACGGCGCGTGACTACAGCGAGCACCACCTCGGGCCGCTGCTCGCCAAGTACGGCGCGCCCGGTCCCATCAACGGCGAAGTGTTCAACCGCCTGAAGAACAAGATCCGCGGCCGCTCCAAGCTCCCGATGCGGCAGCGCGTGCTGGTGTTCTCCCCCCATCCCGACGACGACGTGATCTCGATGGGCGGCATGCTGCGCAAGCTGTGGGACAACGAGAACGCACTCGTCGTGGCGTACATGACGAGCGGCAACATCGCGGTGTTCGATCACGACGTGGATCGCCATCTCGATTTCGTGGACCGCGCGGCCGGCGCGCTCGGCCTCGACGCCGAGCGGGCGCGCGCCGTGCGCGCCGAAGTGGCGGCGGGATTCGACCGCAAAGCGCCGGGCGACGTCGATACGCCGCTGGTGCAGACACTGAAGAGAGTGATCCGCGAGTCCGAGGCGATCGCGGCGCTCGAGGCCGCGGGCCTGCCGCGCTCGGCGGCGCGGTTCCTCGATCTGCCGTTCTATCGGACCGGCGAGGTGCGCAAGCGGCCCGTGGGCGAGGAGGACGTGGCCATCGTCGCTGCGCTGCTCGCGGATGTGCGGCCCGACTACGTGTTCGTCGCGGGCGACTTGTCGGACCCGCACGGCACGCACCGCATGTGCAAGGTGGCGATCGACCGCGCGCTCGAGCGCCTGGCGCCGCCGCGCCCCGCGATCTGGCTGTATCGCGGCGCCTGGCAGGAGTGGTCGTTGACCGAGGCCGACGTGCTGGTACCGCTGTCGCAGGACGAGCTGCGGGCGAAGGTCATGGCGATCTTCCGCCACGAGTCGCAGAAGGACACCGCCCCCTTCCCCGGCGGGCACGACGACCGCGAGTTCTGGCAACGGGTGGAAGCGCGCAACCTCGAGACGGCCGCCCACGCCGACCGGCTGGGCTTGCCCGAGTATTACGCGATGGAGGCCTACGTCGTGGACCGGCCGGCTACCGGAACAGCTTGACCGCCGTCTGCAGCGTCTTGTAGACGCCCCAGCACAAGGGGATCCCCACCAGGGCCCAGGCCACCACCACCGTCACCCAGCGCCGGGTCATCGCACCTCCGCGAGCTGCGCGTCGGTCATGAAGTACCGCTCGGCCACGGGCCGGACCATGAGATTCGCGACGAACCCCGCCACGAGCAGCCCCGCGAGGATGTACATCGTCGTGTTGTACGCCTGGGCGGCGGGCACGCCGTGGCCGATCTGGTATTCGCGCAGATAGTTGACGAGCACCGGGCCCAGCACGCCGGCCGTGGACCACGCGGTGAGCAGGCGGCCGTGGATCGCGCCGACGTGCACCACGCCGAACATGTCGGCGAGGTAGGCCGGAATGGTGGCGAAGCCGCCGCCGTACATCGTCAGAATCACGCAGAAGATCGCCACGAAGAGGGGCACGCTCCCGGCGGCGCCCGCCGTGGGCGCCAACGCGTACAGCACGAAGCCGAGCGAGAAGAAGATGAAGTACGTGCGCTTGCGGCCCAGGTAGTCCGAGAGCGAGGCCCAGAAGAACCGGCCGGCGATGTTGAAGAGGCTCAGCAGCGCGGCGAACCCGGCGCCGATCGTCGCCACCTGCACCTTCTGCGCGTCGCTGAGATCCTTGAGCGTGCCGATCGCACCGGCGAGCCGGCCACCGAACACCTCCTGCAGCATCGGCGACGCCATGTTGATCACGCCGATGCCCGCGCTGACGTTCATGCACAGCACGACCCACAGCATCCAGAATTGCGGCGTGCGCCACGCTTGATCGACGTGCACCTGGCGCTTGGTGATCATGGCGTTGGCTTGCGGCGGCGCGGTCCACCCGGCCGGCTGCCAGCCCGGCGGCGGCAGGCGGTAACCGAACGCGCCGCACAACATCGCCACGAAGTAGATGGCGCCCATCGTCAGGAACGTCTCCTCCACTCCCACCGACGCCGCCGTCTTGAAGTGGTTCATGAGGATGTTGGCGAGCGGCGAGCCGATCATCGCACCGCCGCCGAATCCCATGATGGCCATCCCGGTGGCCATGCCGCGGCGATCGGGGAACCACTTGATCAGGGTCGAGACGGGCGAGATGTAGCCCAGCCCCAGCCCGCAGCCGCCGATGATGCCGAGGCCGAGGTAGAGGAGCCAGATGTTGTGGAGGTGCACCGCGAGGGCGCCGATGGCAAAACCGCCGCCCCAGCAGAAGGCCGCGACGACGCCGGCTTTGCGTGGGCCCTCGCGCTCCAGCCACCGCCCGAAGACCGCGGCCGACAATCCCAGGAACACGATGCCCAGCGAGAACGTCCAGCCGAGCGTGCTGACCTTCCAGTCGCCGGCCGCGGGCGCGGTGATGCCGATGGCGCGCGACAGCGGCAGCCAGAACACGCTGAGCCCATACGCCATGCCGATAGAGAGATGAATGGCGAGGGCGGCCGGCGGCACCAGCCAGCGATTGAAACCGGGCTGCGCGACAATCCGTTGCTTGGCGAGCCAGCCGGCCATCGAGCATCTCCGCGATGACGGTCGGCGGCTAGGATAGCCCGCGCCTGGTGGACGCGCCAGAGCGGCGTCCGTAGCTTTGCTCGTCACCCTGAGGCTCTTGATGACCCGCACGACCGCCCCCGTTCCCTGGTACCTCACCGCTGTGTTGCTGGCCGCGACGAGCACCGTCGTCGGTGTGATCTGGGACATCTCGTGGCACCGCACCATCGGGCGCGACACGTTCTGGACGCCCGCGCACATGGCCATCTATCTGGGCGGCGTGCTGGCGGGCTGCGCCTGCGGATTCCTCGTGTTGCGCACCACGTTCGCGGGCACGGCGGAGGAGCGCGCGGCGGGCGTGCGCTTCTGGGGCTTCCGCGGCCCGCTGGGCGCGTGGGTGGCCATTTGGGGTGCGTTCGCCATGATCGCGAGCGCGCCGTTCGACAACTGGTGGCACAACGCGTACGGGCTGGACGTGAAAGTGCTGTCGCCGCCGCACGTGCTGCTGGCCCTGGGCTTCACCGGCATTCAGCTGGGCGCCTTGTTGATGGCGCTGGCGCTGCAAAACCGCTCGACCACGGCACCCACGCCCGCCCTCAAGTGGATGTTCGTGTACGCCGCGGGCCTGCTGGTCACGAACGTGACGATCATGGGCTTCAATCAGATCGCCTTCGCCAACGACATGCACAACGCGCTGTACTATCAGGTCGCGGCGTTCGGCGTGCTGTTGTTCCTGGTCGCGGCGACGCGCGCCTCGCGCCTGGCCTGGCCCGCGACGGCGACGGCCGTCGTGTACATGGTGGTGACGCTCGCGATGCTCTGGATCCTGCAGCTGTTCCCGGCGACCGCGCGGCTGGCGCCGATCTATCGCTCGATCACCCACATGGTGCCGCCACCCTTTCCCATGCTGCTCGTGATCCCGGCAATGGGCGTGGACCTGATCATGCGCCGGCTGCGCGGCCGCGCCAATGATTGGGTGCAGGCGCTCGCGGTGGGTGCCGTCTTCGTCGCGGTGCTGTTCCTGGTCCAGTGGAGCGTCGCGCCGTTCCTGATCTCGCCGCGGTCGGAGAATTTTCTGTTCGGCGCGAGCCGGTGGGACTACAGCTCCCGGCCCGGACCGTTCGAGCACCAGTTCTGGAATACCGCGGACGGCATCCTGGGAGCCAGGAGCCCGGCGTTGTGGCTGCCGGTGGCGGCGTTGTTGGGAACGCTGTCGGCGCGGATCGGCCTGGGGTGGGGCAGCTGGATGACACGGGTGAAGCGCTGATGCGCGCCGTCGGTCGGTTCCTGCTGCTCGCAGCGGTCGTGGCCGTCGCCTCGGCGCACGTCGGCAGCCCGGACACGGTGTTCGAGGGGGCGGCCGGCCCCTACTCAGTGCGCGTGGTGGTCCGGCTGCCGGGCGTCGTGCCCGGGCTCGCCGACATCACCGTGCGCACGACGGGCGGGCCCGCGGTGCACACCATCACCGTGCTGCCG
>Ga0137382_10001184_pt1 | contig 11340 bp, 13 predicted proteins | sample SagtaG_15_FD_104816 | JGI IMG/M metagenome (GOLD analysis project Ga0137382, IMG submission 104816) | Vadose zone soil microbial communities from Sagehorn Ranch, Mendocino, California, USA - Sage2_R_20_16 metaG | ecosystem: Environmental > Terrestrial > Soil > Vadose zone | place: USA... | reverse complement strand
GCGCGTTCAGCGCCGCAAGGCGAGCCGCCTGGCGCCCCTCTTGCACATTGAGCTCTGCGCCGACGCGCCCAATGAATTTCGCGCCGCGTTCTTCCGTGGGCAACATCCCAGTCAGAAAAAGCAGATTGCCCGTCTGCACCGCTTCCGCGTAGGTGCCAAACGGCTGCGGCGGCGCCGGGAGCTCGATGCCAAGTTCTTTCAACCGCTGCTCGGCGCTGGCACGCCGAGAGCCTTCGCGAGTTACCATTTGCCCGCGTGCGCGCCGCCATCTACGTGCAATATTTCACCAGTGGTGAAGGTGGCGTCTATCAAGAACAAAACTGCATCTACGACTTCTTTGACTTCACCCATCCTGCCGACCGGGTGCAACCCCTTGAGAAACTCATGGGTCTGGGGTTTGTGCATCGGAGTATCGATGGCGCCTAACGCAACGGTGTTTACACGAATTCCCTCCTTGGCATACTCAATTGCGAGTGCGCGGGTCACTGCATCCAGACCGCCCTTCGTCATGATTTGAACCGCTGCCGCTGCACCTGCGATCGGCTGGTCAACAAAAGTTGTCGATATATTGACGATGCTGCCGGTTTTCTGCCGCAACATTTGCTTCACCGATAGCTGGGAAACATAGAGAAAGCCCGCAAGCGTCGTGGAGACCAAAGCATTAAGATCTTCGGTCGTGTACTCGGTGAAGGGCTTCGGGATAAAAATACCCGCATTGTTTATCAGAACATCCACCTGGCCGAATCGGGATACGGCAGTATCCACGATCCTTGCAGCCGTTTTTGGGTCACCGATGTCTCCATCGACCAGTGCAAGATTCACAGACGCCGGGAACGGATTCGTTTTGGTAATGTTGCGCGAATTCCCAACTACGTTATAACCAAGTTTCAAAAATGCTTCCACGAGTCCGGCGCCAATCCCCTGTGAAGCGCCAGTAACAATTGCTGTTTTCTTTTGGTGCGTTGTCATATTTCTCCCTGTAGTCAAAAACACTCTCTTTGCAAACCGGCACTGCTAGCAGTTCTTACCGCGGCTCAGTGGACATGGCTTTCCTCTTCATGGGCTTCTAAGCGGCCTCGTCATCCAAACGGCGCATTATTTCGATCATGCCAACTCCCAGCATGATTAATGAACCCCACACCAAAAAGGCAACGCTGTAAATTACGAGCGCAAGCTTGCGCGACCGCGCCATCGTGAACACTCGTACTCTAACTGCCAACAAGACGTTTACAGCGAAGTAAGCCAATAACAGGGTGATAACGACAAGGCTATGATCCCTCATGATCCTCCTAACGCCGATATATTTCGTTGATTCAGAATGTGGATATCGGTGATCGTGACTTCTACACCTGGAGGAGCCGAACGGTCCGGCTCTTCCTGCTGCGGATCGCGGCCGAAAGCACGTCGGCGCGTGGGAAAGACTATTCCGTCAACGGTCTGGTATTCCAAACACAAGTGCGAGGAGGCGCTTTCCGTTATCACCCCTTCGCACCCAGACCCCAGGACACGCCATGCCCATCGACCACTTCTTTCGATCGGTAGCGGAGGATCAAGAGAGCACCGCCATCGGAGTGATTCTGTCGGGAACGGGCTCAGGCGGTACCCTGGGGCTGGCTGCATGGAACAGGGCACAAGCATTCTCCACGTTATTTTCGAGAGGTCATGCTATTGACCGGTGCGGGGGCGAAGTGCGCGCGCCCATCCTCGATCAACCACTGACCACCGTTCCGAGAGGCGACGTAGAAAAAGTTGACCGGTATCACGGGGATGACCGTCCCATCCGGACCGCTGACATTGTGCAGAGTAAGGAGCGCGTCGACGACCGCGAGATCGGGTTTGATGAAGCGGACCCGATAGTTGGAGAACGCCGCTTGCGTGTTGGCGTTGACCGCCTGTGCCTCGGAACCGAAGTCCTTCACCATTGTGACTCGCCCTTGCAGAAAGTCACCCACCGGCGTTACGAAGGTTCCATTTTCGGCAAATAGGGATGCTCTTTGTTCGGCATTCTTCTGAACAAAAGCCTTCGCAAAGTTATCTCCGAGCGCGCGAATGGCTGCTTCGTCTTGAGTTTGGCCGGCACTCGCAGAGCCGGTCGCTCCTATGACGAGCGTGCATGCGAGAAACGCTAAGCCGAGGCGTTGGATCCGGCCTCGGAGCACTGACTTGGGCTCCCGGACCGAGGAACTAATGTTGTGGGTTGCGACCAAAACAGGTCGGTTGGTTTGTGCGATTTTCATTTGTTTCTCCTTAATTTGTTATTTCTTTCCCATATTTGTCGTTTCTGATAACCAGAAACCACAATTTCTACTGCTTACAAGTGAATAACCAGCCGCCGACTGGTTCTACTTCGCCGATTCCCGCGCAGCCGTCTCGATGAGCGCAGCAACCGCCTGTGGTTGCGACACAAACACGGCATGGCTGCCTTTGACCTCGACAGCTGTCGAGCCGGCGCGCTTGGACATCAACCGCTGGGCATCGGGCGGGATCATCTTGTCTTCAGTGCTGATCACGTACCAGCTCGGTTTCGTTTTCCAGGCCGGTTCGGTGATCGTACCGTTCAGTGCCTCCGCGCCCCATGGCACCTGAGAATCCGCCATGAAAGCGGCCGTTTCCGGTTTCACGTCGGCGGCGAATGAAGACGGAAATTTCGCCCTGTCGAGGAACAGATATCCATCCTGCGGCGGCAAGATCGGGGGCTGAGGCGCACCGGGCTGCAGGTCGGCAATCATGGAGGAGACGGACTCGCCCTTGTCCGGGGCGAATGCTGCCACATAGACGAGCCCGACAACTTTCCGATCACTACCCGCTTCCGTGATCACGGCACCGCCATAGGAGTGGCCAACGAGGATGACTGGGCCGCTCAGATTGGCAATTGCGCGCTTCGTAGCTGCTACATCTCCTTCCAGCGAGAGGAGCGGATTCTGAACGATCGTGACCGTATAGCCGTCCTTCGTCAAAATCCCGTGAACTCCTTCCCACCCGGAACCGTCGGCAAAGGCTCCATGGACCACAACGATATTCTTTACCGCAGTCGATTTGCTTGTTTGTGCCATGACTACCGACCCAAGACTGAATGTGAATGTGACGATCAGCACCAGTACCAGGATGCGGCGTCGCCGCGCTTCTGTCGCAACGGATACTCGGTCTTTTCTCATTTTCATCTTCTGTCACTTGCAGTTGTTTTCTGTTGTTTCTTGTAATCAGCAACAATGTTTGCTAGTTACACGTTGTTGAGTTCCCGATGTTACGGTCAGCCACGAAGAATGGCTCTATCATCTCGAACGAGGCTCGCTAGTTCTTCATCTCGCTCAAGGATTGATCCATTCAGGTAGAACAGGAACGGCCTCAACTCTCTGCAACGATGGTCATGCGCCCACGGGCGAAATGGCTGTGACCCCGCCGTCGATCAGGAAGTCTGCCCCGACGACGTACGCAGAATCGTCCGACGCGAGGTAAACTGCCAGCTTCGCGATTTCTTTCGGATCGGCGATCCGCTTGCTTGGATTATTGGTTCCCAGGACTTCCTTAACTGCATTGCCCTGGTCTTCGCCCGCAAAACGACCGAACATCGCCGTGTCCGTCGGGCCTGGGCTCAGGGTATTCACGCGAATCCCACGGCCCAGGAGTTCGGCGCTGAGGATTCGAGCGAGATGGACGACCGCGGCCTTGCAACTCGAGACGATAGAGGTGGTCGGCCACCCCTTGCGCGCGCCAACGGACGAAGTAATGATTACAGACGAGCCTTGCCTGAGTAACGGCAAAGCCTTTTGAATCGTGAAGTAAACCCCTTTGAAATCGGTGCTTATCACCTTGTCGAAGCTTTGCTCTGTCACCTGTTCGAACGGCAGGAATACGCTGTAGCCTGCATTTACGAGGATGCCGTCCAGGTGCCCGAACTCCCGCTTGATCGTGGCGAACATCGTGTCGAGGTCGGTGAGACTGCTGACGTCCACGCGGAGGGCGAGACTTCCGGCTCCAAGCGTCTCCTTAGTGGCCTGCAGCGTCCGCTCATTCAAGCCGCAGATCGCAACGCGCGCGCCCTCTCTGTCGAATTCCTGAGCTGCGGCCAGCCCGATCCCGCTGTTGCCGCCGGTGATAAGGATATTCTTGCCCGTTAGCCTACCCATTGTCGTCGCTCCTTTCGATTGAACATGTCTCGCTAAACTTGGATTACTAAAGAGACCGATCGGTCGCAAGAAATTAAAGTCTTTGTTTTTGAAACTTAATGAGACCGGACGGTCCCTTATGGTATCTAACACCTGTACAAGCAGGTAGCGGAGGTTGGTTCTCGGAGGGCAGCTGATTCCTCCTTGCACCGCGGAAGTCGAGCGAGCGTGGAAGACTGCCGGAAGACTGCCGGCGAACAGTTGGAGGGACGGAAGTTGGTCGTGGATCTCACGAAGGTTGTCTTGATTGGCCCGGAAGGGAAGAACACCTGTTTAAGCTGATGCGAGACGGCCGAAGTTTTTGCTGTGGAGATGTCTTAACCAAACATGTGGTGGAGGGGACGTGGCCCCACGTTCCGATGCCCGGAATGAATGCGTCCAATTGTCGATTTCCATGCAGGTTAAACGACTTACGGAGTAGAGGGGAAGGCGCAGATGTTCGGCTCAAGAAAAGTGATCAAGCAAACCACTACGCCCTATGCGACGCCAGCGGATTTCCGCCGGGTATTCCAGGAAGACATGAACCGTTTGTATCTCTTGTCGTTTTTGCTGACTGGCGAGCGCGACCTAGCGGAGCAGTGTTTTGTCAGCGGGCTAAAGATGTCGAGCGAGGGCAATCCAGTTTTCAAAGAGTGGGCAACATCGTGGGCGCGGAGGACGATTATTCTAACTGCAATTCGGATGGTGCGGCCCCGTTTGGGAGATCCGCAGAGGTCCTCGGTGCCCCCTAAGAGTGCGGGCCCAAGCGCGATAAGTCGCGCTGAAATCGCCAACATTATTGCACTGCCGCCGTTCGAGCGCTTCGTGTTTGTGATGTCGGTGCTCGAATGCTACACCGAGCAAGAATGCTCCCTTCTTCTAGGTTGCACACGGCGCGAGACAATGGAGGCGCGGGAGAGAGCGCTGCGCCGGACTGGAGAAGGTGCGGAGCTACGCCGCAAAGTGATCAGTATTGCGTCAGATGACACTGGGATCCTTGGGGAGCAGATGCGGTCCATTCAGTTTTCGGCGCTCTCCCCTTCTGCATAAACAATGGTGCCGCAGGAGCCAGGCGACTGCGGCGTCATGTTGGGAGGTCTGACGGTTCCCGCGGCCCGCTCAGTCGGTTAACCGCGCTATGGCAGACTGTCGAGGCGTTCAGCAACGACCACCCGGTCTTTCCAGACGCGAGTGGTCCGCCAGCGAATCGGAGTCCTGGTTGAATGCGACCCGCCGAGCACCGCTTCCCACTCTGCAATAACTTCCTCTTGGAGTCCGTTGTAAACTCTTGTTACCCGGAAGATGTCGATCGAAGCCATACCCATTTCGAAGAAGGTGTAGATAGGCTCTACTGCACTGGCCATGTGCTCAAACGAGGCCATTTTTCCGTGTGTCAATTTGTCCTGTAGCCACAGCACTACATCGTCGCTGTAATATTTGCCCAGGGATTCCAGAAACAGCGCATGTAGATCGAAATTCCCGAGAAGGAAGTCAGTGCCACTGAGTGCGATGATCGCCTTATTGAGTTCCGATTCCAGCGCGTCTACCCGTGCCTTCATGTCCTCCTCCTGAGTGGTCACTACGGCCATTTCAGCCGTATATATGATGCTCATCATCTAAACTGGGACGCATAACATTGTGCCTTCCAATCGCAGCGGCGCTTCTCCAAAAATAAGGAGTTGTTGAGCAGGAATTTCGTGAGTTCTTCCAGGATGACGAGCTAGACGGAAGTAATCTGGTGGAGAGGACTTGAATCCTCAACCCCTGGTCCCGGAGGCGAGTACCTGGCTGGTGTTGTTTCCGACACGCAAAAAGCGTCCATGGATCATGGCGCTTGGTGGACAAGCACTTTGTCTACCGCCGGCAATAAGATGCCAGTCCGTTGAACGGACGGCCCCACAATCCAACTTCGGGATAGGCAACAAAACCGTCGGACTCCTGGTCATCGCTTCCCACAAGCCCGTTTGCACGAAGCCGCTAGCGCGGCGGACGCTTTCGCGTGCTCGAAGGAAACAATCCGGGAGGTTCCAGACTTTCCAGACCGGTGAGGCTTGAGGAAGGATCGGTCTTGCGCTACGATGAAGCCATCTGAAGCGATGGATTCATGTTTAGATCGATGAGCATCAATAACTGCCTTTTTGACAAAAGCCGCTTCTGGCAAGGCTTTCCAAGCGAAAATCGATTGAAATCCCATAAGGAGTCCCGCATCCGCCGCCACCGCTAGCGGTTTCCTGCAAACGGCTGTATCGAATGCGCCCCAGCCGGAACTCGGAGGCTATCTCCATGAGTGTGGGGCGCATCCGATACAGCACTAGCGTTTGTCGGTACTGATTCGCAAAGCTTGCTTAGACCGCTGCTGTGCAGCGCTAGGGCGTTAGGTTTTGGAACGACTTACAAGCCCGCGGAGACTGACAAACGCAGCGCAAGTCGCACAGACATTGCATTTTGTGGGTGAGCAAATACCTCGCATCGGAGGCCATCGACCGTCACGGCAGCGTGTCCGGTTGGAATCTGAGCAGCTTCAAACCTGCGGGTACCGCGAGCCCCAGACCTGGTAGGCGCTCCCGATGACGAATCGTTTCACAACGTCGCGAGAAGGCGAAAACCGGATGTACAATAGCTAACATTCTTGGGCGCAACGGACTGAGACATCTTAATCGTGGTAGGTTCTAGGGTACCGCTCGGGAAGGCATCCCAAACAGCAACTCTTCACTGAGGTGCGAACGTGAGCGACTCTGCGAAGTCGAAAAATGACGCTTCTCTGCAGGCGTCGACTCCAGACGGCGTGGTTCCCTTGGAATCAATCCTCTGCACGGAGGAGTTGCGTCGTCGGCCATGGCGTGCACCCGACTACAAGAAGGAGAATCGTGCGCTCGTGGCGTTGTCTAGCGCGCTGGCCGACTCGCCCAGCAGCATTCTTCAGACACTGGCGGAGACGATCCTGGACGTTACCCAGGCCGACTCATCCGGCCTCAGTCTGCTAACTACAGATGATGGGGGGAAAAGGTTCTATTGGCCGGCCATCGCCGGCATGTGGAAGCCGCACATCGGCGGCGGGACACCGCGTAACTTCGGCCCTTGCGGAGACGTGCTGGATTGTAATAGTACGCTGTTGTTCCGGCACTTCGAGCGGCGTTACACCTATTTCCTGCCCGTTACGCCTCTGGTGGAAGAGTGTCTACTGGTTCCGTTTTACGTCGGCGGCAAAGCGGTGGGCACGATATGGGCGCTCATGCACGATGATAGTCGCAAGTTCGACGCAGAAGATGAGCGGCTCATGGGAGTCCTGGGGCAATTGGCCTCCTTGGCATATCAGACTCTGATCTCCATCGACGACCTCAAGCTCCAGATCGCTGAGCGCGAAAAGGCGGGAACAGCGGTACGCGAACTAGCCGACGGGCTGGAGATGCAAGTTCGGGCTATGGCTGACGAACTGGAACAGAATAGCGAACAAGGTAAATTGCGGGACCAGTTCTACAAGGAGAACATCGCACTACGGGAAGAAATCGACAAGGCATTCATGTTCGAGGAAATCGTTGGTTCTTCAGAAGCGCTGCGAAAGATCTTGGCGCAAGTAGCGAGGGTAGCGCCGACCGAATCGACGGTTCTTATCCTTGGTGAAACTGGAACGGGAAAAGAGTTGATCGCCCGAGCGATCCACAGCCGGTCGAATCGGTCAGCAGGTCCGTTCATACCTGTAAGTTGCTCGGCGAGCCCATCTTCACTCATTGCTTCCGAGCTGTTCGGGCACGAGAAAGGGGCATTCACTGGGGCATCGCAACGACATCTTGGCCGGTTTGAATCCGCCGATGGCGGCACTATCTTTCTTGACGAGGTCGGCGAGCTTTCTATGGAGACGCAGATCGCACTTCTGCGCGTTCTTCAGGAGCGCCAGTTCGAACGCGTGGGCGGAAGTGTATCCATTTCCGTGAACGTGCGTATATTGGCAGCTACCAATCGCGACCTGCGTGCAGCGATCACCTCAGGCACATTCCGCCAGGACTTGTTCTATAGGCTAAACGTGTTTCCAATCCAAGCTCCGTCGCTGCGAGACCGCCAAGAAGACATTCCCCTGTTAGTTCAATATTTGATCGAGCGCTACGGAAGAAAGGCGGGCAAGAAGATCCGAAAGATAACGAAGGACACCCTGGATCTCTTCCAAGCCTACGATTGGCCCGGAAATGTCCGTGAACTTCAGAACGTCGTCGAGCGGGCCGTTATCCTGTGCGATGGAGAAACCTTTTCCGTGGACGAAACTTGGCTTCAGCGAGAATCGCCGCAGTCCACTGGGTCAACTGTGCCATTGGTCGCCCAGCTTGTGGAACGCGAGAAGGAAGCAATCGAATCGGCCCTAGCGGAGTGCGAAGGAAGGATCTCGGGTCCATCAGGCGCCGCAACCAAGCTTGGGATTCCAAGGCAGACGCTCGAATGGAAAATCGCGAAACTGAGAATCGATAGATACCGTTTCAAACCAGGTAGGGCATAAAGCGCTTAGGCAGGTGCCGACAATATCATTCTTCTGATTTAACCTTCGACATCCTTCTTCCTTCAGGCTGACCTGTTGCGACGTTTCTGCAACAAGATCCCTTACATGCCAGTAAACCAGCGATCGCTGAGCAATTGCCGAAAATCCAGCCTGCCATTCCCCAAAAACTGTTCTGAATTCAATCCATTGGGAATGGTTATCGCATTGCAACCCGAGTGCGGGATCGCAGAGGGCGAAGATGACTTTGAGGATCCAGAAGGATTCTGTGGGGTCCACCACGACGATCCGCTTGATGGGCCGAATTCGGTCAGAGCATCTGCAGGAATTGAAGGAACAATTGGCGACTGCGGGATCAAAGGTCGTCCTGGATCTCGACGAAGTAACGCTGGTGGACGTTGAGGTGGTTCGGTTTTTGGGAGCATGCGAGGCCAAAGGCGCAGAAGTTCTCAGCTGCTCGCCTTACATTCGGGAGTGGATGCTTCGGGAGATGGGCAAAGAAAAGCGATAGGCTTGTCGTTAGACGCGATCAAGATCGAGGGTGAGAACGGCTGATCGTACCAAGGTGAGAGAAGAGGGAATCATTGAAATTACTAAAAAAGGAGAACGGTATGACCCAAACTAGTGCTACACCACAAAGCAACAAGCAGGCAACTGACAAGAATTCGATACGTCCGTTTCATGTGAATGTTCCGGAAGCGGAACTTACCGACCTGCGCCAGCGCCTAGCGCAGACCCGGTTACCCGACAAGGAAACCGTCACCGATTATTCGCAGGGCGTGCCGCTCAAGACCGTCCAGCAGGTTCTGAGCTACTGGCAGAGTGACTATGACTGGCGCAAAGTTGAGGCGCGGCTCAACGCCGTACCGAACTTCATCACCGAAATCGACGGGCTGGACATCCACTTCATCCATGCCCGCTCGAAGCACGAGAATGCGCTGCCGATCATCGTCACGCACGGCTGGCCCGGCTCGATCGTCGAGCAGTTGAAGATCATCGAGCCGCTGACCAATCCAACGGCACACGGCGGTACTGCATCCGACGCCTTCCATGTGGTAATCCCGTCGATGCCGGGCTACGGATTCTCAGGCAAGCCGACCACGACCGGCTGGGGGCCAGAACGGATCGCGCGCGCTTGGACCACGCTGATGCGGCGCCTTGGTTACAAGCAATTTGTCGCGCAGGGTGGCGACTGGGGCTCTGTCGTCACCGATCTGCTGGGCGTGCAGGCGCCACCGGAATTGCTCGGTATTCACATCAACATGCCCGGCGCGATTCCTGAAGAAATCAACCAGGCAGCTTTCGCCGGTGCGCCGGCGCCGTCCGATCTCTCTGCCGAGGAGAGAAGCTCATACGAACAGCTCGTTTTCTTCTACAAGCATGTTTATTACGCCTTCTGGATGGCAACGCGCCCGCAAACAATGACCGGGTTTGCGGACTCGCCCATCGGCCTCGCGACCTTCCTGCTCGACCACGACGCGCGCAGTCTGGAGCTCATCGCGCGTTCGTTCGACGGGCAGACCGAAGGCCTCACGCCGGACGATGTCCTCGACAATGTCACGCTGTTCTGGCTAACCAACACAGGGGTTTCGTCAGCTCGCCTCTATTGGGAGAATAAGCTTGCCTTTTTCACTCCCAAGGGCGTCAAAGTCCCAACTGCCGTGAGCGTCTTCCCGGACGAACTCTACCAGACGCCCCGGAACTGGGCAGAGCGGGCCTATCCCAATCTCACCCACTACAACAAGGTGGAAAAGGGCGGTCATTTCGCTGCCTGGGAACAGCCGAAGCTTCTTACCGAAGAGGTTCGCGCGGGCTTCAGATCACTGCGATCAGGCGTCGCGAAGTCGGATGTGACCTTCGCTAAAGCTGGCTAACTGTTCGCGAAGCAGCAGGGGAGCTTCTACGGTAGAGGCTCTCCTGTTTTCGATTCGAGGGGGAGATCAGCCGGCCACACACCTGGACCACCAACGCTCGGGTCGAGTTGGCCGACCCAACCCACAAAGTCGGCTTCTGGGAAGTCAGCGGGGCTACTATTTCAATATCGGCATTCGAATCGAATTCTTTTCCCAGATGTCGATGGATCATGGCGTTTGGTGGACAAGCAGTTTGTTTACCGCGGCCAATCAATTTCCTACTATGCAGCCTGCCCGTTTAAACGGATGGCCCCACAAATCAACTTCCGGATAGCCGACGATACGGACGGTGGCGACGGTAAACGCCGTTCCGTTGATCGTGAGTTTAGGTGCATGGCCGGCAACGCAGGGCGCGCTCAGCCTAACATTGCATGCCGTCAATCCGTGTTGTACACTGAACCGCATGGTTCAGTATTGCCAGACCCGCTTCGATGTCTCGTTCGGCGCGCTCGCGGACGCCACCCGACGCGGCGTTCTGGAGCAGCTCGGGCGTGCAGACGCTTCGATCACGGCCCTTGCCGAGAAGTTCCACATGACCCTCACGGGCATGAAGAAGCATGTAGGCGTCTTGGAGCAAGCGGGGCTCGTCACCACGGAGAAGGTCGGGCGCGTGCGGACCTGCAGACTCGGCCTACGCGGACTGCAAGAAGAGGCGGCATGGATCGAGAGGTACCGCCAGCTCTGGGGCGCACGCTTCGACGAGTTGGACAACGTTGTCGAAGAATTGAAACTGAAGGAGAAAGTCGATGGACGAAAGAAGAGAAAGTGAGGCCACCCCCACGAAGAACCGCACGGCGGT
>Ga0137382_10001182_pt1 | contig 11344 bp, 10 predicted proteins | sample SagtaG_15_FD_104816 | JGI IMG/M metagenome (GOLD analysis project Ga0137382, IMG submission 104816) | Vadose zone soil microbial communities from Sagehorn Ranch, Mendocino, California, USA - Sage2_R_20_16 metaG | ecosystem: Environmental > Terrestrial > Soil > Vadose zone | place: USA... | reverse complement strand
TCACGGTGATTTTCGCGGTGTCGCTCTCCTCTCCAGCGGCTTTTAACTCCGCCCGCGCAGCCACAAGCGGGCCGGCATCGAGGTCGATGTTCAGATAAAAATGCGGGATCGGCGCTTTGCTGGCAACGAGTCGCTCGGCGATGATCTTGCGCATGCCGCTAAGTTGAATCCTCGAGCCTGGCGCCGGCTTGATCGCGGCGGGGGGCTTTCGTGGTGGAGGTTGAGCAGGGCCGTCGACCGCCCGCGCAGTTTTTGACGCCGCGCGCACGTCGTTCTCTGTTATTCGCCCATCAGGTCCGGTGCCCTGAATCGTTCCCAGATCAACCCCGAGCTCGCCCGCTAAACGCCGCGCGACTGGTGATGCTTTGACCCTCGCTTCCTCAGTCTGTGGCGGCAGCCGTGTCGGCTGCGTTCGTGCAGGCGGCACGCCTGCCTCTACAGCTTTCTCCTGCGGTGGCGCGGTTTCTTTTTCCTTTGTTTCCGCCGGCGCGGGTTTCTCCGTTTCGGCCTGCGGTTGCTTCGCAGTTTTCGGCTCGTCCTTCTTCGCCTCAGGTTGCTTCTCAGCCGGTCCGCTTTCGCCGGGCTCACCAATAAAAGCGATGCGTTGGCCGACTTCCACTTTCCCGCCTTCGTCGACGTAAATTTCGGTCAACGTCCCATCCTCGGGCGATTCCCATTCCATCGTCGCCTTGTCAGTCTCGATTTCGGCCAACACTTCGCCGGCAGCGACTTTCTCGCCTTTTTTCTTCTTCCACGCGACGAGGGTCCCTTCCGTCATGGTGTCGCTTAACTTCGGCATCTGTAGTTCGGGCATGCTGGAAAAGTTAAAATGTTAAAACAGTTACATCCTTACTGGCTGCCTTTTTAACATTGCAACATTTGTAACCCTTTTAACTTCGTCATGCGTAGCAAACCTTTTTCACCGCGGCGATCAGCTTCTCCGCATTCGGCAACACCGCGTGTTCGAGCCGCTCGTTGTAGGGCATCGGCACATCTTCCTGTGACACGCGCGCGATCGGGGCATCGAGCTGATCGAAAATATTCTTCTGGATGCGATAACAAACTTCCGCCCCGACACCGCAGAACGGCCGGTCTTGTTCAACAATCACCACGCGATGGGTTTTGGCGACCGAGCTGTAGATCGCGCGTTCATCCAGGGGCTTGATCGAGCGCAAATCGAGTACTTCCACACTAATCTCTTCCTCTTCCAATTGTTGCGCTACCGTCAGCGCCAGCGGAACGGTTTGCGCATAACAAATGACGGTCACGTCCGAGCCCTCGCGTTTGATTTCGGCTTGGCCAAGCGGGATAAGCAATTCTATTTCCGCCGGCTCAATCATTCCCTTCGAGCTGTAGAGCAGCTCCGATTCGAGAACCAATACCGGATTATTGTCGCGGACGGCTGTTTTCAAAAGTCCCTTCGCGTCCCGTGGAGTCGCGGGCGCGCACACCTTCAAACCCGGGACGTTGGCATACAGGCACTCGGTCGCATGCGAATGGGTCGCTCCTAATTGATGAGCTGGACCATTCGGTCCACGAAAGGTGATCGGGATATTAAACTGACCACCTGACATGGTGAACATATTCGGGGCGTTGTTCACCACCTGATCGAACGCCACAAACGAAAAGCTGAACGTCATGAACTCGATGATCGGCCGCAGTCCGACCATGGCCGCGCCGACGCCGAGTCCGGCAAAACCATTCTCGCTAATAGGCGTATCGATGATCCGCTTCGGACCGAAGCGTTCGAGCAAACCTTGAGAAACTTTGTAAGCGCCGTTGTATTCCGCAACCTCCTCGCCCATGAGAAAGACGTTGGGATCGCGCTCCAGTTCCTCCGCCAGTGCCTCGTTCAGCGCCTGGCGATAGGTAATTTCGCGCATTTCGCTGGTCATGGCGCGTAGGTATAATTGTAAAGCTTCTCCAGCAGCGGCTCCGGACTCTCCTCGGCAAATTTCACGCTGGCCAGCGCGGTTTCCTTGGCCCGTTTGTCGAGCTCGTCGAACTTTTCGTTGGTTAATTTTCCCTCGCGGGTGAGCTGCGCTCGCAATCGCGTGATTGGGTCGTCCAAACGATACTTTTCCAGTTGCTCCTTGGTGCGATAACTCGCTGGATCTGACATTGAATGTCCACGGTACCGGTAGGTCCGCGCTTCGATGAACGCAGAATGCTGATCCTTTCGGATGGAGGCAACCGTTTCAGCGATCTTGTCGCGCACCTCTCGAAAGTTCATGCCATCCACGACCGCCGCGGGAATGTCGTAGCCTTCTGCGCGATCAACAATTTCCTTGAGCGAAGTCGAGCGTTCCACGGATGTACCCATGGCGAAAAGGTTATTTTCACAGATGAAAATGATCGGCAATTTGTAGAGGGCGGCGAGATTCAACGCTTCGTGAAAGGCGCCTTGATTGATCGCGCCATCTCCGAAAAAACATAGCGTTAGGCGGTCTTCGTTTCGGTACGTGCAGGCGAAAGCCAGCCCGCAGGCGAGCGGGACGTGCGCGCCAACAATGGCATGCCCGCCGTACATGTGATGAGCCTTATCGAAAAAATGCATCGACCCACCAAGACCGCGGGCGCAACCAGTTTCCTTGCCGAAAAGTTCGGCCATGCAAGCATTGGCCGTCGTGCCACGAGCGAGAGCATGGGCGTGGTCGCGATATGCGGTAATGAGGTAATCATCGTCACGAATCGCTGCAATCGCGCCCGTGACGACAGCCTCCTGTCCAATATAGAGATGACAGAAGCCTCCGATTTTCTGCGCTTGATATTGCTGACTCGCACGTTCCTCAAAACGCCGAATGAGCAACATCAGCCAGAGCATCTCGACTTCGTCGCGCTGCTCCGCCGGCGGCATGGCGGTCACCCAGCGCGTGCTACGGCAACTCGCTCACGCGCGCGGGCGCGCTCAAAGTTGCGCCCGAGATTGATGCAAAGAACAAACAGGAGAGTAAAGAAGAGGTTGCTGACGACAGAGTTGCGGAAAAACATCCAGGTGGGAGTGGCGCTGTACTGCGGCAGGCCGAGGGTGAGCGCCTGAACCAAGCCGGCAAAGTTTTTCGCATAACCGGGATCGCTCAGCCAGGAAAAGACATTGGTAATCAAATAAAACAGAAATGAGCCGACAATCGAAGCCGGCAAGATCGTTTTGAGCGAAGCGCGCTTTCGCACCATCAGCCCAATACAACCGACAAAGGCGAAGGCGAGGTAGCGAGAAGCAATTTGCGCATCAAAAAGCGAGGCGCCGTAGTGCGAGTTGAGGATGAGATCGGAAATAAAAAGAGTTCCGAGCGGCACCGAGAATTTGTACCTCGGAGGAAAATAAGCAGCACAGCAAAGGGCAATTGCGGTGCCGGGGGCGAACTCCGATAGCCAGGTTACGCCGGAATGGATAAACAATCCGGTCGCTATGCGATAGCTGACGGCCAAAAGAACGAGTAGAAAAGCCGGGATCATCGGGAAGCAAATGTATCTTTCCTGCGCCAGATGCAACGCTATTTCGGCAATTTGCGCCGCGGACCGAGCGTCACCGTCTCACGAACGTTGAACCGCCCATCGAGCAGCCGATCACCCTCAACCACGCGCGGTAGAACGCCGTGCCGTTGTCCGGCCGTGCTATGCTTTCCGCGCGCGAGCGCGGGCCAACCGCGCCTTGCGCCGATTAGCGGCATTGCGATGAATAATGCCCCGCTTCGCCGCTTTATCGATCGCGGAAAGGAGCGCAGTTATATCAGTCGGTTTCGCCTCCGCTTCGGTGGCGCGTTTGCTCAAAGTTCGAATACGCGTCACCACGCTACGATTTTTGAGTGAACGGCTCTCGGTTTGGCGCGCACGTTTGGCGGCTGATTTTGTGTTTGCCATAGATCGCGGGCTGGAGGCTCACGGCTCCCGCGAATTTTGTCAACAGACCAAACGCGACGATCAAGCGCGCTCGTTCTGGAATAATACCGTCGATTTCTTTGTCGGAGCCGCGGGTGCTTTTGACGGAAGCGGCGCAATCGTTGCCTTCTCAGCACCAGGCTTGGAGGAATCTGCCGTGAATACGGCGTGGGTCGCGGTAGGAGCTTGTGTCTGAGCCAGAACTCCCTTTGCCGCAGGATTCAGCTTCGGCAGTTTGTCCGGCGTGATCTGCACGATTGCCCCGAGAGGCAGCTGGGCATAGAGAGAAGCGACATCGGATGATTTCATCCGAATACAGCCGTAGCTAGCCGGTTTGCCGATTAATTTCTCCTCAGGCGTTCCATGGATGTAAATACAACGGTTGAACGCGTGGGCGTTTTCCATTTGCATACCGCGCAGCCAGATAATGCGCGTAATCACCGGATCACGGCCGGGAGCGTTTGGCTGCAAAATCTCTCCCGTGAACCGTCGATTGTGGAAAACGGCGCCAGTCGGAGCATGGTCGCCGATTTTTTGCGCCACTTGGAGCAAACCGGTCGGTGTTGCCATTGAACCCCAATTATCGCCGAGGCCAAATTTGGACGTCGAGACAGGATAGGTGGCGGCTCGTCCGCCATTGGCCACGACCATGAGTTTTTGATCCCGTACGCTTACGATCACATTGGGCTGCACCAGGGTCGGAGGAGCAGCGCTTTGCGCGGAAAGGTCTTTGACCGAGGTCACGAAAAATAGGGCGACGGTAAACAGGGAGAGACGGGAAATCATGACGCTAAGCGGGTAATACTTGGGGCGCGCGGTTATTATTCCAGTTCAATTTCGGGAGCCATTGCACAACAGAACAAAAAGAAACGTAAAGAAAACCGAATTGAAACATGAGCAGGAATGGTACCGACAAAAACTGGCGGTGCGCGATCGCAAACCACACAAAATAAGTGAAATACAAGGCAAAGAAAAACTCCGCGATCGGTAATAGAGACTTGAGCGGCATGTAGCGACAATTACGCCAGGGCTGAGCTTTGCGTTCAATCCCGTATTTCGGCGTCCGTGCAAAATCGGACTGGTGATTAAACATGGCTTCAAGGACCGCGCGGGCGTTATTGAAAGAAAGCCCAATTCCCAGCGCCAGGAGGCAGGGCAGAAGCAAAATCTCGCGCATCCAGGTGCGCGGATGCAGCTCGCGTTGCGCGCAAATGTAAAAGACGGCGACTGAGACCGAAGCGGTAAGGAAAATGGGAATATCGATCAGGATGGTTCGGACCCAACCTGATTGCGGCCCGCCTGCTGAAGGATGCAACAACACGCAAAGAGATGCGAGCAGCAAGTAAGCGAAATTGGAAACAAGATGGCCGGTCGCCTCCACCTTAATCGGCATCGGCAATTCACTCCGCCAAATTTTGGGCAGCAGTTTTTTGCAGGTCTGGATCGAACCTTTGGTCCAGCGATGCTGCTGGGATTTGAAACCGTTCATGTCGACTGGCAATTCCGCTGGAGTCACAACATCGGGCAAGAAGATAAATCTCCAGCCGGCAAGTTGAGCGCGATAGCTCAGATCGAGGTCCTCGGTGAGAGTATCGTGCTGCCATCCTCCGGATTGTTCGATACACGATTTGCGCCAGAGGCCGGCGGTACCGTTAAAATTAAAGAAACGCCCACTGCGGCTGCGCGCAGTCTGTTCGAGCAGGAGATGACCATCCAGGAACATCGCTTGGACCCGGGTCAACAAGGAGTAGCCCCGGTTGAGATGGCCCCAGCGCGTTTGGATCATTCCGATTTTGGGATCGGTAAAGAAATCGATTGTACGCCGAAGCAAATGCGGAGGCGGCACGAAGTCGGCATCGAGAATGCAAATAAACTCTCCGCGTGCGGTAGCGAGTCCGTGTTCGAGCGCTCCTGCCTTGAAACCGATGCGATCGACCCGATGGATCAATTCGACATCAAAACCGCGCTGGCGAAGGTTCGCTGCACAGGCTGCGGTAATTTCGCGCGTTTCGTCGGTCGAATCATCCAATACTTGGATTTGCAAATTCTCGCGTGGATAATCAAGTTCACTGACCGATCGCAACAGGCGCTCGGCCACATAAACCTCATTAAAGATGGGCAATTGTACCGTAACAGCTGGCAACTCTTTAAATCGGCCCGCCGGAACTGGTGCGCGTTTTCGGTTCTTAAGAAAAAGATAAATGATGAAATAGCGGTGCACGCCGTAGGCGGAAAGACCCACTAGCACGCTGAGATAACAGATTGTCCAGATGGTTTGGCCCATGCCTCCTCGAGTTAGGGATCAACACTGCGTTGCCGATTGCCACTGCAAGGGCGACATGATGCCGCTTCTCGATGTGCCGTCAAATCAAAAAATCACTCGTTGCCCTCGACGAAATTGTCGTAAGCTCGGAGCGCTCACCCCGTTATCGCGCGCCGAAACGGGCGCGGTTTGTCGCAGTCCTTCGTTCGACAACCGGTTTGTGAAGAGACGAGTAGTCGGCCTTAGCCGAACTAATCGCTGCGGCGGCATGCGCTTGGCTGGTCGGAGAAGCGAGGAAATGTGGTAAGCTAAACGGGAACGAGCGATGCCAAGTCGAGCAGTTGATAGTAGCAAAAGGCGCAGGGGGCTGGAGCGCTTTGACATCGTTATCACGGTCCTGCTCGCCGGTTGGGTGCCATCGATTTTGATGCTGCTCATCTCCTACACCACGCTGCAAAAAACCCTCGAGTCGAAGATCCTACGGGACCGCCAAACGTTTGTACAGCTAATCGGCCACTTAGTGGATGATGACCTTGCCCGGACGGCCAGCGTCATTGGCTATTACCAGACGCTGCCCGATATGGAGCGGATCTTCACCGGAGCGAATCCCGATGTGGCGGCACAGCAATGGATTGCACAGAAACTCTTCTCTTACCCCCGCATCGATGGAATGTTCATGGCGGCCGCCGACGGCAGACTTCTCGGCACGCTCCCCGCGGCGCCGAACCTGGTCGGACAACATTTCCACCCCGACATCTGGAAAGCTGGGACCGATGCAACAACAGCCGCATTTGTTTCGCCCGTCTACCAGCGACCAGTCGACGGTCGCATGGTCACGGACGTTGTCGGTGCCGTCCGGACGCGGGATGGTAAGACGCTGGGCTATATTGGCGCTTCGATTCTGGTGGAGCGGATGGGACGCCGGCTCTCCGCGATTACTTTCGCTGATCGTGCCATCTGTCAGATCATTGACCAGCGCGGTTTCCCGCTTTTCACTCCCGATTTCAAACCGAACACCGAGCCTAGTACTGGCAGTCAGACCAGGTTGATTTCCGAAATTCGGAAAGAACAGAATGGGCACGTCACCCGTAACGGCACTATTTACTCATTCGATCCGCTCGAAACAGCCAACTGGCTGGCCATAGTATCTCAGCCGGAGCCGATCGCTTACGAGCCGGTGCATGATCTTCTGCGCAAGATCACTGTGCCGGCAGGCTGGCTGATCGCTGGAACTGCAATCGCAGCTTGGTTAGCAGGCCGGTTCTATCGGCGGCAATCGGAAGCGGCCCGGCGAATCGAACAGGAAGTCACCTTCAACGAGAAGATCCTGGCTAACATGCCGATCGGTATCGCCCTTGTCGACCCAGAGACTCGGCGGTTTCTGCACGTCAACGACGCCTTCTCGCAAATGGCTGGCCAAATAGGAGGACTGCCAAGCGGCACTGACATCGGCGTTGCCACCTATGATCAGATTAAGATTGCTCCACCTGAAGCCGTTGAAAAGGTGCTCGCCACGGGCCAACCGTTCCAGCTTATCGAACAGCCGTTTCAAGATCGCAGCGGCGCGACTCGCTTCTTGAACGTGAATCTGCTGCGCTTGCTCAATTCGCAACAAAACATTCAGGGCGCTCTCTACCTGATAGAGGAGAAGACCCGCGACATGACCTTACGTAATGAGTTATTGGGGGCGAATGCGGCAAAAGATCAATTTCTCGCATTGCTCTCCCATGAGCTGCGCAATCCCCTGTCGCCGGTGATCGCGATGGTGGCGGAACTGGAAGCCCAAGTGGCGGAGTCGCCGGAGGTCCGGCGGGCGCTAGACGTGATCCGACGCAACGTGGAATTGGAAGCGAGATTGATTGACGATTTGCTCGACGTTACACGCATTGCCAAAGGAAAACTTAAACTTAGCCTCGAGCCAATCAGCATTCACGATGTATTGCAGCGCGCACTCGAAATTTGCCGGGATGGGATTTCGCAAAAGTCGCTGCGCGTCGATCTAAACTTGGCGGCGCAGGAAGATTTTGCGCAGGGCGACTCGGCGCGTTTGCAGCAAATTTTTTGGAATCTAATCAAAAACGGCGTGAAGTTTACGCCGGCAAATGGCCAAATTTCTGTCGCAACAGGAAATCCGCAGCCTGGGCAGATCGAGATTCGCATCAGCGACAGCGGGATTGGGATTGAGCCCGACAAGGTTGGCAAAATCTTCAACGCCTTCGAACAAGGACAGAGCTCAATTACTCGCAGGTTCGGCGGGTTGGGACTCGGCCTCGCGATTTCCAAAGCGATGGTGCTGGCGCATGGAGGAACAATCGTTGCTTCGAGCGCAGGCCGGGATAAAGGCGCGACGTTCACGGTTCGGCTTGCGACCATTGCCAAACCAGCCGAACATGATCACGAACGGCCCCCGAACGGTCGTAGACCGGTGGCCGCGCAGCGCGTACCGCACACGCCGCGTCTTCTGGTGGTTGACGATCATCAGGACACTTGCACCGGAATGAAAATGATCCTGGAGCGACGCGGCTACCATGTGGCCGTCGCTCACAGCGCTGAACAGGCGGCGGAGAAAGCGCGTAGCCAAGATTTTGATTTGCTCATCAGCGACATCGGCCTGCCCGATCGCAGCGGCTACGAACTGATGCAGGAATTGCGCAGTCAAGGTCTGCCTGGAATTGCCCTGAGCGGATTCGGAATGGAGAACGACGTCAACCGTGCCCGGGACGCCGGATTCGCCGAGCACCTCACTAAGCCGATCAACTTCGATCGACTAGAGGAAGTGATTCAGCAGTTACTCAGTCGCGCAACTACCAGCGATTAACAACGGAAGCCTATTCGCCTGCTGGCGGCGATGTCGACGCTGCAGCTTTGCGCTCGGAAGCATCTTTCAACTCGCGGGAGAGTTTTTCCACGCGCTGCCGCATGATTTTCCCGGGCTTAAACTTCACCGTGGCCCGCGAAGGAATAACGAAACTGCTTCCCGGCTCATTTGGGTTTCGCCCCACACGTGGTTTGGTGAGTCGCGGTTGAAAAACGCCGAAGTTCCGCAGTTCCACCGCCACGTTATTAGCGAGACTATCGGTGATATGGTCCAGCGTGCGCTGAACAACATCGAAGACTTGGTGTTGTACCATGCCGGTCTGGTTGCTAATTGCCACCACGATGTCGCGCTTGGTTAACTTCGCCATACCACCACAATCAAAATCGCGTCCACGGCGCAGTTTGCGTGGGAAAAATCGTGACCGCGAACTTTTTTTTACGTCCTGCCCGCAAATTCCGCCAGAGGCGTAGAATATTCCGCGGGAAAACCTTACGTCCCCACCGGCCGACGGAGGATTATCCGTAAGTAATATTCGAGAATGTTCTGGCCAGCCAAAATCCTTCGGTCCGACTTTAGTTGCCCTTGAACGACTCCCAGCTTGGTAAAGACGGCGTTCCATTCCGCTTCGATTCGCCGCGCCTCATCGTTGGAAAGTTCACGCACCGCCCGCATCGACGACCCGCGATTAAGCACATTCATGGCCCGGCCCCCGAGGTCGCGCAGCAAATCGAGTTCGCGGAACGCGTGCTCGATTTCCTGCAGTAAATGTCCACGCACTTCGGTAAACTGTCGCTCTTGGTCGACCGAGATAATTGGCTTCGTCTTGTCCAGACCGTAAGTGATCAGGTCATGCAGCTTTTTCCAGCTATCGAGCTGGAGCGAGATTAGGCGGAGCTTATTTTCAAGCCGCTTGTCTCTCATTGATGAGGGCTGACCGCGGCGACGTCGAGGGTTTCGTCGAGTTTTTGTAGATTATCGATTAATAGGTGGGCCCAAGGGCGATCGACCGTATGGGCCTGACTGATCAAACCCTCCTCAAAATAGAAGCGGCCTTGGCGCCATCGGAAGATTTCTGCGACGGCGGCTTCCCCTTCCAGGCTCCCATAGACGGCGTGTCGAACCGAGCCGTGATGAAGGTAAATCTCACTTTTGCCACGGCTTGACTTGAAGGTGAACCGCCCGGAGTGCTGGCTGAGGCAAGCCATTTGCAAAATCTCGGCGGCGGAAAATTGATTCAGATTGCCGATAAGTGAATGGCATGGATCGATTCCTTCCTCCGGCACGCTGCGACGGTTTTCCAAAGACCGGACAAATTGCATTACCTCGCGACGCAATCGCTTGGCCGACCCGGTCCCATCGGCTACGAGGATCTGCTGCCGATCGGCGTCCTCGAACAAGTCTCCCCCTGGCTGCTGCCACGGCACACACAAAATCTTGAGCGAGGGGAAGTGTTGCCGTCCCATGGTTGCGGCTTCAATCGCCGCCGCCGGAGGGCCTTCAACAATGAAGCCGTCGAAATTCTCCGCGATCAAGACCAGCACCGCCTCGGAAACGCTGCGCACCACCCGAATTTCTAAACCTTCTTCCGCATCGAAAAACGACAACAGCCGGTCCTCGAACACGGGATCGTGATTCAGAATCAAGAGACGATTTTCCACTGTGTAAACAACCCCCGCAGCAAAAGAGCAGGATTCTTGCCCCGGCAAGTTATGGAAATCGCCTATTAAGGCCGCCAGGCGCGCTTCGGCGGCGGTGCGGGAAACGCGCCTGGCGCCGTTTCGTGCGCGGTTCGGAAATGCGTTTTTGCGATTTCCGAAAGTATTGCCGAACCATGTTTATCCACGATCGTTGCTGCCGTGGTTTTGATCGCTTCTGAAACCCCCCGGCCAAGACGCACGCCCAACTCTTTGCTCTTGCGATCCAGCCAATTGATAAATATTTCCCGCGCAACGATGGAAGCCGCCGCCACTGCGATGTCGGTCTCGGCCCGCGCGCGCTGCTCTATTTTGATGCGTTTCCCGTGACTCATCAGGGCGTTTTCAATCACTCTGGCGTCGGCAAATTTGTCCGAGAGTGAGCGCGGACAATCCGGTCTACGCACGAGCAAATTCTCAATAACTCTAGCGTGACCCCAGCCCAGTAAGGTATTGAGATTGCCGAATTTCTTATAAAGTTCGTTGTAACGGCGCGGACCGATGGCAACCACAACGACGCCATCGCGGGCGATCTGCCGAATTTCTTTCGCAAGCGCACGAATCCTAGCATCCGAGCCGATCCGCTTGCTGTCCTGGACAGCGGCATCGAGTAACTTGCGTGCGCTGAGGCGCTCGACATAAATGCCCGCGATCACAAGCGGCCCAAAAAAATCTCCCTTTCCGCTCTCG
>Ga0137382_10001181_pt1 | contig 11353 bp, 4 predicted proteins | sample SagtaG_15_FD_104816 | JGI IMG/M metagenome (GOLD analysis project Ga0137382, IMG submission 104816) | Vadose zone soil microbial communities from Sagehorn Ranch, Mendocino, California, USA - Sage2_R_20_16 metaG | ecosystem: Environmental > Terrestrial > Soil > Vadose zone | place: USA... | reverse complement strand
CAGACCCGCGGTCTCACGACGGTGCAGCAGCCGTTAAAAGAAATGGGAAAGATTGCGGCCAAAAATGTCCTCAGCCGGATATTGCGGCCCACCCGGAGATTTGATGATGTGGCGCCCGCCGAAATCGTCGTCAAACCAAAGTTGATCGAGCGGGAGACTACTGGTTTAGCGCCCCGCCGAAGCGTGGCTCGCAAAGCTATGCTGCCGCTTCGATAAGGCCTATGCTGCCGATCTCTGCCGCGGATTGTGCTGACCCGATGTTGACGCCGGTATCGCCCTGTGCTAAAAGCACGGTCTAAATCGATTTAGAAAAATCATTCAATTAGGTCCCGATCCCACGTTTTGCATTGAGTGAAGGAGCCGATTTCGATGAGTCCTAGCCGTCCCCTCGCTGCACCCATTCACTTTCTTGTCGCGCTGCTTCTTATGGTCTCTGCCGCGTCGGCGCAGAGCGCGAGTACTCCTGCTTATCTGGATCCATCCCAACCCATTTCTGTACGAGTGGACGATCTGATTTCAAAGATGACTCTCGAGGAGAAAGCCTCCCAGTTGGTGAACCAGGCGCGGGCCATTCCGCGCTTGCAGGTTCCGGAGTACGACTGGTGGAGCGAGGCCCTGCACGGAGTTGCCAATGCCGGAATCGCGACGGTCTTTCCGGAACCCGTCGGCTTAGCCGCCACCTTCGATTCGCCATTGATTCACCAGATGGCCGTGGTCATCGGGACGGAAGCCAGGGCGAAACACCATCAAGCCGTACGTGCGGGCCGGCGCGACATCATGGAGGGCCTCGACTTCTGGTCTCCGAACATCAACATCTTTCGCGACCCTCGCTGGGGCCGTGGTCAGGAAACTTACGGGGAGGATCCATATCTCACGGGGCGAATGGGAGTGGCTTTCGTCACTGGCCTCCAGGGCGACGATCCGAAGTACTACCGTGTTGTCTCCACGCCCAAGCACTTTGCCGTTCACAGCGGCCCGGAGCCTTCGCGGCACAGCATTGATATCCAGATCTCCAAACACGACATGGAAGACACCTATCTTCCTGCCTTTCGTGCGACCGTGACGGAAGGGAAAGCAGGATCGGTCATGTGCGCGTACAACCGTGTGAATGGCGAACCGGCCTGCGCCAGCACTTTCCTGCTCGTTGATCAGCTTCGGAACGCGTGGAAGTTCGAAGGCTACGTTGTATCGGACTGCGACGCGGTGTCCGACATTTTCAACGGACATCACTTCACGCAGAACATGGCGGAAGCCGGTGCCATTTCACTGAAGCGCGGCATGGACAACGAATGCGCTGATTTTTTCACCAAAGCCACCAGCAATGCCGACTACGTGAAATTTCTGGACGCTGTGAAGCAAGGCCTGCTGACTGAAAAGGACATCGATGTGTCGCTGCGTCGTTCCTTTACCGCTCGCTTCCGACTGGGGATGTTTGATCCCCCGGAGATGGTGAAATATGCGCAGATCCCGGAGTCGGAGATCGACAGCGACGCCCATCGCCAACTGGCGCTGAAAACCGCGCAGGAATCGATCGTATTGCTGAAAAATGACGGAGTCCTGCCCTTCAAACCACAGATCAAGAAGCTTGCAGTGGTTGGCCCGCTGGCCGAATCTCTCCGCGTTCTGCAAGGCAACTACAGTGGAACGCCATCCCGCGCGACCACCGCTCTCGACGGCATTCGCAAGCAGTTTGCAGGAGCACAAATCAGCTTCGTCCCCGGAATGAATTTTCTGCGGCAGGAAATTCTCATTCCTACGTCTGTGCTATCGACCGCAGAGGGTAAGGCCGGTCTGAGAGGTGAATATTTTTCGGAGTCCAACTTTGAAGGCACACCCACAGTTCGGATCGATTCCTCGGCCATGCTCCAACCATTCCACCCGGAGCCGGGCTCTTTGACTCCGCCGCCCGGCGTGAAAAACTTCTCGGTGCGCTGGAGCGGCTTCCTGACGCCGAAGGAATCAGGCACCTATCGCGTCGGCGCCGTGGGATCGATGAACCGCGTTTGGCTGGACGAAAAACTGATCGTCGATGATTTTGTGCTGCACGATCCCAAGCCCACCACGACGACAGTGCAGTTAGAAAAAGGCCATCGCTATCCCCTGAAACTCGAATACGGTCAGGGGGGCACCGGCATCAAGCTCGTCTGGCTTCCGATCATTCCTGACCCGATTGCTGAGGCTGTTTCTGCTGCTAAGAACGCAGATGCGGTGGTTGCGGTTGTGGGGATCACGTCCCAACTTGAAGGCGAAGAAATGAAAGTGGACGTTCCCGGCTTCGTTGGCGGAGACCGTACGAGCCTTGACCTGCCTAAGGAGGAAGAAGACTTACTCGAAGCGCTTGGGGGCACAGGCAAGCCACTTGTAGTCGTGCTCATGAACGGCAGCGCTCTGGCCGTCAACTGGGCCGACCAGCACGCCAATGCGATTCTCGACGCCTGGTATTCCGGCGAGGAAGGCGGCACCGCCATCGGCCAAACGCTGGCGGGAGTGAACAATCCGGCGGGGCGATTGCCGGTCACATTCTATAAAAGCACCGATCAGCTTCCACCCTTCGAAGACTATGCAATGAAGAGTCGCACCTACCGCTATTTCGAGGGACAACCGCTTTATCCCTTCGGCTACGGTTTGAGTTACTCGAAATTCGAGTACAGCAATCTCACACTGTCGAAGTCCGATTTATCTGCCGGGGATCCCTTGACCGTGCAGGTCGATGTCAAGAACACTAGCGCACGCGACGGAGACGAAGTGGTGCAACTTTATCTGAGCTTTCCCAAGCTGCCGGGTGTTCCCCTGCGTGCTCTGCGTGCTTTTACACGCGTACACGTCAAGGCCGGCAAGACGGAGCATTCCGTCTTTACTTTGCAGCCGCGCGATCTGAGCCATGTCGACGAAGCCGGCGACCGTGTCATCGCCAGCGGCGGCTACCGGGTGAGTGTCGGTGGGGGACAACCTGGTACGGCTGCACCCGTAGCGGAAGCCTCATTCTCTGTGCAAGGAGAGCAGAAACTGCCGGAATAGCGTGGAGTTCGGGCGTTCGGGGCGAGAAAACGCTTCCCTAAACCGCAAGGATGGTTTATTTTGGCCGGCATCAGAATTTGGGAACCCGGAGGCACAAGCATCTAGAAGTGGGGCATCAGTTTGGTAGTCGGGAGTAATGCGACTCTGTCGTTCCCGGGCCTCTCCTACGGAGCATGGTGACTAGCACTCCGTTCCTTGGCACGACCGGCGTTTTAGATGCGCAGTCTCATGGGTTCCGAGAGGAATCCAGCCGTGAAATTCCCTCTGTGCGTGCTCGGCGTAGTAGTTGTTTCCCTGTGCGTTTGTCTTCCGCTAAGTGCCTCAGGTCCTGTCGTCGCTGGCTCGTCCAGCGCGGCGGCGCCGCAGTCTTCTCCAGCCAATTCTGACCCATCCGGGGTGCAAGTCGTAATCCCGGGACCGCTGCGGTCATTCTTGCGCATGGCCGGCATCAGCCAAAAGATCCCGCCAGAAGATGTATTGCCTCTGCTCGGCCGAAATGTGTTCGCGCAAGGTTACGAGGGCTCAAGCCGCCCGACGGAATTCCTGATTCTGTTGAGCCGCTACGTCCAACAGGCAAGGGAATTGACGAGTCTGGCCGGTCCAGACGCTACGATTCGCGTGGCGAATTGCGAGCGGGCCGGACCACTTCTGCGGATACTCGGCTACCGACTGCGCGCAGAGTGTGGCAAGAGCAATACCACTCTGGAAACTGCCGATCCCGAACGCGCCTTCCTTACCATTGATTCCGGTTTTCCCCTATCCGAACTCGAGCGCACCTTGCAGGGAGGTAACGCCTTTGCTTACCCGTTCACCGGTTCTCCTGTACCCCTGCTGTTTGCCGAAACCGATTGGACCGTGGCCAGCAAGAAGAACGATAGGGAAGGCAGCACGAACTTCATCGATGTCATCTTGCGCGACCCTGCTGTGGCTCGTCTCTATTGGGCATTTTCGCGACTCGATCCCGACACTCGTTCTGTCTTGCGGCAATCCGTCGGCCTGAGGAAGTTGATGCCCCACGCTGCCGTGCTTGATTTCTACGGCAGCCGCATTTGTGTCCACTCCGGTAGCGTGGTCGTGCCTGGCGGTTCAGCTGCCGAGCCCGGCTGGAAAGATTTGGTGGGAGTTGCTCCCCAATCACCAGGTGACTTTGTGCTGAAGTTGCTAGCCAGGGATCGCGGCTGGCTGGCCGCCTATTTTGACGCGCTTTCCCGGATCCCCTTGAGCCAGCAGTCCTACTTCACCGATGCGCGTCGCATTCGGCACTTTTACGAAGCCTTGCGTACGCCGGACCCCTCCGCCGACGCCACGCGTGGATCTTTTCGTCCCGCTCCCGGATTGCTGCTTCTCGTGACCCGGCTGCAATGGGAGTCGAACGGCGATCCCCATGTGCCCGGAGACCTCGCTGTTTGGAAGGACATCCTTCGTCAAAAAACCGATTCCACCATTGTTAAAGATATCGGCAAGCACGCTGATCGTGTGAAGACCTCCGACGAACTGGTGCAGGCGATGTTCAGCCTCGCGCGCGCGATCACCGATGTCGGCCCCTTGCAGATGTATCTCACGCTCAGCGAACTCGATAGCCATCGCCCGCCGCAGCGTCGCCTGAGTCCCGAGACTGTTCGCTTGCTGGCGCGCAAGTTTTCCGAGTTCAGCAACCAGTACTGGATGTTCGCCGAGTTTCCCGAGTTGAGCGACGGGTCGATGGCGCGATTTCTGGAAGTCGCTGGCTCGATCGACGCAACTCCCAACGCTACTTTGCGCGGCAATGTTCTGGGCACGTTTCAGGCGAACGTGGGAATCTGGCAAATTCTCGCTCGCCAAGGCCAGATCCCTTCGGAGAGACTCGACAGCTCCTGGCAGGACGTGATCAAGCCGTTTGCTAAAGTGCGCTCCTCCCCACAACTGTATGACGCGGGGCGCACATCGCTGGCGGAGGTTCTGCGCGCGGCCACCGGTAAGCCCAATGCCTCGCAGGATGAAATTATCGAGTTGCTGGCTGGCCCGCAACAAATCGCCGTGGACGAGAAGCGCATGCACCAGGAAGTCGCCAACCGCATTCGCGCTGTCATGGATGGCCAGCGATTGGTCTCTCTGGACACTCTGCTCGCGCTCGGTCAAGGCCTGAACGAGAGGGCACAGGGCAAGCCCGTAGAGGATGGGCTGCTCAATCTTGCAGGACAACTGCGCGAATTCGAAATGCCGCGTCCCATCTTCACCAGCAGCGAGCGCACGGAATGGGCCGCAGGAATTTATAACAACCGCCATACCGATCTGCAGATGCGCACTGACCTGAGTAAGGTAATCAAGGGACCCGCGTCGCGCTTGCAGATCGAAGAGGCTCGCGGACAGCTGGCTTCGTTCTTGCGCGATACTCTGGTGGGCTTGAATTACGCCTACTATGAGCCGCCCGGCGCGCAGGCGCTGCACAACAATCCGCTGTTCGTTCGCTCCCACGATTTCTCAGCCGAGACCGTAGGCGGCATGAAGACCCTCTGGCAAGCGCCTCAATTATTCGGCGAAGGTTCCCCCGCTGGCGGTGGCGCCCACCTCGTCGGTTCGCTGGCTGACCTGCCCTACGTGCTTTCGGAGATGGAGCAGGACTTCATCGCGCCAGAAAATGTTCAGGCGCTCATCTGGAGAGAACTTGTTCCCGGCCTGCTAACCAGCGCCGTGCTGCCGCGTTGGTGGGATGTGACCCGGAACGAAGTGCACGCGGTCGCTCTTTACCAGCGCGCCGGAGAAGAATTGCTGGAAGCCGCGGCCGGCAATGACGAACTGCGCGGCAAAGTCATGATGGTGCTTTCCGAGCGTATGGCGCCGCAGACCGCTGAGCAGATCGAGCGCTCCGTACGCGCACACCGGGTGGCTGAAGTGCTTCCCCGGATGATGCCCGCCGACACCTTCTACCTCGCCCTCGAGTTCCGCAACCGGTACGCCTCAGACGCCGATGTCTTTGGCCCCGCCGGGCATGAACTCGATGCTCTCTCTCGCCAGAATCCGCAGGAAGTCAGTTGGGAACGTTTGTCGGAGCATTTTGGCGTTCCGCATCCAACTTTGGCACAGACCTATGCCCGCGAACTGATTAATGTCGGGCCATTCCCGGCATTCTCGGGATATTCGAGCCGGCTGCTGGCGGAATCATGGGATTCGGGAAACCTGTATTGGGCGCGCCTTGCGGATGAGGTAGGATATTCGCCCGCGGCGCTAAACAATCTGGTGCCAGAATTGACCCGGCGCATGGTCGAGAAAATTTTCGCTACCGATTTCGAAGATTGGCCCGCCCTGCTGCGCGCCATGCGGGAAACCGGTGACGAATTTCGACAAGGGAAAATTGCATCAACCTTTGTCAAACAAGCCGCATCTCAGCAGTAAATTTTTTGAAGCGGCACCTTGTTTCTTGTGGTCAGACTTGCAGCCCGCATAGACGGGACAGGTGGAGTAAAACGATGTTGAAAAAATTCTTGCTCTCTCTCGGAGTCGTTCTGCTTGTGTTCTCGGACTCAACTGTTCGGGTTTCCGCCCAGGAAGGCGAACCTCACATTCGCGTGACAGTGGATCTGGTGCAATTGAACGTGGCCGTCACGGATAAGAAGGGCAACTACGTTACCGGCCTGCGCCCGCAGGACTTTGTTATTGTCGAGGACGGCATTCCGCAGAAACTCGCGACCTTCGCTGAGGGCAACGAATCCGCTCGCCGGGTGCTGGACTTGACCGCCGATTCCAAGTCCGCTGACCCGCCCGCCGATAGCGCAGCGCGCGATGCCGCGCCGTCGGGCGGCTCCGACTCGTCGCTGGGCTCCTTAATAGCCGGCGCGAACGTTTTCATTCTGTTCGATACCAGCAATTACATGTATCGCGGATTCGTATTTGCTCAGGACGCGATCTCCGATTTTGTGCGCTCTCTGGAACAAGCCAACAAGATCGCGTTCTATTCCTACAGCCGCGACCTGTTGCGCGCCTCTCCGCTCACCGAAGATCGTGGTGAGATCCTGCGCGCCGTGCGTACGACCGTCGCCGGCGACGAGGCCGCTCTGTACAACACGCTGTTGCTCACCCTCAAAGACGCGGCCCAGTTCAAAGGAAGAAGAGTCGTGGTGGTCTTCTCGAACGGCCCTGACAATTCCAGCGTGGTTCCGCCGGAGGACGTGGCCGAGTTAGCCCAGTCCGCTGGCATCTCGATTTATATGATCAGCACCCGGCAAGCCAAGTTGGAACCGGTGTCGACCGCGGTATTCGATCGCATGACTGCAGCCACGGGCGGCAAAGCCTATTTCGCGAACACCTGGCGAGACGAGAAGCGCGCCTTCGCCTCGATTCACGACGATTTAGCGCATCTCTATTCGCTGAGCTACTACCCGCAAGCCAACCCGAACCGTGGCTGGCGCGGCATTACGGTAAAACTGGTAGGCAGCCGGGCGAAGAGTTATCGGGTAAGAACGCGCAACGGATATCGTCCGCACCCCAGCCGATTCGCCGTTGCTCCAGACACAGCCCAAGCAACGACACCACAGGCAGTTTCCCGCTGAGTTCGTCAGTCTTGGTGCCCCAGGTTCGCGCCGTTCTTTGGCGCTAACCTGGGACCACTACACGCTGACCGGCAGAACTCATTTTTCACTTCTTTTGAAATGAAGACTGGCTGTGTTCATTGTTTGAGCACTACCTTACCCATGTTAGCGTCCAAAAAACGGACGCGAACCTGGGGCACCATGGCCTGATGCTGACTCGTGGTATGGCCCACGCGTCCTTTCGCATCGGGAATCCCCGACATGCGATAAAACCACTCATCAATGGTGTCACGCCACACAACCGCTTGTTCAGCCTGGTATTGCAGCCGCGTCAGCACATCCGCGTAACGGTCTTCATCCACATGACCTTTAAGGAGCTTCCATTGTGAAACATATGCGCCTACTGCGTCGGCTCCCTCATAGTGTGCGTCATAAACGTGCTGAATAACGGTCTTCCCGGAGTGCAACAAGTGCGTGTATGGCACATGATGAAAGAACAGCAGCAACTCGTCGGGGCACGCTGCCAAAGTTTCATAGAGTTTCTGTACGTCCGGTGCATACTGGCCAACGAAGCCTGTCCCGGTCGCCATCGTCCGGTCCATGCCAATGCCTTCGTGATCGGCGCGATGCCACTGTCCCCAGCCATTCCTCTCCGACGACTCCGGACCGGGGTCGTAGTGGTTCCCGACAATGTTCGTGAGGGTTCCTACACCCAGCGGTCCGGTGTAACTTTCATATACATGCCATGAAGAAAGTTGCGTCTGCGAGATCGTCCGCACCACGAGCGGGTCGTTCCCGAACGTGAGCCTCGTCCATTCATCGACGATCGTGTTCGCGCCGAGATCCGGATTCCATGCCAGACGCCCAAAGCCATACAAATTCGCCATCGCCAGCGGGTGCGCCATCCAGTTCACGTCCATGCCAACATTGGCCACGCCTACGAATCCGCCGGTCGGTCGCTGAAACACTTTCCCGGCTACCAGATCTTTGACCGGCGTGCTCGCGTGCATGTCAAAATCCAATACCTCTTTCCACATCGGAATCAAAAAACACAAATGTCGTTGCTGGCCGGTGTACTCCTGCGTGATTTGTAGTTCGATGGCTTCATTCGTATGCTGCAGTCCATCCAGCAGCGGGGAAACCGGTTCACGCACCTGGAAGTCGATCGGTCCGTGCTTGATCTGGATGACGACATTGTTCTCGAACTTCCCATCCAGAGGATGAAAGATGTCGTAAGCTGCCCTGGCGCGATCATTCTTCAGGTTGCGCCAGTCCAGATGATGGTCGTAGACAAACGCGCGGTAAAAGAGCACACCTCCGTGCGATTGCAGGGCTCGGGCGATGACGTTGGCAGCGTCCGCAGGCGATCGGCCGTAGCTGGACGGCCCGGCCCGCCCCTCGGAATCCGCCTTCACCACAAACCCGCCAAAGTCGGGGATTTGCCGGTAGATGTCGTCGACCTTGTGCCGCCACCACGCGGCGACCCGCGAATCCAGCGGGTCAAACGTATCGAGTCCTCCTATCGTCTTGGGAGCGCTCAAGTCGACGGAGACCGCAAGCCGTACGCCCCAGGGACGGAATACATCCGCCACCCGGACCAACTGGGGAAGGAAACTATCGGAAAGAACCCGCGGGTCCGCATTCACATTGTTGATGGCGCATCCGGTGATTCCTACGGAAGCGAGCAAGCGTGCGTAGGCACCGGCGCGGGTCAGATCGGTGCGAACATTCCCACCCTCGAAAAAAATGGAAGCACCCGCGTAGCCGCGCTCGATGCGTCCATCCAGGTTGTCCCATTGGTTGACCCAACGTAGAGGCGCGGAAGGTTGCTCCACTTCGTCGAGCGCAAGAACATCTTCGCCAAGCGCGATCTTGCGAAGCAATGCGAAGACGCCATACAGCACGCCCCTCTCGGTCAGGGATGCCACCAGCACACATTCCAATCCCTGCACCTGCCCGTGCGCCAGCCAGTAGCCGTCTTGGCGAATGTTGGATGGAATGTTCAGTACCGGGGCGAGCGTGTGCAGTTGCTCGATCGTGCCCAGGAGAATGGCAGGTTCTGTGAAGGGAACCACGCGGGTTCGCAGAGTCCGTCCCAGCATGCCTCCTACTCCGCGAATCAATTCCTGCTGTGCTGTCTTCAGAACGAGAGAATCGTTCAACGTGACGATGTGGGCTGGCAGCCGTTCGTATTTCTTCGCGGCCTGCTGTTCAAGCGCAGAGTATCGTAACCATGCTTCCGCGCCGGTTTCAGCGCAGAAGCAGCTGGAAAAAGGTCCCGCGAAGACGACAATATGTGCGACCAGGCGCAGCCCAAAGCGTTTCATCCCTCGGCTCGCACTCCGAAAGGCGGCCTGGATGTTACTGTAGCAGCCATACCGATGGGAAACTTCTTTCGCCGACAGGTGCTTGCTTCGCTGCGGCTTTACGAGTGGCGGCCGTGACGAACAAACCGAGATCGGAAGTAGACACTACCTGCCGCTTTGAAGTCAAAATTGCTCGCCGTCTTTGTTTGACTCGATATGCGCGAAGTCCGCTCCGCACGTCAGATGACCGCGTCTTCGCGATAAACTGAATGCCGTGTAGCCAAACAGCCTTTACCCACACCCGTGCGGTCGAGAGCTTGGGCAATAAACGTTCGGGAGAGCCCTCAAGTTGAATTTCATTCACGATGACTTCCTGCTCCACTCCAACATTGCCAAACGGCTCTATCACGAATACGCGGCCGGACAGCCGATTATGGACTACCACTCGCACCTGCCCGCAGCCGACATCGCGAGCGATCGTCATTTTCAGAACCTGTCCGAAATCTGGCTTGAGGGCGACCATTACAAATGGAGGGCGATGCGTGCGAATGGAGTCGCCGAACGCTACTGCACCGGCGACGCCCCGCCCTACGAGAAGTTCCTTTTCTGGGCGCGCACCGTTCCCTTCACTTTGCGAAATCCCCTGTATCAATGGACTCATCTCGAGCTGAAGCGGTACTTCCAGATCGACGACCTGCTGGATGAACGCAATGCCCGCAGCGTTTGGGATAGGGCCAACGCGCGCCTTCAGGAAAGCGACCTCTGTGCGCGCGGCATCCTCGCGAAGTTTTCCGTGCGAGTGGCCTGCACCACCGACGACCCTTGCGATGATCTGCAGCACCATCGTGCAATTGCCAATTCCGAACAGCGCTTTCGCGTGTATCCGACATTCCGTCCGGACAAATCTCTGCAAGTGGGGGACCCGTCCGCCTTCAACCCCTGGGTCGGCCGACTGGAAGAAGCCAGCAACCACGACATCAGCTCGTTCCAGACTTTTCTCGATGCCCTTCAACAACGTCACGATTTCTTCCATGCCAACGGAGGCAGACTCTCTGACCACGGACTGAACCACTGTCCTGCCACTCCCTGCAGCGATCGCGAAGCAACTGCGATCTTCGCCAAGGCACGCCGAGGCGATCCCGCCTTACCGGAAGAGCAGGAATTGTTCGCTTCCTACCTGATGCTCTTCTTTGGCCGTCTTGATGCCCAGAAGGGTTGGACCAAGCAACTGCACCTGGGCGCGCTGCGCTCAGTGAGTACCCGCGGACTACAGGAGCTCGGCCCGGATTGCGGATTCGATTCCACCGGAGATTGGCCGCAGACGCGCTCCCTCTGTGCCTATCTCGACAACCTTGATCGGGAAAACGCGCTGCCGAAGACGATTGTGTACAACCTGAATCCCGCTGACAACTACGCCATTGCAACCGCGGTGGGCAATTTTCAGGACGGCTCCATCCCGGGCAAGATCCAATTCGGCAGCGGATGGTGGTTTCTCGACCAGAAGGAAGGCATCGAGTGGCAGCT
>Ga0137382_10001180_pt1 | contig 11354 bp, 8 predicted proteins | sample SagtaG_15_FD_104816 | JGI IMG/M metagenome (GOLD analysis project Ga0137382, IMG submission 104816) | Vadose zone soil microbial communities from Sagehorn Ranch, Mendocino, California, USA - Sage2_R_20_16 metaG | ecosystem: Environmental > Terrestrial > Soil > Vadose zone | place: USA... | reverse complement strand
TCGCGGAGTCGCGCCTCCGTCGCCGCGACGATCTTCGGCGTGAAGAACTCATCGCGGGTGCCGTAGACGAACGTGAGCCGGGCGGCGCTTAGCCGCGGCGCGGCACGTGCCAGGTCGAGATCCGGCGGCACTTCCCCGCCCCACACGATCAGACGATCGATGCGCGCCGAGCCGAGCGCCGCCCAGCGGCACACCGTCGACGTCCCTTGAGAGAATCCCAGCGCCGTCACCGTCGCGCCCTGCGGTACGAGCTTCGCGTGCAGCGCATCGAGATAGCGCACGTAATCGTCGATCTCGTGGAGGCGGTCTTCGCGCGTCATCCAGCTCGCGCCGACGCGTCGTTCGGCCGGATTATCCGTGAGGTAGAACCGCGACAGCCCCTCAGGGGCGACGATGCAGCGCCGCTCCGCTTCGAGCGGGCGAAACCGCTCGAGGAACCGTGACGCGAGCTGCCCGTACCCGTGACAGACGAACCACACCGCGCCGGCATTGCCGGGCGAGCCCAACGTGAAGTACCGCGCCGATCGCACGGTCGCAAACGAGTGTTCCTGCATCACGTCACCAAAATCGACACGAGCTCGTGCGGCTCGGCGACGAATCGCACGACGTTACCGCGCTGCTCGAGCACCAGCGCCACCGCCTCGCGTTCGTCGGCGCGCACGCGATGCGCGGTTTTGACGCCGCTGCCAAAGCGCCACGCGCCCGCGGTCTTGCGGTCGGTGGCGTTGTAGCAACGGAGCACCATCGGCGATCCGATTTGCGCCGGTTTGAGCGCTGAGAACACGAGTCCGCTGCCCTCCAAGTCCACGTCCACAGGCGCCACCGTGAGTGTGGCGGCGTCCCGCAGCCACAGACCGTGAGGTGGCAGGAACGCATCCTCCCACAGCTGCGGCACGGCGTCGCCGCGCTCCAGGTCGGCCGCGCTCACCGGTGCTATGGCGAGATCGATGCGGGTCTTGCCGATGCATTGCGCGCCGGGTACCGGCGTGGGCCACGCCGCATGGCCCGGACGAGCCGGGAGGTCGCCGCGCGAAAGATCCCCCACCGCCCGCAGCAGCGTGATGAGCAGATCACCTGCAGCGGTCCATTCGTATTCGAAAAAGCCCGGCGCGAGCACCGCCAATCCCCGGCCGGCGCGCGCCGCGGCCACGAACCGCTGCGCGGGGGCGGTACGCACCGGTGTCTCGCGCGGATAGGCGGCCGGATCGGCGCTGACCGCCGGTCGCGGAACGGCGCCGAACGCCGTGCCGGCCGTAGCCAGCGCCCCGGCGAGACCGGTCGCCAGACGCGCGCGCAACCGATGATGAGCATTGCGGTTGTCGATCTCGAGACTCACACGAACGATGGGGCTGTCGGCGTACAACTGCACGATCGATCGGGCGTCGATGCCGCGGGTCATTTCCCAGCGCGCCTCGAGAGCGCCGACCAGCGGCCCCGCTGCGAGCCGCCGGACCGTGATGGGACCACGACTCTGCTTCACGCGGTCGCGCACGGGTGGACAGTAGGTGTACGCGTCGCCTGCATCACCGCCGTCCTCGAGGCGCAGCAGCTCCCCGTAACGCTCGTTGCGCTTGCGATCGACGAGTGTAATCGCGCCGTTCGCCTCGACGGCAACCTCGACGAAGCGGTTTTCCAGTGAGCGGCCGCGTACGCGCACGTCCTCGCCCCGACCGAGTGGCGCAGCAGCGCCGCTGGTCAACGCCGCGAGCCCCAGGCCGGGCAGCGCCGGCGCACGAAACGCGATGCGCACCTGATCCACTTCGTCCTGATCGGGATAGTGCCGCGTCGCGTCAATGCGCTCCTGCGCCACGCGCTGCGCCAGAACTTGCACGGGGATCGCTTTCCCATCTCGCCCATAAAGTGCGAAAGGCCGGTAGCCCGGCCCCTGGCGCGGTGAGCGTCCTTCCGAGGGCGGACCTACGAGCACATCGCGCCGGAACAGCGTGACGTCCGCTACGGTCACGCCGCCGCGCGGGCGCGCCGCGGGATTCCACAGCACCAACGCCGGCTGCGTGCCCTCCGCACGTTCACGGGCGACATCGGGATCGTGACCCGCGAGCTCCTGGAGTGCTCCCCGCGTCAACTCGGCGGCGTACGCCGCGACTTCCGTGAGCCGGTGCGAGGCGGCGTCGGCGACGGCATCCGCCGTACATCCCGCGATGGTGTCGTGGAATTGCGTCCGCACCAACGTCCGCCACGCCGTCTCGAGGACGGGCCGCCGATCGCGATGTCCCGCATTGCGCGCCAACGCGACGAGCGGCTCCGCCAGGCGCTCCAACCACAGCTCGACCTGCGCGTGCCTGCGTTTCAGCGGTGCGCGGGTGCCGTGCACCCCTTGCAGCGTCCAGGTATAGCCGTACGACCAGCGGAGCTCACCGGCAATCGCGCGCGCCGGACTGGCTTCAGCGGCCTGGAAGAATTCGTCCAGCCGGGATATGCGGAACGCGCTCGCGGGTTCGAGGTCGGCGAGCAGATCGCGCAGTCGCGCGAGCGTGGGGTGCGGGGCATGATGATCGGCGCCGATGAAGAGCGGGATGTGCTTGCCGGCGGCCCGCTCGACGAGCGCGGCGCGGACCTGTGTCCAGACGTCCGGCAGGCGCGCGCCCGAGCCGGGCAACCCGGCCCCGATCTCATACCCATCCGGTGGGAGATGCCAGAGCAGGATGTCCTTGCCATCCGTCCCGCGCCAGCGGACGAAGTCACGCTCCTGTCCCGGCTCACGTCCCAGGCCGCGCCACAGGACGCCGACCTTCATTCCGAATTCGCGGCCCAACGTCGGCAACGCGGCGGGATGGCCGAAGGCATCCGGCGAGTACACCACGTCCAATCGTCCGCCGAGGCGTTCCGCGTCCGCCGCGCCCAGCAGGAGATTCCGCACGAGCGATTCCCCTGAGGGGATCAGCTCGTCCGCCAGCACGTACCAGGGTCCGATCTGGAGACGTCCCGTCTTGACGAGTGCCTTGACGTCGTTCTCCCGCTCCGGACGCGCACGCAGGTAGTCCTCGACGAGCACCGTCTGTCCATCGAGCAGGAAGGTGCGGAACGCGGCATCGGCGTGGAGCCGCTCGAGCAGATCGTCGAACATCGAAACCAGCCGCGCATGAAAGGCGGCGCGCGGGAGGAACCACTCGCGATCCCAATGCGTGTGCGGGATGAGATGAAAGATGAATGCTGTCACGGCATCAGCTGCGACAGCTCCGCAGTGCTCGAGAGATGCACGTGGGCCACGCGCCGGCCGCGTGCAAGCAAGGCGCGCACGTCACCGCGAGCCTGGGCGCGATGCAGCTCCCCGAACGTCCAGCCCATCTCCGGGATCGCGACGTTCTCGTCCACATCGGTCGTAACGACCAGAAAGAGCCCGGTGTTGGGGCCGCCTTTGTGTAGCTGGCCGGTCGAGTGGAGGTAGCGCGGGCCGATCCCGAGCGTGGTTACACATTCCAGGGCACGGCCCCAGGCGGCCCGCACCTTCTGGAGCTCTGTGTGCATTTCGGGTGTGGGTGGGACGTACGCGAGAATGGCAAGGTAGTCGCCTGGGCGAGATCGCTTTCGCAGCTGCCCCGGCATCAGGGTCCGCAGGGGCGCAGCATGCTGCGCCCCGCCGTGCCCACCGTCCAATTCCGCGCGCGCGAGCCGCTTGGCTTCCTCGACGTCGGGCTGATCGAACGCGTTGACGCCAAGCCGCTGACACAACGCGGCTGTGGCGTACTGCCAGCGCAGAAACTCGCTGCCGAGGTCGAGCGGATCGGCGGAGAACATGTCGGGCCCGGCGGTTTGCGAGTCGGGCAACGCGCCGCGGGCGGGATCCTGTACGATGGGCACCACGCCGCGCCCGTCCTTGCCGGAGCTCTCGGCGATGAGCTGCTCGATCCAATCCGCGATCGCGCCGATCCGGGGCGGTGGGCTCAGGCACAACTTGTCCCGGCCGGCCAGCGCCCGGTCCGCGACGCCCAAGCCCATCGCCTGTGCCGCTGCAACGTCGACGGTCCGCGTCCGCTCGAGCAGCGCCCGGCCGTCGATGCCGGCGAGGGAGGCGGGGACCATGCCGATCGCCGTGAGCGCGGCATAGCGGCCACCGATGCCGGGTGGATGTGGGATGATCGCGCGGAAGCCCCGCCGGCGCGCGATGCGGTCGAGCTCGCTGCCGGTCTCCGTGATGGCGATGAACTGCTCGGGGCGGGCCCGCGCCATGAAGTAGTGGCAGAACGCCAGCGTCTCGACCGTGTTGCCGGACTTGCTGGAGATGACGAACGCCGTGCGCGCGAGGTCGGACTCGTCCCCGGCCGCGCGGACGGCGGCGGGGTTGGTGCTGTCCAGCACGTGCAGGCTGCGCGCGGCGAACGTCTCGGCGAGGACATCCGCGACGAGGCTCGACCCGCCCATGCCGCACACCAGCGTGCGCGTGAGCCCGGCGGCGCGGACCGCGGCCGCCAATGCGGCGTGCGCGTCCCACTGCGCGAGCGATTCCTCCGCGGCGCGCATCCACAGGAGCTGATTCATTGGCGGGCAAACATAATGCGGATAATTTAGGCCGGGGGTGGGGGGTGTCCTTGAAATGATGCCGCTGAGCCGGTCCGCTCGTGTGCTGGTCAGCATCGCCGTTGTGCTGCTGGGGGCGGTGGTGCTCGTGTACGCCTTCCATGAGACCAGCCTGCCGACTCGCCTGATCGTTGGCGTGGCGCTCGCGCTCATCGCCGCGTGGTTCGTGTATTCGCTGTGGGTCGATCGCCGCTATGCGCGGTTGCTCGAAGACGAAGTCGCCAATCAGACCCGCTCGCTCATGAGCTCCCTCAGCGCCACCGCGTCGGCCGAGCGCAACCTCCGCCTGCTCATGGAAGCCGTTCCCGATGCGATCACCGTGGTGGATCGCGACGGCCACGTGCTCGACGAGAACAGCTCCGGCCGCGCGCTCGTGAACACCGCTCCCTCCCCCGAGCCTCCCCGATCGGCCTTCGGTTGGCTCGCCGGGACCGCGATGCGCATCGCGCGCGAGAATCTCGGCGCGGCGTTCGACGGCGAGCTGCGCCGCTTCGAAGTCCCGTACCGGCGGCCGGACGGCGGCGAAGGCACCGCGCACGTGCTGCTCGCTCCGGTGCGCGAAGGCGGCCGCATTCCCAAGGTGCTCGCGCTGGTGCGGGACATCACCGAGCAGCGCCGGGCACAGACACAGCTGCAACAAGCGGAGAAGCTCGCGGCCATGGGGCAGCTGGTGAGCGGCGTCGCCCACGAGATCAACAATCCTGCCGCCATCATCTCCGGATTCGCCCAGACGTTGCTGCTCGATCAGCTCGCGCCGGAACAGCGGGAGACGGTGCAGATGATGTATGACGAGGCGACACGGATCGGCCGCATCACGTCGAACTTGCTGGCGTTCGCGCGCGCCGGGAGCAAGGAACGCACGCTGGTGGACCTGAACGAGATCGTGCGCCGCACCTTTGCGCTGCGCTCCTACCATCTCACCACGCTCAACATCACGGTGAATCTCGAGCTGGACGACGCCAACCCCAAAGCCTGGGCCAACAGCTCGGAGATGCAGCAGATGCTGCTGAACCTGCTCATCAATGCCGAGCAGGCGCTCACGGGAGTGGCGGGCCGGCGCGTGATCACGATCCGCACCCTGACGACGAGCGAACAGCGCGTCCGGCTGCAAGTCGCCGACACCGGCCCGGGAATTCCGCTCGACATTCAGGAGAAAATCTTCGATCCCTTTTTCACCACGAAGCCCGAAGGGGCGGGCACCGGCCTCGGGCTATCGATCTGCTACGGCATCGTGCACGACCACGGCGGCCGGATCTCGGTGCATTCCGTGCCCGGCCACGGCGCCATGTTCACGGTCGACTTGACGCGGGATGCGCGCACCCGTCACCGCATCACGCCCGCGCCGCTGCCGCTCACCGCCGCGGCGCGCGGGCCGGACGGGAAACTGTCGGTGTTGCTCGTGGATGACGAGGAAGGGCTGCGCCGCGCGGTCCTCAGCTTCCTCAAGCGGCGGGGCATGCACGCGATCGCGGTCGAAGACGGCGGCGACGCGCTGCGCGTGCTGCGCCGCGAACGATTCGATGTGATCGTCTCCGACGTCCGGATGCCCGGGATGAGCGGCGGCGAGTTCCTGGAACGGCTGCGGCGCGAGCATCCCGCAATGGTGAACCGCCTCATCTTCACCACCGGCGATGCGTTCGCCGCCGACACCGCCACCCTGCTGCGTGACGCCGGCGTGCCGTCGCTCGTGAAGCCGTATGATTTCGCGCGGCTCGAAATCCTGCTGCACGAAGTTGCCGAGGCCGCTAGAACCTCGGCTTGAACCGCAGCTCCAGGTTCGAGCGCCCGATCCCGTTCGCGGTGGGGGCGAGGCTGAACCGCAGCGGCTCCGCGTCCACCGCCAGCGCATCGAGCACCTGCGCTTCGACGGTCAACTCATAGTCGCCGGGCTTTACGCCCATGAGATAGAACGCGCCGTCGTTGAAAGTGACGAGCGTGCGGCGCGTGCCGTTACGCCGATCGGTCAGCAGGAGCGTCACACCGCCGACGCCGGCGCCGTTCCGGACCACGCGCCCCTCGATGATGCCCGCTGCGACGACGGGGATGTCGAGACTGCGGAAGCGGTTCGGTCCCGGCACGATGCTGGTGCGCGCGAACAGCGGCACGAGCAAGGGCGATTCCAGCGACAGCGAGTCGAGGCTGACGAGCACGGGCTCGAACGGCACGAGATCCCAGACGTGATATGCGCCCGCAGAATCGGTCTGCGCGGCCAGCGTCCCGACGAGAACGCGCGCATTGGCGACCGGCGCCTCACCGATATCGCGGATGCCGTTTGCGTTCAGATCCATGAACACGCGGCCCGAGAGTCCGGAGCGCTCGAGCGACGGACCGGGAGCGACGCCGAGGCGCTCGGTGCGACGGTCCCACAGGACCGAGCCCTGCAGGAACTGGGTGGCGCTCACAGGCTGGCCGGGCGGCGCGAGTACGGCCGTCACGGCGCGCAGCGCGGAGAAATTCGACGTCACCGTCAGGGTATAGGTGAGCCCGGCATCGCCGCGGAGCCAGTTCGCACCGACCTCGAGGCGCACGCCTTTGGCGACAGGGCGAGCGGCGAAGGCCGACCAGGAGACGAGCCCGGCCTGGCGCTCGATCTCGGTCGTGCCGCGCAGCAACACCTGACTCAGGAATCCGCCCCAGCGGGGCCGCGGCAGCATCAATGCGCCGATCCCGACGAACTCGCGGTCGCCGCCGGCGGCCTGCCCATGCTCCGTGCGCACGTACGGCAACAGGCGGATGTCGTTCGTCTGCAGCGACGCGCCGAGTCGAGTGCGGGTGAGCGCGCCGGCATCGGTGCTGATGCGCTCGACGCGGCCGTCGAAGAAGAAAAACCCGTGGCTGGTTCTGGGCCGTACGAATCCGGTCAATGTCCACTGCGCGCGCCGGCCGGGGACGGCCAGGACCGAAGCCGAATCGCGCTCGAAATGCACGTACTCGCCTTCCACGCGCAGATCCACGGACGGCTCGTAGCGCAGCGCGCCACGCTCGAGTCCCGCGCCCACCACCTCACTCTGAATCGCCCACGCATTGCTTGGATTCCCCACCACCGTGGCGTACGGGTGCGTCCGGTCGGGCAACGAATCCCGCCAGTACTGATCGAGGCCACCCTGCACCGTCCAGCGACGCGTGGCGCCGTAGCGCAGATCGAGATTCGCCGTGGCATCACAGATCACCGTGGGCTGCGGGCAGCGGCCGCCGCCCAGCCCGTATTCGAAGCGGCGGGCGGGAAGCAGCTCGCTCAACACCCGGTAGGTGCGGTTGAACTCGCGGATCTCGCCGAACGGCCCGTACGCGACGAAATCGACCGGATTCTCGCCGTAGCGCACGGGGAGATCGATCGCGAAGCCGCCCGCGGCATCCGCCGAATCGAAGGCGACCAGATCACCGCCGCGGAACGCCTCGACCGACCACCCCGGCTCGAGACTGCCGGCGTAGCGCAGCGACCCGATGAGCGACGGGCGAACGAATGGCGCGTTGGTGAGCGAGATGCCTTCGAGCGCACGCGCGCGCGGGCCGGTGGACGCGACATCGCCCAACCGCAGCTGCTTGACCCAGCGGTTCTCCCGCCAGACGCCGGTCCACGACCCATCGATATGAACCCGGCCCTGGTCCGCCGGTCCGACACTCTGCCCGAGCATCTCCAGCGAGCCACCCCCGACATCGGCGCCGAGCCCAAACCCGTAGGTGGATCCCGCGAGCGGATCCGACGACGGCGCAAACAGGGAGTAGTCGATGACGACACCGTCCCACGCCGGACGCTGCAGGCCGAATGTCAGATCGGGGCGCAGTCCGTCGGCACGCCGCAGATAGGCGTCGCGCGCGGCCTCACGGCGCAGGCGCCGGGCGATCGGCAGGCTGCCGGGATCCACGACCGTCGCCGTGAGATCGGACCAATCGACGGCGAACATCACGCCGAGCAAGTCGCCCAGACGCTCGCTGCCCACGTACAGCTCCGGCGATTCGAACCGGATGAACTCGTGCTCGATGTGAACCCGGTGGTCGCCATATTCCATCGAGTCGCTGCGCGGATCGATGATGATGCGGCGGTTGCCGGGATCGACGGTCGCCTCGAGGCGGCCCTCCGGCGTGAGGCGATGGCGGATCTCGACGAGCTGAAAGAACTGCGACAGCGGCAGCAGCACCTCGGACCGCACGCGGTACCCTTGCACCGTCGTCCCCGTGATACGGCCGATGCGCAGATCGATGACGACGGGTTCCGGCGTCGTGTCCTGGGACACCGGCGGGGGGGCGCTATTCAGGGCAGCCACGAGCGAGAGCACCGCCCTCAGGTGGAGCATGGGCTACTGGTAAATCAGCGAGACAATGACGTTCCCCTGGTAAATCCCCGGCTTCGCTGCGACGGCGGGGGTCACGGTGCCGCCGATCCAGATGTACATGTTGAAATTCGGCGGTGGACCGAAACGACCCACGGCCCCCGTCGCGGGGTTGAACGTGGCGCCGCCGGTCGGATCGTTCGTCGCACGGCGCCAGATCGCCGACGTCGCGTTGAAGGAGATGGGCATCGTCGAGCCGGGCAGTGCCTGAATGTTGGTTAACTGCGTCGGCAGCGTGAAGCTGATGATCACGAATGCATTCCCGCTACCGCTGACCTGCCATTCCCCTGCATTCGCCGCCGTGGGCGCGATAGTCGTTGCGATTCCCTTGATGACCGTGCCGAAGTTCAGATCGCGCAGCGTGGTGATCGTCATCCCGACGGTCACGACGACCGCGTCGGCGGAGACGCTCGCGCCGGCTTGGGCGAAGACACGCCCGCTCAACCCCAGGCACATCGCAACCAGCAGCGCCCGCTTCACGGAACGACCAGCTGCACGGAATCACGGACCGCCGGAGCCTTCAGCACGACCGCGGGGTCGAGATCCTCGCGCTCGGTGACCACCTCGTAGCGCAGCCAGTACCGGCCGCGCGGCAGGCGCGGCGGCGCGACGACGGTCGCGAGACGCGGCTCCATCGTGAAGTAGACGCCGATGGGCGAGTTGTACGACGCGCGCACCGTGCCGGTGGAATCGACGAGCGTCTCGTGAATCATGCCGATGAAGGCCGCATTGCCGCGGCGCTCGAGCCGGCCCCAGGTGACCAGCGTGTCGCCGATGAGCTGGGCGCGGACGTGCGACAACGCGAGGCCCGTCGTCACGGGACCCTTGCGATAATTCACGCCGATGATCGTGCGCACTTCGAGCGTCAGGCCGACCCGAATCGCCGTCGTATCTCCGACGCCGGTGATCGGCACGTGACCGGCCTGCGCCGCGATCACGAGACGCAGCCAGTATTCCCCGTCGGCGAGCCCGACGGGCGGGCGAGCCAGCAAGCGGACCGTCTGGCGCTCGCGCGGCGCCACGGTGAGCCGCCGCGGGAAGGCCTGAATCCACGCCAGCGCCGAGGGCAACGTCGAGTCGGGCGCCTCGACGGTGCGCAGCGCAATCGATCCGGTCGAGTCCGTCACCGGATAACCGAACAGCGTGGAGATGGTGACTTCCACGGGCTCGGTGCCCGGATTGTAGAGCAGGACGGAGCCGCCGCGCACGCGGTGATCGATGAAGACCGCGTGTGGGGCGACCATCACGCCCTGCGCGGCGAGCGACGCGCTGCCGAGCGCCAGCACACAGGCGACGCCGAGCGCGCGCATCACGGCAGCACCGTCACGTTGAGAATGATCGTCGCCGTGTATGCGCCGGCGCGCTGGTTGGTCGCCGCATTGGCGGTAGCACCAATGAAGACCGAGGCGCGGCCGTTATTCGGGATCGCCGCCGTGAACGGCTGCTTCGGATCGAATCCCACTTGACTCCCAATGGCTTGAGTTGCCGAGTAGCCGGCGTCACTCGACCCGAACGCGAGGGGCATGAGCGCGCCGCTCGGACCGGTCATCGTCAACGGCAGCACGAACGACAACAGGACTGGCCCCTTCGGCCCTTTGATGTCGAACTGGCCGCTGTTCGCGGGATCGGTGCGTAACACCACGCGGGGGACACCGGGCAGCACGGCGCCGAACGTCACGCCGCGCACACCGGTGACCGTCAGCGGCTTGCCCTGTGCCCCCAGCGGCACGGCGAGCAGCATCGCTCCGATCGCGAACCACGATCCCTGTTTCATGGGTTGAGTGCGTCTGCTTGCGACAGCGCCGGCAGAGGAACTGGAGTCCCCTGCCGGCGCGCCATCAGCTCGACGCCAAGATCCTTCGCTTAGTAGACCACCGTCATGGTGATCGAACCTGTGTAGACACCAGCCACCTGGTTCGTTGCCGGCTGCACCTGCGCGCCGACCCACACGAACAGCGCACCGGTACCGCTGAGGGTCGGGTTCGCGCCCGCTGCGGGCGAGAACGCAACACCACCAGCCTGCGTGGCCAGCAGCGCATGCACACCCGTGTAGCTGACGATCGGCATGGTGTTACCGCCGGACGACAGCGTCGCGGGTAGCGTAAACGACAGCGTGACGGGAGTGGTCGTCTGGCCCGTGACGTCAAAGCGGCCGCCGTTCGTAAGGTCGGTCGCGGCGACCGTCTTGTTCACGCCCGGGAACACGTTCCCGAAGCTCAACTGCTGGGCGCCAACTACGTTGATCGGCGTCTGCACGTTTGCCGTCGCCGTGATATTGGCATTGTTTGCCTGGGCCTGGATCGCCGTGCCCGTCAGGACGAGTGCGGCTACAACCAGGGACAGCTTCGTGATGCTGCGCATTTCGTTACTCCTGTTTTGATGTCGAGCTTTTAGTCAGCTGGAGTGCCATTCGGCTCCTCCATCCTTCCGGAGGGTCGCCAAAGCAAAGCTTATGCCAGACGCCAATTTCTTGGGCGGTGTCAAATT
>Ga0137382_10001179_pt1 | contig 11356 bp, 7 predicted proteins | sample SagtaG_15_FD_104816 | JGI IMG/M metagenome (GOLD analysis project Ga0137382, IMG submission 104816) | Vadose zone soil microbial communities from Sagehorn Ranch, Mendocino, California, USA - Sage2_R_20_16 metaG | ecosystem: Environmental > Terrestrial > Soil > Vadose zone | place: USA... | reverse complement strand
GGCATCCATCAGCCGTACTTTCGATTGTCGAGGTCGTGGCCTTCCTGCTGTCGGGCTACTTCGTCCTTCTGTTCCGGAACGAGTTCATCCCGCTAGGCACCTTCGCTTTTCAGGTGGCAAACATGCTGCTCGCGATTTCTATCGTCGTGGGAGTCGTCGATGTGACGCTGCTATCTCGCGCCGACTCGAGGGTCGCGACGCTGATCGGCCTCGAGCTCATCGGCGCATGGGCGATCTTCACTGGCGAGCCCATCCTCCGCTTCTGGCTCGCCAGCAGGAACCTTCCCGCGGTGCAGAGGTCCCGGATGCGTTTCCTCAGCTTTGGCTTTGCGGTCCTGATCGCGATCTCGTTCGTGAGCATCCTCGGCGGGAGCGCCTTGCAAAGTCCCGCGGCGACCATCGTGGTGGAGCTTTTCGTCCTTGCGGTCGTGCCGGCCATCTATGTCAGCTTTGCACCGCCGGCCCTTCTCCGCCGGATCTGGCGCATGGGCGAGGAGAACGAGCTTCGCGCCGCGATCCAGGACCTGCTCATCTTCACCCCGACTCGACAGGATCTCGCCGAGCGAGCGACGGTCTGGGCGGCTCGCCTTCTCGGTGGCAGCGCCGCGTTTATCACCGACGCGGACGGCAAGGTGATCGCCCACGCCGGCATCGAGCCTGCTCGCGCCGCGCACTTGATGGCGGAGCAAGTCAACGATTCGACACGCGCGCCGGACCGGGTCATCGCGGTCCCGCTGCCTCTGACTGACGGCCAGGGCTCGCTTGCGGTCGTGGCAGGCCCCTTCACGCCACTGTTTGGGAGCGAAGAGAGCTCACAGCTCCGGGCGTACGCATCCTCCGTATCGGCAGGGCTCGAGCGCGCGCGGGTGACCGAGCGGATGGCCGCCATCGAGAGCAACAAGACCCAGTTCCTGAACCTTGCCTCGCACGAGTTGCGCGGGCCGGTGACGGTGATCCGCGGTTACGTCTCGATGCTCGAAGGTGGGTTGCTTGGACACCTCAACGAGCGAGGTCGCAAGGCCGCGGTCGTGATGTCCGCCAAAGTCTCCGAGATGAACGAGCTGATCGAAGAGATGATCGAAGCCGCCAGACTCGAGGACGGCGCCCTGACACTGAGGCTCGTCGAGGCGGACCTGCGGGAAGTCGCCAGGGCCGCGGCCGCAAACGTCGCTCCCCTGGTCGATTCCGTGCACAAGCTCGAGCTCGATCTGCCGGAGCGGCGCGTGCGAGTCAACATCGACCCGGACCGGACCAGGACGATCATCGCGAACCTGCTCAGCAACGCGATCAAATACTCGCCGGCCGGCGGTTCGATCACATGCCAGGTAAGGGCAAGGGCCGGCATCGCCCGGGTATCGGTATCCGATCCCGGCCTCGGCATTGCCCCGGAAAGCATGCACACGCTCTTCACTCGTTTCGGTCGGGTGATCACTCCGGAGACCGAGCATCTGAAGGGGACCGGGCTCGGGCTGTTCCTGGGTCGCCAGCTCGCGCGTCTGGAGGACGGCGACATCACGGTGACCTCGGTTCCCGGCAAGGGGAGCACGTTCACGCTGCACCTTCCTTCGGCTTCCGCTTCGGAGGCGCCGGCAAACGGCGCGCCACCCGACGCGGCGGCAGCTACAGAAGGCCACGTGGTCGGGGCTCGCGCCCGCGCGAATCGTCGCTCGACCGATTAGTTTTAGTGTTGCGGACAGTCTCCATCATCAAGTCCACGCGTCCACGTGTTCCTCATCAGGAGTGATGCAATGAGCGGAGTTCGCCTTCTCGTCGGGACCCGCAAGGGCGCTTTCGTGATCACGTCAGACGGCGGCCGGAAGACCTGGAAGGTCGAGGGGCCGCACTTTGCGGGCTGGGAGATCTACCACGTAAAAGGGTCGCCGGCCAACCCCAAGCGGCTCTACGCCTCGCAGTCGAGCGGATGGTTTGGCCAGGTCCTGCAGCGCTCCAACGATGGAGGCAGCACGTGGGAAGCCGCAGGTAACGACTTCCGTTACGAGGGCACCCCAGGCACGCACACCTGGTACGACGGCTCGCCGCATCCCTGGGAGTTCAAGCGCGTTTGGCACATCGAGCCGTCGTTGACTGACCCGGACATGATCTATGCGGGCGTCGAGGACGCGGCCCTATTCGCATCGAAAGATGCTGGGACCACATGGGCCGAGATGCCGGGTCTTCGCACGCACGAGACTGCGCCGGGCTGGGCGCCTGGGGCGGGCGGGCTGTGCCTGCACACGATCGTCATCGACCCCAAGAACCCAGACCGCATGTTCATCGCCATCTCGTCGGCGGGAGTGTTCCGTTCCGACGACGCGGGCAAGTCGTGGCGACCCGCCAACCGCGGGCTGCGCTCGAACACCATGCCCGACGAGGATGCCGAGGTGGGGCACTGCGTGCACCGCATCGCCATGCATCCCTCAAGACCCAACACGCTCTTCATGCAGAAGCATTGGGACGTTATGCGCACCGACGACGGTGCGGAATCCTGGCGCGAGATCAGCGGCAACCTGCCGACCGATTTCGGTTTCGTGATCGACGTCAACTCCAACGAGCCCGACACCGTCTATGTCATCCCGATCACAAGCGACTCCCACCACTTCGTTTCCGAGGGCAAGCTCCGTGTCTACCGCAGCAAGACGGGCGGCGACGACTGGGAGGCGCTGACGAACGGGCTGCCCCAGAAGGACTGCTACGTCAACGTGCTGCGCGACGCGATGACGGTGGACCAGCTGGATCCCTGCGGTGTGTACTTCGGCACGAGCGGCGGGCAGGTCTACGCGTCGGCGAACGGCGGAGATAGCTGGGACACGATCGTGCGCGATCTTCCCCCCGTGCTGTCGGTGGAAGTCCAGACCCTGAAGTGATCCAGGTCGTCCTACCCAAGAACCTGCAAATACTCGCGGGCGTCGGGCGGACTGTCGAGCTGCAGGTCAGCGGGCCGGTGACCCAGCGCAGCGTCCTCGACGCCCTCGAGGAGTCCTATCCGGCCCTGATCGGGACCATGAGAGATCGCAACACCAAGCAGCGGCGCCCGATGATCAGGTTCTTCGCCTGCGAGGAGGACCTCTCCCACGAATCGCTGGACGCCGAGCTACCGCCGGAGGTCGCCTCAGGCAAGGAGCCTTTTCTGATTATCGGCGCGATCGCGGGCGGCTGAGGCGTGGTCGTCGAGGAGCGCCGCCGCCGCTACTGGTCACGCGACCGGCGCGGGGGATGCGGGTGCGGGTGCGCCAGCGTCATCGTTGTCCTGACCGCCGGCCTCCTTCTGACCCTGTTCAACGCCGCTGTCGGGATCGGAGTGTCGGTCCGCATGCCGTTCACCGAGATCAACCTGACCATCGCCGGGTCCGTCGGCAAAAAGGAGAAGGCCGCCGAGGCCCTGCCGCCATACGTGCACGGACGGCTGGGCGGTAACCAGAACTTCGTCAACCAGTCCAACACCCTGACGATCTGGGTGGCCGAGGGCACGGCGATGATCGTTGTCGGCAAGCAGGAAGGCGCTCCCCTGGTCGACCTCCACCTGGAGGCCCGCTAGCCTGGCGCGGACTAATCAGGCCCGCGCGGCAACCCGAACGTGATTGTCGGCACGATTGTCACGATCTTCTGATCTGAGGTCTTGATCAGCTGCCAGCCGCCTTCGTGCACCTTCCAGTGATGGCGAGCGCAGAGCAGTACCAGGTTCTCGAGCTCGTCACCACCGCCGTGCATCCAGTAGACGATGTGATGCCCGTCGCACCACGACGCCGGCCGCTCACAGCCCGGCCACTGGCAGTGTCGGTCCCGGGCGTTAAGAGCGCGTCGCTTGGGACCTCTGATCGTCCGCTCGGCCCGGCCGACGTCGATCACGACCGAGTCCTTCAGGAGGACGCGCGTCACGCTGCAGTCGCAGGCCCAACGCTCCACTGTCTTGGACGAGATGGGTAGGGAGAATTCAGCCTCTGCGCCCGGTGCGCCGGTCAGGTCGAGCAGAGTCTCGATCGAGCTCGTGACCTGCATCTGGATCTTCTGCTTGTGGGCGGCGAGCTCGACAAATGCGTCAGCCATCCGCTGCGGTCGGAGCCGGTGGTCATCTTTCCCGGAGCGCCGCGCCAGCGGCTCTAGGGCACTGCGCACCATGGCGCCGCCGATCGGGTCGAGAAACCCGGTGATAAAGAGCGAGCCGTCATCGGAGGTGCTCATGTGCAAGGCTCGGGTCTGGACGCTCTCCGCCTGCTCCTCGGCGTAAGCCTTGGAGTTCACCGCATGCCGGTAGTGCAGGCACTTGTAATGGAACTTGCCCGGCGAGTTTTCCACCGCCTTGTCGAGCAGCTGCTTCTCGTTGAAGGCTTTGCCGACAGCGTTGGCGGTGCGGGCCATGACCGTCAGATGGGCGAAACCGATCTCGCCGGCCAGCATGGCGTCGCGGCTTCCCACCAGTTCGGCTGCTCGCTCGCCGACCGCGACACGATCGGCCGCGGCGTTGGAGGTCATGTGGCAGTGGAAGCGGATCCATTCGATCGCGCTGTTCGAGCCCTGGTTTTCCCAAAGGTCGCTCTTGGCGAACTCGGCCGCCAGCTCGGAAAAGGCCAGCTCCATCTGGTCGATGTGATACCGAATGTCTTGCAGGCGGCAAGCCATTTCCGAATCGGACTGAACCATGTCGAGCATACGAATAGACTACCAAACTAATGTTTGATTGTCCAGTTAATTTACATGAATACTAATTCGCATAGACCATGGCTCAGGCTACTAGGCCCGGCCTTGCCGCCGCCCCTTCATACTCGGTCCCTTTCTTTCCTCGATGCGTTAGGTGTAGCCGGGTCGAACCGGGATCGGCCAGTACTGGGTCGCGTGGATGATGTACCGCTGCGTCGCAAATGCCCCGGCCCATAGGGGCCAGCATGTCGTCAGTGTCAGGTAGTAGCCGTTGGCGTCGGCGATCAGGGCGGTCCTGTTGTCTGGGTTGACGATCTCGGTGTCCGTGACGCGATAGCGGTAGAGCCCATAGCGAGTCTGGATGTCGATCTCATCGCCCGGAAGGAGCTGGGGAAAGTTGATCCAGTACACGTTGTGCGCGGCGACTCCGACCGTTCCCGGATCGCCAGGCCAGCGTGTCGTCGGATAGTGGCCCGGTCCCGAATAGAGCACCCCACTGTCGATCCCCTCCTTGACCGCGGCGGAGTAGTTGAGCTTGGGGATCTGGATGGCAAAGTCGACCCCATTGAGGGGGCGCTTCAGCTTGGGGTCGATGACCGGCGGGGCAACCGCCGGCGGCCCCGCCTGGTACCGCCACACCTGGTTGAGATGGTTCTGCTCGGAGACTCCCTTCCACATCCCGTACCCGAAGTTGGCCATGAGCAGGAGTCCGACCACCAGACAGGTCGCCCACACCACGGTGAGGACCTGGCCGAGGCGAACTCGCGGCGCCGCGAAGGCGCGTCTGACCAGCGCACGGCGGGCGTGCATCTCGGAGATAGAACGCCGGGCGATCGTTAAAGGACGAAGTAGAAGGTAGCGCCCTCTCCCACCGCACCCTCCGCCCAGATCCGGCCGCCGTGACGGTTCACAATGCGGCGAGCGGTCGCCAGGCCGATGCCCGCGCCCGGGAATTCGCTCTGGCTGTGCAACCTCTGAAACGCCCCGAACAACCGGTGCGAATCGATCATATCGAAGCCCACACCGTTGTCCCGGACGAAAATTCGCGACTCACCATCCACCATCTCGCGGCCGATCGCGATCCGCGGTGCACTCTCGCCGCCCGTGAACTTCAGCGAATTGTTGATGAGATTGCTGAGCAGGATGTGGACGAGTCGCCGGTCGCCGTTGACGGTTATCCCGGGGGCTATGTCCACGTCGACTGTCCGCCCGGAGCTCTCCGCCAGCTGTTCTTCCACGATCTGTCTAGCCATCGCGCTCACATCCGTCTGCTCACGCCGTATCTCCCCGCTCGTCAGACGGAACAGCATCTGCAGGCCGTCGAACACCGATGTCATTCGCTTGCTGGCCTCACGCATGCGCTCCAGGTTTGCGGTCGCCGCCTGGTCAAGCCGAGGACCATAGCTGTCCAGCATCTTCTGGCTCAGCGCGTCGAACGACGTGAGCGGGCCACGGAGGTCGTGTGAGACCGAGTAGCTAAAGGCCTCGAGCTCCCTGTTGATCGCGGTTAGTGCGATGGTCCGCTCCTCGACCAGCGTTTCGAGCTGCGTCCGATAGCGGCGCAGCTCCTGCTGCGCGCGGTACAGCTCGACGAAGACGGTGACCTTGGCGCGCATGATCGCGGGTACCACGGGCGCGAAGACAAAGTCCACCGCGCCAAGGTTGTAGCCGCGCCCCATGTCTGTCTCAGCCTGGTCGAGCGCTGTCACAAAGATGATCGGCGTGAGCTCCGAGCGAGGGCGCTGCCGGATCAGCTGAGCCGTCTCGAAGCCGTCCATGATCGGCATTCGCACATCAAGCAACACCACCGCGAACTCATTACGTAGAAGCTGCCGCAAGGCGTCGGCGCCCGAGGAAGCCTCCACGATGTTCTCGTCCAGCGGCGCCAGAATCGTTCGCAAAGCGAACCGTTTCGTGGCGTCATCGTCGACCAGGAGAACGTTGACCTTGGTTTTCGTGGGCGGGGCCGCCGCGATCTCGTTGGCCCCCCGCGTCCGGGTCACCATCTCATTTTCCTGAAGACACTGACGTTGTCCCTCACCTGCTCGTAGTGGTCGCGCTCCGGAGAGGACAGGAGCGACTCGCGCTTGCCAAGCACGAGGTAGCCACCGCGGACGAGGCTGTCGTACATCAGCCTGTGGGCCCGCGCCTGGAGCGACTCGCGGAAGTAGATGAGCACGTTCGAGCACGAAATCAGGTGAAAGTCGTTGAATGACCCATCCGAAGCCAGGTTGTGCCGCGCCCAGGTCACGCTTTTCTGAAGGTCGCGGCTGAAATGTGCGCTTCTGCCGGCGACCGAATAGTGATCGGACAGGCTTCCTCGCCCGCCCGATGCCAGGTACGCCTCGTCGAACCGTCGGATGCGATCGAGTGGATAGGAGCCCAGCCGCGCGACCGCCAGCATGTCTTCATTCAGGTCCGTGGCATAGATGCTGCACCGGCCGAGCACACCCTCTTCCTCGAGCACCACCGCCAGCGCGTAGACCTCCTCGCCCGTCGCGCAGCCAGCGACCCAGAGCCGGCAGGAGGGATAGGTGCGCAGCAGCGGAACGACCTCTTCACGCAGGCACCGGATGGTCTCGGGGTCGCGGAACATCGTCGTGACGTTGACCCCCACCGTACTGAGGAACTGCTGCATTACCGAGCCGTTGTGCAGCACGCGGTCCTGAAAGGCGGAAACGGTCGGCACGTGTTCGCGCGCCATCGCCGCAGACAGGCCGCGCCGGATTGGGGCGAGGGCATATTCGCGGAAGTCGTAGCCGTAACAGAGGCGGATGCCCTCGAGGAGAAGGCGGATCTCGATGTCCTCGAGCTCAGTCCTCGCAGTCTCTAGCTTGAGTGCTGCCCCCTCAATGGGCGTCACTGCACCAGCCAGGACTTGAGCATGGACAGCAGGTGCGCGTTGTTGATCGGCTTGGCTATGTAATCGGATGCCCCCGCTTCGATGCATTTCTCGCGGTCTCCTTTCATTGCTTTGGCCGTGAGCGCGATGATCGGCCGCTCCGCAAAAGCCCTGAGCTCACGCATCTTCGACATCGTCACGTAGCCGTCCATCTCGGGCATCATCACGTCGACAAGGGCAATGTCGATGTCGTTGCTGCTGCTCTCGTTCAGCAGGTCCAGAGCCTCCTGGCCCGAGTCGACCGCGAAGACCTCCATCCGCTGACGCTCGAGCAAGGCGGTCAGGGCAAAGATGTTCCTGATGTCGTCGTCGACCACCAGGACTCTCTTTCCCGCCAGTGCCTCACTCGCCGCCTCGGAACCGTTGGTCCCCGGTTCGGACAAGCCCCCTTCAGCCACTCCCGCCTCATCCAGCGCCGCGGTGATTTCCTGCTTTAGGCGCTCAGGCGAGCGCGCGTCCTTGATCACGATGCTCTTGGCTGCCTTACCGAGACGGACCTCTTCTTTGCGCGTCAGGGTGCGTCCCGTATAGACGAGAAGGGGCGTGGTCCCGAGAATCTTGTTGGCCTGCAGCTCCTCGATCACGCGCCAGCCCGAAAACCCGGGCAGGCCGAGGTCGAGCACGACGCAGTCGAACCTCTCATGCTTCAGCAGCTGAAGCGCCTCGTCGCCGGTCGAGACCGCGGTGGTCCGCGTGTTGGTCGGCGCCATCAGGTCGGTGATGTACTGCCGCTGGATCGGGTCGTCCTCGACCACCAGGAGGGATCTGGTCGCCACCATTTCCCGGGTGGATGCGCTAGACGCAACCGTTTCCATCTCCAGTCCGTTGCCGCCTACCCCGACGAGCATTTGCCGCCGCGAGAGATCCCCCGCTCGGCTGTCCTCGTTCGGCACCGGGCGCCGCTGCGGGGGCCCGATGAGGGGCAAGTAGACCGAGAAGATGCTGCCCACGGCAGGCTCGCTCTGCAGCCGGATCTCGCCCCCGAGGAGCCGAGTCAGCTCCCGGCAGATGGAGAGCCCAAGCCCGGTCCCGCCGTACTTCCGGCTGGTCGACCCGTCGGCCTGGGCGAAAGACTCGAAGATCGACTGCTGCTTTTCGAATGGGATGCCGATCCCGGTGTCGATGACCCGGAACGCGAGGACATGAGAAGCGCGGTTGAGCATTTCGTTCGAAGGGCTCCAACCCGACGCCGCCATCTCGGCGATGAATTCGACGTGGCCCTTTTCCGTGAACTTGAAGGCGTTGCTTAGAAGGTTGTTGAGAATCTGCTGCAGGCGTTGCGAGTCGGTCGGGATCGTCTCCGGCAGGCCCGGCCGCAGCTCGATCGAGAAGGCGAGCTTGGTCGCTTCGGCGACATGGCGGAAGGTGCGCTCGAGCATGGGCTTCAGCTCGGCCAGCGGCCAGGCGCTGATGTCCAGGGCGACGGTGCCGGACTCGATCTTGGATAGGTCGAGGATGTCGTTGATCAGCTTGAGAAGGTCGGTGCCCGACGAGCGGATGATCGTCGCGTACTCGATCTGCTTCGGCAGGAGGTTGCCGTCAGGGTTGGCAGCCAGTTCCTGGGCGAGGATCAACAGACTGTTGAGCGGCGTCCGCAGCTCGTGCGACATGTTGGCCAGGAACTCCGATTTGTATCGAGAGGTCAGGGCGAGCTGTTCCGCCTTTTCCTCGACGAGCGCCTTCGCGGACTCGACCTCGAGCCTTCTTTGCTCGACCTCGGCGTTCTGCTCGGCGAGCTGACGGGCCTTGCCGGCGAGGTCCTCGTTGGTCCGCTGGAGCTGGTCTTGCTGGCTCTGCAGCTCGGTGGCCAGCGACTGCGACTGCTTCAGCAGATCCTCGGTGCGGCTGTTGGCCTCGATCGTGTTCAGGACGATGCCGATGCTCTCGGCCAGCTGGTCGAGGAAGTCGATGTGGGTAAGGCTGAACGGCTGGAACGAGGCCAGCTCGATGACCGCCCGGACATCGCCCTCGAAAAGAACCGGAAGGACCAGGATGTTCGATGGAGTCGACTCGCCGAGCGCCGAGCTGATCTTGATGTAGTCCTTCGGGACCTCGGTCACGACGATGCGCTTCTTTTCGAGCGCGCACTGGCCGATAAGGCCTTCGCCGAGCGTGAACTCCATGGGGACGCTCTTGCGCGGCCGATACGCGTAGCCGGCCTGCAGCGCGAGATGTGTCGGCCTGCCGTTCGCGGGCACGATGCCGTAGAACACGCCGTGCTCGGCGTGCACCAACGGGGCGAGCTCGGACAGGATCATCTTGGACACGGTCATCAGGTCGCGCTGGCCCTGCAGCATCCGCGTGAATCGCGTGAGGTTGGTCTTCAGCCAGTCCTGCTCGTTCGTCTTCTCGGTCGTATCGCGGAGGTTGCGGATCATCTCGTTGATGTTGTCCTTGAGGTTGGCCACCTCGCCGCTCGCGTCGACCCGAATGGACCTGGTCAGGTCGCCCTTCGTCACAGCCGTGGCGACCTCGGCGATGGCGCGGACCTGCGTGGTGAGGGTGGCCGACAGCTGGTTCACGTTGTCGGTCAGGTCGCGCCACGTGCCGGCGGCTCCTGGCACATGCGCCTGGCCGCCGAGCCGGCCCTCGGCACCGACCTCGCGCGCCACGGTTGTCACCTGCTCGGCGAACACCGCGAGGGTGTCGGTCATGCTGTTGATGGTGTCGGCAAGCTCCGCGATCTCGCCTTTCGCCTCCAGGGTGAGCTTGCCCTTCAGGTTTCCGTTGGCGACCGCCGTCACCACCCGCGCGATGCCTCGCACCTGGTCGGTCAGGTTGCTCGCCATGGTGTTGACGTTGTCGGTGAGGTCCTTCCACGTGCCGGCGACGCCTTCCACGTTGGCCTGACCGCCCAGGTTGCCCTCGGTGCCGACCTCGCGGGCCACGCGCGTGACTTCTTTGGCGAACGCGTTGAGCTGGTCGACCATCGTGTTGATGGTGTTCTTCAGCTCCAGGATCTCGCCCCGGACGTCCACCGTGATCTTCTTCGAGAGGTCGCCCTGCTGGACCGCCGTGGTGACTTCGGCGATGTTGCGGACCTGGCTGGTCAGGTTGCCGGCCATGATGTTCACGTTGTCGGTGAGGTCCTTCCAGACACCGCCGACACCCTTGACCTCAGCCTGGCCGCCAAGCCGGCCCTCCGTGCCGACCTCGCGGGCGACACGTGTTACCTCGTTGGCGAAGGCGTTGAGCTGGTCGACCATCGTGTTGATGGTCTGTTTGAGCTCGAGGATCTCTCCACGGACGTCGACGGTGATCTTCTTGGAGAGGTCCCCCTGCTGGACGGCCGTGGTGACCTCGGCGATGTTGCGGACCTGGCTGGTCAGGTTGCCGGCCATGAAGTTGACGTTCTCAGTGAGGTCTTTCCAGACGCCGCCGACCCCCTTGACCTCGGCCTGACCGCCCAGCCGGCCTTCGGTGCCCACCTCGCGCGCCACGCGGGTGACCTCGCCGGCGAACGCATTCAGCTGGTCGACCATCGTGTTGATCGTCTGCTTGAGCTCGAGGATCTCTCCCCGGACATCGACCGTGATCTTCTTGGACAGGTCCCCTTGCTGCACGGCCGTGGTGACCTCGGCAATGTTGCGGACCTGGCTGGTCAGGTTGCCGGCCATGAAGTTCACGTTGTCGGTGAGTTCTTTCCAGACGCCGCCGACGCCCTTGACATCTGCCTGACCGCCCAGCCGGCCCTCGGTGCCGACCTCGCGTGCCACGCGGGTCACCTCATTGCCGAAGGCGTTGAGCTGGTCGACCATCGTGTTGATGGTGTTCTTCAGCTCCAGGATCTCGCCCCGGACGTCCACCGTGATCTTCTTC
>Ga0137382_10001175_pt1 | contig 11361 bp, 3 predicted proteins | sample SagtaG_15_FD_104816 | JGI IMG/M metagenome (GOLD analysis project Ga0137382, IMG submission 104816) | Vadose zone soil microbial communities from Sagehorn Ranch, Mendocino, California, USA - Sage2_R_20_16 metaG | ecosystem: Environmental > Terrestrial > Soil > Vadose zone | place: USA... | reverse complement strand
TCGATCGAAAGCGCCTCATTCTCCGGCTTCTTATCCCAAGGCAGAAAATACTGCCCCACCACCTGGTAAGCCAGTCCGCCCTTCCCCGCAAACCGGATCTCCACCGTGTTGCCGCCCTTCTCTTCGACGTCCTTGAACACAAATTGATGCAGTAGATCGTTATTCTCCGGCGTCAACACGAGTCTCTCCGCCGTCTTGCCGTTCAACGCAACTTCCAGCGTACCGCGCACGCCCGCAGCGCATTTCTCCGATGCCAGGAAGAGCGCCCGCAACGCCATGATCGTTGCTTGCGTTGTCCCCCACGCACCAGAAGCATCTTTCTTCGCCGCGATGTACGTCATCGCCTTCCGTGCCGTGCCCGAAGCTCCGCCCCATTTCAGCAGCGCCTGCGCTGCCAGCCCGGTCGTCTCCACGCTCGCGCTCGTGCCCGTGGCATACACGCCCGTTTCTTCCGCGCTCCACCACGCTTGCTCGTCCTTCTCCGTGCGCGCATCGAGCAGCAGTTGCATTGCCTGCCGCGTGAGGTCCCGGTCTTTTACGTAGTCCGCCGCGAAGTTGGCCAGCACCGCAAGCGTGTATGCGTCGGCCTTCTCGCTCATGTGGCTCTCGATAAATTGTCGGGCCTTTTCGACCGCCGACCCCTGGTAACCGGTATTCTCCAGCGCCCATGCGAGATACCCCGTGATGCGCAAAACGTCTTTGTTGTACCGGTTCGTCGCGCCCTCATTGATAAACGACGTGTCCGGCTTCCAGCTCCCGTCCGGCTGCTGCTGCCCGGCAAGCCATTGCTGCGTTCGCGCAATCAGCTTTGGGTCCACGTCATGGACCTTGGACATGTCGCTGAACTCCATCAGGCCGTACGCCGTCAGGATTTTGTTCGCCGGCGCATTACCGAACCATGAAAAACCGCCACTTGAAACTTCAAACGTCAGCAGCCGCTGATACCCGTTGGCGATGAATCCCTCCGCCTTAGCATGCACTTCCGGAGTCAGCTTTTTCGTCCGTTTCATGTAATCGAGCGCCAGCACGTTCGGGTACGTGCTCGAGGAAGTCTGTTCGAAGCACCCATACGGCATGCGCAATAGGCTATCCATTCCTTCGATTACCTGGCTCAGCGGCCCTGGATACAGCCTGACGAAAATCTTGCTCGCCTCGGGAATGGACTCCGCCGGGAAAGCCACCTCATGCTGGGCGGTGGTTTCCAGCCGTCCGTTAGACACCATGCTTTGTTCACGCCCGTTGGGAATCACTTCGATTTCCCGCACGACGATGTCCGCGCGATTTGCTCCGCCTTTCATCCGCGCGCCCATTGTCAGCTTGAATTTCCCGATGCGCTTTGCTTCCAGTGTGAACTGCGACCCTCCCACCCGCGCGGATTCCACCGTGACGTTCTTCTCCGCAACATCATCCACCAGCGAAAACCAATCGTCGGCTTGCAGTTGCAGGTTCACGTCCCCCGCCGAGCCGGAATAGTTGTAAACCCCCACGGGGATCGAGACGCGGTCGCCCTGCGTGAGTGTCACCGGCAAATCCAGGTCCACGAAGAAATCCTGGAACACTTTGATGCTGGAAGTGCCGCTGCCCAAAGCTCCGTGCGCCGTAGATGCCATCATCGCCATCCGCCATGTGGTAATAGAGTCCGCCAGCGGAATCACGATGTTCGCAACGCCGTCCTCGTCCGTAATGATTTCTGGATTAATGTACAGCGCCTCCGGAAAGTACGAGCGCACTCGCGGCGCTGCCGAACCAGATTCGCCCTTTTCTTTTACGAGCGTGGCGCTGTTGACAGCGACCATCTCGGCTGCCTGGTCGACCGCCACTACGTGGGCCATTGGTTTGGGAGCCGCGGGAGGCGCTAGAGCGAAAGCGTCGAACTCGCGTGTTCGCAATGGTGCGCCGCCCATGCCACCGACTACCCCGCCAATGACCCCGCCCGCGACTCCGCCGGAAACGCCGCCAGCCATTCCAAATCCAACTTTGAAATCCGCTACCATCCGCCCCGTGTCACTCACCGCCACGACCGTTCCTGAATGTTCCTGCCGGAGCAAAACGGAAAGCGTCACCCGGTCGCGCGGGTCCAGTCCCAGCCTGCTCGAAACGCTCCCGGAGTCCGAGGAAATCCCGATTTGGTAATCACCTGCTGGAACACTTCCCAGCCGGAATTGCCCATCGGCGCCCACGCTCGCCCTGCGTATCTTCCCACTCAGAATCGAGCGCAATTCTATAAAGGCCCCTTCCAATGCCCCGCCCCACTGGTCCACGGCTGTTCCTATAATCTCTGCGCGCCCGTTGAATGAACCGCGCTCGTGCTCGATGTTGACCTCAATCGTGCTGGGGCCCGAACTTGCGCGTCCCACAATCTTCCGGCGCCGCACTTCTACATAAGTCCACATATCGTCGTCGGTCCCGAACTGCTTGTCCGGACCAGCGCTGCGCACCAGATAATGCGTCTTGTTCGAATCCCACGCCGCGTGTTCTACCCGCAAATTCGTATCCCACGCATCCCGAAGCCCCGCCGCGCCGTCGCGCGTCATGCCCTCAACGGTCTTTACCAAGTCTCCGCGTTCGGCGCTCTCCGCATACGCATGGCTGAGACGTTCCGATAATCCGCGCACCTGCGCCAGGAACCTCCCCTGGTACCGCTGCGCGTACTCGCCGTATTTCGTTTGTGGCACTGTCCGCCCGAACTCCGTCTCGAACTTGTTCGCGCTTACCATCTCCGTAGCAGAGAGCAACGCGCGCGCAGCACGGTCATGCTGTTCAACTTGGGATTCTTCCACCGGGGCAACCACTTCCGGCATCGCTATCGAGTGAATCTCGAAGCGCGGCTTCAACACTTCCTGCTCCAGGTAGAAGAAAACTCTCGCAAATCCGGGTTTCTTTTCCGCCAGCGCAAATACGGCTTCATCCACCACCTGCAAACCCAGCGCCGCGCTCACACCCTGTCCTTTCGTGTTCGTCACGCGGAAGCGGATGCGTGCCTCGCCGCCCGGTTTGTACACCGCGGCATTAGCCGTGGCCTCGATCTTCAGTTCATCTGCCGGCTGCACAAACACCAGCCGGTGATCCCCCACCGGACGTGCATCACGTCCAAACAGGTAAGCGTTTAGGTCTACCGTTCCCGCCAATTCCGGCGTGGCCGCCAGTGTCAATTCCGCCTGGCCATTTTCAATGTCCAGGTCGCGCGTCAAAATCGTCTGTCCTTCCTTGACGATGTCCACGTAAGCCGTGCCGCGCTTCACCGTGGAAAAAACTTTCAATCTCATGACCTCTCCCGCCCGGTAAACAGCGCGTTCCGTGCGCAGCAGGATTTGATCTTGTCCTCCTCGCGTTTGCAGTGGCACGCTGCTCGACGCGTGGTTCCCTTCCTTGTCCGTTGCTTCCACTGTGAGCGTTTGTGTTCCTGCACCCGCTTTGATTCGAATCACCGCCACTCCGCCTTCGTCCGTCGCCGCGCGTTGCTCGGCGTTGTCCGCAGCATGGATCGTCAATTCCGCTCGCGCCGGTGTTCCATCCGGATAGGCAGTGAGCAGGAATATTTGATTCTCCAACCCAGGGATTAGCGTACCCCCTTCCGGAACCGCGGTTACCAGGAGCGGCGTTTCGCCGACGGTGATCGCTTCTGCGCGGCTCTCCGCATGCCCCGCGGAATCCTTCACGGTGGCTTCAATCAGCACCCGTGCTGCTCCCTGGCTAAGGGGCCGCCCTGCAAAGTACCCTGGCAGCTTCAGGTCGAATTCATAACTCCCGTCGCGATCGCTCTTCCCTTGCACGGATCCAACTTCAAACACCGCCACGTCCACGCTGGATGCCTTGACGCTGATTTCCGCTCCATCCACCGGCTTCCCAAAAAGGTAATTCGCTCGCACCGTTCCCTTCACATGGTCACCCGGCCGGTAGCCGCGTTTCGTTTTCTTTCCATTTCCCGCGAACTCCACTGCCACCTTGAATTTCGGTAATACATATCGTTCGACGTTCAGCGCGATCTCCGCCGTATTTGTGGGCGCCGCTTCGGCTTCGCCCATCAGCGCGCGCAGGTGATACGTGCCCAGGTTCACTTCATCGGCTAGCGCGAATTCTGCCGATGCAATTCCAAACTTGTCGGTCTCTGTCGCTCTCTTGAACACCTTGTTCCCGCGTGAATCTTCCACCTCAAACATCAGCTTTCGGTTGGCAGCCGCTTCGTGATTCGACCGGTCCAGCGTTAGCGCCCGCACATGTATCGTCTGGCTCGGCTGGTAAATGGGTTTTTCCGTCGTCAGCAGGATCGAAACCCTGTCTTCCAGTCGCACCGCTTGCGTGTATTCCGTGGAACCAAGCGGCGTGTCCACCACGTATCGCAGTTGATGGCTTCCGGTTAAGCCGGCTGGAAATCGGAATTGCGCTTCCGCCGTCCCCCGGTGGTTCAGCAGTCCTGTAAAGAGGACGCGCGGCTTCTGCTCGGCAACGGCAAGTTCGATGCGAACCGTTCCGGCACCAGCGATCGCTTCATTCTTCGAATCCGTCACGATCACCCGCACCGCCGCCGCACCGCCGCTCAAATACGCTTGCTGCCCCAGGATGTGCACTACCGGCGTGCGCAAAATCTGCGAGATGGATTCCGTGCCTTCCAGCGCCACGGCCTTTTTGTCGTCATATACATACCTGTAGCGTACGCGGTGCCATACCAGGTCATCGACGCCCAGCGCTTTGTCCAGCCGGATGTCCTCCCGCCAGCGCCCATATCCTTCGCCTATGGCCACTTGCGTTTCCGCGCGTCCCAGAACTTTGTCCTCTGGGTCCAACACTTCCACCGTCAGCTTTCCGTCGCCCGAGTGAACAGCGTGATAAGGAATGGTCACGTGCAGAACTGCGCGCGTGTAGGTGACCACGGCTGTATTCCCTTTGGCCGCTTGGAATGGTTCAAACAGCACTACAGCGATGCCCGCTGTGAGTAAGGTCGCGATCAGGCACAGCCAAAAATTGCTTGGGCGCACGTCCACACTCGGAGCTTTCATGACCCGTCTCCTTCACATTTGTTTTCGCCGGCGCCCCTGCGGCCTTCTCGCGCTCCTATCTAGAACGTTTCGTCCGCCGTTTCTTGCAACTCTTATCTGCTATCGGATAGATTTTCTCCTCACTCGCAGACAACATCGCATGGGGAATTGGACACCAATGATGGCTAGGAGTGCCCATCGACTGCGGGGGGCTACCGCAGAGGCAATCCAGGAGATCGTCGCGCTACCTCTACCGGCAATATTTCTGGATCACTTTCGGATGACTCGCCCTAATTTGTATTCATGAAAGTGGGAGGAGGGGCTGTCGCGATGGAACGAAAACATTGGTCGGCTACGTGCAGAAGTGCCCTTCGCAGCCCACAAACGGGGTTGCGGGATATCGGGTTTTCAAGCTAACTGCGATGGGCTTCCAGGATTTGCTGACTACCAGGGCTGGAGTCGAACCCATATGAGGAAAAATCCCCAGAGGATTTTAAGTTCTTGGCACCGCTTTCTCTACTCCTTGCCGGCCAAGCATTTACAACGGCTTAGCTGTGTCGAGAGTGGCCATCGCTGCCCATTCTTCCCCGTCCTTCCCTGGCGCACGGCCATAAGTCAGCCATAGTTTTGGGCCCTGAGATCTCTTTGAGAATTCTAGGATCTGCATCCGGTGTTGAATTCTGGTCCGGCCCGCTAAGCGGCTCTTTGGCGCGGTTGCCAGCATGCTTGCCGGATGGGAATCACATTTACTGTACGGCAACGCGAGTCGGGGAGTTCGCGTCTTCTGGTCCTGCATTCTTTACAAACTTGTCGAACCAGGCCAGCATTTCCCACAGCACGTGCTCGATGGATTCTCGCGCTGAATATCCATGAGCTTCATCGGGCAGCGTGACATAGCGCACTACACCTCCGTTGCCTTTGATCGCGCGGTACATCCTGTCCGATTGAATCGGGAATGTGCCGGAGTTGTTGTCTGCCTCACCATGAATCAATAAGACGGGCACTTTGATTTTATCAGCGAACATGAACGGAGACACTTTGATGTACAGCTCGGGCGCCTGCCACAGCGTTCGTCGCTCGTTCTGAAATCCAAACGGCGTCAGCGTCCGGTTATAAGCGCCGCTGCGCGCGATTCCCGCTCGAAACAAATTCGAATGCGACAACAAGTTGGCGGTCATGAACGCGCCGTAACTGTGCCCACCCACACCCACGCGGCTGGGATCGATCACTCCCATCTCCGCCGCCTTGTTGATGGCCGCCTTGGCGCTCGCCGTAATCTGCTCAATATACGTGTTGTTGACCGTTTCCGGGTTTCCGACTACCGGCATCGATGCTCCGTCGAGCACGACATACCCGTCCAGCAGAAAAAACAGGTTGGACGGCCCGGTGATTGTCGTGAAGCGGTTCGGAGAGCCTGCTACCTGGCTCGCAACGGTTGGATCCGTGAATTCCAGTGGGTAGGCCCAAAGCACCGCTGGGCGCTTTTCTCCGGGCTTGTAATCCGGCGGTAGATACACAGTCATTGACAGATCGACTCCATCGCTGCGCTTGTACTTGACCAATTGTTTCTCAATCGCTCGCAGCTGTGGTGCTGGGTCGACAAGTCTCGTGAACGCGCTCACCTTATCGAGTGACCCGGGCTCAGCAAAGTTGCCGTTGAAACGGCTCGACTCGCGAAGGAAATAGTTCGGCGGATCGCTCGGCGTTTCGCGCCGCGTAAGCAGGGTTCTGCCACCAGTGGAAATCATCGCTACGATTTCTTCATAACTCTGCGAGTCGCTTTGAAAGATGCGCTTCACTTCCAGTGTGTTGATATCAAGCCGGTCAAGAAAGGGCCGGTCCCCTTCGGGCGATGCCCCCGCGCCAGTCAGGAAAATGAAATTACTCTGCATCAGAATTGCGTTGTGGCCGTTCGGCAACGGCCACAGGACTGGGGTTCCCGGATTGTGGTAACGGTCCTGCGTGCTCATGTCCCAAACGAGCGTCTTTTCCTCCGGCTTGTCGGCATGAAAAGTCCACGCCTTTTCCGGCGTCGGCTCAGGATTGAAAAACCAGGCTCGTCCTCGCAGCGTGTCGCGATCGAAATCGCGCAGGATCGCAAAATCTCCCCGCTCCCCGAAGGCAATTCCCGCAAACCGTTTTTCCGTGTGAGCCAATTCCACAGGCGCCCCCGCAAAGGGTTGTTTGATCCACATCACTTTGTCGCGCTGCGGCACTTTCTTCTTTGGGTCGCCCTCGTCCAGCGCTTCAACCCACACGAGCGTTGCCGGTTGATTGGGATGCCAATCGATATTTCGCGGGCCTGTTGGCACTCCTCCAATCGGTATGTTTTCTTCCAGCGGCAGACTAGCCACTTTGTAAACCACGTCTCCGCGCACATTCCAGACTTCTACTTCGCGTGGAAAATCTGATTCCGGTACGATGTAGGAGTATGGCCGATGAATCTTCGCTACCAAGATGTGCTGTCCATCGGGGGCCAGTTCGACGCTGCCATACACGGCTGGTTTCCCCACGGGCGCGATTCTTCCGGTACTGGAGTCCACCAGGGCTAGTTGTGACGTGGCGTAATAATCGAACAAGTCGCTGTCGTGCGCGTTTTCAAGCAAATCTTCATACGTAGCGACGGGCGCTGCCTTGCCGAAGTTTTCCTGCACGCGCGGACCTTCCGGCACGGGTGGTGCTTGCGGCGGCTTACCCCTTCCTGTGGGAATGATGCGGCAGAGCAGCGTCTTGCTGTCGGGCGTCCAGCGGCACGGAGCATTGTCGGCACCCGGCCCAAGTGTGCTGAGAGCTCCGTTCAACTGCGCCCCTGGCACAGCACTCGCGTCTCCCGTTCGGGCGTCCACCACCCACAGCTCAACGGCAATGTCCGTCGCGTGTGTCACCGCAAAATGCAGGCCGTCCGGCGCCCAGAACGGCTGCGACACAAAGAATCCGGAAGGTAATTTAACCTTTATCTCGCTGCCGTCTGCGACCTTCTTCAAAACGAGATTGTCGAATCGTGGCGGGTTGTGCGGGGCGTTTGTCGCAATATCGATACGCAAACCTGCCAGCCGTTCGAACGGCCGTGCGACGTCGGCGATTGGCGGATAAAGCTCCGCCGTGTACAGCAGCACTACGCCTCGATTCCGTCCCACGCTCGCGCGAGGAGTCCCCGGTGCATTCATGACATCCAGAATGGCCTTCGGAGGCTTCTGGTATCCCTCCTGCCCCCGAGCCAGGCCGCTTCCAGTCACCGCACCAAGCGCCACCACCAGTGTGAAAATGCCGGCAGTGCCGTAGCTGTTCCGTACCTTGCCCGCGCGCAGAATTGCTCTCATGGCCGCCTCCATAATCCCGCGGGATTTTACACCACGTCGGAAAGTTCCGGCATGGTTTCGATCGGAATTCAGCGCAATCAAGAAAATAGCGTCGCACTATATCGGGCGGGAAGAGATGAGCAAGACATGGTGCCCCGGGCCGGCGTTGCCGAGAGCGTGGTGATGGAGATCGGCGGGTGGAAGACACGTAGTGTTTTTCTGCGATATGACATTGTGAGCAGCAAAGACAGAAAGATGGCGATGGAGCAACTTGAACAGCAACGGCTCGCACACGAGCACGCCAGAACTGAGAACGGCCATAGTTTCAGCCATAACTCGCTCTCTGAGGCTACTGAGCAAGCTGAACCTCAAAATGCCAGGACCAACTGAAAGTGAAACGTACAGCTAGAGTTAAGTGGTGCCCGGGGTGGGAGTCGAACCCCTCAGGCGGATTGATTCTACGTAAGTTATTCATTCCACGAAATAGCAAAATCGAGAAAAACCATAGAAACACCGAAGTGAGGTACACCGCAGGTACACGGAATGGTCGGAAAGACCTGGCAGAATGTCCCCACTTCACGCCAAGTAGCTTTTTGTGGAAATCATCTCGTCCTCAGCGATAGGAGCAAGAGAAACTTGTTGCGCAACTTGGACTCTTTACATTTCCCGGATCCCCGTTTCTGGCCACCTGTGCTTTTTCGCGATTCTACTTTTTCCGATACCGCGTTTGAACGTAGTCGCTGGCGCGGCGGACCCTTCGCGTGCTATGCTCCTCACGTTATGCCGCAAGGTAACGCTTTTAACTGCGATTTTCGCTTTTCTCTGATTTTCCTAAGTCATGCAAAATCAATAGGCTGCAGACGAAAAAAGATTCAATTCCCATAGCCGTTAGATCGGGTCCAGCCGTTAGCCCGCATCCACCGCAACCGCCAGCGGCCACCTTCAAACGGCTCTATCGAACGCGCGCAGAGCACCTCGCCCGACTTCACGCTTTTGTGAAAACGCGCCTCCGATAGAGTGCTAACGTTTATCAGGCATCTGACAACTTAAGCTCACAGTGCGCGCTACCTCTGTGCAGGCTGGACGTGCAGGGGCATGGGATTCGCTGGGAGGGCCGATGCGTGTTTCGAGCTTGGCGTATAGAGCGATGATTGGGTTGGAACTTCGCGCCAATTCGTCCAATATCCATGCTTTATCCTTTGGATCGTCGGAAAAGCGCGCCGTGTACAACATGTGGCGGAACATGGTAAACCAAAGGTTCCTATTCTGGATTGTAGGATAGTTCTGTTCTAAGAATTCCCTGTACTCGTCCATTGCCTTCTCGCGCGGTGTCCCCGGCGGAACTAACACCGCCAAAGAGTTGAGCGCATCCGACTTCGTGCAAAAGTATGCCTCGAGCGAGTTTTCATCTTTTTCCGTCAAGTCGGAAACCAATTTCACCGCGTCGTCATAATGTGCAAGCCAATCCTCAGTAGAGCGTTCTTCCAGGGTCCAGCGGACCACTTTTCCATCACGTTCGCGGTTTCCATGAGTGAGCCATCTCAATGCGTCTTGGATTGCCTGGGACTGCGCAGACTGCCCGGTTAGATTTTGTCGGTAAGAGCCATCGTCCGCCAAGGGTTTTGCTTCTTCGGCCGAAATGGGTTTGTAGCGATCCCCTGCCGGATCGAACTTGGCGGCCAGGGCGTTAAAGCCCTGGGCTGATGTTGCCATCTTTCCGGAGGCAGTTATGTTATCCGTGCACCGCCGCCCGCTGACGTGGCTTGCGATGTAAGACCGCAGGGCGGGAAGCAGGACACCGGCCTCTGATGGCTGTAGGTGATCGGCTGTGATCGCAGATACCAGCGCTGTCTCCGTAGCACCGTATTCTCGGTCGGAGCGCGAAATACCTTGAAGTTTTGTTGCGAACAAGGACAACAGGTCTTGGCGTTGCGCGGGAGGGATCTTCACGGCAAAGAGCATCTCTAAGGCGGGCGGCACCTGCGATGGAGATTCAGCGGAGCCAACTACCCTCTGGAGGAACCGAAAGTCGTCTCCCTCCTTTCGCTGTTTGGACGTGAACACACTCTCGAAAACAAACACGGCGCTCTGGTAATACTCCAAGACGACTGGAGTAAAAACAGTGGAGCATTCAAGCTTCGGCAGCCTTGGCGCTTGGATTTCCTCATACAGATTGAGCGCTTTTTGTGGATCGAGCGCCAGCATCGCTTGCACCGCTCTGATCTGCAACGTTAGGGCTTCGAGGCGGTTCTGCCGGACTGCGTTTTCAGTGACGGAGTCCGAGCGTAGGTCCGCTCTTTGCGGGTATGGCAGGGGTGCGTGCGCGCCGGACCAAAAGGCTTCCTCGATCAATTCTTGCTTCCAAGTTGTTCCTGCGATTAGCGAGGAGTCGGAGAGCCGGAGGAGAGTATCGGCGCGGAATTCCGGTGGCAAAGCACGCGCTTGGTCCACGAGCGCCAAAACCTCCGGAGGCCGCTTGGGCTGGTCGGCGGTTTGGGTTAAAAGGGCTTGTGACAGGATGAAGAACAGCGCGAGCATGGGATCACTCGATTCGTAAATGAACAGCGCACGCAGAGTATGGGCCCATAGCGCAGCAGCAGCAACAAAAACGCCACGAAATGGTAGCAGCTCACTCGGTTAACTCTGATTAGTGGATAATCGGAAAAGTTCCTCATAGTACCGATACATGGTAGAAGTAGGCAGTGCGTTCGCACGAAGGACTCTGGCATCGGAATCCGCTCTCAGCAAAAAAGCGGCCTCTGGGGTATCGGCGCACACACCGCTCGTCTGATACGCACTAGGAGTAGAGGGAATGGGCGACGAACTGGCGGAGCTCCGCAAATTGACCGGGCAACTGCAGAAGCTCACCTATGCAGCAGTAAAGTCCGGCACGATGGCCGAACTTTCGGACGAAGAGCAGCTGTTTGCGCGGGCAATGCAAGAACACATGCACCTGAAGCACGTTCACAACGCCCTCGAATTTGCGGACGTGCGGGAGGGAGCTCCCTATGAAGTCGAGTTTGAGGGCAATGTCGTGAGTCCCTTGGCCCATGTAGCCATGCATGCAGCTGTTAAAGGGCAGATTG
>Ga0137382_10001167_pt1 | contig 11399 bp, 9 predicted proteins | sample SagtaG_15_FD_104816 | JGI IMG/M metagenome (GOLD analysis project Ga0137382, IMG submission 104816) | Vadose zone soil microbial communities from Sagehorn Ranch, Mendocino, California, USA - Sage2_R_20_16 metaG | ecosystem: Environmental > Terrestrial > Soil > Vadose zone | place: USA... | reverse complement strand
TGGAGGTCGCTTCGGCTTGGTCCACCGTCATGGATCACTTGATACGGCATCTGTTCGCGACCATCAGCGCCGAATATACCAATCAGTTCCCTGCGCCGAACCGGCGATTTGCTCTCGTCGCTCAAGGGGGTTATGGCCGGGGCGAGCTCAACCCTCAATCGGACATCGATCTGTTGTTTCTGTACGGCTGGAAGGTTTCACCGTTTGTCGAAACGGTGACCGAAAAGTTGCTTTATACTCTGTGGGACGCGGCGCTGCAGGTCGGCCATGCCACTCGGAGCATCAGCGAATGCGTGCGGCTGGCGGCAAGCGACATGAAAGTGCGCACGTCCCTCCTGGATGCGCGTTTTCTCTGTGGTGACTATGCTCTCTACGAAGACTTTGAAAAGAAGGCCGAGTCGCGCCTGGTCACAAAAGGGGTGAAACGGTTCATGCGCGAGAAGCTCGAAGAGAATCGCGCGCGCCACGAACAGTTCGGCGGTTCCGTTTATTTGCTTGAGCCTGAAGTCAAAGAAGGAGAAGGGGGGCTTAGAGACGTTCAGACGGCGCGGTGGATTGCGCGCGCCAAGCTCCGAGTCAAGGATTTGGACGCGCTTGCGCTCAATGGCATCGTCAGCCCGACGGATATCGCGCACTTGAAAGAGTCGCAGGATTTTCTGCTGCGGGTGCGCAACGAGCTGCACTTCTCGACCGGCAAACACCAGGACCAATTGACTTTTGAACATCAAGAAAAGGTCAGTTCGGCGTTGGGTTTCGAAGGCGAAGGAACGTTGCGTGGGGTCGAGGTATTTATGCGCAGCTATTATCTGCACGCGGCCCAGATCAATCGACTTTCTGAGCTTATCGTGCACCGCGTCACCGAATGCGACAAGCCACGCTTCGGTGCCTCCTACGTCTTTGGCCGCACGCTGCGCGAAGGGATTCGTCTCTCGCGAGGCCACCTGACGGTCACCAAGCCCGAGGTTCTCGAAACCAGTCCGGATAATCTCATCCGCGTCTTCGACGATGCACAGAAATACAATTGTCAATTGACCCATGAAACTCGCGAGATGTTGCGTCAAAATTTACACTTGATTGACGATGATTTCCGCCGCTCGGCGGAAGCCAACGCGACGTTCTTTAGTGTACTTAAATGGAAGGAGTCGGTTTACGAAACGTTATTGGAAATGCACCGCGCCGGCGTGTTGGGCGCGTTTATTCCGGAATTCGGCCGCCTCCTTTGCATGGTGCTGCACGACGCCTATCATATCTACACGGTCGATCAGCATTCGCTGCGTCTGATCAAAGAGATCGAGAGGCTCAAAGCCGGCGATTATGCCGAGAGCGCGCCGTTGCTGACGCAGTTGGCGCGCGAAGCGGAGGAGATCGAGCTGCTCTATCTCGGCCTGATGTTCCATGATATCGGCAAAGGCTTCGGCGGCGGCCATTCGGAAATCGGCGCGCACATGGTGCGGACGATTGCGCGGCGCATGCGCTTGAACGCCGATGCGGGCGCCTTGGTCGAGTTTCTCGTGCGGCACCATCTGCTGATGACCCACACCGCCTTTCGGCGCGATTTGGAGGATGAGAAAACGATTTTTGACTTCGCCAAGGTTATGGGCAGCGTGGACAATTTGAAGATGCTTTACTTGCTCACGTTTGCCGATGTCAAAGCCGTGGGCCCCGAAGTTTGGAATCCTTGGAAAGCGTCGCTGTTGGGCGAGCTCTATGTAAAAGCATTGCATCTCCTGGAGGAAGCGGAAAAGGGTGAATTCCACCGCGAGGATGTCCGTGCCGCGTTGCGCCGGGTTCAAACGAGAGTGCGGCGCCAATTATTGAAGGAATATGAAGAAGGCAAAGTTGACGAGTTTTTGGCAGCCATGCCGGAGCGATATTTTCTATCAACGCCCGAGGACGACATCCCCGAACATTTTAAGTTGATGGACCGCTTCCGCGGCAAGAGGGCAGAGTTGTCGGTCGAGCATTTTCCCGAACGCGACTGCACGGCGGTGGTCATCTGCTGCCAGGACCGTCCGGGTTTGTTCGCGTCGATCACGGGCGTTTTTTCTGCGCTCAATTTCGATATTCTCAACGCGCGGATTTTTACAGCCACCGATGGGCGGATTCTTGACGTATTTCGAATTTCCCATCGGGGGCGCGCTGAGGTCGTCACTGCGGAACAAAAATGGTTCAAATTTCGCGCTGTTCTGGACGGTGTGTTGGACGGCAAAATCGATATCGCCCACTTGGTGGAATCGTTCAAACCCTCGCTGTTATTTCAAAAAAGAGCCCCGAAGGTACCAACGGCGATCAATATCGATAATGACGCGTCCGACGATTTCACGATCGTCGAGGTGTTTACCGAGGATCGCATCGGCGTTCTGTTTACGATTACCTACAGCTTGCACCGACTCGGATTGTCGATTCATGTGGCGAAAATTTCGACCAACGTGGATCAAGCGGCCGACGTATTTTACGTGACCGATGAAGCCGGCGGGAAGATAACCGATCCCGAGCAGGTCTCGACCGTGCGTAAGTTCCTGCAGCAGAATTTAGCGCCGCAAAATGAAACCAGCGAACGACTCGTTGAGCCCCTCCATTGATCGCTTCCTGGCGATGGTGGCCGTAGAAAAGGGCCTTGCCCGGAATACGGTCGAAGCTTACGGCCGCGATCTCACCAAGCTTCTGGACTACCTCGACTCGGTGAAAATATCCCGTTGGAGCGATGTCGATGCGACCCGGATTCGCGCTTTTCTTGGTTCTCTTCGCGCCACGGGCCTGAGTTCGCGAAGCATGGCCCGCCATGCGGTAACTGTGCGGCGGTTATTTGTTTTCCTCGAAAGCGAAGGCCTGGCCAAAGATGATTCCATGCCGAAGATTTTGTTGCCGACGGCATCGAAAAAACTACCTCACACGTTATCCGGCGGTGATGTCCGCAAATTACTGGCCCAACCGGATTCATCGCAGGTCCTGGGCGCCCGTGACCAGGCGATGTTGGAACTGCTCTACGCTACGGGCTTGCGCGTGTCGGAGCTCGTCGCGCTCGAGACCCGGCAGATCAATTTCCAAGGGGATTATATTACGGTCAGGGGGAAGGGCTCTAAGGTCAGGGCCGTGCCGTTCGGCAGATGGGCGCGAGAAAAACTGACGATGTTTATCAACGAAGTTAGGCCACGACTCTTGAAGGGAAGGGTCAGCGCTTTTGTCTTTACGAACCGTTCGGGCAAGCGTCTAAGTAGGCAAGGATTTTGGAAACTGATTCGCCGTTATGCACTCATGGCCGGGATCGACAAGCGGGTGACACCGCATACGATGCGTCATTCGTTCGCAACGCACCTGCTGGAAGGCGGCGCGGACTTGCGATCGGTGCAATCGATGTTGGGGCATGCGGATATCTCAACAACGCAAATCTATACCCATGTCGACGGCGCGCGTCTAAAAAAAGTGCACCGGGAGCACCATCCGCGAGAGCGAGGCACTATAAAGAAAAGGGGGAATGGAGCACTAAAGTAATGGAGTACGGGTGGAGATGGCTTGATGGACGCAGCACTCCACTGCTCAATTGCTCCCTTGCAGTTCGTTTTCGCCTTGTCTTTTCTCCGACCTTGCCGTATTCATATGACAGTAGCTCTCCCCCGGGACTCTATTGGAAGAAGCAATCCGCCAAATCGCAATCTGGGCGCTGCCGCTCTTAGTGGCGGTCGTCTTTCACGAGGTCGCCCACGGTTGGGTGGCAAATCGGTTGGGCGATCCGACCGCGGCGCGACTTGGCCGACTGACGCTCAATCCCATTGCGCATATCGATATTTTCGGCACGATCCTGGTACCTTTGATGTTGATCGTTACCAACGCTCCGTTCGTCTTCGGCTATGCTAAACCGGTGCCGGTCAATTTTAATAATTTGCGTCATCCCAAACGCGATATGATCTGGGTGGCCGCAGCCGGGCCTGCGATGAACCTCGCCCTAGCATTTGTTTTTACGATTGTCTGGAAGTCGCTTGCGCCCATGGTCGCCGGGCATGCGGACCAGCCGGGATCATCCGGCGCGGCCAATTACCTCGGCGCAGTTGTCTTAATGGCTCAAAGCGGGATTTTGATCAACATTGTCCTGGCAGTTTTCAATGCCTTTCCACTGCCTCCGCTGGACGGCGGGCGCGTCATGGTCGGCTTGTTGCCGCGCGCGCTATCGGTGAAGTTGGCGAGAATCGAGCCGTTTGGGTTCATTATCCTGATCGTACTCCTGATGACTCATACTTTGGACTATATCATCGATCCGCCCACAGAGTTCTTGTTGAAGCTTTATTTAAGAGCATTTTAGTCTAGGCAGTTCATGGAAACGATCGTTAGCGGCATGCGCCCCACGGGGCGGCTGCATCTGGGGCATTTGCATGGAGCGCTCAAAAATTGGCTGAGGCTGCAAGAGCAATATCAATGTTACTTCTTCGTGGCCGACTGGCACGCGCTGACAACCGATTACGCGACCCCGCAGGGCATTCAGCAGAGCACTATAGAAATGGTCATGGACTGGTTGAGCATTGGGCTCGATCCGGCGAAAGCAGTTTTGTTTCGTCAATCGCGGGTCAAGGAACATGCGGAGCTCCATCTGCTGTATTCGATGATTACGCCGGTGCCGTGGCTCGAACGCAATCCGACGTATAAAGAACAGATCAAAGAAATCGTCGACAAAGATCTGTCCACCTATGGATTTCTCGGCTATCCGGTCTTGCAAGCCGCCGATATTACAATTTACAAAGCGAATAAAGTTCCGGTGGGCGTTGACCAGGCGCCGCACGTTGAGCTGACGCGCGAAATCGTGCGCCGCTTCAATCAGATATACCGGCCGATTTTCCCCGAGCCAGAAGTATTATTGACGGAAACGCAAAAAATGCCCGGCTTGGACGGCCGCAAGATGAGCAAGAGCTACGGCAACGCAGTGTTTCTCTCGGATACGCCGAAGGAGATCGATCAGAAATTGAGCCGTATGATGACGGATCCGGCGCGGGTAAGACGAAACGATCCGGGTGAACCGGAAAAATGTCCGGCTTTCCAACTGCACAAGGTCTACTGCACACCTCAGGAAATCGATTATGTTTCGCAAGGCTGCCGGAGCGCCGGCATCGGCTGCCTGGACTGCAAAAAAATCATGATCAAGCATGTCATCGATGATCTCGCCCCGTTTCGCGAAAAGCGCGCGTATTATCAGGATAAGCCGGGCGAAGTTGAGGCTGTTTTGGCGACGGGAAATCAGACGGCACAGAAAGCCGCCGCGGCGACGATGGACGAAGTGAGAGGAACCTTAGGGCTGTGAGCACTCACGTTCAGTTGGAAATTTTCGAGGGGCCGTTGGATCTGCTGCTCCATCTGATCAAGAAGAACGAAGTCAGCATCACCGACATTCCGATCGCGACAATCACCGAGCAGTATCTGGCGGCGCTGGATCTCATGCAGACCCTGAGTCTCGACGTCGCCGGCGAGTTCCTCGTCATGGCGGCGACGTTGATTCACATCAAGTCGCGTATGTTGTTACCGGCGGGCGACGACGAAGCGGATGAAGACGAGGGCGTCGATCCGCGCGACGAGCTGGTGCGGCGATTATTGGAGTACCAGCGATACAAGGACGCGGCCAGCGAACTGGAGCAGCGCGAGATTCTCACGCGCGACGTGTTCATTCGCGCCGCGCCTCCAATGGAGGAGACCGGCCCGCGCGGATTTCGCGAGGTTTCGATTTTCGAACTGCTGGGTGCCTTGAAGCGGGTCATCGAACGGTTGCCGAAAGACGCCGTCCACGAAGTGACCTTGGACAAAATAACCGTGCGCGAAAAGATGACCCTGCTGCTCGATAAACTGCGCATTCAGAGTCAAATCCTATTCGAAGCGCTCTTCGACGATGTGAAAACTCGCATGGAAGTCGTGGTGACGTTTCTCGCGATGCTGGAGCTTGTCAAAGTGCGGGCGATCCGCATCGTGCAAGAAGAAATGGCCGGGCCGATTGTGATCGAGGCTGCGGCGGGCATGGATGAAGCGGCCGAGCGCGTGGTGCTGGACGAAACCGAGGAAAAGCAAAATGGAGCGTGATGAAATAAAATCCGTACTGGAGAGTCTCCTGTTTGTCGCGGACGGGCCGCAGTCCGTTCAGCGTCTCGGCGAGGTGCTCGATCAAGCCGACCGAGAGACCATACAGAGCCTGCTTAGGGAACTACAGAATGACTTCGAAGGGCAGAACCGCGGGATTCGTTTGGTGGAGGTCGCTGGTGGATATCAGTTGCGTACGCCGAAATCCAATTCGGAGGCGGTCAAGAAGTTTCTCGGCGGGCGGCCCGCCCGGATGGGCAAAGCGACGCTTGAAACCCTGGCGATCGTCGCCTATCGCCAGCCGATTACCAAGGCCGAGATCGAAGCCATCCGCGGCGTCGACGTCGACGGCGTGATCACTACCTTATTAGAGCGTAATTTGATCCGCGCGGTGGCGCGCAAAGACGTTCCGGGCCGGCCGTTTCTCTATGGTACGACGCCCGAGTTCCTGCAGCTTTTCAATATGAAGGACTTGTCTCAATTGCCCACCCTCAAAGAAATGGATGAAATCTCACTGCCAGAGATTCCCGGCGACACTATTGCCATCGACCAGCTCGAAGAAAGCTGATGGCGCCGAGCTATGGAACGGCTACAAAAAATTCTCGCGCGGGCGGGCTTGGCGTCCCGGCGCGAGGCGGAACGTTGGATTGTCGAAGGGCGTATCACCGTCAACGGGAGCGTCGTCCGCAAACTGGGCTCTCAAGCGGATCCGGCGATAGACAGCATTAAAGTCGATGGCAAACGCGTCAGACCTGCGGCATCGCCACTCTACTACGCGTTCCACAAACCGCCCGGGGTTATCACCACGCTGAACGACCCGGAACACCGTCCTGATCTCACTCCATACCTGGCACACCTCGGCGAAAAAAAGCGCGTCTTTCCCGTTGGGCGACTCGATTACAATACGACCTGACTCTTACTCCTGACCAACGACGGAGACTTGGCGCCCCGGCTTGCCCATCCGCGCTACGGCGTCAAGAAACTTTACCGCGCGAAACTCAGCGCGTGTCCCACGGATGAAGATCTGGCGCATCTGCGCAAAGGAATTCGCTTGGATGATGGCATGACCGGGCCCGCGCGCACTCGGGTAGTCGATAAACTTAAAAAAAACGCTTGGGTGGAGATCGAAGTTCAAGAAGGACGCAAGCGCGAAGTGCGCCGCATGTTCGAAGCGTTGGGATATTTTGTCGAGAAGCTGATTCGTATTCGGATCGGTTCGGTTTCGCTCGGTCCGTTGCCGCAAGGAGAACTGCGACCTCTGAGCCAGATCGAAATCAAATCGCTCAAGCGGGACGTCGGTCTCGAACGCTCTTGAGTTCGATCATTGACTGACTGTCCATTGAAAAAGGAAAAGGGCGGTTTTTTTGAACCGCCCTTTTTATCCCTCGAAAAAAATTTCCAGGCTTAATGCCGCAGACTGCAGAACTCTTCGTAATCGATTAGCTCCTTAATCGTCGGATGATCGCCGCACATCGGGCAATTGGGATCGCGCCGCAAATTCAGCGTGTTGATCTCCATCGTCAGCGTGTTGAAGCAGAGCAAGCGGCCGATGAGATGCTCGCCTTTGCCTAAAATAAGTTTGATCGCTTCCAGCGCTTCAATAACGCCGATCAGTCCCGGCAATACGCCCAACACGCCGGCTTCGGCGCAGCTCGGCGCAAGCTCTGCCGGCGGCGGCTCCGGATAAAGGCAACGATAGCAGGGACCTTTCCCCGGGTAGAAGACTGACGCTTGGCCTTCGAACTGAAAAATACTGCCGTGCACGTTGGGCTTCCCGGTCAGGACGCATGCGTCGTTGACCAGATAACGCGTCGGAAAATTATCGCAGCCATCGACCACGAAGTCGTAGTCTTTGATGATGTCCATGATGTTTTCTGACGTCAGCTTGGCTTGATAGGGGATCACTTTAACGTCCGGATTCAACGCCTCGAGGGTTTTCTTAGCCGACTCGACCTTGGGCATGCCCACGCGATCGTTGGCGTGCAGAATTTGCCTCTGTAAGTTGGAAACATCGACGACGTCATTGTCAATGATTCCAATAGTCCCGACACCGGCGGCGGCCAGATAATATGCCGACGGCGAACCGAGACCGCCGGCACCGACCATCAGCACTTTCGCCTGCAGCAGTTTAGCCTGGCCCTCTTCGCCGACTTCGGGAAGGAGAAAATGCCGGCTATATCGGATCAATTGGTCCGGTGTGTACTGAAAATCCTGGACCCACTTAAAGCCGCCGTTCTTCCACGCCGCGTAACCGCCGGCCATCGATGAAACGTTCTGATAACCCATCTCTTTCATCACTTTGGCCGCTAGCAGCGAGCGCACACCGCCGGCGCAGTACGCAATTATCGGCGAATTTTTGTCCGGCACGGTGTTTTCCACTTTGATTTCGAGAAAACCGCGGGGCAACGGCAGAGCTCCTTCTAGATGCCCCTGACGCCATTCATCGCTCTCCCGAACATCAAGCAAAACAGGTGATTTGCCATTATTCTTAAGCAATTCGTTGACTTGTTGCGCGGACACTTCAGGCACTTCCTTGCGCGCCTCGGCCATTATTTCTTGAAAGTTCTTGGCCATGATTCCTCCCACGTAGACCTTATAGGTCTAAATTATGCACCGGCCTAATGAATGTCAAGACGAGTGCTCGATATCTACGAATAGAGTGATGTCCATCGACGATGCTCAGCATGGCAAACATACACCCATCTTGAATCCCTGGTGCCTTTGACAAACAGCGTGGTCCGCTTAACGTTGCATAACGGGTGATCTCGGTGTTCTTGCCTCTGAGCGAGATCCGAATTCATGCGATGATCGCGCTGAGATTAGCTGGTAACTTTTCTCCACCTCAAGCTACGATCCAAGCCTATTTCTCCCGGACGAAGCCGCGCGATTCCAACTGCCTTGCGCAGCCTTCCACTGCGTCGGCAAGTACCGACGGGTCGGACCGACCTAGCGGATCACTCGCGTTGCAAGCGAGTGTCTGATTGCTTTCCGGATTGTACATCTTGATCGACAGCGGCGCCGGCGCTGAACTACAACCGGCTAGAAATATTTTCATCGCAATAGACACACATAAGAATAATGCGGCTTCGCGCGAGCTTCTGCGCGGCTGCAACCGTCGGTCCGAGATCATAGACATTGAATGTATTCGCCGAGATAAAAAAATCATCGTTGATTGACCCCACTTTGCGATTGATGGTAACAAATAGTGGAGCGGTCGACAAAGTAAATCGCATGGGATCGGCGTAGTGCGCCCCCGTAGCTCAGGTGGATAGAGCGCAGGATTCCTAAAAGTGCTCACCCGTTAAACTGAGTTCCTTTCCGTTCATATCAGCTAGGAAAATCAAGGTCGCAAGTCGTGTTGATGCAGTTCAGGTTAGCTGCCATTGGCACAGGCTTGGCACAAACGGGCGCCCCGATGTATTACGTTTCCGCGAGGTGACACGACCAATGAGCCATCAAGAAGCGCGATCGTTTACCAGCGCGCCGTTAACGGATAATGGCGGGCATTCTGAAGGGTGCGGGAATCCGTTCTGTCAAAACGCAATGAAAGCGAGGACCAGGAAGAAGTTTTGCTCTGATCGCTGCCGGATGGACGGCTATGTGTTGAGGCGAGCCAAGGCGCTGCTCGATAAGGTCGGAATTCTCAGATTTCACACGCTATTGGACGAGGTATGAACAGTCGGGACTCATTTGCCGTTTACAACTACCGGGAGCGGCGAAGAGGCGTTTTCTCGGGGATGAAGGTCGTAACACCTACAGCAGATATAAAAGCGGCTAGTTCGTGGGCGAGTGGAAATAGTGCTGCAGGTCGCGCACTCTTTATGAGTGCAGGAGATAGCGGGGATTGGTCCTGGCTTACGGTCCATAAAAAAACCCTAACAGGCGCGCACCGGGTCTACTAGACGTTAAAAAAATTAGAGGGCGATAAAGTCGGTATCGTCAAATTCAATTCGTTCCTGGAAGGACTCTAATCCCATGGCGCTTGAGATCCATGATTACGCCGAGCATTTGGAGAAGGTAACCGCCAATCACCAGCGCCAGGCCGAGCACCGAAGCACCTCCCTGAAAAAGGCTCCAGATCACCAAAACTATGCCAGCTAAGATGAAAACAATCCCGGCAAAAGTAATCCAATCTGACCACGTCATGGTCGCCCGATGTAATCACTTCGAGTCTGGGAGAGCAAGGTAAATCGACGGCGGACGTTAATGGACGAGGTAAACCGTGAACATCGTTTCGCCGATCACTTTCATTTACAAGGTAGTAAAGAAAAACGAGTTTGGGCAACCCTTCGCGTTGACCGACCTTCAGCGGGAATAAACCGGGGGGTATTCATTAAATTGGAGAGTGGAAAATGAGACGTAGACAAACCGATATACCGACCGCAGCGCGCGCTACTGCTTTGGCTGAACTGGGTTATTCCGGAACGCAGATCGAAGCCCTTACAGGAATTAATGCGCGTACTGTCTGGGGCATACTCAATAATGAGGCGAGTTGGGGAGAAATTAAGGAGACACCCGTCTTCAAGCATAACCGCCTCAAACAAAAAGAGGCATTAGAGACCGCCAGTCGAATGCTAGCCGGGAAGTGCCTCATCGAAGTTGAAAAAAAGATCGATAAAGTGAGCGCTTATCAGGCTGTGGGGATGTACGGAATTCTAAGGCAGAACGAACGGCTTGATGCCGGCGAGCCAACCGGAATCGTCGGCCATGCCATGGATCGAAATCCGTCGAATCTCTCGAAGCTCTGGCCTCGGCTCTGTCTCAAACCTTAATTGCTCGTCAATCAGATTCGAGCGCCTCCCAATCAAGCTCGCCAATCATTGTCGTCGACAATTCTGAGCGGTGAAGGTGTGGAGAACGAAACGAACAAGCGCTTTACCCTCAGATCTGATATTTGCGCGCGCTTCAAATCAGTTTAGATTTTAATCTCTTAGAGAGTGCTGTTTCCAAGATGTTTCCACGATATGGGGAATCCTTTGGGTGGTGGGAAGAAGGCACCGGCAACCACTTCTACTCTTGAGCGTGCCGGTGTACCGATCGGACCGCGAGTGATGCACGCCTCATTGCTGTCAGAACGAAACCATATCCGGCGCTGGGCTGGGCCCCGGGGACACTTGGCGTCCCCCCGGCGGCCTACTGGGCTTGACGGATCCATACTTTCCAGCGCGAAAAAACAAAAAGCGAATTGATGGCAAAACGCACTGACACCAAGATTACCGTTGTCGTTCAGGTGATGGACGAATTGGGCTTCGATCGTGAAACCATCGCGAATGTGACCAAAGTTTCCACAACGAACGATCGGCGATATCGTTAACTGGCGTGGTTGCTGGAGCTCTACAGGCGAGTTT